>Ga0115002_10003938_pt1 | contig 18288 bp, 13 predicted proteins | sample ArcticOcean_MG_C_8_FD_89576 | JGI IMG/M metagenome (GOLD analysis project Ga0115002, IMG submission 89576) | Marine microbial communities from western Arctic Ocean - ArcticOcean_MG_CB11_86 | ecosystem: Environmental > Aquatic > Marine > Oceanic | place: Arctic Ocean: Canada Basin | collected... | reverse complement strand
TCAGGCAACGCGTTCGGGCGTTCTCTGAAAAAGCCCGCGAACAAGGAATTCCCACGCCCAAAGGCATGCTGTTACTTGGCGTGCAAGGCTGCGGAAAAAGTTTAACCGCCCGAGCTACGGCCAAACTGCTCAGTTTTCCACTCATTCGCCTCGACGTCTCGAACCTTTTAAGTTCCGACCGTGGATCATCAGAACAAAATATGCGTAACGTTTTGCGACTACTCGAAACGGTGGCACCCGCCGTTTTATGGCTCGATGAAATCGAAAAAGGGTTTGCTGGCTCCGACCAGGAATCGAGCTACGACGCCACGATGGCACGCCTCATGGGACGGTTCTTGACCTGGATGGACGAAAAAAAGGCGCCCGTGTTTGTCGTCGCCACGGCTAACTCGGTCCTCAACCTGCCACCGGAACTGTTACGCAGGGGCCGGTTCGACGAACTGTTCTTCATCGATTTACCCAACTACCACGAACGCCAATCGATTTATAACGTCCACCTGCAAAAGCGCGGCTGGAACCCGGAAAAGTTTGACGTGCAAACACTGGCTGAAAAAACCGAAGGGTTCAGCGGTGCGGAAATCGAACAGGTGGTTGCTTCCGCGTTGGTCGAATCTTTCAGTCAAGGCGGCGTGCTGACCCAGCACGCACTCGACCAGGCACGCGACCAAACGGTGCCTTTATCAGTCACCATGGAAGAAAAAATCTTTCAACTGCGCGAATGGGCCAACGGCCGCTGTCGCCAGGCAACACCCGATAGCCGCGTGACGCAAATGTTGGAAGAGGAAGACCGCCATGAAGAGGAAAGCCGCGTGGCCGACAATGCCGAACAGATCGAAGAATGGAAGCAATTAGCCGAGCTAGGCCAAACCAAAGCCGCAATCGTCGAATACATTCGCTCAACAGGCGAAGCTGTTTTCCCGGCCCTGCAAACTGCATTCGCCGATTTTATCGAAACCACCGGCGACCAAGGCTTAGCGTTACGCGCCGACGCCAATGTGGTTTTATGGAACGGCCTGAGCGCGGAACTGGCAAGCTTATTAGCCAAACTCATCTCGAGCAAAAAACTATTCTTGCACCTAGTTGACCCGAACCAATATGCCAGTCATGCCGATCAAATGACACTGCCACAAATTTCCGAGCTGCCCGACAACCGCCTATCGCGTCCCTGCTGGTTTCCAGTCAGCCTCTCCGACATCGCCCCCGAAGACGCCCCAACCCGCATGACCCGCGTCGCGCGGATGAAGCTGTCGCATTAGCGTTTCTTGGCTGGCCAATTCAATGCGTTAATTCCAGCCCCGGGAAAACCGTGAGTATCCAGTAGCCGATACACTTTTAAGTGAACACCTTATTTTTCCCCTAAAAAACAAATTTTCATATAACTTAACGTTGCATCTAAAAAAACTAATGGGAGAATGAATAACTCGCATGTTTATATTCTTATGGAACGTTTCTAGTTTCAAAATTAGATTTACCCGGACTTACAAACTATGTTCCCCGTCTGAGGGAGCAATCTATTTTCTTTTCTTTATTTACAAGGGATGCAATCATGAAAACAAACTCGTCGAGGAAACGTGGCTTTGCCCTGTTCGGCCTGTTGAAGCGTGGCTTCACGCTCATCGAGCTGCTGGTGGTCATTGCCATCATCGCCATCTTAATCGCCCTGCTATTACCCGCTGTGCAACAGGCCCGTGAAGCGGCCCGGCGTAGCCAATGCAAAAACAACGTGAAACAACTGGGTCTGGCCCTGCACAACTACCACGATACGTTTTCAGTCATGCCTCCTGGGCATATTGGTCGGTGTACATCCCCAATGCTTAACGGCACCGGGCTCACGCAATTGCTGCCCTATCTCGATCAGTCTGCCCTGTACAACAGGTACAATTTCTCTGAGACAGCTACGACCTACACGAACATGGGAGGCACCCCTTCTGCACTCGACCCTACGGTTAGCGGTAACGCGGATGTCGTGAAGACCAAAATCACGGCCTTTTTATGTCCCTCCGACAGTGCCCCAGAGTGGATTCCACAGACAACAGCACATTATGGAATTTCCTCAACAAACACCGGAACTGGCGGAGCAAAAACTAACTACGACTTTGCTACTAACAACGGATACAATAGATGCACCAATTGGACTATGGAAGCCCAGACGTCTCGTCACATATTTGGGGACAATAGCCATTGCCGCATAGAAGATATTAAAGACGGCACCAGCAACACGATCGCCATGGGTGAAACCACTCGGTATTTCTACAACGGCGGAGCAAATGCCTGGGGTTATCGAGGCCACGTGATGGTTGGAATCAACCTTATCTCTTATCCAATCAACAATTTCACCTACGGCGCTAACAACTTGCCGCAAGGTCGATTGGGAAGCTGGGGTTATTCCGGCAGCCTTCACACTGGTGGTGCCCACTTCTTGTTTGGCGATGGTTCGGTCCACTTCCTGAGCGAAAGCATCGATACCACGCTTCGACAGAATTTGGTTAAAATTGCTGATGGCAATATCATTGGCCAATTCTAAAAATCTAGAATTCTAAATCGAAAAAGTATGCCCTGTTTGAGGGTAAATAAAACGGAACACTCCGACAGCCCCGGCTTGATGTCGAGGCTGTCGGTACCGTTTTGTAGCTTGCTGTGTTTGTCCCATCCGGAACAAATCCGGATTAGTAAAGTCCAGACTCACTACCTAATTAGGAAAAACTCAATGATGTTCCGCAGCCCTTGCTCGCACCTTTGCTTGTACGTCTTAATTCTCGGATTAGCTGGCTGCGGCGGCGGGGAAGAGCTGGCTGACCTCCCAGAAACAGCGCCAGTCTCAGGAGTGGTTACAATGGACGGAAAACCGCTATCTTACGCAACCGTAACCTTCGTGCCCAAAGGTTTGACCAAAGGGGTTGAATGCATCGGAGTAACAGACGAACAAGGAAAATACACCCTAAAGCAGATGCGAGGTGCGGAAGGAGCACCCGCTGGCGAATACCTGGTCGCCATCAGTCAATTTAAAAAAAGTGACGGAAGCCCATTCATACTGGATTTCAGCGATGGAGAACCTGAAGCCCCAATCAACCAAGGCGCAGTCGAATCACTGCCTCTGAAATACAGCAGTGTTCTCGATTCAATCCTGAATGCCCAGGTCACCGATGCTGGTGGCGATTTCCCGTTCGAGTTGGAGAGCAAGTAAAGTCGCCCCATAAAAGCAACGCCCGATCCTCAGTATTTCATGTCTCGATCAAAGCCTGCTTATAGACTACACTTGGTCGGTTTGACAGGAAAAACTGAATTCATCGGGTTCGCTTGCTAATGCCGATCAAATGACGCTGCCACAAATTTCCGAGCTGCCCGACAACCGCCTATCGTGTCCCTGCTGGTTCCCAGCCAGCCTCTCCGACATCGCCCCCGAAGACGCCCCAACCCGCGTCGCGCGGATGAAGCTGACGCATTAGCTTTTCTTAGCGGGCTAGCACAACACGCCCATCCCCACTGCAACAAAAGCCCTTGAGCCCGGCATCCGATACGCATTCAGCGAACACAATATTTCATAAAAGTTCATACATTTTTTTATAAAAGTTCATACATTCTTTTATAAATGTTAACACAAGTCTCAATAAAATTCTAAATTTTATTCTCTTGCGATATTGAATTAAGTGAAATTAATGCAAGAATCTACCTCAGCGTCTTAACAAAGCTTCAACTTCGTTTCTTTAATTCTAAAGAAACTCTTCCTGCTTAAAAGCTAATTTTTGAACTGTGTGTACCAACCGGACTCCCCGTCTACGGGATCGGTTTCTTCATTTCTTTTCAGTTTTTCAGAGGACGCCATTATGAAAACGACCCTATCACGAAAACGCGGTTTCACGCTCATTGAGCTGTTGGTGGTTATCGCCATCATCGCTATCTTAATCGCACTATTGCTACCCGCAGTGCAACAAGCCCGCGAAGCAGCCCGACGTAGCCAGTGTAAAAACAACATTAAGCAAATCGGCTTAGCACTGCACAACTACCATGACACGTTTAGCACTTTCCCTCCAAGAGTCGTGGCTCCTGGTGTTGGGAATAGTGCCGCCGTCAACGCAAGCGGTACTAACATTAAAAACATCACAGCTCACGTGTTTCTGTTACCGTACCTCGATCAGGCGGCCATTTACAACAAGCTCAACTTCAGCGAACCGTTTAGTAGCGCAAGCGTTTCTGGCTCTGGCCCAGTCATCGCTGCTGTAGGTAACGTAAACACCAATGCGACCAATGTCGAGTTGGCTGCCTTCCGTTGCCCTTCTGACATGAACTACAACGACCCCTCCACGGTCGCCGGTGTGACTCATTATGGTCGAATAAACGCTAGACGAACTAGCTATGCGTTTTGCGATTATACATACGACCATGCTGCTATCGTGAACTACAATGACAACACTTCGGCTGCAAAGGGTGTAACAGGGCTCAATGGTGCAGCAAGCATCACCGAAATTAAAGATGGTACCAGCAACACAATGATGTTGTGCGAAACTCCATTTAAGAAAACGAGCACAAGTTACGGGCCGTTTTGGAACTGTTGGGTGTACACTTCAGGAATTGCTCCTGGTTCCTACGGCATTAATGTGCCTTACATAAACTCTTCGGGCTATAATTACGGTGTCCCTTATGCATTCCGTGCCGGTTCTGCCCATGAAGGGGGCATGCACGTTCTGATGGCCGACGGCTCTACGCACTTCATGAGTGCAAGTACCGACTCGAACTTGATCAAAGCCTTGATCAGTGTGCGAGGTAAGGAAACCACCACGTGGCCTTAATCTCGAAGGCGTCTTTTACCTCTTTCAAGTTGCTTCGCAATATCCGAAGCAACTTGAAAGAGTTTTTTTCGTAGTGAACACAGCTTAGCCAAGCTATAGGGTGATTGTGTTTAGTTGGCTGTTGAAGACCATCTCTAAAAAAACTTGGAACTAGAACAAATATGAATTTTACTGGTCGCTACCGATCCGATGCTTTTCGTTTAACAGGAATTTTCTTGGTGTTTTCCACTTCTCTCGGCTGTGGTGGCAGCGACGAGGAAATCCCGTCCTTAGCTCCGGTTTCCGGGGTAATCACGATGGATGGCAGCCCACTTGTGGGTGCCCTTGTTCAATTTGAACCAAAAATCGCTGCAAAACCGGCGATCGGCACAACCGATTCGGAAGGAAAATATTCGCTGCAATACGGTGGAGGAGATATAGGTGCTGCGATCGGTAGTCACATCGTGAGTATTTTTCACTACGGTGACGACCCAGAAATTCCGGAAGAGGGAAAAGTGCCTGCGAAGTATGGCACGGAAAGCACCCTTACAGCAGACGTGAAAGAAGGCGAGAACGAATTCGATTTCGATCTCGAAAGCAAATAACTACTGCAAGCCTTCCCGGCTTTCAGCGTATTCCAGCAATTCTTCCTCTTCGATGCCGAAGGAAGGATCGAGCGGGTAGTTATCATCTAACCGGTACAGTTCACAAAAACTGTTCAGTGCTTCTGCGCGATTTCCTTCCCGTAGAAATAACGTTCCTTGCTTAAAATAAGCGTCAGCTTTGTCCCTCAAGGCCAGTTCGAATTCAACCAACGACTCTTCGTAACGGCCCGCATCGTGCAGGGCAACTGCTAAGTTGAAGTGCACTGTCTGACTGTAAGATGTCACTTCCTTGGCGTGTGAGAGTAGTGTAATTGAATTCCGCCAATACGAAACCTGCCGGTATGAGATCAATATAAAACCGACAAGCGCGGCAGTGGTCAACACAATTGCCAAGTGACCGCATCGAATTTTAGCAGGTACAAAATTTTGAACTCCCCAAACAACCGCGATGAAAATACCGATTAAAGAAAAATAAGTGTAACGGTCGGCCATTTGCTGAAGGACCACTTGAATGAGCCCAATGACTGGCAGCAAAGTCCCCAGGTACCACAACCACCCCACAACAATCGCAGGGCAGCGACGAAACTGACGGACAGCAATAATCGTACAGACGCTAAGAAACACCCCGGAAAGCAATACATAGGCCAGTTGAATCTCCTCACCAGGATGAGGATAGAACACGGTCATGTTCATCGGCAAAACGGTTTTGAACAAGTACAAGCCGTAAACTAAAACTGCATTTTCTAAACGAACAACAGTGGAATGCCGTAGTGAAGTTGCGCCCGTTGCGTGTTGAGCCCAGTAAGAAACCAGGCAAAACAAAACAGCTAAGAACACGAAAGGCAACTTCTCAATGACCAACTGATTCGAATTTCGTTTTTTTGTTTCTATAGAAATTGTGTTTGAGTCCATCACTTCGCCGTCCACTTGATTTGACTCTTCCCTCCGTAGCGGCCAGATATCAAGTAACAGCAACAACCCCGGCAGCGTGACATACATTTGCTTTGACATCAGACTGAAAAGAAACGCAAACAATGACAACACATACCAACGCCTGGAAAGTTCACGCGAATAAACAGCGTACATCCAAATTGAAATGAATATGAAGAACGTGCTAAGCGTGTCTTTCCGCTCAGAAATCCAAGCCACCGACTCAACGTGTAGCGGATGAATGGCAAACAACATGGCCACAATAAAGCTGTTTCCACGAGAGCCTGTCATCATGGTAAGCAGGTGAAACAGAATAATCGCATTCAGAGCATGCAGAACAGTATTCGTCAAATGAAAGCCACCCGGTTTGTCGCCAAATAGGCTGGCATCGAGCATCCAGGACAGCCGAGTCAACGGAATCCAAAAGTTTTTCCTGTCCTGAAATGCCCAAACTATACTTTCTGAATTCAAACCAGAAAGCACTTGGGGAATGTCGAAAACATATTGTGGGTCGTCGTAGTTGACGTGGTCAAAGGAAAGTGTCTGCCAATAAATAGCGAACACAGCTACCAACAAGGCCACATCAGCCAACAGCCATCGCGTATTACGATTATTGTCCATTATTAATTCTTACAATCATAAACCCAAGTTGAATGGAAGCGGATGTAGGTACCTCGTTCAAAGTGCCTTCATACATTACAATGATCCGACTGACAAGGAATATTTGTTTTACGAGCTCAATCCCCCATGCCTCCCTTCAGCACACAATTAATCGTTGACGAACACCTGCATGGGGTGCGGGTTGATTCGTTTTTGGTGCGGCACTTTCGGAATTATACCTCGTTCCGCATTCAACGGATGGTGCACGCCCGGCAGGTGTGCGTTGACGGCGTGCCTGTGGCAATCGGGCACCGCGTGTTAACCGGGCAGGAAGTTTCGGTGCGGTTGGTCGAGCCGCCCGATAAACTGCTTGAGCCCGAACCACTGCCGTTGGATGTAATTTTTGAAGACCCGTGGATATTAGTCGTCAACAAGCCCGCCGGTCAAATTGCCCACCCGGTGAGCAAACACCAAACGGGAACATTGGCCAACGCGGTGCAACACCATCTTGACCAGTATACGTCTCATAAAGGCCTGCTAAGGCCGGGAATTGTGCACCGGCTCGATCGCGAAACCAGTGGCGTGATTGTGCTGACGAAAGACTACCGTTCGCATCGTGAGCTTTCCATTCAGTTTCAGCAGAAACAAATTTCCAAAACTTATCTTGCTTTAGCTGCTGGAATTGTGACTGCAGACCATCAGACGGTCGATCTACCCATTGGCCGTGTTCCTGGAGGAGAAGGCATTTTGATGTCGGCCAAACCGAACGCCCGAGACGCGAAACCGGCAATTACGGAATTTGCAGTCCTCGAACGATTTCAATCCGCCACTTTGGTTCGGGCGATTCCACACACGGGCCGCTCGCACCAAATTCGCGTGCATTTAGCCGAGTTAGGGCACCCGCTGGTCGGCGAGCGTTTCTATACAGAATTTGGGACTATTAAATCAACCGACGACCAAAATGCAATTCAATCGAATTCGCACACTCTTGGCAGGCACGCCCTGCACGCGGAAAGTATTAAATTCCAGCACCCAATTCTTCGTCAGCCGCTGGAATTTCAAGCACCTTTGCCTGCTGATATTGAAGCCGCAATTGGGCAACAGCGGCTTGCCAAATCGACCTCACCTTAATCGATAAGTGTTTTTCGATAAGAGGCTTAGGGGGAATTTGCGGGATGCAATCATACAGTCTGCGCCATTCGTGAGGAGGGTTTTTGCCTCCCAATGTGAAGACTGCCTGATATCGAATAGGTTTTCTGGCCCCATGCTGATGAATTAGCCGAACTTGACCGTACAGATTTCTCTGTATTTGAGCATTGACCTGACAGAGAATTCCAATTGCCTCGATGATGACTCCACACTGAATCAACACGGATTTCCGAAAACATGACCAACCCACAAAAATTCGGCCTAAAATTTGTTGAACCGTTTGTGAAATCGACACAAGAGGTGTTCGACATTTTTCTGAATTGCAAATGCAAGCCGTTAGAAATTCAAACGATCACCGAAGCGGCCAGCCATCGCAAAAGCGTGACTGCATCCATCAGTATGGTCGGCCGGTTTAAAGGCAGTCTCACAATTAGCACTTCGGAAGAGGGTGCGAAGAATATCTTAGAAAAAATTGCTGGCTTTGAATGTGAAGAAGTCGATGAAATGGTCCTCGATTCGATGGGCGAGATGGCCAACATGATTGCCGGGAAAGGCAAACGTGACTTATCGCAATACGAACTACAACTTGGCTTACCCGATGTTGTGGTCAGCCAAGGAGACTTGCTGCACTTCTACCGCTATGCCGAACATTACGCCGTTCCGTTTAACACAGACATCGGTGAATGTGTTCTCGAAATCGGCCTCGACTCGCTTGAAGATGTTCCGCTTGCCATTTGATAATTGTCATCCTGAACGAAGTGAAGAATAGCCTTGTTCAAACGATGCAGCCGAGATTTTTCACTTCGTTCAGAATGACATTAGGGCTTATTTCACCTGCTCTTTATCTTTTCCCGACACGGCCTGCTGTACTTCCTGAGCCAAGGCTTCGACATCTTCGGCGAATGCTTCTTCCAGATGGGACTCTTCCACGGCCACACTTTGCGTAACTGGCTCGGGCTCGACTTGAGTCAAGGCAGTGGTGACAACTTCGTCATCAGGTTGATCAAGACTTAGTTTATTCAATCCATCGAATGCTGCCACTTTATAACACTCGGCCATGGTCGGGTAATTGAACACGGTGTCGCGGAAGTAATCGATCGTGCCTCCCAGCGCCATGACTGCTTGACCGATGTGGATAATCTCGGTGCCTGTGTCGCCAATACAATGCACGCCCAAAATTTCCCGTGATTCTCGATGAAACAACAATTTCAGCATGCCGCCTCGGTCGCCGACAATCTGCCCGCGAGCGATCTCGCGAAACCGGGCTACACCCACTTCGTAAGGCACCTTCTCGGCGGTCAGTTGTTGCTCATTCTTTCCAACCATCGAGATTTCAGGAATCGTAAACAGTCCGTACGGCATATGTTCACACCGTTCGAATTCGCGCCCAAAGGCGTGACAAACGGCCCGACGGCCCTGCTCCATCGAAACACTGGCCAACGCCGGGAAACCAACAACATCGCCGACCCCGTAAATGTGCGACACCCAGGTTTGATGGTCTTCATTGCACCACAGCCGACCACGTTCATCGACTTCCAAACCCGCAGATTCAAAATTCAAATCTTCGGTGTCTCCTACACGTCCGACGGTAAACAGCACATTCTCACCAATCAAGCGTTTTCCACTTTCAAGATAGACGGCGACCAAATGATTACTGCGCCGTTCGATACCAACCACTTCTTCGCCCAAACGAAACACCATGTTTAACGATCTCGCATGGTGCAAAAGCGTATCGACAATCTCTTGGTCGCAGAATTCGAGCAGTTTCTCTCGACCGTCCACGACGGTAATCTGCACGCCCAAAATTGCAAACATGATGGCGTATTCAATACCAATCACACCACCACCGACCACAATCATCGAACGAGGAATTTGATCAAGCTCAAGAATGTCGTCAGAATCGAAAATACATTTCCCATCAAAGGGAATATGACTCGGACGAGCAGGCTTTGTTCCGCAGGCAATGAGAATGTGCTCACCCTCAATTCGTTTTCCGCCTTCGTCATTCAGAACTTCGACTTCATGCGGCCCCAGGAAACTTGCTTCGCCGATAAAAATATCCGCACCGTTGCGTTCAAGCTGGTCGTAGATGATATCGATCTCTCGTTGGGTGACCTGAGCAATTTTTTGACGTAAATCGCTCATGGTAATATTACGTTTCTTGCGGTACTGGTCACCATAAACGTCACGTTGCCGATAGCCGGTCAAATGCAAGATGGCTTCGCGCATTGTCTTCGAGGGGATCGTGCCCGTGTGTAGGCAGACGCCACCCACGCCTCGTTTTTTGCGTTCAATAATCGCGACGCTTTTTCCCAGCTTGCACGCTGCGATAGCCGCCTTCTGACCGGCGGGGCCGGTACCGATCACAACCAGATCGTATTTCATCTCAATTCTCACTTTCACAGGGCTGAAAATCTTTTGATGAGCAGCACGCCTTTCATCCAAACTTTGATCGCCTGTATGAAAAAGACTGCTGCTCATTTCCTGTCATCGAACCAATGTGAGACTAGAGAAGATTGAAAAGCTTTAATGTTCAGCGAGAACACGGATGTTGCGTTGGCTGTTCCGATTACGCCGAGATAGATGGCTCGTAACGGTCGTAAAACCCAACGTATTTTGTCTGGATTAAGACCATTGGGGGTCCGATTGTTTCTACAAGGAAATCTAAGTAAGCCCCGGATAATGATTGGTTTGTAACGATTATTATGGTTTAATAACTGAGAGAACCTCTCGATTCTCGCGATGAAAACAGAAAGTGCATTTATCCTTTTTTTAAATAAGCTTGATCCGGCAGGCGTTCGGCAGCGTTGTTCAGATTGTCTATTAGACAATTCGAGTTCCGATTCGACAGGTTTTCACGCAAGATTTTTTTTAGACAGACGAATAACAAACTAAGAATCCGCAACCTAAGACGTTTCAGATTCCAATAAACGAAATAGCCTCCTCTGCAACCCACAAAGGGAATTTACCATGTCTCACAGAATTTTTATGGACAACGTTCGACGACAAACCGGCGGTGCAGGCCGACTGTTAAGCAGCGGCGGCTTCATTTTCTTATTGGTCTGCGGAGCGGCGTATGTCACGTACACGCAATTCAGAATTGATGTCCCATTCGAGCACATGGCAATTCTGATTAGCAAAGAGGGATTAGACATTCCTAACGACGAGGAAATTGCCCCGAGTGAAAAATACAAAGGCGTCCAACGGAAGGTATTGACCGAAGGCCGATACTTCGAAAACCCCTTTTATTATGACTGGGAAATCATACCATATGTCAATATTAAAGAAGGGGAATTGGGCGTCAAAATCAGCCTCACTGGCGAAAATCTGCCCTATGGTGAATTCATTGCAAAGTATGATGAGAAAAGTAAAACGTGGACCAAAGGCATCGTTGCAGAGGTTCTGAAACCAGGACGTCACCCCATTAACCCCTATGAGTTTGCTGTCGAAATACACAAACCTGTCATCATCCAGGCTGGTTACAAAGGCGTTGTGACCAATCTCTCTGGGGACTTTCCTGAGAAAGAAAACACACTGCTTGTACAAGAAGGTGAACGGGGAGTTCAAGAAAAAACCAAAGACCCGGGAAAATATTACATCAACCCGTATGTCACACGCATTAGCCAAGTCGATTGCCGTAGTCAACGGTTCGATTTAGCAAAAAACAAAGACATGGGATTTCCTTCGCGTGACGGTTTCTGGATTAGCCTTGATGGTTCAATCGAATTTCGCGTCAACCCCGAACAGGCCGCCGAGGTGTTCGTGACCTACAACGAGAACGATAACGGCGACGACATTGATGCAGAAATAATTAGCAAAGTCATTTTACCGAACGCTCGAAGTTTCTGTCGGTTGGAAGGATCGAACAATTCGGGTCGAGAATTTATCTCGGGCGAAACTCGAACCAAATTCCAAGAGAAATTTCAAACCGACATGCAAGAAGCCTGCGAACCGTTAGGGATTGAGATCATTCAAGCACTGATCGCCGAGATTAAACCCCCCGAACCAATTGCCGAGCCGGTTCGAGAAAAGGAACTGGCAAAATTGCAGAATACAGAATACCTGCAACAGATTGAAGAACAAAAAGAAGAACAAAAACAAGCAACAGAAAAAGAGTTAGTCTCTCAAAAACAGGCACTGGTCAAAGCCGACCAAGCCGTTGTCGTGGTGACCATTGAAGCCGAGCAACAACAACAAGTCGATGTGACCAAGGCTGAAGAACGAAAATCGGTGGCCCAATTCAAGCTGGATGCCGCCAAAGATGAAGCCGAAGCCATTTTAGCCAAGGGCAAAGCGGAAGCCGAGGTCATTGGATTCCAAAACGAAGCGGAAGCCGCCGGTTGGAAGCGAGCCGTCGAAGCCTTCTCGGGCGATGGTAGCCAATACGCACGGTATGTGCTGTATCAGAAAATGGCCGTTGCCTATCGCGAAATCATGGTCAACACGGCGGACAGCCCGATCATGAAAATCTTCGAATCGTTTGCCCCGGGTAACATTCCGCAAGAAGCTCGAACTTTACCCGCAAAAACAGCCGGTCCGGTTCAGCCAGCGGCCCCCGAAACCGAAACCAACACCACAGCAGAGAAATCTAAATAGAGTCAATCTCAGATAAGCTGACCGACGAAATCAAATAACACCTCTGCAGGAACAGAATTATGTCAACCGAATATAAAGCTTATAAACCACCCGTCGCGGTAAAAGGAATTATCATCTCAGTGATCGCAGGAATTTTCATTCTTGCTGCTGGATGGTTCGCCATCGAATGGGGCTATAATCGAATCTATGTCGAGCAAGGCCAAAGTCTGCTTGTCAGATATAAAGGCCCACCGCTGCCCTTCCTACCTGGTTATAATAAAGAATCAGCCCAAAAAGGAACTTTCGCTGAGGTTAATGAGTACGGCAATCCAACTCAAAAAGGAATTCTCGAACAACTTCGTGGCCCTGGTCGACATTTTTATTGCCCGCTGTGGTATGAGCTAAAAATCATTGAAGACAAAGTCATCAAACCGGGCGAAGTAGGCGTTGTGACCTGCAAAATGGGAAACTCACTTCCCCAAAATGAATATCTAGTAGACGGCGATCTCGGAAAAACAGAATTTAAAGGCATCATGCGGAAGGTGTTCGGCCCCGGTCGTTACCGCATTAACACCTACGCCTACGAATTAAAAATTGTCGAACTCGAAACAATCAAATCGGGCTCGCAAACCAAGCATGCGGGTTGGGTCGATATTCCAACCGGCTACGTCGGCGTCGTCACCAATTTAGCCGCCAACCCGGAAACCGGTGCCAAATCGGGCATCCAAGCCGACGTCTACCCTCCTGGCTTGTACCCAATTAACCCCAAAGAACAACAAATTGATATCGTTGAAATTGGCTACCGCGAGCAGACCATCACAGCCAGTCTGCAAAAAGATCAACTAGGGAGCCTAGTCTTCGATAAAAGTGGAGAACCGGCAATTGCCGATGACGACACGGGAATTTCATTCCCGTCGAACGATGGATTCCCGATCAACATGGACTTCACCGCCATCTGGGGAATTATGCCGGACCAAGCCCCCGACGTCATCCGAAAATTCGGAAACGTTGACGCCGTCGAAACAAAAGTGGTCGGCCCGCAAATTAACAGTATCTGCCGCAACATGGGTTCAAAACTGGGTGCCGTGGAATTACTGGAAGGCGAATCGCGACAGAAGTTCCAAGAAGACACTTCGCTAGCCTTCCAGGCGGTCCTCAAAGATAAAAGTGTGACATTGCTATACGGCTTAGTACGGCACATTTACATTCCGCAAGAAGTACGGCTGCCGATCCAAAACGCCTACATTGCCGATGAACGCAAATTGGCGTTAGAGCAATTGCAACTGACCACCAAAACCGAGGCGATGCTCGAAGAAGAAAAGGCCAAAGTCGAATTGGAAGCGGAAAAAATTCGAGTTGATACCGAAAAACAAGTCGCCCTACTGAAGGCCGAAGGTGAAAAAACCGCCGGAGAAACCAAAGCCGAAACCTTGCAATTGATTGCCGCCATCGACAAAGAAACCGCAATCTTAGATGCCCAGGCAACCGTGTTACTGGGTGAAGCAGAAGCCAGTTCGCTGAAGCTGATTGAAGAAGCCAAGTCGGGCAAATTCAAATTGGCCGTCGAAGCCTTCGGTTCAGGCGATTCCTACAACCAGTGGGTTTTCGCAACCGGCCTACCCGACGACATGAAGCTGAACCTGCTCTACGCCGGCGAAGGCACCTTCTGGACCGACTTAAAAGGCTTCTCACAAACATTGCTAGGCCGACAAACACAGCAATCGCAAAAAGCCCCAACCAAACGCCCCACAACAAATAGGAGCCGTTAGTTTTCCAAGCCGACGACTTGTCGTCGGGATTCAACTTGATATTTTCCCTGTGTCAACAACCCCACTGCTGGGCAAGCCAGCAGTGGCACACACGAAATTCCAAAATCAAGCTGGTTTCAAATCGGTCCTCTGCGTAGAATACGATACCGTTTGAACCGTTACCCCCATCCAGACAGATCAAGGACCGATCTTGATGTTTTACATCAACCGAAAACCCTGGGATTTACACCAGTCAAAGCACACGCCGGTCGACGTCTACAAAAACCGGAAGCTGCACCGCCGTGAGTTTCTGAAAATGATGGGCATTGCAGGTACCGGGGCCGTGTCTCTCTCGCAACTCACCGGCTGTGAAAAAGCGACCGACGAAGAGATCGAACAAGCAGGCGCCGTCGAGCCGTTGCCCGAAAAACAAAAAAGCATTTACCCAGCCGAGAAAAATGCAGCGTTTGAATACGACCGCCCCGAAACCGCCAAACGCGACGCCGCCGAGTATACGAATTTCTATGAATTTTCAACTTCGAAACAAACTTGGCGGTTCGTCGATAAGTTCAACCCCAGCCCGTGGACCATCGAAGTTGGCGGCCTGTGTGCCAAGCCGAAAACCTTCGACATGGACGACATCTACAAAACCTTCTCGCTGGAAGAACGCGCCTACCGACACCGCTGTGTCGAAACCTGGGCGATGGCGGTCCCCTGGACGGGGTTCCCGCTGAAAGAACTTCTGAAATTAGTCGAGCCAAATTCCAAAGCCAAATTCGTCGCCTTGGAAACATTCAACAAACCAGAAGAAGCCCCGGGAATTCAATCGGATCCGCACCACCCGTGGCCTTACACCGAAGGCTTAACAATCGAAGAAGCCACCAACGACTTGGCCTTATTAGCAACCGGCATCTACGGCGAACCGATGCCCAAACAGCACGGTGCCCCCATTCGGCTGGTCCTGCCCTGGAAGTACGGCTTCAAAAGTGTGAAGTCGATTGTCAAAATCACGCTGACCGACAAACGGCCCGAGACGTTTTGGAATATCATCAACCCGCGAGAATACGGTTTTGAAGCCAACGTCGAACCGGAAGTTCCGCACCCCCGCTGGAGCCAAAAAACCGAATGGATGCTAGGCACCCGCGAACGCTTCGACACGCAAAAGTACAACGGCTACGGCGAGTACGTCGGTAACTTGTACCCGGTTTAGTTTCTGTTGCTGTAAAGCTTCATCAACAGCCGTACGATTTCGATGTACAACCAAACCAGCGTCACCAGCAATCCAAAGGCCCCGTACCATTCCATGTATTTTGGTGCACCTTGAGCGGCCCCCTGTTCAATGAAATCGAAATCCATAATCAAGCACAGCGACGCAATCACAATTACAACCAGGCTAAAGCCAATTCCAATCATTCCGTTGCCGTGAATGAACGGAATCGTCGTGCCGAAAAAGCTAAGAATCCATGTCAGCACATAGATAAAGAACACGGCCCCCATCGCTGACATTAAGCCCGTCTTAAATTTCTCGGTCGCTCGAATCCAACCGGCTCGATAAACAATCAACATCGAAAACAGCACGCCAAACGTTAAGCAGGCAGCTTGAAAAGTAATCCCAGGAAATTGGCCGTCTGTTTGGGCAGCAACATAGGCTTCTGCAAACGCTGAAAATGCACCCAAAAATAGCCCCTCGGCGATCGCATACAGCGGAGCAGTCACAGGTGACCAAGTCGGTTTAAAAATGGTCATCAACGCAAATATAAAACCAACAATCGCTCCCCCCATCATAAAGGGAGTGACATTTTGCCCGGCCTCTGCGGCGTTCCAAGTGTACGCAGCAGCGGCAACCACCAACACCAGCAACATACCCGTTTTGGTTGCAGTCCCCTCAACGGTCATCACATTCGAAGCTTCTTCATAACTGCCAAAACCTTCAAACGTTTTCGAAGAAAGTGCCGGGTTTCCTGATTGCATAACTCAATATCCTTCATTCTCATATCACGATAAATCGTGCTGCGCGTTGGTCTGTTCCTCAATAGCATCGGCCAACAAGGCGTGCTGCCCCGTATTCTTTCCATTCCATCCCAAAAAAGCCACCCCTTTTCTTTGGAAAACTTGTAAGACCGGCCTTTCTTCTCTGACTGGAACTTCTTACGCCCGACAGTTAACCTGATAAAACCTTCAACAAGCCCCACCTAAACACCGGGAAACAAAAACCATGCCTGCCTCGCTCAAAAAGTTGACCGTTGCTTCATTAGCAATTCTGGTTTGCAGCCTGCTATTGGTGTTGTCGCCAACTACCGTGCCCGAAGCCTCTCAAGTGCAGGCACTGGCAGCAGACGGGCAGCTGACCTGGTATCGCGGCAACTTACACGCGCATTCGCTGTGGTCTGACGGCGACGATTACCTCGAAATGATCGGCCTGTGGTACAAAGAGCGCGATTACGATTTCCTGTGCTTCACCGACCACAACGTACTTTCCAAAACCGAACGCTGGACCGAACCGACCAAAAACAAAGGGGGCCAACGGGCCTTTGATAAACTGAAAGCCCAATTTCCAAAAGGCTGGGTTGAAGAACGAACCCTTGACGGAAAACACGAAGTCAAACTCAAAACCTATCAGCAAGTCAGTGACAAACTAGCCGAGCCAGGAAAGTTCTTACTAATTCAAGGCGAAGAAATTACCGACCGCTTCAAAAACCTGCCCATCCACATGAACGCCAGCAACATTCAAGAACTGATCCCCCCCCTGCACGGCGAAAGCGTTTACCAAACGATGCAAAACAACGTGAACGCCGTCGTCGCCCAGCGAGAACGGACCGGCGAACCAATTTTGATTCACTTAAACCACCCGAACTTCGGTTACGGAGTCACCGCTGAAGATTTAATGCGGGTCAGAGGCGAGAATTTCTTCGAAGTTTACAACGGACACCCAGGCGTTAAAAACTCGGGAGATAAACAACACGCCTCCACCGAAAAGATCTGGGACATCATTCTCACCAAACGCCTGGGCGAATTCGGCATGGAAATGATGTACGGACTAGCCACCGACGATGGCCACAACTACCACGACGTCCCCAGCCGAAAAAGCGAACCGGGCCGTGGCTGGGTGATGGTGCTCGCCGATGAACTGACGCCACAATCGTTGATCCCGGCGATGGAACTGGGACGGTTTTATTCTTCGTCGGGTGTTTCCCTTAAAAAAGTTCAAACCTCGAAAAAAGGCCTGACGATTGAAGTTAATTCTGAAAAAGACGTGACCTACAAAATCGAATTCATCGGCACGAAAAAGGGATACAACCCTGTGGGCAAGCCGGTCGTAGGGAATAAAGGGCAGGAAATTCCCACCACATTACAATACGATGATGCCATCGGTGCCGTCTTGAAAACTGCAACAGACAACAAAGCCACCTACAACTTCACAGGGGATGAACTTTACGTCCGAGCCGTCATTACCTCGTCGAAACAACACCCCAACCCGTCAGAAGTCGGCGAGTTCCAACGAGCCTGGTCTCAACCGGCTCGTGGACCAGCTGCAATGAAAACTGAATAGCATGACACGCCCTTGGGAATTCTGGATCGACGTCGGCGGAACATTCACCGACTGCATTGCCCGCTCACCCGACGATGAACTAATCACCGCAAAGGTTCTCAGTTCTGGCATCGTGAAGGGCCAAATCGACGGCATTGACATAACCAACCGTTTCACGGACACAGCCCGAATCGGCGACCCGCCCGAGATGTGGATCGGCTATGAACTGCGAATACTCGATTCTCAAGGCGACATCCTGCAAACATCGCCCGTTCAAGAGTTCGATTCAGAAACCGGGGCGTTCACTTTGCAGAACGCACCCGCTGGCGCTCTAACAATAGGCACGAATTACGAATTGTCGTCCGGCGAAGAGGCCCCCATCCTGG
>Ga0115002_10003936_pt1 | contig 18294 bp, 18 predicted proteins | sample ArcticOcean_MG_C_8_FD_89576 | JGI IMG/M metagenome (GOLD analysis project Ga0115002, IMG submission 89576) | Marine microbial communities from western Arctic Ocean - ArcticOcean_MG_CB11_86 | ecosystem: Environmental > Aquatic > Marine > Oceanic | place: Arctic Ocean: Canada Basin | collected... | reverse complement strand
CCTCGTCCTCCTCGTCCTCCTCGTCCTCCTCATCTTCAAAGAGAGCTATGGCCTCGTTCTCGCCTTCTTCTGATAGGGAGTTCCCCAACTCTGCAAGGGAGGGAATATTATCGTTTCCCTCTTCTTCGAGAGGGAAATCCTTTAACTCCTCTTCATGGCCGTGGGTTCGGAGCAGATCGGCAATGCGCGATGCCAACTCAGGATCGGCATAAGAGCGAGCGATGAGTAGTGATTCGACTATATTTTCCCGTATTTGCTCATCTGCTTGGGTTTGTTCGATTAAGAGACTGGCATAGTGTTGCATAAGGAAGATTTTTTCTTCGTTATGCACTATTTCTGCTAAGGGGTGAACGGCGGGTTGGCTCATATGGACGGCGCCTCGGCCCGCTGCGACTCTTTGGCGGTGACTGAGGGGAATACTCCTGGCCAAAGGCGTTTGCTCGTTTTCCAGTGGGGCAAACCGTTTTTGCCGTGTATGGCGATCTTCTGATCTTTCTGCACGATATAAACCATGCGTAGAGGCCCACGACCTCTGTTTTTATAACGGGTTGCGGTACAGGCGTTACAGTTTTGTTCAAAAAGATGTTCCTGTAAAGCTTCGCCGCTGATGATACGATCGTAAATGCCTTCGAGGACCGACTTTTGTCGGACATGGGGACTTGGTAGCGACCACTGTCTGGCATATCCCGTCAGTTTGCGTTCGGGGCGGCGCAGGGTGCAGTTGAGATAGTCGAAGTCGCATAGGGCCCAATGTGGGTGCTCAATGCGATCGGTATAAAAATCTTGGGCTTCGTACCAGTTGGGTGTTTTGAGTCGCTTATAGAAGAAATCCGGATAGGCTAGCCTCAGAGTCTCAAGGTTGCAAGGCTGTTGACCATCAACATGGAGGGTGGGATGGCGAAAAAGTAGTATGGACGAGGCAAAGATTTTTTGCAGGCCCGGGATGTTGGCGGCAGCCAAGTGCTTGGCGACACGGGGGAGGCTAAAGAGGATTCCGAGCAGTTGATCTAAGTCCTGGAGATGGGCTTCGCGCTCGCTATCGTTGAATTGCAGGCCGAGAATCTCTTCGTGTTGTTCGAGTGAAATAAAGCGTTCCATAAGAATCCAACGGGCCTTGTCTTCAATTGACAAGGTCTCCATCTCGGGCATCGGGTCGTCGAGTTGCGGCATTTTTTTGATTGCTCGACGTTGACGCCTTGTTCTATCTTCGGAATCGCCAAGAGTTGCTTCTGGGGCGAGTGAGTCGAGACTGATATCATCCACCGCGCCTGGGGTTGGCATGCGGTCGATTACTGGTTTGACGTGATGGGCCAGTTGGTAGGCTAACTGTAGATCTTCTATGGGCTCAACGAGTCCATTTTCAAGATCTAAAATAGCCTGGGCTAGATCGTCTTGATCCATGGTCTGGCTAGGTGTCGTCGGTGTGGAAAAATTGGCCATAATATCGGGCATTCGCGGTGTGGGAGAAACTTTGAAGGTGTCTGTGGATCCTCTTCATCCGCCTGTATATTATAATACTTAAAACTACCTAAATAAAAGTTTAAAGTCAAAGGGATAAGCAGTGGCACTTACGGTTCAAACAGACAAGCTGACGCCGCGCACAGCAGATGAACTTCTCATGGGTTTTCTCAGCTATGCCCATCAAGCCGCTGCGGGTGAGGATTTGGAGGTCGATTTACGCGGATTGCATTTTATTGATCCCTATGGCTTGTTGTCTCTGTGTTTGATGGCTCGTTATGCCCGCACTTTGTCTTCGCGTGTGGTTTTTCAATTGCCGCAAGCGTATGCTTTGAGGAGCTATCTGGGGCGGGTGCGCTTTGCGGAAGCGGTCGATGGCATTGACTTACAGGGACCGACATTGCTCGTCGATCAGGGGCGTGAAAAGGCAGGAAGCGAAGCGCTATTAGAGATCACCCGTATTGAGGAGCGCATCGACGTCGAAGCGCTCTTGGGCAAAATCGGCCAGCGGGTTGAGGCGATTTTGGCCGAGGAACTGCGATATACGGAAGTGGAGATCAACCAGTTTAAGAATGTCGTCGCTGAGCTATGTCACAACATTTTAGATCACAGTGAGAACTGGGGTTATTTGACCGCGCAGCGCTATTCGGATTCGCGGGTTGGCAAGAAATATGTCGTTATTGGAGTGGGCGATTTTGGGATTGGCATTAAGAAAAGTCTCTCTGTGCGTCACGATGTGGGAGAGTGGACGCACGGCCAAGCGATCCTTAACTCGCTGCGAAAGCATTTCTCGCGGGACGAGGCTCGGGGATTGGGGCTTTATATCGTCAATCAGATTTGCAATCGCTACAATGGCTCGTTGCACATCCGCTCCGGCGATACCCGTGTTTATATTCGTGGCCAACGCCATTGGGAGCATGTGTCCACGCATTTTCCCGGAACGCAAATCGCCATTACGCTCTATCAGCGAGATGGGGGAATCTAGTGTTTGGCGAACGTCATACTCTCCTCAAACTATCTCGCTTCGAGCCCTTTATATTGCTGGGGCTGGCGGTGATCATCGCCTTTCTGGTAGTGGTCGCCGATGTCGGTATCAGTGTTTTGCCTGTAGGCGGCGAATAGAGTATTACCCTCCATATAGATGTTGCTGTAGCGCAATGTTGGCTATTTAGTAGCGGTCGCCATTTTAAAATCGCTTGACAGCAGAAGGGGATACCGCTTAGTATTTTATTAATTGAATTCAGTTAAGCTGCTTTTATCCAAGTATTTAAAAAGAGAAGTTACAATGGACTCAGCCATTGAAGAGCAAGGAGAACAACAGGCCATAAGCGAAGCTCCAGCCTATCGCTTTGAGGTCCAGCAAGGCATACTCAGTGGTCGGCCCAGGGGGGCTGAACTGCTCGAGGATCTAATGGGGTATCTGCTGCGCGGTCCCGATAATACTGCGACTCCGCTCGATTTTACCCAGGTTAGCTTTATTGATGTCTCTTGCGCGGATGAGATGCTCAATAAGTTGCTGTTGCGTTTGCGCAGCGGCGAAATGGGCAGCCGCTACGTCTATATAAAAGTTGCCAATACTTCTGTGCGGGAGACCATTGAAGCCGTATTGCAACTGCGTGAGCTCGCCGTGTTATATCGCAGTGGAGACCAGATCGAATTGCTGGGCATGCTCAAGCGCCCCATGCGCGAAGCGCTCGATGTCTTGCTGGAGCGCAAATGCGCGACCTCAGCCGAAGTTTCCGATGTCTTAAACAAAAACGTCAATATCGTCTGTAATCGTCTAAATGCCCTGCAGCGAATGGGGCTAGTCTGCCGATTGCGCGATGGCTCGGTAGCCGGTGGGGGGCGGCAGTATTATTATGTCTCGATTTTATAAGAATAGCTTATCGGCGGTGGTTTTGGTGTTGGCCTTTGGCTTAGGAGCCTTAGCCGCCAATAAGCGCCTCGATAATTTGTGGAGCGTTGCGGAAAGTGTCGAGAACTTCCGCGCCGAACCCAATGGTGCCAAGCTCGGGACCTTGTTGCAGGGGACCGAGATTGAGCAGATCGGCGAGCAGGGCAAATGGGTCCGTTTTCGTGTTGAGGGATGGATCTGGGGACCTTCTCTTGATGGATACAAAGAGCAGGAAGACCCCGCCGATGAGCGGGGGGGCGATGAGCCGATATCCCCATTATTAGACGAGCTACCCCGTCTCAAAAAGCTGGTCAACGATAAATACGGTGTCTTCTATGGCATTGCTCTCGACGAGGATTTGCAGCGTTTGCAGTTGAGGTTGAGGGTGCAGGATATCGGCGATGAGGTCTTGCAGCTTCGTCTGCTGGCGGTGCAGCGCGGAGTCTTTGAAATACTCGAGGGCGTTGTTGAGTTTCAAGTACTGCGCATAGAGACGAATCGGGCCGACGGCAGCGGTGAAGTCGGAGCCCGTATAGCCGAAACGACCGTCGCAGATCTCGTCCGCTACGGGGACGATCAAGAGACCTGGCGAATGCACACGCGTTTTTCTAAGGACGGGGGCGAAACGTGGGCGGAGGTAGTAGAATAGGCTATGCGCGATTCGCGTTCCCTCGGGTAGGGCAAATCCAAGATAGTAAGAAAGGCATCAGCTAACGCCATGTTGGACCTCTATGCAGTAAAAACACAAATAGACGATATGGTGGTTGACGAGCGTCGGGTCCAGGAGGATTTTCGCGCCAAGCTCGAACTAGCCTTAGCCGAATATCGGCGCTGGGAACCCGAATGGCAGACGCTGGCGACTAAGATCAATAAGAGTCGGACCTCTTGGCTGTTGCCCGGTATGGCCGACGGCTTAGGTGGCGGCGTAGAACGGCCTGAACGACCCGCCGAGATTAGCATCGCGGCTACCGATGGTTCACAGATTTTCCCCGACCGCCACGAGGTGTCCTCCTGTTTCCTGATCAATATCGGCTATATTCTCCTGCATTATGGCACGGGTGAAAAACCGCTGATGAGCAGCAAGCCGACGCTGTATTATCGCGAAGAAGAGATATTCGAAGAATGGGGGGGGCGGCGGATGTTCGTCAACCGCGATCTCGTTGGTTTTAAACGCAGTTTAATGGAATTCACCGAGCTCGCTGACCTGGCTTTAGCCGCGAAGGCCGAAGGCCACCCGGTCGTTGCCCTTTCCGACGGTACGCTGATTCTATGGAATCTCGAAGGCAAGCCGCAGGACTTTAAAGAATCATATTTGCAGACGACACTTGAAGCGATGGACAGCCTGCGGGATGCGCGGATTCCAGTGGCGGGCTATATCAGTCAACCGGGCAGCCAGGAGCTGATCAATGCTCTCAAATTGGGGCTTTGTCCGCTTGAGGTTGCCGACTGCGATCGCTGTCCCTGGCAGGCTGAAAACCAGCTTGGTTTTAATGAAGACGAAATTGGTGCGATACAGGATGATTTGTGGCGAGGGCACGGTTTGCCCTGCAGCCCGTTAGAAGGACTCAACGATGCGGTGTTGGTAAGCCATGTGCTTAGTCCGGGGCAGCGTACGCCGCTTTACTTGAGTACTTCAAAAATTCTCAATGAATATGGGTCGCACCGCATTTATTATTTCTATTTAGATGTCGGTGCCGAGATCGGACGAGTGGAAATTCCGGAATGGGTCGCGACCGACCCCGAACTGCTCGAGCTAGTACACGCCTGTATGTGCGATCAGGCCGATAAGGGGCAGGGCTATCCGGTTGCTTTGGCTGAGGCGCATGAACGGGCGGTGGTCCGTGGTGCTGATCGCGATACCTTCTATCGCTTTTTGCGCGATACCTTCGTTAAAAACAACATCCAGACCAGCATATCGACCAAGAGTTTTAAAAAACGCTACGTCGGCATCTAGGAGAAATGACCAGAGTGGAAAACGTCAAAGAAAGAAAACCGAGTCCACTAAGTCGCTTTATGCCAGATGAGATGGCCAAGCGCGACGGTGCCGGGGCGGAGCGGACTTATGTGGGCGAGGTCGTCGAGAGCAGTACGACCGAGTTGATTGCCGAGGCGAGGGAACTGCACGGCGGTCCTTCTTTCGGCGAGTTTATCCGAATCGAGGCCGATCTGCCGGTTTTGGGCATCATCTTTAACGTCTTTACCCATTCAATCGAGCCCAACCGCCGCCCAACCGCCTATGGCAAGACCGAAGAGGAATTGCGCTTGGAGCAGCCGCAGATATTTGAGCTTTTGCGCACCGAATTCCAGGCGCTGATTATCGGCTATCTCGACGGTGGTGCACCGGTGCAGATCCTACCGCCGCAACCGGCTAGAATCCACAGTTTCGTGCATCTGTGCACGGATGAGGAAGTGAGAGCCTTTACCGGCAACGACGATTATTTGCGCCGTATCCTCAATACCTCCAAGGTGCCGACCGATGAGTTGTTAATCGCGGTATTGCGCCATACTTTGCGTGCGCATGAGCGCTCGCGGGACTATCTCGTGCGCATGGGCAAGGAGCTTTCCAGGCTTATGGGCGATGACTACGACCGACTGAGTTCGGTTATCCGACGGGTGGCGAACTAAAATGGCCAAAAGCAAGGGCGATGGCGCGACGGCGAAGACACGCGGCGAGGCGATCGGCGTGATCACCAAGGGGTCGTTAGTCGAGGGCCTGGAGATGAAGCTGGATTCGGCGCAGAATGTCGAGGATATGAAGGCCGGAAAATTCGTGGTCATCGAAGGCGATAAGAACGACTTCTTCTCGGTGGTCACCGATATGCGGCTCGAAGCCAAGAACCAAGAGGTCTTGTTGCACCCGCCGGGCCGGGAGGACGATATCCTGCGCAAGGTACTCGCCGGGACTAGCACTTACAATATAGTCTCCTTACGGCCGATGCTAATGATGCCGAAAGGGGCTGTCGATGACGACGGCCCGCGCCCGGTCAAAGCGATCCCCAGCCATTTCTCCGAAGTCCAGGAGGCGATGGAGCACGACGTGGCCAAGATTTTTGGCAAGGAGGGCGATCCCGAGGGCCGATATTTCAGTATTGGCAACCCGCTGGATATGGACACCCAGGTCTGCCTCGATATGATCCGCTTTGCCGAGCGCTCCAATGGCATTTTTGGCAAGACGGGCACCGGCAAGTCTTTTTTAACGCGCTTGGCGCTGTGCGGGTTGATTCACTACGACAAGGCGGTCAACCTGATTTTTGATATGCACAACGAATACGGTTTCAAAGCTATGAAGGAAAACGGCTCGAGCTCCACATTCGTCAAAGGCCTAAAGCAGCTTTTCGGAGAAAGGGTGGCGATTTTTTCACTCGACCCCCAGTCGACCCGTGCCAGGGGAGTGCAGGCCGATCATGAAGTCTATATCTCTTACGACCAGATCACGGTCGAAGATATCGCCCCGCTGCAAGACGAACTCAGGCTCAACCCGACTGCGGTCGAATCGGCCTACCTGGTCTATGCGATCTACAAGGAGCGTTGGTTGCGCACGCTCTTGGCGTTAGAAGGGCCTGATGTCGAGGAATTTGCTCGCGAGATCGGGGCGCATGCCGGGTCTTTGGTCGCCTTGCACCGCAAGCTCAAACGCTTAGAGAATTTCCCCTTTATGGTCTCGAAAGTCACCGATGGGGATGTGGTCGATCGCATTATGGAATATCTCGACAAGGGCATTAATGTCGTGCTCGAATTCGGCCAGCAGACCAGCATGCTCTGTTATTTACTGGTGGCTAATATCATCGCCCGGCGCATCCACGAGATGTATGTGAAAAAGAGCGAGCGCTTCTACGCGACCCAGCGTACGGAGGATCAGCCGCGCCAATTGATGATCACGATCGAAGAGGCGCACAAATTCCTCAACCCAACGGCGGCGAAGCAGACTATTTTTGGCACCATCGCCCGCGAAATGCGCAAATATTATGTCTCGTTGTTGGTCGTCGACCAACGGCCCTCGAGCATTGATGATGAGGTCTTGTCGCAAATCGGTACTCGGATCACTGCCTTGCTCAATGATGAGAAAGACATCCAGGCGGTGCTCACCGGGGTCAGCGGTACCGAAGGATTGCGTAGCGTGCTGGCGAGTCTCGATTCGAAGCAACAGGCTCTTATCCTCGGCCACGCGGTGCCGATGCCCGTCGTTGTTAAAACGCGCGATTACGACACCCAGTTTTACAAGGATATGGGCTGCCTGGATGATCTACCCGAAGCCGAGCGCAAAGCCAAAATCGACAAGGGGACCGTCGCCCTCTACGGCGACAATTAAGACTCGCATTGTAATAATGTATCTCTCTGCTTTCTTTTAGGGGATGTCTACGTTTACCGATTCCACCGCTCGCTATGGTCGCTTCTGGTATGCGGGCCTGGCTGGGTTATGGCTACTGGCTTTGTTCCTTCGCTGGCCATACCCCGAACCAGGTTGGATACATATCGATGAACGGGTTTTCCTGCTCAACCCGCTCAAGCTGTGGAGCGGTGACCTCAATCCGCACTTCTTTATTTACCCGACACTGCACATTTATCTGACCTCGGCGCTGTATTACGCCTACTATCTATTGGGCAGTAGCTCCGCAATAGAGGACTTTGTCGCCTATCATTTTTTTGTTGATGGGTCCGGTCTAATCGCAATCGCCCGTCATCTCAATTCGCTGCTCTCGGCAGCAACGGCGGTGGTTGTCGCTTTGGCCGGCCGCCGCCTTTATGGTGTGGTAGCGGGCGCGGCCGTTGGCGTTTTTTTTGCGGTATTGCCGTTGTCGGTTCGTTTTGCGCATATGGCGACAACCGATAGCCCAGCGGTTTTGTGGATCGCCTGTGCGCTGTATTTTTCGATCCGCATCGCGCAAACAGGTGATATACGCGATAGTCTCTGGGCGGGTTTTTTTGTCGGGCTGGCTGGCGGCACCAAATATCCGGCCGCCCTCGTCGGTTTTCCCGTAGCCGTAGCCTGTTGGCTCTATCGGCCGCGCTTGCGACAGCAGGCGTTGTGGGCGGCGGGCGCAGTGTCGATCGCGGTCTTCGCTTTGACGTCGCCCTATGTCGTGATCGACGCGCAAAGCGCGTGGCAAGATCTGGCGTTGATGGGGAAAGTCCATTTGGCTTCTGCTACGGCCAAGACCGAGATTCAATCCTGGCGTTATTATTTGCAATATGTCTTGCGCTACGGAATAGGTTTGTTGGGTTTGTTGGCTTTGGTGGTGGGTTTGGCCTGGCGACCTTTCGCGCGGCGACGGGAGGAATGGGTCGTCGTCGCGGCCTTTGCCGTATTTTTCTTCTTGTTGATGGCGGCAGAATCGATTTTTATGCGCTACGCGTTGCCATTGGCTCCGATGGTAGCCTTGTTGTGGGTGCGGCCATTGCTGGCGCTGCGGCCCCTACTAGCGTTACTGGCTGCTTTGGCCCTAGTCTCCGAACCGCTATATGCTTCCTGGCAGACTCGTGCCCTTTTGGCTGGCGATGACGCCCGGGAACAAGTCGAGCGTCGTTTGGCAGAAGAGGCTCCCGCAGGTGCTTGGTTGCTTCATATACCTCCCTTTATCGGCAATGTCAGGGTTGTGCATCCGGGTTTAGCGTACTCGCATGAGCGCCGCTTCTTGCTTAGTTATTCGCGCGCGGACCTGATCGACGCCTATGCGTTGTTGAGCCGGCGTCAGGATTTGCCTCCGCTATATATTACATTCTCGACAGAAGGGCTTAAAGCGCAGCGGGCTGGCGCGGAAGCCACGGTCGGCGGCCATGTCTATGTCTTGTGGTATCAGCATCCGGTTATGCCTGCGCTGACTGATGGAGAAACCGAGATCTTATCATACGACTGGGTCGACTGGATTGGAGAATATGGAGGTTGGCGAACAGGGGCGGTCTACGAGGCGATCGATTGGTATTTTGCGCCGATGGGTGGTTTTGATTCAGTCGATTTGACCGGCCCCAAGATTCAGTTGGGGAAAGTACCGGTAAGAGCACAGGCTCGTGGTCTTGATTCGGCTGTATTTTTTGGTGTTTTACACGGCATTTTACTGGGGGCGGAGAAAGTAAAGTCCGAGGACTGGCCGGCGGTGCTTGAACTCTACGAAGCGATATGGAAAACGCCCTTGCCGCTCTATCGCATCCTCTCCTCTGACTACTATTATAAATATTTTTTTAATTTTGGCATCGCGCACGACAAGATGGGGCGGCCTGAACAGGCGGCACATATGTGGCGAATGGCACTTGAAGTTAAAGACGACAGTCCAGTGCTGTACCGGAATTTAGGGGTGGTGAATGCTCGCCTTGGGCGCTTAGAAGAAGCCCGTCAACATTTGCAGCGCGCCCTGGAGTTGGATGACGCATATGTGGAGGCGCATTTCAATTTTGGTAATTTGTCGTATCAAGAGGGGAAAATTGATGCGGCACTGGCTTCTTGGAACAAAGTTATCGAATTGGATGGGCAACATGCCGGAGCTTGGCAGGGGCTGGGCAATGTTCACTATAATCGGCAGGATTGGCGGCAGGCTATAACCGCTTATAAAAAGGCGTTGGACTTCGCTCCAGAAGATGCGAGTCTATTCTTCAATTTAGCACAAGTTTATTTAGCACAAGAAGATATTGGTGCGGCGACTGCCGCATTAGAACGAACTGTCGCTCTAAAACCACGCGATGCAGAAGTTCATGTTATGTTAGGTATGACCTATGAGCAACAGGGATTGAAGGAACCCGCCCGCATGAGTATGGAACGAGCACTGGAGGTAGAGCCAGACCATCCACGGGCGCAACAGATTCGCGTTTATTTAGGGCGCCAATAGTGCAGATGCCCCAGATTGACGGCAAAAGGGTGTCTTTTTATCTCGGTTTACTGGCACTTTTCGTATGGGCTCTTTATCTACGTTGGCCGCTGCCGGCGCCGGAGTGGCAGCACGTTGACGAGCGAGCATTTATCCTGCATCCATTGGGTTTTTGGAGTGGTGATCTCAACCCGCATTTTTTCAATTACCCGACTCTCCACTTCTATTTAGCTTCCGCGCTGTATTATCTCTACTACCTGAGTGGCGATTTCGTTTCGCTCGATGCTTTTGTGGCCTATCGCTACTTCGTTGACGGCGGCGATCTGATTGAGTGGGTGCGCGGGTTCAATAGCGTACTTTCGGCGCTGACAGGGGGGGTCTGTGCACTGATCGGCCGTCGGCTCTATGGGGCATGGGGCGGGTGGATGGCAGGTGGCTTGTTCTCGGTATTGCCTCTGTCGGTGCGTTTTGCGCATTTGGCGATTGTTGATGTGCCCTTGGCTTGGTGGTCGTTGCTCGCGTTGTATTTTGCGGTGCGGGTCGTCGAAGACGGCCGGATGCGGGACGTCTTGTGGGGGGGGCTCTTTGCGGGGTTGGCAATGGCGACAAAATACCCAGGGGGCTTAGCTTGGGTGCCGGTGGGCTTGGCGTGCGGGTGGCGCTTCGGCTGGTTGCGCGGCCCGTTTTGGTGGAGCGGGCTAACCGTTGCCGCAGTCTTCGTGGTATGTTCGCCGTATGTGCTATTGGACTGGTCTTCGGCTTGGGGCTCGATCGCGGCGATGGGTTCAGAGCATATGATGGGCGAAGGCCACGGGGGCGAGGGAGCGGCGCTGTGGCACCATCTGCGGTATAATCTGCGCTATGGGGTGGGTTTGTTGGGTTTGTTGGGGCTGGTCGGTGGTTTGGCTTTGCGCTGGCGATCGTATCGCCGGTCAGAGTGGCTGGTGGTGGCTGCATTGGCGAGTTGGCTGGTATTGTTGGGGGTGTCTTCGTCGGTGTTTATGCGCTATGCGCTGCCTTTGGGCGGTTTGGTGGTGGTGCTGTGGGTGCGGGGCTTGATGGTATTGGGAGGACCGGTGTGGTGGCGGTGGGTATTGGTCGTGGTCTTGGGGGCAGAGCCGTTGTATGGAGCCTATCAAACGCGGTCGCTGCTGGTGGGGGAAGATACGCGTATAATGGCGCAACAATGGATCGAAGAAAATGCTCCGCCAGGCACGTATTTGGTCCATTTTAATAGTGGTGCCGGTCGACTTCGGGCGATTCATCCCGGAGGAATTTATATACGGCAAAACTATTATCTGAAATATTATTCTGCCTCAGATTTGATTCGATCCTATAGCGACCTTGCCAAACGCGAAGACTTGCCCCCGTTCTATGTGTCGTTAAAACCGCGGGCAGGGGTTGATGTTTCAGCGGATGACTTTGTTGAGGCCCCCTCGCATGGGTTGATTGTGGATTATCGCCACCCATTGACTCAGACCGATAAGAGTGCGGCCAGCAAGAAACTCATTGAGCTGGCGAAGTGGGCGGTTGAATTCGACCCGGGTTCGGCAATGGGGGAGGCGGTCTATGATGCTGTGGATTGGTATTTCTTGCCGATTGGCTCCTTTGGCGGGCTTGAGCGAACCGGTCCCTATATTCGCATTGGGGTCGTGCCGGTGAAGATCGGAAAAAAGAAAATACCCATGCGGTCTTTTTTTGCGGCGTTACGGGATATCTTCTTGGCAAAAAAAGCCTTTGAAAAAGGAGATGAGCAAAAGGCTCTTGAGTTATATCAAGCGGTTTGGAGCGTGCCTTTTTCGCTCGACGATACGCTCTCACCCGAGTTGATGTATGACGTTTTGACCAATATGGGCGTGGCCTTTAGCCGTCGTGACGAATTGCAGAGAGCCGCGCAATTCTGGCGAGCGGCGATCGCGCTCAAACCTGAACACGTTGAAGTTTACCATAATCTGGGGTCTATATACGTAAAAATGGGGCAGGTAGATGAGGCGTTTGCGATATGGGATCAGGCATTGGCGCTCGAACCCAATCGCCCACATACGCATTACAATATGGGTAATGCTCTGTATGGCAAGGGCGATCTGGAGGGGGCTATTACGGCGTGGTCTCGGACCGTGGAACTAGATCGAGATTATCACAAGGCCTATTATAACTTGGGTAATGCCTATTTCAAATTGAAGAAATTTGACCGTGCATTGTCAGCCTATCAAAGAGCGGCAGAACGGGACTCCGATAATAGCAATATCTTTTACAATATCGCACAAGTGCATATCGAACGGGGTGATGAAGAAGAGGCTATACGTCATCTTAGACAAGCGATCGAACACAAAGTAAATGATCCTGAGGCCTATTATCAATTGGGTGGTCTGTATTACAAGCTTGGCAAGGCGAGGGAGGCTCGACTTAGCTTTGAGCGATTCCTGCAATTAGCCCCAGATCATCCTCAAGCGGACCGTGTTCGGCAACTGTTGCTATGAGTGGCGCTGCCGGCTGGTTGCGCCCGTTTTGGTGGAGCGGGCTAACCGTCGCCGCAGTCTTTGTGGCATGTTCGCCGTATGTGCTATTGGGCTGGTCTTCGGCTTGGGGCTCGATCGCGGCGATGGGGTTCAGAGCATATGATGGGCGAAGGCCACGGGGGCGAGGGAGCGGCGCTGTGGCACCATCTGCGGTATAAGCTGCGCTATGGGGTGGGTTTTTGGGTTTCTCAACGCCCTCGCGCATCAGGGTATCGGCAATTTGCGGCAGGCCTTTACGCAATATGAACAACTGCTCGCTGTGGTAGCTGACCGGGCTGATATACTTTTTAATATGGCGTCAATATGTGTCGATATGGGCGATAAGGCACAGGCGGTTGCCCTATTCGAGCGGGTGATAAAGGTTAAACCCAGTGCGCAGATTTATATGCAATTGGGTATTCTTTGCGACGAAATCGGCCAACACCAACAAGCCCAGGCCTATGGGGGCAAGGTCATAGACTTATACCCGGATGCCCCACAAGCGGCCGAGATTCGCCGCTTGTGGGGCATTGCGGATTAATCCCCGATGGTCTTTGCCGAAAAAATGAGTTTGCCGAAACGGGTCGCATGGTGGAAAGAGGCGTTTGCTGAATGGGTATCGGACCACAAGCCATGTTGGCCTTGGTGCCCGGCGGTTCGGTTGAGGCCAGCGCGCCAAATGTTGCCGTCGCGCGGTGGAATTTGGCCGCCCAGATGGCGGAAATTGTCGTGTGGAATGGCGATTTCGAGAATCCAGCCCTGGTCGACATCAGTATGGTCGTTGAGTGTGCCGTCAAAGCTAGTGGCGATTAGCACGCCCTCGCTTTGCCAGGGGAAATGGATATTGCTGGTCCATTCGTCGCCGCCGCCAAAGGCGATATAGTCGAGCAGGGTGCCTTTGATATTCATTTCGTAGCCGAAGTAGGTGATGCCATCTTCGCTCTTGGCAGCATGGGGGGTGGCGAAGATTTCAACGGCGTCCTCTCGATAGACAGGGCCGTCGTGGGTTTCTACCTCGGCGTCTAAATAGGGGTCGACGCATTCATAGACGATATAGAGATAGTCGTCGTCCCAGAGCAGACGGGCGATCGTCGACTGTGCGCCCTCTTTTTCCAGATCGCTCCAGGGCATAATAAAATCAAGCGTTGGTGCGAGCTGCCAGTCGGTCTCTTTGGAATGACCGTCAATGTCGATGCCCTGGTCGGTGCGCAAGACGGTATAGGAGGGTAATTCGGCGGGGGGCGGCTGTACGCGGGTGCTCGTGGGGGTGATCTCCTGCTCGGCGCCGAGCGGTAAGACCGCGATAAAACCGAGAAGCAAGCTATAGACCATGGGAAGACCTTTTTTCTTGAGGGGTTGCAGGCAAGATACTTAACGGGGGGAAGTATTTCAAGAGAGACGATGGTTTCTGTCACCGTTTAATCTGGAAGGCAGTTGATGTTTCCTATTATCGCGAAAATGCTATTGCCCTTACTCGCTCCGTTGGGGTGGGGTTTAGGTTTGTGTTGTATGGGCTTTTTGCTCTATTTGCGGGGGCGACGGGTTTATGGGGAAGGGTGCATCCTACTCGGAATAACGTTGCTCTTGGTGTTTAGTAACCCATAGGTGGGCGATGCGCTCTTAGGGGCATTGGAGAGAGAATACGAGGTGTCATCGGCGGTCGAAAGCCCTAATGCCGATGCGATTGTAGTGTTAGGTGGCGTAACAATGCCGCCGGTATCTCCGCGGGTCGAGGTCGAGATCACAGGCGGCGGCGACCGGTTGCTGCATGGCTTGCGATTGTATCGGGCGGGCAAAGCCCCGGTGCTGGTCTTTAGTGGTGGGGCGTTGACGCAGTTGACCGGATCAACGATGAGTGAAGCGCAACAATTCTTGCGGCTGACGGTGGAGAGCGGTGTCGATTCGGCGGTGGTGGTTTTGGAGGGGGATTCGCGCAATACCTACGAAAATGCGCTGTATACGCGTCAAATTCTCGAAAAGCGCGGATGGCGCGAGGTGTTGCTGGTGACTTCGGCATCGCATATGCGCAGGGCAGTAGCGGCTTTTCGCACCCAGGGCATCGTGGTCATTCCAGCACCGACCGATATACGGGTAGTAGCGCGGGATTTTAGTCTCTTGCAGCTGCTGCCAACGGTCACCGCGCTGGAAAAATCGAGCATCGCCATCAAGGAGTATATCGGTTGGTGGATCTATGGAATACGCGGTTGGGTCCGGTAGGTCTTAATCCTGGCGCAACTCTGGTGGCTCGCCGCGCGAATAACCTTGGGCGATATCGTCGCAGCGCTCGTTGTCGGGGTCGCCGGCGTGGCCTTTGGTATATTTCCACTCGATACGCGGGGAATTGAGTTCGTCTAATTCGTGCCAAAGGTCTTGGTTGAGCACGGGTTTTTTGGCGGCGGTGCGCCAGCCCCTACGCTTCCACCCGTGAATCCATTCGGTGATACCTTTGCGCAGGTATTCGCTGTCGGTGACTAAGGTGATCGCGATCTCTGCCTCGGCGGCTTTTAGGCCTTCGATTGCCGCCTGCAGTTCCATGCGATTATTGGTGGTCTCGGGAGCGAACCCCCCCAACTCGCGTATCCGACCGTCTCCATAAATCATGCGGGCGGCCCAACCGCCTGGGCCTGGGTTGCCCGAGCAGGCGCCATCGCTGAAAATCGTCAGTGTTTGCAATATGTATTGGCTCTTTACTTGGCTGTTGTGTATTGGGAATTCCCCTTAGATTATAGGCTGCTTAAACCAGGTGTCAATTCGTGGGAGAAAAAAATGGCAGTGTATGATGTGGTGATCATCGGTGGTGGCCCCGGCGGTTATTCGGCGGCGATACGCGCTCGACAATTGGGTTTGAAAACGGCTTTGGTTGAAGAAGCGGATTTGGGCGGAGTTTGTCTCAATTGGGGCTGTATTCCGACTAAGGCGCTACTTAAGCAGGCCGAAGTCTATCAACTCTTGTTACGCGCTGACGAGTTCGGATTGAAGGTTGGCGAGCCGGAAGTCGATTGGACGGCGGTTATCGGTCGCAGTCGTCAGGTTGCCGACCGATTGTCAAAGGGCGTGGCCTATCTGATGAAGAAGAACGAGGTTGAGGTGTTCACCGGCCGGGGTCGCCTTACGCCGAGTCGCAATGTCGCGGTCGCAGACGCCAAGGGGACCATCGTCGCTGAATTAGAGGCTGCGAATGTCGTGTTGGCAACCGGCAGCCGCCCGAAATCGATTCCAGGCGTTGAATTCGACGGCGAGCAAATCCTTTCGAGCAGAGAGGCGATGATCGCTGAAAAACGGCCCAATTCGTTGGCGATTATCGGTGCGGGGGCGATTGGTGTCGAATTTGCCTATTTCTATCGGGCCTATGGTAGTGAAGTCTTGTTATTAGAGGCGCTGCCGCAGGTATTGCCGCGCGAGGACGAAGAAATTGCGGCCGGTTTAGCTGATAGCCTGGTTCGGCAGGGTATTGAGGTGGCGACGGGGGCGAGGGTTGTAGAGGTAAAGAAACAAAAACGCCAAATCATCTTGCGCTACCAGGTAGATGGCGAAGAGCAGAGTCGCAAGGTGGATCGGGTGTTGGTGGCCACCGGAGTGCAGGGCAATATTGAAGGTTTGGGCTTGGAGGTCGCGGGCGTGCACGTTCGCAATGGCGCGATCGAGGTCAATGGTCGCATGGAGACCAATGCCAAGGGCGTCTACGCTATCGGCGATGTCGCTGGGGCGCCGCAATTGGCGCATGCTGCGGTGCAGGAGGGGATTGCGGCGGTGGAATTCGCCGCCGGTCGCCAGCGGCCTGAACTCGACCGCAGACAAGTGCCCAGTTGCACCTATTGCCAGCCGCAGGTGGCTAGTGTCGGTCTCAGTGAAAAAGAGGCCAGAGAAGCGGGCCACGATGTCAAGGTGGGGCGTTTTCCCTTCGCTGCTAGTGGCAAAGGGCAGGCTATCGGCGAGACGGAGGGCTTTGTCAAGCTGGTCTTTGATGCTCAGTATGGCGAATTGCTCGGTGGAGCGATTCTCGGGGCCGAGGCGACGGAGTTGGTGGCCGAATTGGGGCTGGCGCTACGTCTGGAAGCCACATATGAAGAACTGCTATTTACCGTTCATGCCCATCCAACCCTTTCCGAAGCGATAATGGAAGCGGCGGGAGAGGCTTTTGGTGAGGCGATTAACCTCTAAGGGGAACATGGATCACGCGGAGACCTATCTCAAAGATTTGCAGCATGCCCTTGCGGTTTTAGACTTGGACCAGATCAAAAAGGCGCGTCAAGCGCTATCCGCAGCCAGGGCCGAGGGCAAGCAGATTTTCGTCTGTGGCAACGGAGGCAGCGCCTCAACCGCGAGCCATCTGGCCACCGATTTGGGTAAGGGGGCTAGTCAGGCCTCAGCAGAAGCCTTCAAGGTTATGTCGCTGACGGACAATATTGCTTGGATTACCGCTCTGGCCAACGATATTAGCTATGAGCATGTCTTTGTCGAGCAATTGCGCAATTTTGCCCAAAACGGAGATGTGCTGCTTGCGATAAGTGCCTCGGGTAATAGTCCGAATGTGATCAAGGCGGTCGAGTTTGCCAAGGAAAGTGGTCTGACCACTCTTGGATGGACAGGGTTTGATGGGGGGCGTTTGGCATTGTTGGTCGATTTGCCTATCGTCGTGGATAGCCACCATATGGGTAGGGTGGAAGATGTTCACATAGTCTTGATGCATTTGGTTTGTTATTATTTTATGGAGTCGTAGTGAGCAGTGCGCCCAATTCCAATATTCCCCGACCGCAAATACCGTCGGTCACCCAACTTTTGCCGGCCGAGCCGCTATTATTGATGGGAGCCGGTCCTGTGCCCGTACCGGCCGATGTAGCCCGTGCTGGCGGCATGGTGATCAATCATTTGGGGGAAACCACCGATATGGTCGTCCGCCATATCAAAGCATTATCTGGTTATGCCTTTCAGACGGCCGACCAGCATATCTTTGGCATCGGCGGACCGGCTTCGGCCGCGATGGAGATGGCGATGGGCAATCTGCTCTGGCCCAGGCGGAGCGTATTGGTCTTAAAATGTGGCTCATTTAGCGGTCGTTTTGCCGAGATGGCGACCGGCGTTGGGGCCGATGTCGATATATTATCCGTTGATGATGGACTGGTCGTAACAGCAGAGCAGGTTGCTGAACGGCTAAAAGAGCGCTCCTATGATGTCGTAACGATGGTGCAGGGCGAGACGTCTAAGCGGAGTTTGCACAACGGAGTTGCCCGCGATTACGCAACTGTGCAAGTAACACGGGGCTTTGGTCGTCGTCGATGCCGTGTGCACATTGAGCACGATGCCTTTGCAAAAGGATGATTGGGGGATTGACGTAGTCCTCACCGGCAGCTAAAAAGGGCTTTCATCGCTGCCGGGTGTTTCGCTGATCACCTTTTCGGATGCTGCTTGGGAACAGATCGAAAAGCATCCAGGGCCCAAGCCGCATTGGTGTTTGGATGTCCTTCGCGCCAATATATTCTGGGCAGAGCACGCTTATCACTATACGGCGCCGGTCTCGGGGCTCTTGGCGCTGCATGAAGCGCTGCGGTTGATCTGTGACGAAACGCTGGAACGCCGTTTTGCCCGGCATGAGCACTGTTCGTTGGCCTTGCAGCATGGGATTGAGAGCATGGGGCTTAAATTGATG
>Ga0115002_10003934_pt1 | contig 18299 bp, 20 predicted proteins | sample ArcticOcean_MG_C_8_FD_89576 | JGI IMG/M metagenome (GOLD analysis project Ga0115002, IMG submission 89576) | Marine microbial communities from western Arctic Ocean - ArcticOcean_MG_CB11_86 | ecosystem: Environmental > Aquatic > Marine > Oceanic | place: Arctic Ocean: Canada Basin | collected... | reverse complement strand
GTCCTTATTGCGATCGTATTAATGATTCTTATTGGAATTGGGGCGACTAGAATATTTTCTTGGAAAGTCTCGATTCTGATTCTAGTGGTTTTACTTGTATTATTTACCGTATTTTTAAAATCTCAATCTGTGAAACACATTGGATTAGAAACTGAAAATGATTGGAATAATATCCTAGTTGCCGGTACCCCAGTTGTATTGCAGCTCTACTCTGAATATTGAATAGCATGCATTTCGATGAAACCTGCCGTTGACAGGTTAGAATATAAAATTAAAGGTACTTGGGTGATTGTTAGATTAGATGTCCAATCTGATTTAGGAGCTGTATTAAAAGAGGAGTATAAAGCTACATTAGTTCCAACTTTCCTAGTTTTTGATGCAAAAGGAGAGGAATTGATGAGAGTAAATAGGGTTCCTACTTATCAAGAACTTATGGGGATAAATGATTAATGGGGATAAATGATTAATTAATTTGATATGATGTGTTTTCTGACATATTGGAGAAAATTATAATGAAAAAGAAAATATATGCTACTAATTCAGCGGCAAAAGAAGCTATTGATAAATTAAAACAACATTTTGATGTGGAAGTTTGGGATCAAGTTAAAGCTCCTCCTAAAGAATTGATTATTGAGAAAAGTAAACAATTTGATGGAATGATGATTGAATCGAATTGCACATTTGATGAAGAAGTATTTCAATCTGCGAAAACGTTGAAAGTTGTTGGTACTCGAGCTGTAGGCTATGACAATATTGATCTTAAAGCTGCAACTGCTAATGGGATAGTTGTTGGTAATACTCCGGGTATCCTTGTTGAGTCTTGCGCTGATTTCGCCTTCGGATTAATTTTATCAATGGCGAGAAAAATCTCTTATTCTAATAGGAAAGTTATTAATGGAGATTGGAAAATATTCGATCAATTCCCATATTTAGGTACTGATGTATATGGTAAAACTTTAGGTTTGATAGGCTTAGGAGCGATTGCTGAAGCTGTTGCCAAAAGAGCTCAAGGGTTCGAAATGGATATTTTATATAATTCACGAACAAGAAAACCAGATGTTGAGGAAAAATATTCTCTTGAATGGGTGCCTAACATAGAAGATGTTTTTTCTAGATCTGATTATGTATCAATACATGTGGCTTTAACTAAAGAAACTGAAAACCTTATTGGATATCATGAAATATCTAAAATGAAGAAGGATGCCTTTTTAATAAATACTTCTAGAGGCGGAACATTAAATTCTAAAGATCTTTTGCGAGCATTAAAAGAAAATCTTATTGCAGGAGCTGCCTTGGATGTCACTGCGCCCGAACCTATTGCATCTGATGATCCTTTAGTTCATATGGATAATGTATTGATCACTCCTCATATTGCCAGTGCTAGCTCTGAAACCTATGTTAAGATGAGCTTAATGGCTGCCGATAATATCATTAGTTTTTTTCAAGGTACAGACATGCCATCGTGCTTGAACCCTGAGGTGTTGATTTAATTATATGTAGTGTTTAATAGATAGGTATGATTGAAATAAAGCAGTTACTTGTAAGAATAAGTGTATTAATCATTTTTATTATGCTAATTTCTTGTTCATTTTTAAATGATGATGAGCTACCCCCGATTTATTTTGCAGAATCCCCCATCCCAATTTCAACTTCAATCACCCGTCCAACTATTCCGGCGCCTACTCCTATACCTACAACAGTTCCTGCTACACCTATTCCTGTGTCAGTATCTGCTGACGACTTGATATATGAAGCTAATCGGATTATGACTTCTGTATATTCTTACCGGTACTCTTTGGAAGCAGATGTATTTATGGATGCTGGAGGAATTGTGCTCCCGGTCAATATGATTGGTAATGGAGTCACTCAAGAAGAATTAGGGAACAACTATTTTGCAACTGAATTGTTCGGGATCCTTTCAGAGACATATTATGTACAAGATGGGAATGAAATTTTCAGTAAACACGATACCTTAGATACATGGCAAGAGTTCCCCGGTACTCCGATAGGAATAATACCTGTAGATTTTTGGCAGAATGTGGGCATCAAATTGTTGGATTTAGAATTTAATTATTCTGATAATGGGCATAGTATTTATGGAAATGTGGTCACGTTAATTTCAAATGATTCTGAAGCTAGTTCTTTATTAGAAATCTTAGGCGTTACTAATACAGAAAATATCATATTGGAAAATTTAAATTTACAAATAGATATCAGTAAGAATAATTTTTATGTTGATTCTATTAGGGCTAGTTTTACAATTCTAAATGGAGGACAATTTGCCTCTGAAGTAATAGGATTACCTTCATTATCTGGAGTAGGGGCAGCTGAAACTCTAATCGAAATCAAATTCACTAATTTTGATCAAATTCAAATTATAGACGGGATACAATAATATTTTATCTTGGACCTACGGGAGTTCCCATTACAGCAAGCCGTATTTTATATAACCCGGTTCTTGCTGTAATGAATAAGGTTGATCCGTCTTCTCCCCACGCACAATTTGCAGGAATTTCAGGCAATAAAATTTTACCTAATAACTTACCTGCTTCCAATTTGTCTGATGTGGCAAATACCCATATTCCTCCAGGCCCTGTTGAATATACTCTTCCATCGGTATCTACTTTTATTCCATCTGCTGTTCCGTCTTGACCGATGTCAAGATTAGCAAATCGTTTCATTCCTTTTGGACGACCTTCAGAGTCAAGTGCATATATATTAATAAATTTATGCATTGAATCGGTTACATATAAATGTTTTTCATCAGGGGAAAATGCAATGCCATTTGGCATGTCTATATCATCTATTAAAAGTTCTAAATCTTTTCCATTAGGCTTAACTCTATAAACTCCATTGAAAGCCAATTCCTTTCCTTGCTTCATTTGAGGCAATCCATAAGGAGGGTCAGTAAAATAAATAAAGCCATCAGATTTAACGACTACGTCGTTGGGGCTATTGAGTCTTTTTTCACGATATCTTGTTGCTATCGGTAGTGTTTCCCCACTTAATGTAGTTAAGGATATCCTTCTAGTGCTATGCTCGCATGCAATCAGATTACCATCTAAGTCCATTGTAAGGCCGTTTGAATTACCGCTGGGATATCTAAATGTGGATATATTGGGACCTTCTTCTGATATGGAATGATGAACGATTCTGTTGTTTGGTATATCAGAGAATAGTAGTCCGTTGTCTTTCCATAAAGGACCTTCTACGAAAGCAAAACCAGTTGCTATATATTCGACCAGCGAGTCTTTGTTAAGTATGTTCTTAAACTCACTTTCTCTTATATCGAATCCGTCTACGGTGGTCATGTTATCTCCCTAATCTATAGTTACTTACCATCATTCATGCGTTCTGGATCAATCATTTCAAAAAATTCTATATAATCATCCTCTACCATAGGGCGATATTTCATTGCTATTTCTATAGCTTCAGGTGGTACGGTATTATCTGGCCTTCCTGGAGATATGATTTTATCAGCTGTCCATTCTAATATGACAATATTTTTCTCTCCGGGGAGAGTCCCAGAATTATATGATACTGTGAAATCATTTCTTTGTCCGGCATCTCTATATACCTTAGCTTGTTTGTATACTAATTCAGCAACTTTTTTAGCAGAACCGCGCTCGTCGATTGTTTCATATGTTCTTCTTATTTTGTACACAGATCCTCCTTCTCTTATATATTGTAATAGTATTTTTGCAAATGTGAATCAATTTCTTCTATTGTTGGCATTCCACTAGTATCTCCTTTGCGTGTACAAGTAAGAGATCCGCATATGTTTCCAATTCTAATAGCTTGTTCAAGTATTTTTCTACGGTCACATTTATTGAAGGAAAGTATTTTTTTTATATATTTAGTGGTTGAAAAGATACTTTTAATAAATCCAGCCATAAAAGCATCACCTGCCCCAATAGGGTCAATAAGATTGACAGGTATATTTTCTACAGTTATGAGGTTTTCACCATCATATAAGATGGTTTCGTCAGCATTATTTGTTATCACAATTATATTGTTGGAGTAGAAAAACTTCGCATACTCACTTGGAGATAAGCCTTTTGCCCATATTCTTTCAGCTTCATCATAGCCTACTTTAAATATTGTAGCAGAGTGCCTTATTTGGTCTATTGTTTCTTTTGCTTCTTGAGAAGACCATAATTGTTCACGGTAATTAACATCTAAGCTTATTGGAATATTTAAATCCTCACATTTTTGTACTGCTTTAAATATCGTATTACGGCATAAATTACTAATCGCAGGAGTTATTCCAGTTATATGTAGGAGATCAGCATCTTTTATGTGTGGACTAATAAGCTCAAAATTAATCTTAGTAGCAGCACTTCCTTTTCTTTCATATTTCTTTTTATGGACATTTTTTTCATAATGATTAAGATAAGAGATTCCCGTTTTTTCTCCATCATATAGATCAGCAACCATTTCTATTTTTGAGGATATGGTATTTGCTATTAGATTTCCTTCATTATCATTACCGAGGCGGCTTATCCATAGTGATTGTAAATTCTCATCTGATATACGACTTAAATTAATAGCAACATTAGATTCTGCTCCTGCTATATCGGACAGATGAGAACCATTTTTATCGTAAGACCCCAAGTATTCAGCATTATACTGAACCATAGTTTCTCCAAATGTAACAAATTTAATCAAAGAGACTCCTCATTTTATGATATAGAATCTATTTCTTTTCTAATTCTTGCAGTACCTTCAGATATCCATGGGGTCCATGGAAATGATAGAAATTGGGCGCCACTAGAAGCGAAATGGTTGATGTTTTTTTCTGACACTATTGTTCCTGCTGTTTTACCTGCAGAAACTATTTTTTTGATACTTTGTTCTACAATTTTTGTAACCTCAGTAGATCCTGCGCCCCCCAATAATCCCATCGATTGAGCTAAGTCACCTGGAGCAATATAGAACACATCTATATTGTCTATTTCTAGTATTTCATCTAAATTGCGTACAGCTACAATATCTTCGATTAGAATAATGACTGTACTTTGGGCATTTGCCTTATTTAGATAATTATCTACTCCGATTCCTTGTCTTCCTGTAGAAGATCCTCTCATCCCAATGGGATGAAACTTAGATGCTTGGATTACAGATTCAGCTTCTTGTTTTGTATTTATATGAGGTACTGCTATTCCCATAGCGCCTAGGTCTAGCGTTCTATAAATAACACCTGGTTCATTTTGATGTACTCTTACTATGGATGTTATTTCCCAAAGATCACAGGCTCGTGTTAAATTTGAAATGTTATTGAAATCAACAGGACCATGTTCGCCTTCTAACCAGATACCTTCATAATCTAAAGCCCCAAAATACTCTATGGTATCAGGCGTAAATGGGCCCATTGGAACGGCAACTATTTTTCCTTCAGATAATTTTTCTTTTATTTTATTCTGTCTTAATTCTGTCATATTATCTCCTGAATACAGATTTATGCATTTTTAATACCATTTATTCTTATCTACAATATTTTTAAGGGATTTTCCATTTATAAAATTATGTATATTACCTGACAGTACTTGGTATCTCCTGTCATTAATATCTTCAACCCCATTCACAGCTATATGAGGTGTTATGATGACGTTGTCTAAATCCCATAACTTATGATTTTCAGGGAGTGGTTCAATTTCATATACATCCAGTCCGCACCCGGCGATTTTATTTAATTCTATTGCTTCACATAAGTCATCCAAAGAACAAACTTTCCCTCTCCCAATATTTATGAAATAAGATGACGATTTCATTAAATTAAACCGGTTTGTGTTAAACATAAGATCAGTTTCAGGAGTGTGGGGAGTTGTATTGACCACAAAATCGGCTTTTGGTAAATATATATCTAAGTCTTCAGGAGGATAGATATTAAATTTTACTTGTGTGTGTTCGGGCCTAGGATCAATTCCTATTACCTTCATCCCGAAAGCTGAGCATAGCCTTGCTGTTTCATAGCCTATTCCACCAACCCCGTTTATTAAAACCGTTGACTCCCCTAGAACAATGTAGGGACTTTTTCTAGCTTGTTTGTCCCATACTTTTTTTGCACGATTTCTTTCATACCAAGGTAATCCACGTGACAAAGAAAGTATAAACATCATAATGTGATTGGCGATGTGGTCTGAATAAATACCTCTTGGGTTTGTCATGATTAAGGGATGATTTATTAGTTCGTCATAATAATATCCTTCAAAAGGACCTGCATCAGGGTTATGTAACCATTTGATTTTTTCTGCTATTTTTAAAGCGTCTGGATGAATCCATCCCATTGCTGCGTCAGCATCTCTAATAGATTCTAATGCTTCCTTATCGTTTTCGGGAGTTTCAATGACTAAATCAGGGAAAGAATCAGAGAGCTGTTTTTCAAATTGAGAAATCAATTCTTTCGTATAAGCATTATAAGGAGGTAAAAAAACAAATTTGGTCATGTGATTTTCCTATTTTCGCGTTAACAATTTTAATATTCGATACCACATTATATAATTACTATACGGATTAATGATTGTGTATATTAGGATTAGTTGTAATTTGGATAGTATTAAGAGAATTGTATTTTATATATTAGGAATGTTTTTTGTAGGTTTAGGAATTGCTGGGTATATTCTTCCAGGCCTTCCGGGTACAGTGTTCCTCATACTAGCTGCTGCATGTTTTGTCAGGTCAAATGATCGAATGTACAAGTGGGTTACAGAGCACAAGCTATTTGGAGCGCCAGTTAAAACATTTTTAGAAACGGGAGGAATCCCTTACAGAATAAAAATAATAGCAGTACTTTCTATAATTATATTTAGTTCGATATCTTTATTCGCTGCCCCGTATAGTATGATTTTTTTCAAACTTCCCGTAGCGCTACTCGCTATTATTGGAATTGGTTATATATGCACTAGGCCTACTACTTAATTATTTATTGGGTTTTAATTTGTGGATCTATTGCACCGCGTTTTAAAGCCGCAGTAATTGTTTCTATTAGCTCTTTTGCTGATTGGGCACTAAGCTCTACTGCGACCCTTGACCCTACCCCCATATCGGGGTTTACAAAATCAATATTGATTCCGTATTCCCAAGGAGCATTAAAAGGATGATCATAAGTGACATTTACTTTTTTTAATTTGAACCACCCTTTCTGGCCTTTTGCACTACCTTCGAGTTCGGTAGTTTCACATATCATTGTACACATTGCGTAGCTCCATTTTTTTGGGATTATGAAAGATTTTTAGATAGAAAATTGAACATTTTGTCCCATGCGTCAATCGCTGAACTTTGATGATATAAAGGACGGTCATAATAAACGAATCCATGGCCAGCTTCTTCATACCTGTGGAATTCATATTTTTTCCCTGCGGTTTTCAATTCGAGTTCATGTTGATTTACTTGCGCAGCAGTGGGACTTTGATCTAAGTTTCCAAATAAACCTAATATAGGAATATTTAGGTCTTCTGTAAATTTATTTGGAGAGACAGGTTGTTTTTTTGTTAATTGTGAATCTTCCATGATTACGTTGCCACCCCAACATTCTATGACAGCATTAAATATATCTAATTTACAAGCTGCTAAAAAAGCATGTCGTCCCCCTGAACAGGTTCCAAATACTCCAACTTTTTTATTAGAATTAGGTAATGATAGGATATACTTCGCTGCCCCCAATGCATCCCCGATAGCTTGGGCATCTGATACACCCCCTTCAGCACGTACAGCTGCAGCCACATCTTCAGGAGCGCCTTTTGCTTCTCTAGAATATAAATCAGGGCTAATAGCGAGATATCCATGATGGGCGAACTTTCTTGTAAATTCTCTATACAATTCGTCCCATCCGGGCAGATGATGTATTAAAACGATTGAAGGGAATGGGCCTGGCCCTTCTGGACGTGCGAAATATGTGTTGATTTTTTGACCTTGATCGCCCTCTATAGTAATGGTTCCTGCAACCATTCCTTCAAATTGATCTGTTGTATACATTAATTATCCTTATATTTGAAAATATTAATCTTATTCGCCTTCAAGCGCTCTTAAAACTTTATCTCCTTCCGTTTTCCAAAATGTGTATAGGATTAAGATATCGGTCCCTAATGAAAAATGCCTAACCCCCATGTCAAGATACTCTTTCATTTCGTCAGCAGATTTAATTTCTGCTCTTGGCGGCACGCCCATTTTCAGTGATAATTCAAATGTTTTTTTCTTTGCAGCTTTTACTTCAGGGGCGTCCATCTGCTTAGGTTTTCCTATACCCATAGAAAAATCAGATCCTCCCCATTGAGTCATTTCAACGCCTGGTTCAGATAGGATTTCCTCCAAATTGTCGACAGCGCCCTTTTTTTCTATCATGAAGGCTAATACAGTATCTGCTACGCTATCTACATATTCTTGAGAGCCGCCATATCCCATATAGGAATTTCTTCTTGTAGCGACACCATATAGTCCTTTATGATCTGGATGATCAGGCCTAGCTGCTCTTATGCATTCCCTGACTTCTTGGATATCTCTGACATCTGTGAACAAAATGCTTTCAAAACCAGATCCTATCCCTCTTTGGGCTAAAAATGGCATTAAGCTTTGGTCTATTTTTAGCATAGATCCTAGTCCATGCAATTCTGCTGCGCGACACAGGTTATCTAAGTCATGTAAGTCGGAAGGGCCATATTCTGCCACGAATTCAACATAATCATATATTCCTGTATGCCCCAGTGCTTCAATTTGAGATGGCCATACACTATGTACATGAGTACTTAACGTAGGTTTACCCTCTTGAAGTTTTTTTCTCAAGGTATTTACTTTAACCATATGTTCCTCCGATTTCATTAATTTAATGTCTGTCAAAATCATATTAAAAGAATATTGTGATTTAGTCCAAAAAAATCATTACTAAATTAATAATACTCTTGGTAGAATATAATAAATTCTCAAATTACAAGCGAGATTATGAATGATAAAATCTTTAGGTATTCCAATTCAATTCACTATTGTTTTTGTATTGGCAGTTTCTTTGTTCGTATATCTTTTAGGGGCTTCAGCTAATGCGCGTATTGAGAAGCGGCAATTAAACTCTACAATAACCTCTGAAGTTTATGCTTGGGAAGAAGCTTCATTATGGATATGTCCATTGCATTAGTAGTGATATTTCAAATTTCAGGTATAGTTACCTTTGGAGCTCTATAGTATCCCAGAAAATTATAATTAATAAGATATGGATTTCATTTAATACGAATATGGTACAACCTTTATTGCCGAACCAACCTCTTAAGTCATTTTACCCATGGTTGATTGTTGGTATTGTGGCTATGATGCAAATTTTAGTGAGCACTCGCGTTTTATCTATCGGAGTTTTTATTGAACCATGGGAAACTCAATTTGGATGGAGCAAAAATGACATAAGTTTAGGATATGCAATAAGTTTACTTACGGCAGCATTAGCCTCTCCTTTTTCTGGTTATATTGGAGATCGATTTGGAGCTAAAATCTCCGGATTTGTAGGAATCCTTATTTTTTTCGTTGCTATGATATTGATGAGTTTTATAACAGAATTATGGCATTTCTGGCTTATATTTGGGATATTTTTAGGGATCGCACAAGCAATTATTTTAGTTCCATTAGTACCCGCAGCTATGACATGGTTTCGAAGGAAATTAGATGTTGCAATGGGTATTGTCTTTCTATCCTGGGGAATTGGCCCTGCTTTCATAACCCCTTTACTCGTAGTAAGTTTAAACAATTTCGGATGGCGAGTAACATTTTTTTTGTTAGCAATCGTGTCTACTTTAATTATGGGCTCTTTATTAATTTTATTTAAGAATAGACCATCCGATATAAATATGGATGCATATGGAACTCTCCCTGGAGATCTTCCTATCGTGGGCATGAGGCCTCCTGCCATATTATTAAAAGAATTTAATCATCATATGAGAAAAACACGAGCTTATTGGAATTTGAGTTCAATTCATTTTTTAGGATGTGTTGGACACTCAATGATTATTGTTTGGATAATACCATTTGCCATGGATAGAGGGTTCACTTTAATGGAGGCCTCTTTTATATACACACTTATGTCTACAGTTAGTATTGTTACTAGATTTTTGGCTCCTATTTTGTGTGATAGATACGGTATGAGAGGTTCGCTATCAACGTTCTTTATTTTGCAAGGATTCCCTGTTTTAGTTCTTGCTTATACCCAAACTTCTTCTATGTTTATATTGATGGCTATTATATTTGGAATTGGTTGGGGTGGTGAATCAGGTGGATTTCCAATATTTAATAGAAAATATTTTGGTCAAGCTCCTATGGGGTCACCTCATGGAGTTCAATTACTTGGAGCCGGAGTTGGCATGGCTTTGGGTGGTTGGATGGGAGGGGCTATTTATGATATTTTTGATTCTTACTCATGGGCACTAATACTTTCTGGCGTTGCAAGTTTGGGGGGAGCTTTCAGTATCATGATTTTAGAGAATCCATCTAAACTACTAATTCCCGATTGGATTCAGAGAGAGAAAAATTACAATGAGTTAAATGTAATAAAGGAATTGTAATATGAGTAATTTTAATAATATCGTTAATATGTCAGCTTCTGAATTAGTTGCACAAATTAAAAACAAATCTTTGTCAGCTGTTGAAGTTATGAAGGCACACCTTGATCAGATTGCTGTTATAAATCCTAAAGTGAATGCAATTATTACTCTAGATCCCGAACTTGCAATTAATGGAGCTAAATTAGCTGATGAAGCAATTACAAATGGTGATGAATTAGGAATCCTTCACGGATTACCTATTGCACATAAAGATTTAGTTCCTACCAAAGGGATAAGAACCACTTATGGATCTCCTTTATACAAGGACTATGTACCGGACTTCAATTCATTAATTGTTGACCGAATACAAGGTGCAGGCGCTATCACAATTGGTAAAACGAATACTCCAGAATTTGGCGCAGGATCCCAGACATTCAATGAAGTTTTTGGAGAAACTTTAAATCCATATAATCTTGATATGACCTGTGGAGGAAGTAGTGGTGGGGCAGCTGTCTCTTTAGCTTCTAGGATGTTACCTATAGCTGACGGGAGCGATACGGGAGGCTCTTTAAGGAATCCTGCAAATTATTGTAATGTTGTTGGGTTTCGACCATCTCCAGGTAGGGTACCTTCATATCCCAATAAAGTGGGATGGAGTCCTACATCTGTTCAAGGTCCGATGGCTAGAAATGTATCTGATTGTGCTTTATTACTTGCTGCTATGGCAGGCCCGGACTCTAGAGTCCCTATCTCTTTAATGGATTCAGGGGATGTGTTTTTGAGATCCCTCAGCCGAGACTTTTCAAATGTTAATATTGCCTGGAGTCCCACTTTAGGAGGCCTCCCTGTTGACCCAGATACATTAACAACCTTAGAATCAAAACTTAATGTATTTGAACAAATTGGTTGCAATGTAGAACAAATAGACCCCGACTTTACCGACGCAAATGAAGTATTTTTAAGATGGAGAGGATTGGAACGAGTTATAAATCAGGGTGATTTACTAATAAACCATAGAGACTCTTTGAAAGATTCTATGATTTGGGATATAGAACAAGGGTTAAAATTGTCTGCATCTGATATCGCATGGGCTGAGACTAAAAGAGTCGAAATTTTCCGACGCATGGAACAATTTATGCAGAAATATGAGTTTTTAATTTGTCCAGTTAGTCAGTGTCCCCCATTTGATATAAAACAACGTTGGGTGACAGAAATTAATGGCATTAAAATGGACAATTATATTGATTGGATGAAGTCTTGTTACTACATAACTGTTACTGGACATCCAGCTATTTCCGTTCCTTGTGGCTTTACTGATCAAGGGCTGCCAGTTGGAATACAAATTGTTGGTCGTTATAGAGATGATTTTGGGGTATTACAATTGGCTAAAGCATTTGAAAACGCAACAGAGTTTTGGAAAACAATGCCGGGGATATGCCAATAAATACAAGGAATTCAAATGAAGATAACAAATGTTAAAGTAGAACTTTTTAATTGGAAAAGAGACAATTGGAAAACTGGTGTAGGGACGACTTTTGGGGGGACTAAAAAGTTGGGGGTTGTATCAATAGAAACGGATGAAGGAATCACAGGGAATGCTTTTTTAGGTAGTGCGAGAGTAGGGGCTGACCACTATGCTCCAGCTTTGATCGAGTTTGCGAAACCTATGTTAATTGGACGTAACCCTCAAGACATCGGTGCTATTTGGTGGGATTTGTGGAAAGAGAATCGCGCCATTTCTACAAATGCCATAGGCGCGATTGATATTTGCCTATGGGATATAAATGGGAAAATTGCTAATCAGCCAATTCATAGATTGCTAGGTACTTGTAAGGAAAAAGTTCCTGTTTATTCAAGTACTGCTTATCATGAAACTAAGGAAGAATATGCTGAAGAGGCACTTAAATTTAAAGAAATGGGATGGACAGCCCATAAAATCCACCCTCATGGTGATCCTTTGGCGGATATAAAAATATCACAGGCTGTTAGAGATGCTGTCGGGAATGATACAAAATTAATGCTGGATTCTATGTGGGCTTATCAATATGAGGATGCTCTTCGTGTTGGAAGAGCGATCGAAGAATTGAATTTTTATTGGTATGAAGACCCCTTAGTAGAGGAAGATATTTACAATTATGTTAAATTAAAACAAAAATTGGATATCCCAATTATGTCTACAGAATATGCTCCTGGGCGCTTTTATGGTATGACCCAGTGGATTACCGAATATGCTACCGATATGCTTAGAGGAGATGTTGCGGTTACAGGAGGCATCACACCTATGATTAGGCTTTGCCACTTAGCTGAGGGATTTAATATGAAATGCGAGATACATCACGGGGGGAATTCATTGAATAATGTTGCTAATCTTCATGTGACTATGGCAGTTCCTAATTCTGAATTTTTTGAATTTTTTCCTTGCACAGGCGGAAATGAATATGGACTACTAGAAGATATTCAGTATGATTCTGGGTATGTCCATGCCCCAATTAAGCCGGGTCTTGGCTATGAAATAGATTGGGATTTGGTCCGTAAAGAACACGTTGGGATTCTTGAGTGATTTTTAAAGGATTGAGATTATTTTAAAAATACCTAGGATTCAAACGTTAGATTCTTTTGTTTATCGGAATTATAGATTCATATGGAGTGCTAATTTTTGTGCTAACACTGCTCAATGGCTGCAACTTTTAACTTTAGGTTGGCTTGTTAAAGAGCTTACAGAAGGCTCACTTAATTCTGCATTTTTAGTCATAGGAGTAGGAGGAGCTATAGCTCTCCCTGGAATTTTTGTTGGACCACTTGGAGGTGTCATAGGCGACAAATTAAACCGACGTCATGTAGTTATGAGTTTGGCATTAGTAATGACTTTTAGTGCTTTTACTTTTGCTTGGATATATAAACTTGGATATATGACTATTTGGTATGTATATGCATACGCACTTTTAGCAGGTACTTGCGAATCGATTGGAATGCCAATAAGACAGGCTTTGATTTCAAGTTCTGTTCCCCATAAATATTTAACCAATGCTTTAACTACTAACCTGCTGACTTTTCCTATGACGAGAGTGGTGGGGCCATTGCTAGGAGGTGTTTTGGCTTCAAAGGTTGGTTTTTTTTGGAATCTAAACTTAGAAGCTATTTTATATGCAGCATTGATTATATTTATTATTCCTATGGCGACACCATTTGCTGCAGCTATTGATGAAAATAACAAATATAATAGCTTAGATATAAGAAGATTTCTTTTAGACCTTGTTGATGGCTTTAAATATTTATTTAATCAGCAAAGGGTTTTATTTAAAATTATGCTATTGTCATTGACTCCAAATGTAGTTTGTTTTCCATTATTGTTTTTATTACCATTATTTACTTCAGATATTTTAAAAGAAGGCGCTGATTTTGGTGGATATTTATTGTCTGTCAATGGGTTTGGCGGAATGCTTGCGATATTGTTTTTCTCTGCTTTTGGAATTCCTAATAAACGAGGACTTATATGTATTTTATCTGCACTATTTGCAGGTGTTTTGACTTTATCTTTTGGCTTGGTTACTTGGTGGCCTCTTGCATTTTTCTTGATTGCTTTATTTGGGGTTTGTATTTCAACATTTAGAACAATTAATGGAGTTATGAGCCAGACTCTTGTGAGTGATCAATATAGGGTAAGGACAATTAGTTTTTATAGATTTATTATGAGTTTTATTGTTATGTCTAGTTTTATTGTTGGAAAATTTGCTGACATAACTTCTTTACAGGCAGTGTTATTTGGAATGGGGATACTAGCCATCTTCATATCTGGTGGATTTTTGATTTTTTCATCTAGTGTAAGAAACGAAGCATAATTTATTTGTCATCATACTTATGGAAATACGTTGACGAATAATATGATGACAAATCATGAGCGTGGGGTGCTCGCATACTTGGATCCCATGTATGTGGAGGTATAGGCCAAGACTCTACGTGATGACTATTACTCCAATCTGTATACTTTTTGATCATCATTTTAACTCTATCTTTTTCTGTATGAGCCAAATTATGTAGTTCTGTTCTATCTTCAGACATGTTATATAATTCCCATCCTGAGCCTACTTCACTAACAAGTTTCCATTCATTTTGACGCATGGCTCTATTGCCTTCATGTTCCCAAAATAATGGGGCTGGCCTTTTCCACTTTCCGGTTTTAAGAATATTTAAAAAGCTATGTCCTTCTATAGGCGGTATTTCATGGTCATTAAATGTTTTAGGGTATTGCGAATTAGTTATATCGTATATAGTTGCGGAGATATCGGTTATGTGTGTTGGCGTGTGTATTATTTCAGCCGACTTGATCATTTTTGGCCAATATACGATAAATGGAGTTGAAATTCCTCCCTCATGAGTCCATCTTTTGAATAATCTAAAAGGAGAATTGCTCGCATTTGCCCAGGCTAGGTCATAGCTCATAAAAGTACCTGCAGGACCAGGCTTTATTGAAGTTATGTTTCCGACTTTCGTTTCTCTCCCATCTTTGGTTGGCGCAGAATAAGGGAACTTATTAGGTGCCCCGCCATCTTCTGCTAAAAATTCTGCGCAGCCTCCGTTGTCAGATAAAAACATTATGATAGTGTTTTCTTCAATGTTGAGGTTTTTCAGCTTGTGCAAAATTTTCCCAATTCCTTGATCCATTCGGTCAACCATTGCGGAATATACAGACATTCGAAGGTCTTCCCATTCTTTATGTTTTTCATTATCCCAAGCAATAGCCGAATCGTCTCTAGGGGAAATATCCCATTTTTCCTCAAGTATTTTTAACCCTTTCAATTCTTCATGTCGATTTTTTCTTAAGACATCCCATCCTTTTAAATATGACCCTTTGTACTTTTCGATATCTTCTTCTAGAGCATGCAATGGCCAGTGTGGTGCAGTATATGTAACATGTAGAAAGAATGGGGAATCTTTACTCGCTGCATCTTCGATCATTGAAACCGCATTGTCGCTTATTGCGTCCGTCATATAAAAGTTATCATTGTCAGGTTCAATGAATTTATCATCTTTCATTAAAGCTTTTGGATTGAAATAGTCTGCTGCTCCGGCAACAGTACCATAAAATTTATCGAATCCTCTTTGTGTTGGGATAGGGTGTGCGGTATCTCCGGCAGTTTCTACCCAAGATTTTTTATCTAATAGGTTGTACCCGCCTCCAACATGCCATTTCCCCGACATGTAAGTGTTATATCCTGATTGTTTCAATACTTCTGGGATCGTTGCGCAATTTTTATTTAAATATCCCTGATGTGAAGGAATTCCTAAATTTCCAGTCATGTGCCCAACGCCGGTTTGATGCGGGTGTAACCCTGTTAGTAATGCAGCTCTTGAAGGACAACAACGTGCGTAGTTATACATTTGAGAAAAGCGGAGACCATTATTTGAAAGTGCATCTAAATTTGGAGTGTTTATTTCTGAGCCATAAGACCCTATGTCAGAATACCCCATATCATCGGCTAGAATAACTATAACGTTCGGAGATTTTTCCATAATTCCCTCGACTTTGTGTCAAATATTGACTAGCTTAGAATTTATCATTGATTTATTATTAATGAATATGTATTCATGTAATTTAATGATAAATCCCCAAGTCAATTTAGCCCGAATTGATTTTTATTTCCCCATGATACAAATCTATATTGAAGTATGCAAACTCGTCAAATGCACGAAATCATTCATATGCTCTATTCTCTTTTAAACAATAGCAGTAGATTTTTCAAAGGGAAATTATTTTATGGGTGGTATTTATGCCTTTTATTTGGGGTAATTATATGGATTGGGACTAGTCCATTATTTCATGCGATGGGGATATGGGCTGTTGCTATGGAAAGATCTTTTGGGTGGACGCGATTTCAATTATCTATTGCGTTATCTTTTACTCGGATAGAGGGAGGTATTTTAGGTCCAATAGAAGGGTATTTGGTTGATAAGTATGGCGTTCGTAGGATGGTCTTCATAGGATTGTTCACAACAGGATTAGGGTGGATATTCTTTAGTCAAGTTGATAATTTGGGGAGTTTTTATTTGGCATACATGCTTATTGCATTTGGCCAGGGTATTGGGGGATGGCTAGCCTTAAACACATTGATCAATAATTGGTTTTCTAAAAGGAGATCTTTTGCTATTGGATTAGCTAATTCTTTTGGTAGAATTGGAGCATTAGCTATCGTACCTTTATTAGCTTGGGCAATTGATACAGATGTTCCTAATCGGCCTGGTTGGAGTTTGACAGCTTTAGGGTTAGGTATATTTGTGGTGGCAATGGCTTACCCATTGACTAGTCTAATAAGAAATAAACCTGAAGAATATGGGCTGCTCCCAGATGGGAATGTTCCTGAAGATAATAAAAACGATAGTTCGAAAACCTCAACAAATCCTACAGTTGATTTTACAGTTAAAGAAGCCCTCCGTACTAAAGCATTCTGGCTGATTAGTCTTGGCCATGGATTAACTGCAATGGTTCTTGTAACTTTTATGCTTCACTTAGCACCTATGATGATTGACAAGTCATATTCTTTGCAGACAGCTTCTTTTGTGGTGGCTGTTTATACGGGAGTTACTATGGCCTTTCAAATGATAGGCGGATACGTAGGAGATAAAATGCCTAAAAATGTTGCTCTTATGATATTCAGTATGTTTTTGGGAATAGCTGTTCTTGTACTAGTATTTGGTTCGAGCACATTGACTGTAGCGTATATTTTTGCTGCTTTGTTTGGGATTGGGTTTGGGGGGAGAAATCCATTAGCTTCTGCAATTAGGGGTGATTATTTTGGAAGAACTAATTTTGGGAAAATAATGGGCATGGGGGCATTACCTATGAATTTTTTGATGGTTATAGGTCCAATATATACTGGCTACCTTAGAGATGTAACTGGCAGCTATTTTACGGGGTTTTTAGGATTAGCCGCTTGCGCGTTTTTAGGAGCATTTCTTTTCTTATTTGCTACTAAACCTGCTGATCCAATTCGGGAAGGAATTATTTTAAGACGTTGATCCAAGGCTAAAACAATTTGCTACTAGTTCATAAGATTGTTTACGTTTTTTAAATGAATAGCAATTGGAAACAACTCCAATATCACCTGTTTGATATCTTTCAGCGGCTTTCAATATACCTTCTTTTACTTGGTCCGGATTGCCGTCAATCCAACTTTTAGTTTCATATTCCATATATGTGCGTGCGTGATCATCTAATGGCCACGCAGCAGCATCTTCAGGAGATAAAAACCCATTGGTGGATATCCCTAATCGCATGAATATTTTATTTATGTTCCTGGATAAACCAATAAATTTTGCTTCTTCTTCAGTTGGGGCACACATCACTTGCAACCCTACATTTACCTTGGGCTCAGATAAGTATTCTGAAGGTTTAAAGTTTGATCTATATAATTCTACAATTTGAGGACCATATTCGGATGTGTTTCCAAAAAAATCGGCAAAACTATATGGTAGCCCTAGCTCTGCTGCTAGTCTTGCACTGTAGTCACTAGATCCTAAAAGCCATATTTTGGGACTAGATTCTTTTATTCCACCTGGATGAGCTTTTATTCCAGATAAAGGATTGGTTTCGTCTAATCCATCGTTTAAAAATCCTGTTAAGTCTTTAATCATTTGAGGATAATCATTACGAACATCCATAGTAGGCCTAGGGTAAGTTAGAGCCGCCGCTGTTTTGGGATCGCTTCCTGGAGCTCTTCCAAGACCAAGATCAATTCTATTTGGGTATAAGGAGTCTAAAATACTAAATTGCTCTGCTACTTTTAATGC
>Ga0115002_10003933_pt1 | contig 18301 bp, 16 predicted proteins | sample ArcticOcean_MG_C_8_FD_89576 | JGI IMG/M metagenome (GOLD analysis project Ga0115002, IMG submission 89576) | Marine microbial communities from western Arctic Ocean - ArcticOcean_MG_CB11_86 | ecosystem: Environmental > Aquatic > Marine > Oceanic | place: Arctic Ocean: Canada Basin | collected... | reverse complement strand
CGGTGGGGTTTTCGAAATATCCCGATGTGACGTTTTCACCCTTGATCGCCACTTCGCCTGTGACTCCTTGGTCTTGGGGCGATCCAGCTTCGTCCAGAATCTCCACATCGGGCCCCGCTGGCAGGCCCACGGATCCCGGCTTGCGTACCGCGGGCGGCAACGGATTGGCGCAAATCTGTTGAGCGCTTTCGGTCATGCCATAGGACTCTACCACCGGCATGCCAAAGGTCTGCTCTAAGCGCTCCAACACCGACGGCGGCATGGCGGCGCTGGATGACCGCATGAACCGAAATGGGTTGCAGGCGATTGTCTCGGGATTACGCGCGGCCCGGGCCAGAACCGCTTGGTAGATGGTGGGCACTGCTGTCATCCACGTGGCTTTGGCCTGGTCCATCCAGCCAAAGAATTTCATACCGTTGAAACCCGGCGCGCACCAAATCGTCGCTCCGGCGTACAGGGTTGAAAGCATTGCCGCTACCAGCCCATGCACGTGGAACAAAGGCATGACGTTCAGGCACCGGTCGGCAGGGTTCAGCCCCAGGCTGGCCGAAATGTTCCGGGCCGATGCGCAAAGAATGCCGTGGGTCAGCGGCACCAATTTTGGCCGGGCGGTGGTGCCCGACGTGTGCAGTGCCAATGCCTCGTGGTCCGATGTGGCCTCATGCAAGAGACCGGCCGCATGTGAAGGGGCGGGCTTGCGATCCGTGCCGTTGGCGGACTTCACCGTTATCTCACCCGCTTTTTCTCCGGGGGCAATTTCCAGGATCGGGATGCCAAGCTTGGTTGCCACATCCCGGGCAATGGAGGGATCAGGGTTGGTGAGCAATGCTGAGGCGGCAAGATCCGACATCGTAAATTCGAATTCTGGCCCCGTGAGCCCAGGATTGAGCGGGCAGGCCACTCCAGCGCTGGCAGCGGCAAGGAAAGCCACGGCGGCTTCCGGCCCGTTGTTCAACACAATGACAACGCGATCGCCCCGACTGATCCCCGAATTGCCAATCACATGGGCGGCGTCGGTAGCGGTTTTGCGCAGGCCGCCGTATGACAGGTCGGGCCGATCCGGCGCGGCAATGGCTGTGGCGTCAGCGGCGCCAACCTCGAGCAACTGGGCGATGGTGGTGGGGTGGGGCACAGGTTCCGCCAATGTCATCAAGTCGGATCCTGCGGGGATAGCGCCCTAGTTGGGCGGTTGTCTAGGGTGGGGTGCTTAGGCGACTGCCGAAAATGGCCCGACGGGGCCAAAAACAATGTCCGGATTGGCGCGGGTTTCGGTGTCCCGGTACAAGGTTGCGGCGGTGTTCGGGACGATCGGGTCCTCTGCTTCCGGCACCAAAACCTGGGAAATGAACTGGGTCAAAAACTGTGGGGAAAAACTCTCGTAACTCTGAAACGCTGTGACTTCGGCGCCGCGTCCCCGGCGATCGCCGTCACGCTCCCGGCGCTGGGGGGCTTCAGCCTCGTCAGACCTTAATTTAGTGGTCGTCTGTTTTTGCCGACTTCCCGCCCGTTTGGCAGCTTCCTCGGTGGGCTCGCCCTTTGGCAGCGCCCGGCGGAACAGAAATTCATTAAGCCGCTTGCCAACGTCTGGCGGTGGCGGCGGAACAGCCTCGGGCCGACCAAAGGCCGGGGTCGGCTGGATCAGCGGTGAGGTTATGGCGGAAATGGAAGGCACGGGCGCGACTGGCTAGCGGGGGGGAGAGAGAGCCAACCAGTCGCGTCCGCTGGGGGAAGACTTTTCCAGAGGATTGAACGTTGGCGTCTGCGCCATTCCACTCCTCCATCTGTTGATGTCTGTTCCGAATTGATCGAAACCTTAATATCACATTATTACCTAAAAATTAAGAGAAATTATAAAAAAAGTAATATAATTATTAACAATAAAAGCAGATTTCAGCTCGGAAGAACCAAATAAACGGCAGAAAACAGCGCTTTTCAGCGCTGGAAAATCTTAATTTGAAAGGGAACTTCGCCAGTCGACGAAGGAAAAATTAGTCGATGTCGTCCCGGCGACGGCGGATTTCGTCAAACACGTCTTCCGGGTCGGTGCCCTCTGGCATGCCGACCAATTCAGCCATTTCTGGGGTGTCGGCGCGCAAAAACGGGTTCAGGGCGATTTCGTCAGCTAACAAGAACGGTACGCTGATGTTGCTATCCGCCGCAATATTATCGCGAATTTGTTGTCCGCGATCTCGGATCGCCTGGTTTTCCCGGTCGATCTTGCGGGCAAATTTGTAATTCCGTTCCGAATGCTCGTGGGCGCAATAGATTTGCGTGTCCCCTGGCAACGCTTTGATCTTTTTCAGGGACTCCCACATCAATTCCACGGTGCCACCCAGAACTTTTCCGCAGCCCAGCGGTGATAGCACATCGCCGCAAAACAACGCCTTGCTCACCGGGAAATAGTACCCGACATGGCCTATGGTGTGCCCAGGCAGTGACATCACTTCGCCCAGGGCATCGCCGATGGAGATTTTGTCGCCGTCTTTCAAGCCTGTGGTAATGCCGGGGATTTTATCGGCCTCTGCCTCTGGCCCGAACACTTCACAGCTGTAGGCGTCTTTCATGTCAAGGTTGCCGCCGACTTGGTCGCCATGCTTGTGGGTAGAGAACACCTTGCGCAGACGCCAGCCCAGGCTATCCAGTTCAGTTATCACGGGCCCTGCAATGCCCGGATCGATGACCGCAGCGGTACCCGAGGCACGGTGATTCACCATGTACACGTAGTTGTCTCGGAGAACAATGACCTGCTTAATTTCTATTCTTGCCATGAGAGCGGGCCTTTTACTAAACCACCTGAATAAAAATTTGATGAAGTGAGGTGCGAAACGCACAAATTTAACTCGGCCACAATAACGCGAAGTTGTGGACCAGTGCCAACCCATTTAGTACGCCGGATGATCTGGGGGCCAAGCGGTGTTAGTTTGAGCGCCTATGCAGCCAGACGTCACTAACTTCCGACAATTTTATGACACCGGGCTGGGCACCGTCGCCCGCCAGGGGATTGCCCCAAGATTGCGCGAAGCGTGGCCGGAAACCCGTGGCATGACCGTCTTGGGCGTGGGATACGCGACCCCTTATTTAGAGGCATTTCAGGGAGAAGCCAGCCGGGTATTGGCATTAATGCTGGCGGGCCAAGGGGTTGTTCACTGGCCCAACGTTGGCGTTGGCCAGGTTGCATTGGCCCATGAAACCGAAATTCCTTTGCCTGACGAGTCCGTGGATCGAGTGTTGTTGGTCCACGCCTTGGAGCACACAGAACACATTCGCGAAATGCTGCGGGAAGTCTGGCGGATCATGCCGTCAAGTGGCCGCCTGATTGTTGTGGTGCCAAATCGACGGGGCATATGGGCGCGCCTGGAACGCACACCGTTTGGTCATGGGCACCCATACAGCCCGCCGCAAATCTTGGGGCTGCTGCGCGAAACCATGTTTTCGCCCATCGCCACCAAGGCCAGCCTGTTCATGCCGCCTGTGAAATCCAGGATTATGTTGGTCAGCGCCAAGGCGATGGAAAAGGTGGGGCGGGTTGGACGGGGTGTTGGTGGCGTGCTGGTGGCCGAAGCGGCCAAGCAAATTTACGCGATCACCGGCACGCCGGCCTCTCTGCCCAAACGCAAGCGGACGGTTGCTCCGGTGCAATCTTTGGATCGGTCTTGAGGGCCGCCCCTAGTTGTTTTTTCTGCTGAGCAAAAACACGGCCTGTTCGCCAAAAAAATTTGCCGCCCAGCCGGAGTTCGAAATCCCTGATGCCCGGCCCTGCTGGTTCACCGAAATTCCGCGCTCGATCACAATGCCCAATTCCTGGCACAGATCGATGAAATCCAAAATCGTGCACAAATGGATGTTTTGGGTTTCAAACCAGTCTTCCCCAAGAATCCCCGTTCGCGGCATGCGGCCACCCAGCAACAATTGCCAGCGCACCTGCCAATAGCCAAAATTCGGGAACGACACGATCGCCTTGGCCCCAATGCGCACCAAATCGGACACCACCTGTTTGGGATTGCGCGTGGCCTGCAACGTCTGGCTTAACACCACGTAATCGAACGCCTGGGTGGGGTAATCCGCCAAATCCGTGTCGGCATCCCCCTGAACTACCGACAACCCCTGGGCCACCGTGGCATTCACCCCGGCCTGGCTCAGCTCGATCCCGCGCCCGTTCACATCAAGGTTTTTCGCCAAATGGATCAGCAGGGCGCCGTCGCCGCAGCCCACGTCCAAGACCCGAGATCCCGGAGCGATCATGTCGGCGATGAGCTTAAGGTCGCCGCGAATTTCGTATTGGACGGGCGCGGCCGATCCGGCGTGCCCGTTGGGCAGGACATCGTCGGTCACGGGGTCTTAGATCCAAATTTTTCAGCGGCAGCCGACAAGAACCCACTCAGGGTGGCGTGCAGTTCGGGCTCCTCCAGCAAAAATGCGTCATGGCCTTTGTCGGTTTCGATCTCGACAAAACTGACGTCGGCCGCCACCGCATTCAACGCGTGGACAATCTCGCGCACTTCCGAGGTGGTGAACAGCCAATCGCTGGTGAACGAGACCACACAGAACCGCACTGGCGTGCCGGCAAACGCGTCCGCCAACACACCATCGTGGTCGGCAACCATGTCGAAGTAATCCATGGCCCGGGTCAGATACAAATACGAATTTGCGTCAAAGCGTTCGACAAAGGTCATGCCCTGGTGGCGCAGGTAACTCTCCACCTGAAAGTCCGCTTCGAATCCATAAGTGATCTGGCTGCGGTTTTGCAGCTTGCGCCCGAATTTTCGCCGCAACGCCGCTTCCGACAAATAAGTAATGTGGGCGGCCATGCGCGCCACAGCCAACCCCCGGGCAGGGCTGACATCTTTGGCCGCGTAACTGCCCTCATGCCAGTCGGGATCAGTCATGATGGCTTGGCGGCCAACCTCGTGAAAGCCAATGTTTTGGGCGGAATGGCGTGCGGCGGCGGCAATGGGCACCGCTGTGTCCATGCGGTCGGGAAACATGGACGCCCATTGCAGAACCTGCATGCCGCCCATGGATCCACCGATGACGCAGAACAATTTTTCGATGCCCAAATGGTCCAACAGCATGGCTTGGGCCCGCACCATGTCGGCGATGGTGATGACCGGGAAATTCACCCCGTATGTCTCGCCTGTGGCGGGGTCGATGCTGGATGGCCCCGTGGTCCCCATGCATCCGCCCAGGACGTTGGCGCAAATAATATGGTGATGGGCTGGGTCCAAGGGTCGGCCTGGGCCGATCAGAATATGCCACCAGCCGGGCTTACCGGTCACCGGATGGGTGGATGCGACAAATTGGTCGCCACTAAGCGCATGACACACCAGCACCGCGTTGGATTGGTCGGCGTTCAGTTCGCCGTATGTTTGGTATGCCATGGTGAACGGACTCAAATCGACGCCACAATCCAGGCGTAAGGGATCGTCCGTCCCCAATTCGACGGAAAATCCAGATGAGTCAGCGTCGGCCACTGAAGGAGCCTGGGGTGTATGTTTCATTGCGCATTGAAGCCAGAATTATGCCGTTGGCCAGTTTCAAGCATACCCGGTTTCCGGGGCCGGTAAAGCCAAGGTTTCATTAGTTTTTGTACCGCCCTTGCACATCTTGTATGAACAACATAAATCCGACGGCACAGGATTCCACTGGTTCTTAGGGGATACCACCATGGTTGACCAGGCACCGGGCGAGGGGCGCATTGCCCCTGACGCCAAGGTCGTCCCCCGGCCCCGGCCGGGGGTCATGGACATCGCCCCCTATGTGGGCGGCCGGGCCAGTGCGCCCAACGTTGACCGGGTGATGAAATTATCCGCCAACGAATCCGCCCTGGGCACCAGCCCCATGGCCGTGCAGGCCTATGGTCAGGCGGCCGCATCCCTTCACCGCTACCCCGATGGTGCGGCCCAGAATTTACGTGGGGCAATCGCATCCGTCCATGGATTGCAGGCCGACCAAATCGTCTGCGGTGATGGATCAGACGAATTGCTGCACTTGTTGGCGTTGGGGTTCGCGGGGCCGGGGGACGAAGTTTTGTCCACGGAATTTGGCTTTGTGGTCTACTCCATGGTGGCCAAATCTGTGGGAGCTACTTCGGTGCAAGCCCCGGAAAAAGCCTTCACCGTTGATGTGGATGCCCTGGTGGCACGGGTGACCCACAAGACCCGGATTGTGTTCGTTGCCAATCCAAACTCTACCGGCACATACGTGCCGTGTGCGGAATTGACCAGGCTTCACGACGGCCTGCCCGGCGATGTGTTGTTGGTCATAGATTCGGCCTATGCGGAATTTGTCGAAATAGCGGATTACTCGGCGGGCGAGGCCCTGGTGGTTTCTTCGTCCAACGTCATCATGACCCGCACGTTTTCCAAAGCCTATGGGCTGGCTGCCCTGCGTCTGGGTTGGTGCTATGGGCCCCCGGCGATCGTCGACGTGCTGAACCGATTGCGCGGGCCATTCAATGTGACGGGGCCCGCCCAGGCGGCGGGGATAGCCGCCCTGGGTGACGTGGATTTTCTGATGTCGGTGCAAGATCATGTGGCGTCGTGGAGCCCGTGGTTGGAACGCGAACTAGCCCGCCTGGGGTTGCAGCCCGTGCCAAGTGTCACCAATTTCGTCTTGGTGCGCTTTCCCGGTGGTGCGCCATCGGCTGCGTCAACAAACGCCCATTTGGCTACCCAGGGAATCCTGGTTCGTGACATGGACGCTTATGGCTTGACCGATTGCTTGCGCATCACTGTGGGCACCGAAGAAGAAATGCGGGAGCTGATCGCCGCCATGGAAGAGCACTTGGGGGTTGGCTCATGAGTGCCCTGTTTGAGCGCATGGCCATTATCGGTTTGGGGTTGATAGGCTCGTCGGTCGCCCGGGTGGTGCGCCAACACGGCATTGCCGATCACATTTCTGTCTGTGCGCGGTCCCCTGAAACCCGTCAGGCAGCGACGGATTTGGGCTTGGCTGATGCGGTGTTCGCCGACCCGGCGAAGGCGGTAGCCGACGCCGATTTTGTGCTGCTATGTACCCCCTTGGGTACATACAAAACCCTGGCCGAGGCTTTCGCACCTAGCCTCAAGCCCGGGGCAATCGTTTCCGATGTGGGCTCCGTGAAAGGGTCTGCGATCCGCGACGTTGGACCGTTCATGCCCGATGGTGTGACGTTTGTTCCCGGACATCCGGTGGCGGGAACCGAAAATTCAGGTCCCCATTCGGGGTTCGCGGAATTGTTCGACAGGCGCTGGTGCATTTTGACGCCCCCCGATGGCACCGACGAAAACGCCGTCAATACGGTGGCAGATTTTTGGCGCGAGGCCGGCAGTGAAATCGAGATTATGGATGCCGCTCATCATGATCTTGTGCTGGCGGTGACATCGCATCTACCGCACCTAATCGCCTACAACATTGTTGGCACCGCCGATGATTTGGCCAAAGTCACAGAATCTGAAGTTATCAAATTTGCCGCAGGCGGCTTTCGCGATTTTACCCGCATCGCCGCCTCGGACCCGGTCATGTGGCGGGATATATTTTTGACCAATCGCGATGCGGTGCTGGAAATGCTGGGGCGCTTTACCGAGGACCTATCCGCTTTGCAAAAAGCCATTCGCTACAAAGATGGAGAGGAGTTGGAGGCCCTGTTCACCCGTACCCGGCACATTCGCCGGGAAGTGATCGACGCGGAGCAAGCCGACCCGGACGAGGCACCGGAAGACACCTATTAATCCGCCGGCTGGTTGAGCGGGATTACCCAGTCAATTTTTCCTAAGCTCACCAGCCCCACAAAGATTAATCCTTCCCCCGCTTGAAGGGGCAGTCCGATGTCGGTCAGGGCGCCCCGCTGGCCTTAAAAAGCTGAGCATCTAATCGATTGAACTGCGTTCGTCATTATCCAACAGCCCGGCGGCGTGGAAAGCGTCGATGGTAGTCACATAGCCTCGGATATGGGCGTCGATGGAGCGTTGGGGGCGCAACTGATCGTCCAAGTAGAAGCCGCCCCGGCCGCTGAGATCTAGCGTTCCCCAACGCACTTGAGATTGATGGATTAGCACCGCGCCCCGGGCGTCGCGCTAGTCCGCCAGAGCGATACCCAAATCTGCGTTGCCTAAGGCCCCGCGCATCTCCAAATTTGCCTGGATCAAATCCATTGTGTTGCCCAACGGGCCCCGGGTGTGGGCGGGTAGAACCAAGTTGTCAAAGCGCACCGACATTTGTGTGCCATCGGGCACCAAGCCACCACCGGGCCCTAAATTGGCGCGGAATTGAAAACGCCTAACGGTAATCGGATCATCGCCGCGGGCGTTGGTCAGCGTTACGCCACCGGCATCCAATGACAAACTTTCCAGGGCCCAGTCATTTTTCAAATCCAACTGCACGGTCATACGTTGGCCGACAACCTCGGTGGTAACTCGGTCATCCTCTCTGCCATAGGCTAAAGTTTGCGTGCCACGGATCCGCACGACAATCCGCCGCGGATTTTTTGGGTTGATCGACGCATCGATGGCCTCGGCTGACCACTGCCAATCCAAGGCCTGGTCCGGGGCGGCGACGGAAATGCCGTCAATGTGGATCAAAATATTGCCGGGAAATCCCGACACCGCGAGGCCTTCAGTGATTGCCTCAAAACCCTGGGAATGCTTGGACGCCACCCAATCTTCGATGGCCGCCCAGGACTGCGACTGCGAGCAACCCTGCCGCGACGATCATCATGATGCGGCGCATCAAAGTTGTTTTGTGGTCAGACACACTTGGAATAACCGCAAGATGTGCAGGTATCGCAGCCTTCTTGGCGGATCAGCGATGGCATGCTGCATTTTGGGCACCGGGTGAATTGGGAATTGGCATGTTGATGAACCGCATCACCGCCCACGACTTTCAGGGCTTCGGCCTCGGCTGCCTCGGTGGGCTCGGGGTCATCGGCAGCGGAAAACCCAATGTTCACCAAATGCTCCTCGATGACCTCGCCGATGGCGGCCAACAGCGACGGCACATAATGCCCCGCTACCCATTGGCCGCCGCGCGGGTCGAACACCGCCTTTAATTCTTCCACCACAAAGCTGACATCACCGCCCCGGCGGAACACGGCGGAAATCATGCGGGTGAGGGCCACAGTCCAGGCGTAATTCTCCATGTTTTTGGAGTTCATGAAAATTTCGAACGGCCGTCGGCGGCTGTCCTGGATGATGTCGTTGATGGTGATGTAAATGGCGTGGTCGCTTTCCGGCCAGCGGACTTTGTAGGTGGACCCCGGCAGCACCCCGGGGCGGTCCAAGGGCTTGGTCATATAGACCACGGCGCCTGCGTCCAATTGATCGCTGGGTTTTGGTGCGGGATCTTCCAGGGGCAATTCCGGCTCCCCCGCCGCCTTGTCGGCCTTGGCCAAGGCCAGGACCGATCCGGTCACGTCGTTGGGCCTGAACGTTGTGCAGCCTTTGCAGCCCGCGTCATAAGCCTGGACATACAAGTCTTTGAATTCTTCAAACGGGGTGTCCACCGGCACGTTGATGGTTTTGGACACCGCCGAGTCTATATGGCTTTGGATCTCTGCCTGCATGCGCACGTGGTCCGCGGGCAATAAGCCTTGGGAATCCATGAACGCCGACGGCAATGGTGCGTCTTCGCCCTTCAATTGGCGGAACAAGCGATAGGCGTAATCCGTGACTTCTTCTTCTCGGCGGCTGCCGTCGGGCATCAACACCGCGCGCTGATAGGAAAAGCTGAACACCGGTTCCAGTCCCGACGACACATTGTCTGCGAACAGGGAAATCGTGCCGGTGGGGGCTACCGAGGTGACCAGGGCGTTGCGGATTCCGTGTTTGGCGATTGCCGCCTGGACGTCTTCGTCCAGGTTTTGGACGCCCTCGCTTGCCAGATATTTTTCAGCCTCGAACAACGGGAACGACCCTTTTTCCGCGGCCAATTGGGTTGATGCCAAATACGCCGCGCGGCTAAGGGCCCGCACCCATGACTTGGCTAGATCCCGGCCCTTGTCGGTGTCGTATCGCACGCCGCACATGATCAATGCATCGGCCAGCCCGGTGATGCCCAGGCCCAATCGACGCTTTGCCTTGGCCTCGTGATCCTGGGCCAGCAGGGGGTATTGGGACACATCAATGGCATTGTCCAACATGCGCACTGATGTGGCCGTCAGGGGCGCTAATTCATCCAGGTCGATGGCCGCTGTTGCTTCAAACGGGTTGCGCACCAGGCGCGCCAAATTGATTGATCCCAGCAAACAGGCCCCGAACGGTGGCAGGGGTTGTTCACCGCAAGGGTTGGTGGCGGCGATGGTTTCGCAGTACTGCAAATTGTTGAGCCGGTTGATGCGGTCAATAAAGATCACGCCCGGTTCGGCAAAACTGTACGTGGCGCGCATGATCTGGTCCCACAGATCCCGAGCCTGCATCACCTTGTACGAGGCACCATCGAACGTTAGCTCCCACGGGCCGTCCTCGCGCACTGCCGCCATGAAGGCATCGGTCACCAGCACCGACAAATTGAACATGCGCAGGCGTCCGGGTTCCTGCTTGGCGGCAATGAACGCCTCGATATCCGGGTGGTCGCATCGCAGCCCCGCCATCATCGCCCCGCGCCGATGCCCTGCTGACATGATCGTGCGGCACATGGCGTCCCACACATCCATGAAAGACAGTGGCCCCGACGCGTCTGCGCCGACGCCTTTGACCAGCGCGCCTTTGGGTCGCAGCGTCGAGAAATCGTAGCCGATGCCGCCGCCCTGTTGCATGGTCAGCGCGGCTTCTTTCAGGGCATCGAAAATCCCGCCCATGTCGTCGGCCACGGTTCCCATGACGAAACAATTGAACAGGGTGACGTCCCGGCCAGCGCCTGACCCCGCCAAAATGCGCCCAGCCGGCAAAAAGCGGAAATCGGTCAGGGCGTCATAGAATTCTTCTTGGTAGGCCTCTGGTTCCGTCTCTGCCGACGCCAAGGCGTTGGCGACCCGCACCCATGACTCCTCGATGGATTTGTCGACAGGATCCCCATCGGCGGACTTCAGGCGGTATTTCATGTCCCAGATTTGCTGGGAAATTGGCGAGACGGAGACCATGGATGCGCTCTGTAGAAATTAAATGACGACAGAAAGTAAGAAAATTTAGCAGGCCAATTCGGCACACCCACCCAGCAAGAGTTTACTGGGGCGACCTAAACAAAACAAGAACATTTTACCACCCAAAGCATCCACAGGGGTGGCGATTTTTTAGCTAGAAGGCGGCCAATTCCTTGAAGTTATCCCCAATCTTCACAGCCTGTGGATACTTTGACCCACAACCCGCCGAGAATCGTGGTTATGGCATCTCCCGCAACGCCCGAACCACGGTGACGCGGGCGGTGATAGTGGCGATCAGCCCGGCCAACAGGGGCAGGGCGGCCAACACGGCCCAGGCTACGGCGGTGATATTCACGGTGGGCAGTAACGACCCTTCGATGGGGGCGGCGATCCCTCGGAGCACCCCCAATGTCGCGGCCCCCAGGGCCAACCCCACCACACCGCCGCGCAGGGACAAGCTCATGGCGTGGGCCTGGAATTGCCCGGCAATATAGGAATCCCGTGATCCCACCAAATGCATCAGCTCGATCACCTCTCGGTGGATCGCCAATCCGGCGCGGGTGGCGAACACCACGGTCCCGGCCCCGGCCAGGGCCACCAACGCCACAATGAAGGCCGAGGTGATTTGCACCGATCGGCCAAAATCTGACAATCGCTCGGTCCAATATTGGTGATCGTCCAGGCGCGCCCCGGGCACTGCGTTCGCCAGCAACGTCCCCAGGGCGTCCAAATCCAGCTTTGTGCCCGCCTCCAACCGCACGTCAATCAGTTGGGGGATGGGCAGGGTAAGGGGGACGTCTCCTTGGCCCAGCCATGGCTCCAACAGCCTGGAAATTTCATCGTCGGGAATGGGAATCGCCGACCGCACCCCCGCGGTTTCCCGCAACAAGGACAATGCCCGGGCCATGCGTTCTCCGGCGTTCTCAGCCGCCGCGTTTGATGCAGCAATCTCTACAGTGACGGTGCCTTCCAAGCCGATATCCCATTTGTCTACCGAGCGGTTCACCGCCATGCCAGCCGCCACCGAAAGCGTCGCCAAATACACCATCACGGCGACGATCCAGGGGACGAAGCGGCCCGACCCGTCTTCTCCCAACGGCAAATCGAAATGCTGTCTGAACATTTAATTGTTGCCGGTGATGCCGAAGGTGCCGTGATCCAGCTCCATCACCGGATAATTGAATTGCGAGATCAGCCGCCGGTCATGGGTGGCGATGACCACCGTGGTGCCGATGCGGTTGAGCTCTTCGAACAGCCGCATGATGCGCACACCCTGGTATTCGTCGACGCTGCCTGTGGGCTCGTCGGCCACCAGCAAATTGGGGCGGCCGATTACGGCCCGAGCAATTGCCACCCGCTGCTTTTCCCCATCGGACAACGTCGGCGGTTTGGCGTCCAGATGATCCCCCAAGCCCACCCAATCCAACAGTTCAGTCACGTGGTCGCGAATGGTGTCTTCGCGCACCCGGCCAATGCGCAAGGTCAAGGCCACATTGTCCCTGGCCGACAAATGGTCCAACAGGCGAAAATCCTGGAACACCACGCCGATGCGCCGCCGCAGACCGGGCAGCACCGACCGCCTGGTCTTGGCGATATCCCGGTTAAAAATGCGTACCACGCCTCCGGACGCCCGGTGCGCCAGATACATCAGCCGCAACAACGAGGTTTTGCCGGCGCCGCTGGGGCCGGTCAAAAAATGAAAGGATCCGGTCCTTAGGTGGAAATTGATCCCCCGCAACACTTCGTCATCGGCGCTGTAGCCCATGGCGACATCCTGAAACCGCACCACGCCAAGCCACCTTTCAAAAAATGCAAAATCGTGTTGCAATAACAAAGGATTGCATAGGCCAAAGGCCCACGTCCAGTGGCGCTGGCAACCTTGCTTCCCAAGGGCCGACAACCTATAAGGTTTGGGTCCAAGGCGTGTATTGATCGAATGATCCTAACCTGCCCATCGTGTGATTCTCGCTATTCGGTTGACCCGGCGTCGCTGTTGCCTAACGGTCGCACGGTTCGCTGTGCCAATTGCGCGCACACCTGGACCGAGCACCCTCCCGCAGACATGCCCAAAACCGTGGACGACGCACCGGCCGCTGCGGCGCCTGTGGCAGCGGCACCAGCACCACCCGAGCCCGAGCCCGAGCCCGAGCCCGAGCCCGAGCCCTGGCCCGAGCCCGAGCCCGAGCCTCTTGACGAGGACGACGCCGCAGACTTTGGCGACGATACCCATCTCAAGCCCCAATTAGAGGGCGACGATGACGTTGACGATTCTTTCGAAGTCCCAAGCATTGATGATGTGACGGTCGAAGCCACGTCAAATCTGGCATCACCAAAGGGTCGGGCGAAACGCCGCCTGAATGTGGGTGCCCTGATAGGCTGGTCCAGCCTAGTGGCGTTTTTAGGGATCGTCATTGGCGGCGGCTGGTTTATGCGCGACACGGTCATGGAAATTTGGCCACCATCGACCAAGCTGTACGAACTTGCAGGGCTGACACCGGGACGTCTTGACGCGTTGGCACTGAACGAAGTGACGCCGTCACAGATTATAGAAGGTGATGTAACCGTCATCGTCGTCACCGGTGAAATCATCAATATCACCGAGGAGTTACAGGCGGTGCCCCGCATGCGCGGCGCAATTCTTGATGCCGAGGCGGTGGAAATATTTAACTGGACCTTTGATCCCCCAGCGGTGGAATTGTCGGCGGGGGAGGTGCTTGAATTCAATACCCGGGTTCCCAATCCACCTGAAGGCGCCAGGGGCGTTTTGGTCACCTTCATCGCAGATTAGCAGGAATTCAATCCCCAGGCTCCTACACCGCGCTCGGCCAAGAAAATCAAGAAACGGAATGCCCGGCTGTATCCATGATCGACAGGGAATAAAAAAGGCTAAAAGCCCTGGTGGTCGATTGACGATTTTGGTACTGGCCATTCATCGTTGGCGCGGCTTAGCAAGATGCCGTTTCGCGAGCTGAAAATCGACAAGATGTTCGTGGATAATTGTGACACTGATCGCGACAACAGAATCGTCATGATCAACACGATCGAACTGGCACAAGTTGGGATTGTGCGTGGTGGCCGAGGGCATCGAAATCCAGGTTCAATTAGACATGCTCAGCGATCTAAATTGCAATTTTGGCCAGGGGTATTTGTTTTCGAAGCCTTTGCTAAAGGACGATTTCAGGCATTGGTACGAGTCGCGGTAGGGCTCAGGGGAAAAGTCGCCAAAGGCCAAGTCCCCTCTACATGAAAAGGAGAAGGGTTAAGGAGGGGGTCAGCTAGAACCGCCGCAGAAGCCGGTCGATGTAGTCCAGTTCGAACAGCGGCCGGGTGCGTTCTCCCGCCCGGCGGAACAGCTCTTCTAGAATATCCCGGGCGCGCTGCAAGTCGGCTTCGTCGGGGACCTTGATGCGGTTGCTGGTGTCGGCGCCCGGGCCGGGCAGGGGTCGGCCCAAGGGGTCCATTGCGGGTTGGGGAATACGCTGGACGTTTTGGCCACCGGGTTGTTGGCCAGCAGCAGTGATGAATTTCTCCAGCAGCTCCGCGGCACCCTGGCGCAGCTGATCCAAGGCCTGGGTCTGAAGGTCGGCGGCTGCCCCCAGGTCGCCATTGCGCAAAGCCTCGCCCGCCCCGCGCATGGCTTGTTGGCCTTCTCCTAATGCTCCCGGCAATTGGCCTTCTCCTAGCATTCCTTCCAGGCCTTCCATCAGCGCGCCTAAACCCTCGGTGACTTCGCCTTGTTCACCGGGTGCCGGGGCTTGGTTGGGGTCACCAAAGGCGCCGCGCTGGGCTTGTTGGAAGGTGCGGTCCAACAATTGCTGTTGGTCCTGCATCAATTCCCCCAGCTCGCGCATGGCCTGAGCCGCCACCCCGTCGCCCTCCCGGGGGGTATTGCCCGCCCGCAGGTTTTCCAAAATCTCCTGCAACTCCGCCAACAATTGCTGGGCGGCCTCGCGCGATCCCAGGCGGCTAAGCTCCCGCGCCTGGGCTAGCATTTCGTTCAGGGACTGACGATCCACTTGGCGGCCATCCGGGTTTGGTGCGCCCGGTTCGCCCTCGGCGTTCTGGAGGCCTTGCTCGACCAGGGCCTCCAAATATTCGTTCAGAGCCTCTTGCAGTTCGTCCATCAGGCGCTCGATCTCTTCGTCGTCCGCGCCGCGCTCCAAAGCGTCCTGCAACGCTTGTTGAGCTTGGCGTAGATCGCGCTCGGCCAACCCCAATTGTCCGTCTTCCAACGCCAAAGCGGTGTCCCACAGCTGATCGATGACTTCGGCCACCGCGGCCTCGGTCTCATCAAATTTCAGACGGCCGATGGACGACCGCAAAGACAGGTAAATGCCGAAGTCTTCGATTTCTTCGGCGCGGGCGTCGGCGATGGCATCCAGAGCAAACGCGACCCGGTCGCGGGTTTCGGGATCCGCCGCCAAGTCTCGCCGTTGCTCGGTGACCGCACGGGCAACGGGATTGCGGAATTCCAGTTGGGGCAGCAGCATCTCGATTTCTCGGGATTCGCCGATCTGCTCCGCGCCGTCAGCGGCCAACAAGGCGATCGCCACCGGCAAGCCGGCCCACGGGTGGGGGGTCAGGTCGAATTCCCGCGCCCCATCCACAGCCATCTGGCTCACCCCGGCCAAGGGTAAATCCAAAATGAGCTCCGCGCCCTCGGTGTCGGTGCGGCGGATGCGCATCCAGGTGCGGGCCAAGCCGTAATCGTCGGTGGCACGGTATTGGATGCCCATGGCGCCGCGATCGTTGACGGCGATGTCTTCCACGAAATAGATGTGTGGCACACCGTCGGGCACCAATTGGATTTGCCAGCGGCCCAATTCTTTGCGCCCCTGGATCACCGCAAATTCACCGCTGGTTTCCAGCAGCCGATCGATCTGGAAATTGTTGGTATCGATCATCTCGAAGGCCATGCGGGTATCGTCTTGGCCCAAGGCGGGTTGGGTTTTGCCGCCACGGACCTGGGCATGGAACGTGCTGTCCGCCGGGGCGCGGATCACCGGAGCATCTGCGACGATGACGCCATTTCCCCCAGCCGGTTGGGTCAGGAAGATGGGTGCGACCCCGGTGTAATCGGGAGTGGTGATCCATGCCACAAAGTCAATGCCGTCCCCGGCTCCGCTCGAAAAATCCGGTGTAAAAGCTCCGGCCAATCTGGCCTGCCAGGTGGGGCCTGCGGAAACGAACCCGATTAGCAACAGCAACCCCAGGGCCGCCCGAATGCCACGCGGGTCGCGCCGGGCCAACCCGTCAACAGGGGCGGTCACGCGCAGTTTCGAAATCATTCCCCAGGCGCGATTTTTGTGGGCCGACCACATGGATTCCGTGGCGGCAATTGGATACCCGGAAATTTCGTCGATCAAGGTTTCCAGGGGTCGGTGGGCGACGCCCGATCCGCGTTCAAGTCGGCGATGGGCGGCTTCGGCCTCGGGCCACTGGAATTCGCCGATGGCCGAGCGCACGGCCCAGGCAACCGATCCGGAAAATCCGGCAAGAACCAACACATGGATCCAACCGGGCAGCCAGCCAAACACGTCGAAAACCGCAAGCACCAGGAACAGGGCAAGGGTCGCCGTCAAGGGCCACAATGCGGGCCACAGGCGTTCCCACACCATCGCCGCCGCCGTCAGGCGCAGTTTGCGGGCGAGTTTGCGGCTCTCAGGGGCCACCGTCGTGCTCAGCTCCTAATCTAATCCCCCAACCACGGGGGCAAAACTGTTTGCGCCAACAGATCATCATAGGTTTGGCGGGGGCGGACAACCGCAAATGCATCGCCCTTCACCATGACCTCGGACACCAACAACCGCGAATTATAGTTCGATGCCATCACCGAACCATAGGCACCGGCGCTGCGAATCGCCAGTAAATCGCCTGTGTTCACGGGCTTCAGCGGGTAATCCAGGCGGAACCGATCCGAGGTTTCACACACCGGCCCAACCACGTCCGCCGGAGTCGCGGCTCCATCATCGGCCTCGGTCACCGGCACAATGTCATGCAGAGCATCGTACATGGCGGGCCTTGCGAAATCGTTCATGCCCACGTCCACCACGACAATGGGGTGGCCGTCAGCGGTTTTCTGATGCACCACTTGGGTGACCAAAATGCCGGCATTGGCGGCGATGGCGCGGCCCGGTTCGATGACCAGCTCACACCCCAGGCCACCGACGATGCGTTTTGCCAGATCGCCGTATTCTTCCGGGCTTGGTGGCGCTTCTCCGGAATAGGGCACGCCTAAGCCACCTCCCAGATCGATCCGGCGAATGTCATGGCCATCTGCGCGCAGGTCGGCGACTGCCCCGGCCACCGCGGTGAAGGCCGCTTCGAACGGCCCCAGCTCGATGATTTGCGAGCCGATGTGCACCGCAATACCAACCACCTCGATTCCAGCCATGTCGGCGGCTTCGTGATACACGCCCCAGGCTTCGGCCCAGGCAATACCGAATTTGTCGTGGGCCCGGCCGGTGGAAATTTTGTCATGGGTGCCTGCGTCCACATCCGGGTTGATGCGAATGGCGATGGGTGCGCGCTCGCCCTTGTCCCGGGCAACGGCATCAAGCGCCTGCAATTCAGAGTGCGATTCCACATTGAATTGGCCAATTTTAGCATCGAGAGCGAAGGCCATTTCGTTGGGGGTTTTGCCGACCCCCGAAAAGACGATTTTGGCGGGGTCGATCCCGGCTGCCAGCGCCTGGCGCAATTCGCCTTCCGAAACCACGTCGGCGCCGGATCCCAAATCGCTCAAGCACCGCAACACTGCCCCATTTGAATTGGCTTTCACGGCAAAGCAAATGGTCGACGGCACCCCATCCAAGGCGCTTTCGAACGCCAGGTAATGGCGCACCAAGGTGGCGGTGGAATAGCAATAAAACGGCGTGCCAACAGCCCCAGCGATATCGGCAACAGCGACATCTTCGGCGTATAGCGCGCCGTCGCGATACAGAAAATGATCCATCTACCGGGCCTCGATCAGCGCCACTAGAGGAGGCTCCAATCCCCTTTGCGCCCGCAACCAGACACCAACATAGCGACCGTCATCAAGGCGATGATCAACGCTCGAACTCCGGTCATAGTCTTTTGCGCGCTGCCGCCGCCGCCGCACGGACCCGATCCGGCGCAGTGCCGCCGGGGCTCGACCGCGATACCACGGACTCCTCAATCCCCAGCACCGAGAACACATCGTCAGTGATCCCAGGCTCGATGGATTGCAAATCCGCCAACGAAAGATCGGCAAGCCCACAGCCGCGT
>Ga0115002_10003932_pt1 | contig 18303 bp, 18 predicted proteins | sample ArcticOcean_MG_C_8_FD_89576 | JGI IMG/M metagenome (GOLD analysis project Ga0115002, IMG submission 89576) | Marine microbial communities from western Arctic Ocean - ArcticOcean_MG_CB11_86 | ecosystem: Environmental > Aquatic > Marine > Oceanic | place: Arctic Ocean: Canada Basin | collected... | reverse complement strand
CTTTTACGAATCCTCATCAACTGGCCGAAGGCATGGTACAAGTCTTTGTGGGTGGAGAAACTGCCATATCAGATGGCCAATTCACCGGGGTTATGGCTGGTAAAATTATAACTAGGAATTAAAGGGCTTCGGTATGGGACACATTCGCCAATTTATGAGACGTCACTACCTGCATTTTAATGCTAAAGAGACACGTATGGCTGCAGAAGCCTACTGTGATCATCTAGATCGGGGAGGACAAATGTTGGTGACCCTGGCTGGGGCCATGTCCACAGGAGAGCTAGGAATCAGTCTAGCTCGGATGATAAGAGAAAAGAAAGTTCATGCCATTTCATGCACCGGGGCCAATCTCGAAGAGGACATTTTTAATTTGATGGCCCATGAGGAGTATGAGGTCATTGATAACTGGAGAGGGCTTAGCTCGGAACAAGAAGAACGATTGTACGACAGAGGGATGAACCGCGTGACGGATACTTGCATCCCTGAAAATGTAATGAGGCATTTAGAAGGCGTACTGGTAGATGCCTGGCAAAGCGCATGCGATTCAGGGGAAAGAAAATTTCCCTCGGAATTTCTCTTCCAAGCATTGCGGACACCAGGGATGGTTGATGAATTCCAAATAAATCCTGAGGATTCTTGGGTATTGGCAGCCATGGAGGCAGATATCCCTGTTTACACGCCTGGATGGGAAGACTCTACTACGGGTAATATTTTTGTTGCTAACATTGTTAAGGGACGGGTAAATAGCCACTTGTGTGTCAAGTCTGGGACCGAACAGTTTCAACATTTGTTGGAGTGGTATATCGAACGTACGACTGAGGATGACCCCTCTTCTTCTGTGGGCTTGTTTCAGATTGGTGGTGGTATAGCTGGAGATTTTGCTATTTGTGCTGCACCTTGTATCCTCCAGGATCTTAAAGAGCACGTTCCTACATGGGGCTACTTCGCTCAGATTACTGATGCGGTTTCTTCATATGGGGGTTATTCTGGAGCTGTGCCAGAGGAGAAAATTACTTGGGGAAAAATTACCAGAGCTACCCCTTGTTTTTCGATTAATTCGGATGCGTCCATAGTAGCACCCCTGGTTTTCAGCTATATCCTGGACGACTAATACCAGCCTCCTGCCTTCCTTCTGCCCTGCGATCTTACGAGTTTTCACATGACCTTTTGAAAGTGTGTTCTTTCAAGTCGGAAAAGGTTCTCTTCTTGGGAAAGGTGTTTGGTCAATAATATGAAAATAACTAACATTGCGATCATAGCGCATGTCGATCATGGCAAGACTACTCTAGTAGATCAAATGCTTAGGCAAACAGGCGTATTCAGAGAAAATGAGAAGGTACAAGATAGGGTTTTAGATTCAAATCCTCTGGAGAAAGAAAGAGGGATTACCATTCTTGCTAAGAACACATCAGTTCGTTGGAAGGGTACGAAAATAAACGTTGTAGACACACCGGGCCACGCTGATTTTGGTGGAGAAGTGGAGCGAATTCTTGGAATGGTTGATGGGGTTTTATTGCTTGTAGATGCAGCGGAGGGCCCGATGCCTCAAACGCGGTTTGTAACCAGGAAGGCATTGGATTTAGGCCTCCAGCCGATAGTCCTTATTAATAAACTTGACCGATCGGATGCACGGCCTAGTGCAGTTCACGACGAAGTTCTAGAGTTATTTTTAGATCTCGATGCTTCAGAATCTCAGCTAGACTCTCCATTTATTTATGGCATCGGCCGAGATGGTTGGGTATCTACTGATCCAACAGTGGTTGGAGATGATTTGAGTTTGCTCTTCGATATTATTACAGAGTCTATCCCTCACCCCAATGTAGATCCAGAAGGCTCGTTCCAGATGTTAGTTTCGACATTGGATCATTCCAACTATGTAGGTCGTATCGGGATTGGAAGGATAGAGCGTGGCGTTATAGCCTTAGGCGATCGAGTTCTTCTCCTTCCTCTTGGGGAACCTGGGATCGTATCGTTGGATGAGGGTACCAAGGCGAAAGTTACCAAAATCTATGGATTTGAAGGATTACAGAAGATAGAGATTGAGCATGCTTCTGCTGGTGATATTATTGGTATTGCAGGTATTGATGGTGTAGAAATTGGGAAGACCATTTCGGACGTCCAGAATGGAGAACGGCTGAAGGGAATAGCGATTGAGGAACCGACCCTTTCAGTGGAATTCATAGTTAATAATTCTCCTTTTGCTGGAAAATCTGGACGATTTATTACCACAAGACAGATACGAGAAAGATTACTAAGAGAACTTGAGAGGAACGTAGCCCTGAGGGTGCAAGAAGATGGAGCTCCAGACACTTTTACTGTTTCTGGAAGAGGTGAATTGCACCTATCTATTCTAATGGAGACTATGCGCAGAGAGGGCTATGAGTTCCAGGTGTCAAGGCCTAAGGTGATTAAAAAACGTAGCCCAGAGGGCATGTTGGAACCCTTCGAAGAAGTCGCCATTGAGATTCCAGAAGCCTATGTCGGTGCTGTGATGGAGAAAATGGGTCCTCGCAAAGGGGAAATGATCGAGATGAGAAATACTGATTCTGGATCTGTCCACATCCGGTTCAAAGTTCCGACTAGGGGACTCTTCGGCTACAGGTCAGAATTTTTAACTGATACAAGAGGTGAGGGTATTTTGCATCACAGGTTTTTAGAGTATGGCCTCCACGCGGGAGACCTGGTAGGGAGAAAAAAGGGCGTGTTAGTCGCGGACAGACAAGGTGTAGCTGTGGGATTTGCTCTTTTCAATTTACAAGAGAGGGCCAAGATGTTAGTTAGCCCCACAGAGCCAGTATACGCTGGCATGATTGTAGGTGAAAATGCTAGACCAGGAGATATGGATGTTAACGTCTGCAAAGAGAAAAAATTGACCAATATGAGGACTACATCCTCTGATGAAAATATCAAGCTAGAGCCTCCGAGAGAGTTGACTTTGGAACTGGCATTAGAATTCATAGCCGAAGATGAGTTGATAGAAGTAGTGCCTGATGCGATTCGTTTGAGAAAGAGGCACTTGGATCCAATAATGAGGAAGAAGATGGCTAAAATAAATGCAGTTTCTTGATGCAGAAGCATTACAGGAGAGCTCTAGAATTTTCTGAATACCTTGAAACCGTTCAGAAGAATAGGGAATTGTGGCATCAAGTATATGAAAGAGCTAGGGTTCCAGAGCAGGCCCTGAAAGAACTGGAAAATAGTGCCAGAAACTGGCATTTCTTAGTGCTTTCAGAAGACTGGTGCAGCGATGCAGTCAATTTGGTTCCAGTGGTGGCCTGTTTAGCGAGTAAGGCCTCTAATTTGACCCTTCGGGTTCTGCCTAGAGACGAGAATTTAGATATTATGGATGCCCATTTAACTAACGGTAGAAGTCGGTCTATCCCGATAGTGGTCCTACTAGACGAGAATTTCATGGAAAAGGGATGGTGGGGCCCCAGACCCAAGCCCATACAAAAATGGTTTATGGAGACAGGGATCAATATGACTTCAGAAGAACGTTCTGTGCACACTCGGCGTTATTATGCTAAGGACAAAGGGGAAACTCTGATTAGTGAGCTTCTAGATCTGATGGGTTCCATTTCCTGAGAAAGGCTTGCCTGCAGGGGTCCTGTGTCATCTACTAGATATATGATTAATTAGGAGGCGTAACGTTGAATCTCCTTAGGACTTTGGCAAGAACATTTAGATCTATAGCATCTGCAGTTCTCCCCATTCCGGATACCGTAGTCGCTTTCAGGATGGAGTTGTAGATAGCTTCCTCGGTACTTTCTACAACTCCTTGGAATAACGCAGACATTTGGTCATTAGAGATTTCCTTTAACTGCAGTACCGAGTGACCCCGTGGTCGCCGGACCTCGGTAGCTGTAGAAAAAGAAATTACGTAATCTCCACTTCCGTTACCAGCAAAGGAACCGGTTCTGCCTAGTCCTATTATTGCTCTTCTGGCGAGCCGTTCCAGCTTAAGCGGCGATAGTGGTGCATCAGTGGCCACTATAATCATTATAGATCCCTGGCCTTCGTCAGGACTGTCCCAGTCAAATATCTCCGAATCCTTGAGGGGACTGTTGTTCGGATGGAGGTTTTCCTTAAAGGAGTAGCGGCCCATCTCTTGGCCGACTGGAGCTCCGTTAATCGTTAGTATTCCACCGAAATTAGATTGTACAAGTACTCCTGTTGTGAATCCTCCTAAACTTTCAGGTAAGACTCTACTACTGGTTCCTATCCCACCTTTCCACCCAAAAGCCCTGGTGCCTCTTCCAGCGCCTACAGATCCTTCTACCACGGGCCCAGAGTGAGCAGTCGTCAAAGCTTGTCTAACATGCTCATTCTTGATAGGACGGCTCCTGATGTTGTTGAGGCTCCCATCATTGGTTTCACCTACTACAGCATTGAGTGATCTCACATTTTCCATTCCTGGCTGTTCAAGAAGCCATTCGACCATTGCGTCTGCGACCTGCCAAACACATAGTGTGCATGTCAATAGTATCGGTGTTTCGAGCTCGCCCAGCTCTCGTATCTGAGTGACCCCTATGAGTTTTCCATAGCCGTTCCCCACATGAACGGCAGCAGGGACTCGATCATGGTATATACTTCCGTTGTGGGGATAAATAGCAGTAATGCCAGTGTTGATGTCATCTCCATTTTTTAGGGTGACGTGGCTTACGAGGACACCGGCTACGTCTGTGATTGCATTCAGTGGTCCCGGAGAAAAAACACCTACTTCGATGCCAAGATCTCTCGCTCTTGGACGTTGATCGTCCTGTCCTATTAGGTTTTGGGAGCATATGGCAGAAAACAAGACAATAGTCAGAAATATCTTACGCATGATCGATGCCATCCGGTAAAATTTTTAGCGAATCGAGTCAATCAAGAGTAGACTCAGCAGGAAAGGTTGGTAAAGTAGTGACCATCGAAATATTTTTCTGGCAGACACTTCAGACATGTTAATTGCAGCTAAAATTGAGAGTATCAGAGTCACTACTCCCAGCACTACTGCCCCCAAAAGGTATATTGCTCCAGTCATACCTATTAGAGTTGGCAATCCACTGACAATTAAGAGCGCTGCCGAGTGGTAGACCATGTGTCTCCCGATTTGTTTCCCCTGGGGATCAGTGGGGGGAGTCAGCAAGAATCCGACTCTGCTATAGTCCTCCCTGAGTAACCAACCGAGAGCGAGGACGTGGGGCAACTGCCACAGGAATGCGATACTGGAGATTAGCACGGATCCAAACTCGATACTTCCGGTAGCGGCGCTCCATCCTATCAATACAGGAAGGGCACCAGGTATTGCTCCGACTAAAGTCGCTAGATAGGATCTAGTTTTAAGGGGGGTGTAAAGAAAAAGATATATCCCGGCTGATAGAGCCATGAGAAACGCAGGGAGTCTGCCCACCGTTAAGGTGAGATAAACCGTGCCCGCTAACAATAGAGTCACACCAAATAAAAGCGCTTCATGTGGCCTTAGATCTCCTGAAGGCAATGGGCGGGATTGGGTGCGGACCATCAATGCGTCCAGGTCTCGTTCCAAGTACTGATTAAGAGAAAGAGCACCTGCTGATCCCAATGCTATTCCGACCAATGTTTCTAATAAAGTTTGGTGTATTATGTTTCCTTGTACGGCAACATAATGGCTAGCTCCAGCTGTGAGCATGACATAGAGGGTAATGCCTGGCTTAGTAAGCTTATAGTAACTGGCTATTTTGGACTTCCAGGAACTTTGTTTACAATTTGATATGTTGGTTTCTTTCATAGTCACTACAGTAAGTTTATCCTACAGAATTCAACGTATCCCTCAAAGATCTTGCTAGTCCTGTAAAAGCTGGAACGTCGAACAAAGTGTAAGCAGAAGCTTCAGTTAGGCGCAGGGCCATTAATAAATCCAAAAAACGACCTGGGTAATCACCCTCGAAGGCGACAACAAATTCTTGGTCATCCAAACCGTATGAATATGTAGTGTTTAACTTTACATCTGGCCATTTGTGTCCTACTCGGATATGTTCGTCCATCATGCGTTGTCGGTCTTCGTGGGACAGTTTGTACCATTCCCTTGTTTTGACCATTGGATATATAAATAGGTATTTCGAACCCTGAGGATTGATGGCAATACGGGCAGTATCCAGGGTTTCTTCCCCTCCATATTTGGCAATATACTCTTCTTCATAGCGGTTTAAATAAATTGATCGCTTAGTCATCGCAAAGTAAGAATATGGCAAGGATAGATACCCACCTAGCCTGCTATGATTTATAGCAGTGGCCAAGTCATGGAGTTGGTCTAGATCTTTACTGGCTTGCCAGAGGATGAAATCTGCATCCCCTCGTGTCCCAACCAAAGCATAAGAGTAGATCATCATCTCTCGCACTCTTGCAGCTATTGTAGCTTCGAACTCTTCTTTGTGACTAGTACGTTCATCAGCTGTGAGCCGCCTCCAACAGGGATCGACTTTGAATACCGAAAAGCGGACGAACTCTCGATCTTTCATCCGCTCTTGGGAAGCCCGGATTTTAGACCAAGCGTCTTCATCCATGGCAGGACGTTTGGGGTAAGTGGTTCTAATACCCTTGGGAAGGTTCTGCTCTGATTCACTCATACTTAGTCTTGGCCCTTAAACGTGTACTTGTCAATTCCTATAGGTGGAGTGGAAGTTGTATAAGAGGAAATAGTGTGGCAAGTGCTGTTGGACTTTGTAATGGGGAAATAATTCCTGGTAATGCTACTGTGTAGGGAGAAAGATGGAAAAACTCATTTCTTTAGGTAAGGCACTTATGGCATCAAGATGAGAAATCCTGATGGACGGTTCCTGAAAGATAAGGTGTGGATAGCCAGTTTCTTTCTGTCTGCGATTTTACACGCGACATTTTTCTTTTTTTGGTGGGGAGAGGAGGTGCCTTTCACCGCCGATCTAGTTCATCAAGGTGCAACCTCTGTTGCCCTCAGTCCATCTAGCGTGATGCAGGTGGTCAGGATCCAATCTGCAACGCAAAATGCAGTGGTTAGGCCAGTGGTTCCCAGGGTTGTCTTTGAAGGACCACCTGTTTTGGAAATAGAGGTGGCAGCTTCAATCGAAGTGTCATCGCTATTGTTGAATGATATCGGTGAGATCAAAGGAAGGCCGCTTGTGAGCACCCCTGACTTGGAGGGCCAAGACCTCGGAATTGGGTCGGCATTTACCACGCCGCCATTACCCAGAGGAATAGTGATACCTCAATTTAATAAGGAATTGGATGTTGAAGAGATTGAGGTAGGAGTTTTTGTAGATAAAGAAGGTCGGGTTGTTGCAGATTCGACTCGGATAGTATCTCCCGTTAACAGTATTAGTTTTAGCAGTCAGTTGATTGAGCAGGCAGCGGAATGGATATTTGATCCAGCTACAAAAGCTGGCAAGGCGGTCAGCGGTTGGTTTTTTTATACTATTAAAATGTAGCTGTATACAGATGAACACTAAAAATATCTATTATATTATTACATTTTCAGGGACCGTCTAATGGACAAGCCTCCCATAGAGGTAAAGCTCGATCTACTCTCAATGACTCCCGAGAAACTCCGCTTGACATTGAGAGAATATTTTCTGGAAAGACATCAGCCGGATTATCGGCCCGGGCAAGTAGAGTCTTGGATATACGACGGCTTGGCTAATGACTTTACTGAAATGACTGACTTGCCCCAAAAGGAACGGAGAGCGCTAGAGGATGTTTTTCAAATAGATCAGCCATCGGCTAAATTATTGCAGATAAGTCAGGATGACACGGCTAAACATCTTTGGCTTCTGCAAGATGGGGAACTGATAGAGTCCGTTCTGATCCCAGCGGACCACAGGCTTACATTGTGCATATCATCCCAAGTGGGCTGTGCAATGGGCTGCACTTTTTGTGCTACAGGGTGGGGAGGATTCAAGAGACAACTAACAGTCGGAGAGATTGTGGGCCAGTACCGTGCTTCCCAGCGTTGGGCACGGGAGCATGAATATGGTTCTATAACTAATATTGTATTCATGGGCATGGGTGAACCCTTAGCCAACAGGCGATCTCTTCCAGATTCTTTGACGATCCTGAATCAAGGTTATAAGGTAGGTGCTCGCCGGATTACTATTTCAACTGTTGGTTTTGTTCCAGGTATTGTGGCTCTAGCAAGACGTCCTGAACAATTTGGACTGGCACTGTCACTCCATTCACCATTGAGCGAGCTTAGAAGTCAGCTGATACCTCTAGAGTTACGCTACCCGTTACCAGAGGTTCTGCAGGCTATACATGATTTTAGAAAAGATAAAGGTAGACGGGTTACCCTGGAGTACACTATGATCGAAGGAGTCAACGATGGCCTGGACCTCATCGGCCCTTTGGGAGAAATTGCTCTTCGACTGCATGCTTTCGTTAATTTAATTCCTTTTAATCCGATCCCTCAAAACGAATGGACTACTTCGAAGCAGGGGAGGATTCAAGAGTTTGCAAAAAGGCTCAAGAAAAAGGGTGTGTCAGTAGCCGTCAGGGAAACACGAGGTAGAGATATAGATGCGGCATGTGGACAGTTAAAAGCTCATGCACTTGTACAGTTAGAAAACACAAATAATAGCGTATAAGCTATTATTTGTAACAATTTGTGGTTCAGGAAAGATCACTATAAAATTGTCTATAAGCTTGATTTTGAGTAGTTGTTTTGAAAGCAGTTATGGCCATTTTGGTGGTGGAAAGACTATTTGGGTTGTGAAAATATTGAATTGAGATTCTATGACTTTGTCGCTGAAATGTATCCTTTGGGTTGATGATGAAATCGATCTCCTAAAGCCTCATTTATTGTTTTTGAGGGATAGAGGGTATTATGTGGACGCAATCACAAATGGTGATGATGCTCTAGTCCTCCTGGAGAGGCACAATTATGACCTCCTCCTCCTTGATGAGCAGATGCCTGGACGCAGTGGACTGGAAATACTTGACTTGGTTCGTAAAACAAATCTTGGAATTAGCGTGATCATGGTTACCAAGTCCGAAGAAGATCGGACTATGAAGGAAGCAATCGGGCGCAGGGTTGATGATTATTTGCTTAAGCCGGTAAGTCCACTACAGGTGCTCTCCGCAGTTACAAGAATTCTAGAAGGACCATCAATTCGTCAGGAGCATGTAGCAAGAGATTTTGCAGAGCAGTTCCCGGCTCTTTCGCACAAGCTACAAAGGGCTGCTACCGAGCGTGATTTTGCTGAACTATATATTGAGCTAACAGACTGGCATGTCCGTCTTGAACACTCTAATGAGGGTGGTTTGTTGGGCACAGTGGAAGCTTTATTGGTTGGTCTCAGAAAAGATTTTGGATCTTGGATCAAGTCCGAGTATCCACAATGGATGCAAGGAAAGATGGAGGGAAGGCCTTCCCTCTCCGTTGATGTAGTGGGAAAGCACTTGATCCCTCTTTTGGGAGAATCCTCAGTAATGTTCGTGCTATTGGATTGTCTTCGTATGGACCAGTGGAAGGTGATAGCCCCACTCCTAGTACCTTATTTTGAAATCCAGGAATCTTATCACTATTCGATCTTGCCGACGGCAACTCCTTACTGCAGAAATGCAATTTTTAGCGGCGGTTTTCCAGATGATCTCCCTGAGCACTACAGGCAGGGAGTAGGTATTTCGGGTGGGAAAGTCGGTCTAAATGATTTTGAGGACGAACTCTTAAAGAATCATTTAGAAGCATTGTGTGGACAGTCAATTCCAGTCCATTACGAAAAGATCACTTCAGATGAAAATGGGGGACGAGTTAGGGCTCGAGTGCGCTCTGCGCTCAAGGAACCGAGATCTGTAGTGGTCACTGTGTTCAATTTTGTGGATATGATGACACACGGCCGGAGTGACTCTGCCATTCTGATGGAAGTTGCTAGGGATGAGGCAGCCCTGAGAAGCCTAACTCGGTCTTGGTTTGAAAGATCGAATGCTTTTTCGGTTATGAAGGATGCTGCCGCCGCAGGACACCGCATCTTACTCACTAGTGACCATGGATCTATACAATGTAGGAATCCAACGGTGATACACGCAAAGAAAGATGCGTCAAGTAGTTTGAGGTATAAGGTCGGCATGGATCTCAGGTTAGACAATCCAGAAACTACATTTTTAACGACGGTGGGTGAAAATTTGAGACTGCCCCCTGCTCCATTGGGAACTTCCTATGCCATTGCCTTGGATGACCATTATTTCGTTTATCCAAACCGGCTCAGAGAGTATCAACGTCGTTACCGCAATTCCTTTTTGCATGGAGGTATATCTCCAGAAGAAATGATTGTGCCTGTAGTTGAATTAAAATCACGGACGGGTTAGGCGGATGCAGTAATTGTCTGATAAAAGATAAGAATGGTTAGTTCTAACTCTTTATAGTTACGTGCAGTAGGCGGGTTTTTTCCGTGCTGTTCGGATGGACTCCTTACATTTTTTCTTCTTCAACTGGGACTGTTTCATCGAATGTTCTCAATCCATGATTTAAATAGTTATGTGAAGAATATAATGGAGCTTCTTGTTTTTAGGATCATTGGGTCTCTTGCCATGATACTTCCTTCAAATGGAGTGGCATTGCTCGGTGATTGGATAGGGTATCTGTGTGCGAGAGTCTTCAAGTTTAGAAAAATGGAAGTACAGCGACATTTGACTATTGCATTTCCAGAAAAAGGGTGCGATTGGAAAAATAGGATTTCCCTGAAGAGTTATAGACATCTGGCTAGAGAATCTTTGGTTTTTTTGGGTTCAACAAGATTGAATCCGCTTGACATCAGAGATCAAGTGCGAATAGAGGGTTTAGAGTTACTGGAGAGAGCCTTGCAGCAGGGGTCAGGAGTAATGGTTGTGTCTGGTCATTTAGGAAATTGGGAAATTGGAGCTGCAGCCCTAGCGGAGAGGGGTATACCCTTGGATGTCGTGGTACAGGATCAGAGGAATCATTTTGTTGATAAGTCTCTATTGGATTTACGCAGACGGATGGGGATTGGGGTGATTACAGTGCAACAGGGCCCCTATGCTGTTTTGAACAGTTTAAGAAATGGTAGAGTAACGGCTTGGCTGGGAGATCAGAGTCCAATGAGGAGTTCTGTGGCAGTCAATTTGTTTGGAATTCCTGTGAGAGCTCTAAAGGGACCTGCACTTTTGGCATTGAGATCTGGAGCATCTATTTTCTTTGCGTCATCAACAGTCATTCCGAATTCAGTTGGTAGGTATAGGGTCGAACTTAAAAATATCCCGGTCACAGAAAATCAAAATGTGAAAAAAATGGTAAAGGAACTAACCCAAACTCATACCAAACTGTTGGAACTAGCAATTCGAAGAAATCCAGATCAATATCTATGGCATCATAGAAGATGGAAAAATCGTAATTGATGGCTTCGTAAAGGAGTACATTCTTGTTAGGTTTTGTGGTTAACTGGCTTCCGAAAACGCATAACTCGGATTGATAAATTGATCTACATTTGTATACCAGCACATAATGAAGAACAGACTATAGGTCTGTTGCTTTGGAAGATTAGGGGCCTAATGTCAGAGTTTGGTCGTGACTATGAGATATTGGTGTTTAATGACAATTCTACTGATCGAACAGGTGAGATCTTAGAAACATATCGCTCTAAGTTGCCATTAAGAGTACTCAAGAAGGATGTATCCGTTGGCAACTCAGTAGCGCTCGAACTATTGTTGAGAGAAGCGGTCACTTCTACAAAATATCCCAAGAGGGACTCAGCGATCACCTTGCAGGCAGATTTCAGCGAAAATCCAGAAGCTATTGTTTCTTTAGTTAGAGCACTTGAAGGCGGTTCAGATATAGTCGCTGGTAGCATTACAACATCAAATACGAAGACACCTTTTCTAAGAAAGGGGTTGCGTTCTCTGGCAGAAAGTCTTCTTGGGAAAGCCTATCATGGGGCACCCGTAACTGATCCTCTTTGTGGCTTCAGGGCGTACAGGTTGATAGTCCTAAAAAAGGCTTTCAATGCTTCCAAGAAAAGGCCATTAGTCGATTCTAAGGGTTGGCTGGCCAATCTTGAGTTTCTTGGGGCAGTGGCACCTTATGCTCGTAGGATCTCGGAGTGGTCTGTTGAGTCTAGCCACATTTCTAGGTCTCACCCGATCAAGTTTAACATAGTCGGAACTTTTAGGGGTATACTCAGGGCAAGACAAGAAATCGTTTGGGAAAACTGAACAGGAGTGAATTTGCAAAAATTCCAGATCCTGCTGGCCATAAGTTTTTTGGGGTTTACTGGCTTGTCAGCTCAGATAGCCAATGATTGCTTCCTGGAGGAAGGATGCACAAAAGGTCAATCTCCCCCTACGTATAGTACAGACCCGTTAGCAGCAGTTGTCCCCTTCGGCCCCGGAGAGAAGCTTACATATAAAGTTAAGATAGGCGTCTTTGAGTCTGGCAGTGCACATATGGAAGTGTTAGGTATCGATTCTATAAGGGAAGAGCCTAGTTATCATCTGGAAATGTCGCTTCGTGGGAGTTTGTTGTTTGGTGCAATTAAAGTCAACGATCATTACGAATCATGGTTGGGGACCAGGTCTATATCTAGTCATCGGTTCATCAGTGATGTTCATCAGCTTACCTACAGTCGGTACCGTAAATTCGAATTTTATCCAGAGAAAATGTCTTGGGAGGAGACCGAAAGTGGAGAGACAGGAAGACTGGCCTCTGCATTGCCCTTGGATGATATTTCTTTCTTATATTTTGTCAGGACTCTTCCCCTGGAGGTTGGTCAAACCTATACACTGCCTCGATATTTTAAGAGGGAAGGCAACCCTGTAGTCATCAAGGTGGAAGGGAGGAAGGTTGTGGAAGTGCCGGCCGGAACATTTAATACCATAGTAGTCCGTCCTACAGTAAAGACTCGTGGACTTTTTAGTGAAGGAGGAGAAGCGGAGCTTTACTTGACGGACGATGAAAATAAGCATCTGGTGTATTTGCGTTCCAAGATTCCAGTTGTGGGCTCGGTGACTTTACATTTAGAAAGCATCTCTGAGGGCTATGAAATCCATACTGGTGATCAAAAACCTAAATCATAACTAGCTTAGAAACCTTAAAAGTAGTGATTATCCATATTTCTTTAGATACCGTTCGACTGAAATTCGTCTGGTTGTTTTTACCATTCTTGTTGTATGTTGCTACACCTTCTTCCTCTTCTCTTGTATATGCTGTTGGTGTTGGATTGGTGGGCTTAGGGGTAAGATTCTGGGCAGCTGGATTCATTAACAAGTTTAGTGAGCTTACGACTCTTGGACCCTATGCTCATACTCGAAATCCACTCTATCTGGGTAGCCTCTTGATAGGGCTAAGTTTCACTATCGCCGCTGGTCAAATGTTACTTGTTTTAGTTTGCTTGGCTTTTTTTTGCTTTGTTCATATCCCTAAAGCTCTTCGTGAAGCTATTGAACTAGAAAATAAATTCGGAGATCAGTACCGTGACTATGCTATCTCCGTCCCTTTAGTTGTTCCCCGGCTTACTGCATACAGATCGCCATTTCTAGTAAGCCCGCCTGTCCGATTTTCCTTCCGTCGCTACTGGGTTAATAGAGAATGGGAAGCTTTCCTGGGCACTGCTTTGGTTTTTGGTCTTCTGTTTCTAAAAATCCTTCAATAGCCTTGCGAGAGCTCAGGATCACTACTCTTTAGTTTCGATAAGATAAAGAGATGGACCTTTCAGGGTCCGGCCTTTTACCTGAATATGAAATTCGTAGACCCCTTTTTCTGGGAAGATGACTTCTTTCAGGGGCAAAATAAGCTGGGTCCGCGGTGCAGGTCCCAGTGGATCTCTGTGGTCTACGTCGGAATGACCCCTGACTGTCATGGAAGGCCTTTTTCCTGGTCCAATTAGGTCCACTTGGAAATCGTAACGTCCAGCGTCTCTGTGACTCCATTGAATAACTAAAACTAAAACCATGTCGTGCTTGGCCGGAAACCCAGGAGCAGAGAGGTCATTAAAAATTCCACTAATATTTAACTTTCCATGCTCTACCTGCCTGGCTTCATCACATACAGCAGCAAGTTGTAGGAACATCAGATTTTCTCCAATTTCTAAGACTTACCCCATCCGCCGCCGCCAGGGGAGCGAATACTGATTATGTCGTTAGTGTAGACTGGGAAGCTTGTTTTTGATGGCAAACTGCTTTCTTGGTTGTCTCGAATGAGGATGTTTTTACCAGGCTGTCCATCTGATCCCCCTTGAGCGCCAAGGGGTCCCCGAATTCTCCTTTCCGTCAGAAGTGTTGCCTCTGCGTTTGTCAGCAGTTTTATATCCCTTCGGAGGCCATCTCCTCCATTAAATAGACCTTTCCCTCCACTATCTCGAACAATTGAATAATGTACAACCTGGAAAGGGTAGGCATGTTCCAGCGCTTCTATTGGGGTGTTCAGAGAATTCGACATATGAGTGTGAACACCTGAGAGGCCATTTCCATTTGGCCCTGCTCCCATTCCTCCTCCCGCAGTTTCATAGTAAGCAAAAGGTTTGTTAGCTATGGGGTCTACTCCGCCAATGGTGAGGTTATTCATAGTTCCCTGGGATAGAGCTGGAATTAGATCGGGGAGAGCTTTTCCAAAAGCTTGCAGTAATACGTCGGTAATGCGTTGGCTAGTCTCCACATTACCTGCTGCAACGCTAGCTGGAGGGCTTGCATTCACAACAGAATTTTCTGGAAGAATAAGATTAATGGAAGACATAGATCCTCCTCCAGCTGGGAGAGATTCTCCCAGGATGTGTTCTACGACACAGCGTACGACGTATCTAGTGGCCGATGAGGTGATAGCTTCTACTGCATTAATTCCTCCAGTCACCTGGTGACTGCTGCCCCTGAAGTCGACATCCAGGCCTTTAGGGTGACGAGTGATTCTGACAACAATCGGTACGTTGATATTTCCGAAACCATCATCATCCATTAAATCTTGGGCCTCATAGGTTCCGGGTTCTATATTCTCCAAACCGAGGTCTACCAGTCGGTCTGCATACTCAATGAGGCGGCCCATAAAATAGAGGGTGTTTTCGGCTCCCTGTTTCGAAACAATTTCCAGGAACCTCTTGGTACCAGTGTGGAGGGCGGCCAATTGAGCATCGAGATCACCTTTTCTTTCAGTCGGAGTCCGCACATTGGCCAGAATAAGGGAACAAATCTCGTTGTCGAGTTTTCCTGCTCGGTAGAGTCTTATTGGAGGAATAATTATTCCTTCTTGATAGATTTCACGCGCTAAGGGCATAGATCCTGGAGTCATTCCTCCTACGTCGGAATGATGTGCCCGAGATGCCACATAGGCTAAGGGCGTAGGTCCGTTCTTCTCGAAAATGGGTGATATCATTGTGATGTCTGGCAAATGAGTTCCACCTCTGTATGGATCATTAAGACAGACAACATCCCCTTCCTCAAGTGGCCCCAGTTCATTCAGTGCTGTTTTGACGCTCAAGGGCATCGCACCCAGGTGAACAGGCATATGGTCGCCGAGGGCCACTGCTACTCCACTAGGATTAAATAGAGCGCAGGAATAATCTCTACGCTCTTTGATATTGGGAGAAAATGCAGCTCGTTTTAATGCGGCTCCCATTTCTTCAGTTAGTGCTGTGAATAATTGTCTAAAGATTTCGAGTTTTAAGGCTTGTGGGCCACTTTGGTTTGTCATGAAGGTTTCCTAATAATGCCTAGCTCAGAGAATAGCTTTCTTTACTGTGCCTTACTCGTTATCAACAATCAATTCTTATCATTTCATGTCGAGTCTATCTTAATTCGCTTTTGCACACTCCAAAATATCTGTTCGTCGTCCGAGAGTCTACGGAGGAGACTATGACACTGGTTTGCTTGGCTCCAATGTTGACTTAACGGGAGAAAGTCAATCGACTTCATTTAAAGCCCCCCGCTGGCGTGTACTCACTCCATTCAGTATGTTGTCGGCCTTCACTCCTAAAGGAAAAATCAGTACTCTAATGTTGAGGTGTGTTTGTACGTATGATTTTGTCAGAATTAGTTACAGATTGCCGGGTGGGATCCTGTCATGGTTAATACATCAGAGAATGGTAACGGCGTTGCCGAAGGGAATTTAAAACTTTCTCCTTCTCAAACAAAGCATCTTTTGGCTGCTTACTACGAGGGCACTCGGCTACCGTCTGTAGCTGGAGGGTTTTTTCAGATACTGCGGGTGAAGTCTGAAGAGGATGGGTCAGGGGTAGTCCTGCTAGAATGTGGGTCGTCTTCCTTGAGATATTTATTGAAAATTCCCAAGGCAAAATCTGTAGAAAAAAAAGATATTCAAGTAGAATTGAAGGGGGGAAGAGAATTGCAGTGTCCTAGACACCTAGCACAACCGCTGAATAGGTTGGGGAATAGGTATGTTTGCCGTAAATGTGGAGTAACTTACGCTGTATCGAAATAGGGTTTCAGGTAAAATAATCCAGATTCGGACCTTGGAAGTCAAAATGTCAATTGGTATCCAGAGCAACTTTTCATCTGTGTGCGTCCTGGGGCTGTTTTTTTTGTTTGGATGTGTGGCAGATGATTGGTCTCGGGACATAAGTGGTGCAACTTGTTTTATGGGTGTGAATAGGGTTGGTATCGAACAAGACAAGGTGATGAGGCTAGGTGGAGGTCGAGACGAAGAACACTTGCTCCCCGCACAGGTTGAGATATATGAAGGAGAGTCTGTTGGATTTGTTTCTTTGGACCATAGGTTGCATAGCTTATCTTTCTTGGTCGATTCCCTGTCGTCAGAAATGGTATCGTTTTTGTCTGAGACTAAACAATTAGCCCCTGTGCCATTGATGACTCAAGGGGATTGCTTGGAGCTGCGTTTCAATGGAGCTCCTTCTGGCAGATACAGTTTTGTTAGCAGAGGTTATGGAGGCCTTGCTTACGGAGAAATCATAGTGCAGGAGAAAAATAGATACTAGTGATATAAATTGCTATCTCTTAGGGTCCTCACATGATTCTGAACGGATTCGCAGAAGGTTATTGGTGCTTTGAGAGGAAGTAATGTCGGGCAGGCTTAAAATGGGGTTGGCGTTCTGCGTTGCCGTCTTCTTTCGCGACGGATAGCTGCCTCCCGCTTCCTTTTTCTCTGGGCGCTGGGCTTTTCGTAAAAGCGACGTTTACGTAATTCTGAATAAAGCCCTGATCTTTGGATCTTACGTTTAAATCTGCGAAGAGCACGTTCGAGGCTCTCATTGTCTTGCACGGTTACTTGCAAAGTTTTACAACTCCTTAAAATCAGTTTGAAAATAGGAAAGACAAAGTTAGTGCGGAAAGCTTAATCAGGGAAGTGTTGATCGACTAGCAAGTGTCTGGCCGTAATGCATGTATTCGTCACGATTAGATAGAAAATCTTCTTTCCAGGTTGTATAAGGTGGGACTGGAAGCCGATGCTCGAGATACTCCAGGACGATTAAAGCAAGCTGAAATTGATCGTCCGACTTGAAATCTATTGTTTGCCCTTCGAGGATATGATCTACAGTGCGTTCGAATGTCTTGTGGTCTATTAGTGCAATAAAGTGGGAGATTTGGTCTATGCGGTATGAAGAATATAAGGATTGAAGTTGAAATGGGTTTGGTTCGGCAGCGTTTCTAAGGTATTCGCCAGCAGTGCTGCTAATGTTTGTAGATTGTTTGTCGAGGCTCGCCTGAAACCATTTTTGTAACTCGCAAGTTCTCTCCTCCTTGATTTGTTGTTTGTGCACTGCGGATGCGAGGAGGGATCGGAGCAGGGGACGGCCGAGAGCCCTAGCTCTAATATCTATTTCAGGTTCTGAAAGTTCAATGAAAATATTGGCGGTTTCCACTATGCCGCCCTCCCCAAAATCTAGCTTTTGTCTTGGACGGAATTTGATCCGTCCATACCAGCGCTGATCCCTCCCTAGGAAGCTTATTAGGAAGCAGGACCAAGTTTCATCGTCCCACTCTAGAAATCCGAGGGAGCGTTCACGACGGTGATCAATCAATTTATCGCCAGTTGGGATCTGAATTGGTCGAGGGTTTCTCGAGCTAGTTTTCTAAAAATGGAAGATGTGGCAAGGTCAGATGCTATGCAAGCATCATTTTACAAAGGGGCTCCGTAGTTGTGATAGATTTATCTATCCCTTGCCTTTTAGGTTGTTGATTTGTTATCCTCTTGGTCCATAATTTTAAAATGATTGTCTGACTTTAGGTAAAGAGCAGACGAAACCCGGCTCTCAGGAAGGCCGGGTTTTTTGTCCAACAGCGGAGGATGCCATGGAATCAGGTGTTATCTCACTGGATTCGGGTGCAAGGCCAGAAGCTATGGCAGATGTCCCCGGGGTATGTGATCTGTCGTTAACCCGGGCCGTAGTCCAATATAGGGAG
>Ga0115002_10003929_pt1 | contig 18312 bp, 20 predicted proteins | sample ArcticOcean_MG_C_8_FD_89576 | JGI IMG/M metagenome (GOLD analysis project Ga0115002, IMG submission 89576) | Marine microbial communities from western Arctic Ocean - ArcticOcean_MG_CB11_86 | ecosystem: Environmental > Aquatic > Marine > Oceanic | place: Arctic Ocean: Canada Basin | collected... | reverse complement strand
TTGGTGCGCCAGGAGAGATTCGAACTCCCGACCTTCTGATCCGTAGTCAGATGCTCTATCCAGCTGAGCTACTGGCGCAAGATGGCGCTCTCTTAGTACCCAACCCCCCAGACCTCGTCAAGGCCAAAGACCTTTAATTTAAAAGTCATGGGATTGGAATGGCCCATTCCCCATGAGAGAAGCATGGCTTAATATTGGACTTATTTATCCGATATTTCTCGCGGGAAAATACGGGAATTGAAGGTCACTATCTCTGCATATAGCTCCTGTTTTCATTATCCTTATTACACTCTTGGGTAGTTGAAATATCTGCGCTTCATCCGTTACACTCCACACGCAGCAAACGAGAAAACTCTCGTGAAGAGGTCCGGTGGATTTTTAGCGATACTTGTCTGTCCGATTTATTACGTTCAATGAGGATTGTCTCCCCATGATGAGCTGGCTCCCCGAAAACATTTCCGCCGATGGTGGTGATATGGATTTTCTGTTCTATGTCATCTACTACATCACGTCGGCAACATTCATTCTCGTCGCCGTTTGCATGGTCGCTTTTCTGATTCTCTACAGACAAAAACCCGGAGTCCGGGCCACTTATACCCACGGCAACAACACCCTCGAAATCATATGGACGATAACACCGGCCATATTTCTTGTCGTCATCATGTTGCTTAGCCAGCCATCCTGGGCAAAGTTCAAGATTGATCGGCCCGCGAATCCCGACGTCCGCATCGGTGTTATCGCCAAGCAATTCAACTGGATCGTCGTCTATCCTGGCCCCGATGGAAAACTCGGCACCAAGGACGACGTGAAACTCGACAACCAGGTGAACGTTCCCGTGAACAAAACCGTACTCATCTCCATGACCGGGCAGGACGTTATCCATAGCTTCTTTATTCCGCAGGCCCGGGTGAAGCAGGATATTGTTCCCGGTCGCGAAACCGCCGTCTGGTTCAAGCCAATCAAAACCGGAAAATTCGAAATACCCTGTGCCGAGCTTTGCGGCATGGGACATTCGGGGATGAATGGCGAGTTGGTCGTACACACAGCCGAGAGCTACAAGGCTTTCCTCGAAAAGATAAACACTAAAAAATCATCCTAATACCGCTATGATTCCGCGCTCAAGAAAGAAAACAAAAATCTTTCTTGATGTTTAATATCTCCAAGGGGAAAAACAAGAGATGAGCGATTCGACGGCAGCCGCTGGCCACGATCATCACCAAAGTACTTTCCTGAATACGTACGTTTTTTCAACAGATCATAAAATGATCGGCAAGCAATTTTTCTGGCTGGCGCTGGTGATGATGATCCTGGGCGGTGGGCTTGCACTGATGTTTCGCTGGCAGCTCGCTTGGCCGGAAACATCGGTCTGGGGCTTCGGCTGGCTTTCGGAAGATAATGAATTCATGCCAACGGGCATCATCGGGCCCGACAAATACAACATGATGGTGACGATGCACGCCACCGTCATGGTGTTTTTGGTGCTCATGCCCATGTTCTCTGGTGCATTCAGTAACTTCCTAATTCCGCTGATGATCGGCGCGCGCGATATGGCTTTCCCCTTGCTCAACATGCTTTCGTTTTGGGTCGCCGCGCTGGGCGCCCTGATTATGATGATCGGTTTTTTTGTCGAGGGCGGGCATGCCGCTGCTGGCTGGACAGCCTACGCACCACTATCCATCAAAGAAGAATACACCGGTGTCGGTATGGGACAGACCCTTTGGGCGCTCAGTATTTTCACACTTACCATTAGCTCGCTAATGGGCTCGGTGAACTACATCACGACCATCATCAACATGCGCACGAAGGGGATGATCTGGTTCCGCATGCCAATGACAATATGGGCGCTTTTTGTCGTGGCAATCCTCTCGCTGCTGGCGCTTCCGATTCTCGGGGCAGCCGCTGTGTTGATGATCTTTGACCGCGTTTTCGATACGGCCTTTTTCGATCCCCAGCGGGGCGGCCAGCCGCTACTCTGGCAGCATCTGTTCTGGTACTTCGGCCACCCGGAGGTCTACATCCTCATCCTCCCGGCAATGGGAATCACCTCGGACATTTTGAGCGTATTCTCAAGAAAACCCGTCTTCGGCTACCGGGCGATGGTTTACGCCATCATCGCTATCGCCTTCATCGGATGGATCGTCTGGGGACACCACATGTTCCAGAGCGGCATGAACCCCCGGCTGGGTCAGGCGTTCATGACCACGACGATGCTTATTTCCATTCCCTCTGCCATCAAAACCTTCAACTGGCTGGGCACTTTGTGGCGTGGCTCAATTCGCTTCACCGTTCCCATGCTTCACGCCCTGGCCTTTGTTTCGATGTTCGTCATCGGCGGCCTGAGCGGCATCTTCATGGCTTCGAACACGGTAGATATCTTCATCCACGACACCTACTTCATCGTGGCTCACATTCACTACGTCCTCTTCGGCGGAAGCATGTTCGGCCTATTCGCCGGTATCAGTTTTTGGTTCCCGAAGATGTTCGGTCGGATGTTGAATGCCTCTCTCGGTCGGGTGCATTTCTGGATCACGATCATTGGCTTCAACATCGCCTTCTTTCCGATGCACGTACTCGGCATCGGCGGCCATATGCGGCGGATCTATAACCCGCTTCAATATGAGTTCCTTAAAGACCTCGAGCCCATAAACGTGACGATCACCCTCGGCGCTCTGATGTTGGGTATCGGCCAGATCATTTTCGCGATCAACATCTTCGGCAGCCTCTGGAACCTGAACATGAAATGGTACCGAAAATCGGCCCAAGTGATTTCGTCCTACCTGACGGCGTTCGTGGCCTACAAATTTGTAACCTTCTATTTCGAGGGGCTGATCAATCCCTCAAAGCCCACCATGGTTGGCCGCACCTTTGCGGGCATTGTCGCCATCGCCGTATTCGCCTGGATTTATCGTTATCTTTCGGCAAAGATGGGTGAACTTGGGGAGGCCGCAACACAGAACCCCTGGAAGGCCAACACGCTCGAATGGGTGGCACCGACAGTTCCGCCGCACGGAAACTTCGGCCCGACTCTACCCGAAGTACACAGGGGCCCTTACGAGTACAGCGTTCCCGGCGAAAGCGATGACTGGGCTCCTCAGACGAAGCCGCTCGGCGAAGGTGCCGCAGCATCGCACTAACCCAGCACGAAAAAGTAGTGGGGAAGTTCACGTATGACACAGAGAGGGGACTCTGCGTCCGACGCATTATGCTGGCCGCACTACCTGGCCATCCTGACATCGGGCACAACCGTAATCCTGATTCTCGTGGGCGGGCTCGTTACGAGCATGGGCGCAGGACTCGCAGTGCCCGATTGGCCCACCAGCTTCGGCTACCACATGTTCCTCTTCCCGTGGGCGAGAATGGTGGGCGGAATATTCTACGAACACTCCCACCGTCTTCTCGGCTCGCTAGTCGGGATACTGACGATCCTCACGGCGGCGACTCTCTGGCTCCGCGAACCCCGTAAGTGGGTCCGCTGGCTCGGCATCGCCGCCATTTTTCTCGTCATCGTTCAGGGCCTTCTGGGTGGATTCCGGGTCATTTTCCTCAAACTCCATCTGGCCATCATCCACGCCTGCGTCGCTCAGCTCTATTTCGGACTCATGGTCAGTCTCGCCGTCTTCACCTCCAAAAGCTGGCTAACCAATATACCCGCCCCGAGCGAGTCTGACGCCGGCACTCAGAAAATCGCTCTATTCACAGTGGGTCTGATTTATATCCAGACAGTTTTCGGCGCCATACTCCGCCATACCGGAAATCTGCTAGACGCACATTTACTTATGGCGTTTTTGGTCGCCATCCATGTATTCTTGCTGGCGTCGAAAGTGCTCCGAGAACCCAACATCGGCGAGACGATCAGAAAGCCCGCTAACGCCATCTGGGTTTTACTGGTCTTGCAACTCGCCCTAGGGATCGGATCTTATCTCGGCAAATATCCGGTCATCGGCGATACGATATCGCCGAGTATGATCATTGCATTAACCTCGGCGCACGTCGTGGTCGGTGCCCTTTTGTTCGCGACCTCCATTATGTTGGCACTCCGTATCCATGGCGGTTGGCTCCGAACCCGCTTTGGCACGATGCCGCAAGAGGCATCCGCAACGTGATATCCAGGACCGAATTCATCGACGATAGCCACACTTCCTCCATTCGAAAAGCCGCGGATTTCCTGTCGCTCACAAAACCGCGAATTGTCGTCATGGTTGTCTTCGCAGCTGCCGCTGCGTTCTATCTGGCCTCCGCTGGCCACTTGGATTACATCGCGCTTTTCCACGCGCTGGTGGGGACGGCGCTTTCCACAGGAGGCGCGCTATCGCTTAACCAAGCATTGGAAGAAGACATCGATGCGCTCATGGAGCGAACACGGCTTCGCCCCCTACCGGACCAAAGGCTCCACCGTTTTGACGCGCTGGCGTTCGGGGTGGCTTTGTTCATCGTCGGGGTTATCTATCTTGTTTTGCTGGTCAATCCGCTCACGGCTTTTTTGTGCGCCCTGACCGGCTCAACCTATTTACTTATCTACACACCACTCAAGCGCACGAGTTCCTGGAATAGCGTCGTAGGCGCGATACCGGGTGCAATGCCCCCGGTCATTGGCTGGGCGGCGGCAACGGACGCCGTGCCTGCGGAAGGCTGGATTCTCTTCTCGATTCTCTTCATCTGGCAGATACCGCATGCGCTTGCCATCGGCATGCTTTACCGGGATGACTTCAAGGCGGCCGGCGTTCGGCTTCTTCCGGTGGACGAGCCTGATGGCAAAAAAACCGGCTTCCATGTCGTTAACTACTGCGTTGCTCTGATTCCGATTGCGATGATGCCCACTCTCATCGGCATGGCGGGGCACATATACTTTTTCTCATCGCTATTTCTCGGGCTGATGTACCTGGGATGGGGTATTCAATTGGCCCGAAAGCGCACCGTCGATTCAGCCCGGCATCTTTTTTGGGTATCCCTAATCTACCTGCCGCTTGTTCTTCTGATCATGGTGCTTGATCACGGCGCCCTTTAAGTGGAGAAGTGTCGAGATGAGCACGAACAATTATCGCAATAAAAACGTTCGACTTGGAATTTTTCTAGCCCTGTTTATCGTGACCCTGATGATATTTTCGTTGATTTTCGGAATCCTCGCATAAGTTGGTTATAGAAATGCCCGACGTTCTTGTAAATGAATCAATACGGCGGGATGGGAACGATTTTCTTCCTCCGCCGGGTACCGGACCGGGTGGTGGCGACGAGGATCGTCCGGATACACCGCTGACCCCACCGCTCATCGGGAACGCCCAGCTCGCCATGGTGATCTTCATCTTTGCCGAGGTGATGTTCTTCACAGGATTGATCGGGGCCTTTTTAGTATTCCGCTTCAGCGGACAGCCATGGCCCCCGCCGTTCCAGCCGAGACTCCCGGTTGGTGTCACGGCGGTCAACACCGTTTTTCTTCTGGCCAGCAGCTACACATTCATTCGCGCCAAAAAAAGCATCAAAAACGCCGATTCGCGGGGCCTTTTCAACTTTTTAGCATTAACGGCTTCCCTTGGCCTCGTTTTCCTTCTGATTCAAGGATATGAGTGGCTTCAGCTGCTCAATTTCGGGCTAAGGGTCTCGACCGGAACATATGCCTCGACCTTCTACACCATCGTCGGGGCGCATGCGTTTCACGTATCCATCGCGGTTTTGTGGCTTTTGGTGGTGCTGATCAGGGCCTGGCGAGGCCATTTCTCGCCCGAAAATGCCATTGCCATCACTACATGCGGCATGTACTGGCATCTGGTTGTGGGGCTTTGGCCCGTTTTGTTCTTTTTGGTATACTTGATGTAATCACCTTTCAAATCATCAGTTTATGGACACCCAGGCCGGGCAGTGATATAGTTTTTTAAGGAGAAAACATGAGCCCGAAACTACAAATTATCGTATTCGCGATGGGCTTTTTTATTTTGGCCAAACCCGGCGTTGCAGGGGCGTGTGCGATTTGCGGGCTGGATGATTTTTCATACATGTGGAGCTACCTTTTCCTGACGGGCGTTCCGCTTGCGGCTATGAGCATCGTTGGTGGATACTTTTTTTACTCATATCAACGAGCGAGCAACAAACCTTCGGAAACCCCAGGTGGGCGTTCCACCAAATCATTGTAGGGAGAAGTCGAATTGAGTCAGACGGTCGCCGTAGAAGCTGCTGAAACCCCATTAACACCCGAGAGTTGGGGAAAGACCGGAATGTGGCTCTTCCTCTCGGGAGACGCCATGTCATTTGGAACGCTGCTTGCGGGATACGCAATCATGCGGGCCAGCAGCACCAACTGGCCCAACCCTTCCGAGGCCCTCGGCATCTCGCTGACCGCTTTCATGACGTTCCTGTTGATATGTAGCAGTCTTTCGATGGTCAAGGCCCTCGATGCGATCAAGCACGGAGAAAAGGATAAATTTAAAAAATTTATGCTCATGACCATCGGGGGCGGAATCATCTTCGTCAGCCTTCAGGCTTATGAGTGGAATCATCTGATTCACGGGGCGAATCTCGGCCTCACCGAAAATCCATTCGGCGCACCGCTGTTCGGAACCACCTTCTACGTGATCACCGGCTTCCACGGCTTGCACGTCACCGGCGGGGTGATCTACCTGACTTATGTTCTGGTGGCCGCAGGTAAAAGAGGGTATTCGACGGATTGCTTTAATTTAGTGGAAAACGTTGGCCTTTACTGGCACTTCGTCGACCTTGTCTGGATCCTGGTTTTCACGTTCCTCTATCTGTTGTAGGAAAAGATTTGGGCACGAGCGGACAATTAATCTTTCACTGAAATTTTTGGAGAGCATAGAATATGGCCACTGAATCTCACGACGACCACCAGGTCAATTACATGTTCATCTTCTGGTGGCTCCTGGCCCTGACCATTCTGGAAGTGATCGCTGGCATGCCCCAGACCAGCATGCAATATCCCCCGGCGCTCAAAAACTTTTTCCTTGTCGGCATGGCATTGGTCAAGGCCGCGCTCGTCGCCCTGTACTTCATGCACCTTCGATTCGATAGAAAAGCGCTCTCATTCATCGCGTTTATCCCGCTTGTTCTTTGCGTGTTCGTCGTCTTGATGGTGATGCCGGACTTTTAGCCACCCGGGCGCCACGTGCAGAAAATCGCGGCGCAAAGGTTTACTAATCGGCCCGGACCCAATGATATTCAAAAGAGACTCCTGTCTGGGAGTCTTTTTTTCGCCACTAATATTCCTGCCGTCCAGAAGTCGGGAGTACCTTAAAAAAATGAAATCGCTGCCCACGCTGAACGCATGCCTCAACGCCCTGAGCGCTATTTTGCTCATCGCGGGCTATCTCCAGATAAAAAAGAAAAACATCGACAGCCATAAGCGCTTGATGCTGAGCGCATTTTCCGTGTCCGTCCTATTTCTCATCTCTTATCTGATTTACCATTACAACGTCGGTTCGGTCCCCTTCACCGGCCAAGGCTGGATTAGACCCGTTTATTTTGCAATTCTTATTAGCCATACCATCCTCGCCGCGCTTGTGCCGTTCATGGCTGTGATCACTCTTTATCGAGCATTCAAAGGTGATTTTGAACGCCACCGCCGCATCGCCCGCTGGACGTTCCCAATCTGGATGTACGTATCGACAACCGGGGTAGCCGTTTATCTCATGCTCTATTTGCTCTACCCATCAGCATGAGGGAATTCGGGCGCATACTTTGCAACAGAGTCAACCTCAAATGTCCGGCTTGCTGCGAGGAGCCCCTGTTTCAATCTTTCTTCAAAATTCCGGAGAAATGTGACAATTTCTCATATGTCTACAAGCGAGAGGCCAGCTACTTTATCGAAGCGATCTACATCAATATTGGCGTGACACTCCTCACCGTTGTCCTGGGCTACTACGCAGCGCTAGGTCTATTTGAGCCCAAGCTAACGAGTCAGATTATTTTCTGCGGTCTTTTCTCCACCGTATTTCCTATTCATTTTTTCAGGACGACTAGAGGGCTTTGGGTTAACTTCGACTACCACTTCACCGGAAAATCGGACTCCTATGAGCACACGGACCATGAAATCATGAAAGAAGGCAAATGAGCGACTCCCCCGCCCTTGAAGTCAGGGATCTCAGCCACACTTATGGCGATCGCCAGGCCCTCGACGGTATCAGCTTCGAGGTCGCGCGAGGTGAAATATTCGCCCTCCTCGGCCCCAACGGGGGCGGCAAAACCACCCTTTTCAGAATAATCACTACCTTGATGCGCCCAATCGGCGGGGATGCCCGCATATTCGGCCTATCCGTCGCCTCCGAGCCCGCCGATGTGCGAGAGAAAATCGGCGTTGTCTTCCAGGAGCCAAGCCTAGACCCTAAGTTGACTGCACTTGAGAACATGATTCATCACGGCCATTTTTACGGAATGAAAGGGGAGGCCCTCCGCGATCAAGCGATGGCACTACTTAACACTTTCGGGCTCAAGGATAGATCCTCTGACCTCACCGAAACACTCTCGGGCGGCCTACGACGCCGGGTTGAACTCGCCAAGGCGCTCTTGCCAGGGCCGGATCTTCTTTTCGCGGACGAACCAAGCACAGGCCTCGACCCCGGGGCGCGACTTGAATTCGAGACAGAACTCGAACGCCTCCGTGCAGAGCATGGCACCACCATCGTCCTTACCACACACTTCATGGAAGAGGCTGATCGCGCCGACCGTGTAGGCATACTCCACGAGGGCAACCTTGTCGCACTTGGCAAACCGGATGAACTCAAGGAAAATCTTGGTGGCGAAGTGGTCGTCATCGAAACAGGGAACCCCGATTCGTTGTGCATAAAAATTCGAGATCGCTTCAGCCTAGAATGCCAGACTATCGATGGATCGGCCCGGATCAAAGTCCCAAGAGCCCATGAGTTTGTGCCAAAGGTGGTGGAGGCTTTTCCGGGCGAGGTATCCGCGCTCAGCTTCGGGCGGCCTACCCTAGAGGATGTTTTTATCCAAAAAACAGGGAGAAAATTCTGGGATGATGCGGGGGAAACACCCTCCGGAGAGAGAGCCAAATGAGCACGTTTTTACTTTCCGCAGGAACCTTGTGGCAGCGAGAAATCGTACGTTTTGCACGTCAGCGGAGCCGTATCATCGGGGCCCTCGGCCAGCCGCTTCTTTTCTGGCTCCTTCTTGGCAGCGGCTTCGGCGAATCGTTTCGCTCCCCTGGCGTCGCCTCTTCGAGCGGATATCTTGAATATTTTTATCCGGGCATCCTTGTGATGGTGATTCTTTTCACCGCAATCTTCGCTACTATCGCTGTCGTCGAGGACAGGAAAGAGCGGTTCCTACAGGCGGTACTCGTCTCACCAGCCCCGCGCTCGGCGATTGTACTGGGCCAGGCCTTCGGCTCGACCACCCTTGCCCTGATACAGGGCTTCATCCTTCTGGGAGCCGCACCTTTTGCCGGGGTACCGCTCACGGCAAGCAGTGCCATCGCCGCCGCCGCTGTAATGTGTCTGATCGGCTTCATGCTCTCAAGCCTAGGGCTCGCCTTCGCCTGGCGGATGGACTCGACTCAGGGCTTTCATTCCATCATGAATCTAGTTCTGCTGCCACTGTGGCTTCTCTCGGGCGCTGTTTTCCCGGCCATGGGCGCCCACCCGCTACTCGGCTGGCTCATGAAAATCAATCCACTCTTCTACGGCGTGGCCGCGCTGAGACGCACCCTTTACGCTGCTGAACCTGCCATCTGGGCACACCTTCCCGGACTCGGTCTGTCCCTTGCCGTCACTGTGCTATTCGGTTTTGTTTTTTTTATGGTCGCCGTCCGCCACGCCGGACGAAGCGAGGGATAATTCTCCGCTTTGGGCTCATAAATTTTCTTCAGGAAGAAATTTCACTTTAATGTTTTCAAAAAAATAACTTTTCTGCTATGATTAAATTATTCGTCCAAGCAGCCAACTAACTAGCTACCCTACCCGCTATTGCCTATGGGCACGCCTACTCATCCTACTAAGGACTGGGTGGGCGGGGGGTATCCACTTGATATGGAAAAATCCGTAACATTCTCCCAATAGCATTCATGCCGTTTGCAGGCTATTGCATGTAGCCGTGTTTATGGTGGCGCTCCCGGCCTGGTGGCAAGTGAATTATGCCCGGCAATTCAGTTACGGCCAACGCATTTTCATCAAACGCATTCCCGCCTTCAGGAGGTTTGAGTCGAGGGACAGATTTTAATTGTCCCGAGGTAAATTTCGCTCTACGGCGGAAAGAATATATCGTGACGGAGGTTTTATTTATAAATGGGATGACCCGGCTACATAGGCGTTACTCCGACTCCCAAGCCTTATCGCCTTCGTGAGCATGCGATGCTCGACGGCCTATGTTACAGCCGAAGGTGGTTTCTTGTCTGAACTCAAGAAACATTTGCCGGTGGTGGGACGGCTAAGAAGATTATATTAATCGTTTTATAAAACAGATCACAGGCTCGTGAACAAATATTCGCGATAAATCTTTCGAAGGAAGAAAAACCATAGGCCCCAAACAAGCGCGAAGATGCTTTTCTACTTCAAGCCGGACACATACTTCGCCAGGCGGTCAAGCGCATCGCCCTGGATAAACGGAAGCGCCGGCATTTTCTGGCCGCCTTTTTGAATTTTTGATTTGATGTACTCGATTGGCAGGCCTCTGCGCCTAAGGGGCGGAGTGAGGCTTGCAACGCCTTCGCCGTTTTTCCCGTGACACTGTGCACATACCTGCCTAAACAGGTCAGAGGAGTCCTTTGAGGCATGTCCTTCGGGGGGGCTGGACACCGTCGCCTGGCTATATATCAAAAGCACCGCAATAAGGACTATCGCCCCTAAAGCGAGAGCGGCCAAGATAATTTCATTCATTCTGTTCGGCTTCCTCATTATTTAAGCGTCATCGGCCAGTGGAAGAGGGCTGTGAAGGAAAGGTTTGGCATTTGTTCCTGAGTAGTCAGAAACAACATGGCCCTCGCCAGTGAGCTGATATTTGTAAATTGTTAGGCCTTCTAGGCCCACCGGGCCGCGCGCATGGATTTTATCGGTGGAGATTCCCACCTCGGCGCCCAGCCCGAAGCGGTAGCCGTCGGCGAATCGGGTCGAGGCGTTCCACATGACACTCGCCGCATCCACACGGTCAAGAAACAACCGAGCGGTCCCTTCGTCAGCGGAAACAATGGCTTCGGTGTGACGTGATCCATAATGATCTATATGTCCAATAGCGTCATCCAGATCTTCCACCACTCGGACCGAAAGGATCAGATCGAGATATTCGCTTTCCCAGTCCACTTCCGTGGCCGTACCGGCATCAGGCAGTATCTCTCGTGTCAGCTCGCAACCTCGGATCTCCACTCCTCTCGCCCGAAGGGCCTCGGCGGCCCGGGGCAGGAAATCCGCCGCGACATCCCGGTGAACAAGCATCGTTTCGATGGCGTTGCATACAGCGACGTATTGCGTTTTCGAATCCACGGCTATGTTTACCGCCATTTCAATATTGGCGCTTTTATCCACATAAAGATGACAGATACCGTCGGCATGTCCAAGAACAGGGATACGGGAATGCGTTTTGATATGAGCTACAAATTCATTACTGCCACGGGGAATGATTAGGTCGATTGAATCATCACGGGATAAGAGGGCGGCGATATCCTCACGTTCCTCAACCTGCTGAATCACATCTGCGGGTACAATCCCCGTTTTCGAATTTGCCCGGCGCAGGATTTCAGTTAGTTTCCTGTTGCTATGAAATGCCTCCCGGCCACCTTTCAGAATGGCGACGTTTCCGGACTTAACACAAAGCGACGCAATTTGGACCAGAGCGTCAGGTCGCGATTCAAAAATAGCGGCGATGACGCCGAGCGGGCAGGCCACTCTGACAAGGCGAAGCCCCTCATCCAAAAGCGTAGCGTTGCTAATCCTGCCCAAGGGGTCGGATAGGACAGCAACGACTCGGATCCCTCGCGCCATCTCCCCAATTTTTTCCTCGCTAAGTTCTAGGCGTTTAAATACAGATTGGGACATTTCTCCCGAAGCAACAGCCGCTTCGGCTACCTTAAGATCGGCGGCATTGGCTTCAATAATTTCCGCCGATTCGGCTTCAAGCGCAAACGCCATTGCCTCAAGAGCATCATTTCGCACCTTTAAAGACATAGGGGCCATAGCAAGTGCAGCACGGCGAGCCGCCAAGCAGATTGCGTCTACATTGGCCATTCAAGTCTCTCTCCCAAGGATGTGGTGTAATTTTTTTGTTAATCTAAATCCCAGCCTCGAACAAATCCAGGATTATAAGGGCTGGGGCCCAAGCCCCGCAAATTCTCATATTTTTAAATCGCACCGCCAATCCCGCCATCGTGATTCGATATATTCAACAATTCGAGAGGCCACATTATGTTCACCGTTTCGCTCGAACCCCTCAAAACCGGGAGCGGCGTTGACCTCAAGCACCTTGAGTCCTTCATCAGCCTCAAGTAGATCAATTCCGGCAATATCAAGCCCACATACACCCGCAGCTTGCTCAGCTAGGCTCGCTGCCTCCCTCGTCAGACGGGCTTTGCGGACCGAGCCCCCCTGATGGAGATTGGATCGGAACTCTTCTTTAGACGCAAGGCGGCGAACCGCGCCTACCGCCACCCCCCCAACGACAATTATGCGTAAATCCGACCCTTTTGCAGAGTCAATGAACTCCTGAACGATGACATCGCGCTCAAGAGCCCACATGGTATCAGCAATGGACTGCGCTTCCTTGCGGCTATCGGCATACATAACCCCGCGCCCCTGTGTACTGCGTGGTAATTTCATAACAACAGGCGGTCCGCCCACAGCCTTAAGGGCACGAATTAGATAAGCCGGATCCGGCGAAAAAGCGGTACGCGGTACAGGCAACCCTGCTCGGGCCAGCAATTGTGCTGTGCGGAATTTATCTCGGGCGTTTTCAAGTGCATCGGCGGAATTGATCACAAGAAAACCGGCCAACTCAAAGTGGCGGATAAGGGTGAGGGAGTGTTCAGAAATTCCAGCGCCGAGGCGGGCCATAAAAACATCTCCACCAAAGAAGGGCTTCCCCTTGAAATCCAGAGTGAACACACCGCCGTCCATTTTCAGAAGAAATCGGTAAGGATCGAGTATCCTGACCTGGTGACGGCGTTGGCGCGCCTCTTCGGTGATACGACGAACCCCATGCAAGGTTTCATCCCGGCACAAAATTATTAATTGCAATTTAATTTACCCTCTAATTCCACATGATCCAATGATAACAATCTGAGAGAAATATTATACGCATCAAGTATGGCTGTTTGCGCTTAAAAACGCCTCAGATCAACTCGATAAACCGTTAAAGACACAAACATTTTTATGATTTTTTCTGTTAATAGACATTTGAATATATAAAAAAATAGGCTGGTCCTCCCGTTCATTTTCTACGAACCACGCCTTTGTGTTGGTGATGCGCCTCACGGGGCAGTCGGGCAAGTCGGCGACCTTCTCGGCGAAAAAGTACCAGGCCGTTCGCAGGGACTTCATCGTCATGTTGGCCGTCCTCTCGCCAGTTACGCCTTCGCGGTCCGTCGAGCATCCGCGAGCGGCGACCTCTCGCTGGATCTCGCTATAGAGATTCTCGACCATGCCGCGGTCTATTTCCCGGAGGGATGTGCCGAGCTAGGTTGAAAGGTTTTTCTCGATGGTGGAGCGGAAGTCCTTCTTCGTTTTCTCCCGCAGCTCCCGATTTTCTCAAGGTAGTAGTCAAGAGCAGTAGCGAGCGCGAAGGAGCTTGCACTTCTCAATTTCGGGGTCGATGCCCCTAAGCATGTTGCTGAGCGCTAAGCTAAAAAACCACCACGGGACCCACCGTGATACGTCTCATTTCCCCTTTCACGTCTCGCTGGACGATATAGGTCATCTTCTCGCCATGGGAGATTCGTACTCCGAAGCCCGCCAGGTCGGTATCCCGGCAGAGAATTTGCTTACAAGGTTCAGGAGAGGGTAACATTGATCTCAGCGCCGAGTTCATAATCTTAATCGTCGGCATGACAGAACTCCTGCTCTGGGAAATGTAAGGTGAGCGCTGTTATACTTTTAAAGCTAGGATTGAAGATTTTACGCTTGAAGCGGTTGATGACCCATTAAAGACCCTCGAAATATTTGAGGATTGAACTGTGCTAGCCTACATTATTCGCCGCAAGAGAAGCCGCGAGGATCATGGTGCCCCAGAAAAGCGGCCACATCCTCATGATGGGCTCGGCCTCCGGACATAGTGCACGACCCGACCGCACCCTCTACTGCGGGACAAAGGGGGCCATGGAGCTATTCACCAAGAGCTTGGCCATGGAGTTGGGGCCCTATGGTATTCAAGTCAACTGCATAGCGCCCGGCCTAGTGGCGACTGGCCGGACGGTAAATAGGATGGAAAACGATCCCGAACGCTACAAAGAGCGGGCGAAGGGGATCGCGCTCGGACGCTTGGGAACTGCTAAAAGCATCGCGGCCGCGACGGTCTTTCTCGTCTCTTCCGAAAACGACTTTATGAGCGGGGCTGTCATCTCGATCGACGGAGCGCCCATGTCGGGGTGACTTCATCAGGCATTGGTTGCACAATTCCAGCTGTGAGTGGATCTGTACCTTCTTGACTTGTGCGCTACCGGATCCGGACGGATTCAGGCATCCCAATACCTGTGCTCCGCAATTAATGGCTCCCCTGACATTTCTATGCACTGAATATTGACAAAAACCTCTGCAGACAAATTCAAAAACGGACCCAAAATTCCCAAACTTTAAGGCAGCGTCATGAACAACTACCCAGCTACATCCTCCACGACCCCGTAGCGTTTCTGAGATTTTATCCCCAGTTTTTTCATCCTGCTTTGAAGCGTGGTTGATTTCATGTCCAGTATTTTCGCAGCGCCTTTTTCACCCGAGACAACACCGCCCGTTCGCTCGAGTACTTTCAAAACATAACTTCTTTCATGGTCTTCCATCGTGGTCAATTCCTCGACATCGGGGCGGGCCGTCTGTGAATCTCCCAATAATTGCTTGTTAAAACGCAAGACATCCCCCGAGCCCAGAACCAGCCCGCGCTCCACAACATTTTCTAGCTCGCGCACATTTCCCGGCCAATCGTAGTGCATCAGCCGCTCCATCGCCCTGGAGTCGATTCTCTTGATCAGCCGGTTCATTCCCGGTCCATTTTTTCTAACAAAATGCTCAACCAGATCCAGAATATCTTCTTTTCTCTCCCTGAGCGGTGGCACCCTTATGGGAATCACATTGAGGCGGAAAAATAAATCCTGCCGGAATCGCCCGTGCTCGACCTCGGCTTCCAAATCACGGTTGGTAGCGGTGACGACCCGGGTATCGACCTGAATGGTCCGCGTCCCGCCCACACGCTCAAACTCGCGCTCCTGCATCACCCGGAGCACCTTGACCTGGGCTTCCATCGGCAACTCCCCGATTTCATCGAGAAAAATGGTGCCCCGGTGGGCCAGCTCGAAGCGGCCGATCTTCCTTTCCACCGCACCGGTGAAAGCCCCCTTCTCATGCCCGAACAACTCGCTGAGCAAAAGCGTATCCTGCAGCGCAGCGCAATTTACTTTCACCATCAATTTTTCGCGCCGCGTGCTCAGATTATGTATCGCATGGGCCACAAGTTCTTTCCCCGTTCCGGTCTCGCCCAGAATAAGCACTGTCACCTCAGTCTGGGCCACCCGCCGTATCATATCCTTGACATCGGCCATTGCCCGGCTCGAGCCCACGAAGTCGCTCTCTGAAAAAAACTTAAGCCCACTCCGTAGCAAAAGAGCCTCTTTATAGAGATCCTCCTGGCTGGCCTGAAGCGTGGCATACGACCGGGCGTTCGCCACAGCCGTGGCGATGTGCGGCGCAACCTCCGAGAGAAACTGCGCCATCTCTTCAGTGAAGCAATTAGGCTCGAAACTCGCTACCGCGAGTTCCCCAAACACTTCATCCTCGATAATCAGGGGAACGCGTACGCCGCTCCGAATACCACGCTGAAAAACGATTTCATCCTCGGCAAACGGTCGCTCCCGAAGAAGATCCTCGTAGATCACATAGGGCGTTTCCGAACGGTGCTCGATGAACCAGCCAAGCGTTCCGCCCTTGAGCGGGATATTCTTGCCCGGAAGATCCAGTCCTACCTCTCCACCCGAGGTGATATTGGCCCAGGTGTAGGTTTTTTCATCAGAGTTGATCAAGAGCAGGGCAACGTGATCGAGCGGAAAAATAGCCTTTAGCTCGGTTGCCACACGACCAAGCACCACGTCAAGATCAAGGCTTGAACTCAACACCCTGTCGATACGCAGGATACCCTGATAACGCTCCTCGGTGCTAAGATCCCTAATGGGCAACGGTGGACCCCTTCCTTGTTAGCGGTCCCCTATCTTACCAAGTAGGATTAATACTTAACAGCATCACCGGACTCGAGACATGAGCGAGCAAAAACAACTAGCCCTGTATATCCACATCCCTTTCTGCATCCATAAATGCGGATATTGCGACTTCAACTCGTACGCACTCGACAAACTGCTAGACATGGGACACGTGGGCAAAAATTGGGCCGCCGCCTACGGGACATCGCTAATTCGAGAGATCAAAGGCCGCGCCGGGCGTCTCGGTCTCGTCGGCGCCTCCGTCGAAACAGTATTTTTCGGGGGAGGCACCCCATCGCTTTTTCCCGAATCTGAAACCATCCGAATACTTAAGACAATTCAAGACACGTTCAAACTCTCCCCCGGGGTCGAAATCACCCTTGAGGCGAACCCGGGCGCAGCAGAGACCAAACGCTTCGAATCTCTCCGGAAAGCTGGGTTCAATCGCATCAGCATCGGGGTGCAGTCATTTAACGACGAAGCCCTCGGGCGCCTTGAGCGTGTTCACTCCGGAGAAGATGCCCGCGAGGCTTTCCATTCGGCCCGGCGCGCTGGCTTTTTAAATGTCTCTCTCGACCTGATGTTCGGAACACCGTTTCAATCTCCCGCCCAGGCAGCCGCCGATGTCGAGATCGCCCTGGCGCTCGGCCCGGAACACATATCAGCCTACGAACTCACCATCGAGCCAGGCACCAACTTCGGGGCGCTTCACAGCAGGGGAGAGCTGGCCGGCCTCCCCGACGAAGACACCGCACTCGACATGTGGGATATGCGGGACCGTTTGCTGTCGGCGGCAGGGTACGAGCGCTATGAGATCAGTAATTTCGCCCGCCCTGGCTTCAGATGCAGGCATAACCTTAACTATTGGCTCAGGGGGGACTATCTCGGCCTGGGTGCCGGTGCGCACTCGCTCATCGCCGGGCAGCGCACCTGGAACATCGCCCGGCCCGACCACTATATCGAATGTAAAGACGATCCGGCGACGGGTGGTGAAGATGTCAAGGATGCGGAAAAAGCCATCAGCGAGGCCCTCATGCTCGGTCTTCGGCTCAAGGAAGGGGTATCGCTAGGTGACATCGCCTCTAGGTGCGGCACGGAGCCTGAAGAAAAATTTGGAGAAGTGTTCACGGAATTAATTGGCAAAAAACTTCTCGAGCAAGAAGACCGGACGATTCGACTCACCCAGCGAGGCACGCTCCTCGCTAATCAGGTGCTGGCAAGATTCATCTGAGCCCTTGTTTGGAAAATTTCACTCCATCTCCTCCAGCGACTCCATTATAGATATCGCATCGTCCGGTAAAGCGGCGACGGTACGCTGGCCAGTGATATGTACAAGACCAGGCGGCGCCCCGCGAGGGCGCTTCACTCTCTGGAAGGGGACACAAGCCACATTGACCCGTCCTCCCCCACGACCTTTGCTGTGGTAAGCGGCGAGAGAGGCCGCCTGAAGAACAGCCTCCTCGGGTGCGGCATCCTCGGCCCGGCCCGCTAACGTACGAAGAATGACATGGCTCCCGGGAACACCCTGAGCATGGAACCACAGATCCCCCTCGTGCCCGACTTCCCGCATGAGCGCGTCGTTTCCCAGCGCGCTTTTCCCCACATAAATCTCCCAGCTCCCAGCCGCCCTAAGCCGCCGCCAGCGTCGGCCCTTGGATTTTTCCCCTGCTTGCCGTCCCGTGCCCGAAGACCCTTCACCTACCCTGCGAGAACGTTTTTCCTTGAATCCCCCCGCCATCAACGCCACTCGTACTGCCTCCAGATCACTCGCCGAACTAGCTTCTTCCAACTCGAAAGAAAGCCCGTCCAGAAAAGTAACTTTTTCCCGCACCGCAGCACCACGCTGCTCGGCCACCACGGCCCGGCGGCGTAATTTTTTATAGCGGTGGAAAAACCTCTGGGCATTTTCCGAAACCGTGTACTTGGGATCGAGTGCAATTTCAATTTTCCTGCCCCCGATTTCCGAATAGAAC
>Ga0115002_10003927_pt1 | contig 18336 bp, 15 predicted proteins | sample ArcticOcean_MG_C_8_FD_89576 | JGI IMG/M metagenome (GOLD analysis project Ga0115002, IMG submission 89576) | Marine microbial communities from western Arctic Ocean - ArcticOcean_MG_CB11_86 | ecosystem: Environmental > Aquatic > Marine > Oceanic | place: Arctic Ocean: Canada Basin | collected... | reverse complement strand
GAATCCGCGGTTACGTCTCGACGCTCCGCAAAAACGACCTGAAAATCCTGGACGGCATCCAATCCGCCTTCCACCAGTCCCCCAACCTGCCAGCGCACATCTTCGTCACTGGGTAGTTACGAAGCGAGAACGGCACCTTCGAACGCGAAGCTTCAGCCGGTTGGCTGAGTTGTCTCAATTTCTCGTGGAAATCGGTAGGAAACTGTCCGGCAACCAGGAGTGACGCCCATGTGGAATCAGCGGTGGATCGTTAGCGTCGTCTGTGTTTCGGTTCTGTGTCTGAGCCTGAAACCATTGTCGGCGGAGGAAGTTCCCTCCGGCACAAAACCGCAAGCCACGGCGAAGCCGGCCGATCCCCTTCTGGCCGAAGTCGACAAAGCGATTTCCGTCAGTACGCGACGCTATCTCACCGCCAACGTGCATACGCCGTGGCAAATTATGCACGGACTGCTGGCGTTGCGTCAGGACTACGAAGTCAAGCAAGGTGGCGAGAAGGTTAACGCGTTGACGTGGATGTCGAAGGGCGTGACGTTCAAGGGCGACCAATGGTTCGAGCGAACCCGTTACGGCGGTCGAGCGCATCCCTACAGCAGGGCCTATGCATTCGAGGGACACCCGAACCAGTTTCTGGCAATTCTGGCAATGGCCGACGTTCCCGCCGATCACGAAATTGTGACGCGCGGGGCCGATACCATCAGGGTCTCCGATCTGGTCAAACACGCGCAAATGGAGATCAAGTCGTCGGTCGAGATCACCTGGACGCTGTGGGCGCTCAGCCATTATCTTGGTGCCGATGCCACATGGATCAGCAAGAACGGCGAGGCGTGGAGCATCGAACGGCTGGTGAGAATGCAAACTCGCGAACCGGTGCGAACGGCCGCGTGCGGTGGCAGCCACGGACTGTTCGCTCTCACCTATGCCCGCAATGAATATCTCAAGAAGGGAGCTCCGCTGCGTGGGGTTTGGTTTGAAGCCGACCAGAAGATACAGCGCTACATTCGCGAAGCCCGCGCGAACCAGAACAGCGACTGGACCTTTTCCCCGAATTACTTTTCCGGTCGTCAGCACAGCAACAGCTTCGAGACGCGGCTGAACACGTCGGGACATACGCTGGAGTTTCTGGTGTTGGCCTTGCCCAAAGAACGTCTCCGCGAACAATGGATTCGCAACGGTGTCTTTGCAGTGACGAGAGATTTGCTGACCAATCAGCAGAGTCCCGCCGAATGCGGCTCGCTGTACCACGCGCTCGACGCGCTGGTGATCTACCGCGACCGCACCAAACCAAAACCGGCCCCGGAAGTCGCCGCGACTGAAAACACGCCGGCAGCGGAGATAGACGATTCTGTCGTTGCGCCGGAATAGTGCACGTGAGAAACCCGGTTTTTTCAAAAAACCGGGTTTCTGGGATCGCACGCAAGCGGTTACCAATCGTGGCGGAGCGAAGACCCAGCTGCGAGCCAACGGCTCGCTGTCTGCGGTGCCTTGCACCGCAGCTACGGATCTCAGAGTCAACTCTGCCCGCGAAATACCTGCTTCGCAACCACCATGCGATCGCTGATTGAATAACGCACCAGTGCGGCCAGTTCACCGTCAGGGGTTAGCAGCACGATGGTGTCGCCGTCGTTCACTGTTGATTGCTCCGAGGAGGTGGCTGGGGTTGACCGTAGGGAACCCCCAGTCGAGCGCGAGTTTTGGGGGCTGCGCTCCGAAGACTCCGCTTCGACCCCAGCCACGCCAATGTCGAATGTGCCGAGAGGCAACTGAAAAGTTCGGCCGCAGGTGATGTCTTCCAACTGAGGCGGCGTACAGTGGTATTGTGGCACGTGGGCAATGGCCGTCGTCGGTGACAGCAGCGAACTCGACAGCGTGTCGGATGTGACGTCATCCGGATCGACGGCATCGTCAATCACAAACGGCCCAACGGCCGTGCGGACCAGTTTACTCATGACGGCACCGCAGCCGAGCAATTCTCCCAAATCGCGGCCGATTGATCGCACATACGTTCCCGAGCCACAGTGAATATCGATGACCACGGTGGGACTATTGAACTCAACCAGGCAGATGTCGTAGACCTCCACCGGCCGGGGAGCCAGTTCGACGGCCTTGCCGCGACGTGCCAGTTTGTAGGCGCGCTTCCCCGCGATGTGGACGGCAGAGAAATCGGGGGGGACCTGTTCGATGCGGCCGCTGAATTGCGGCAGCAGCGCGGAAATGTCGGCGGCGGCGATATCGGGTGTTTCATCGACAAGGGTCACTTCGCCGGTGACGTCGTCGGTGTTACTGCGTCGGCCCAAGAGGAATGTCGCCCGATAGCGTTTCGACCGGCTCTGAACCTGTTCGATCAAACGAGTCGCGCGCCCGATGCAGACAACCAGCACGCCGGTTGCCAGCGGGTCGAGCGTGCCGGCGTGACCGACCTTGGCCGGTTTCACAATTCGCTGAATCACATTGACGGCCCGTCGAGACGTCATGCCGGCCGGCTTATTGAGATTCAAAATGCCAAACGGTTTCTGCTGCATGGTCGATCTAGAGGGTTCGTAGTGACCGCATTCATGCGGTTCGATTGTTGCTGGGCGTGCTGAGGACCGGATGAATCGGGTCACTACGAACCTAACCCGGCCCCGAACCGTAAATGTGTTGAATTGGCGTCTTGTGGCCCCAACTAATTGCATCCTTCGTGACGCCCACAGCCGCGGCGACCTTGTCGCGTTCGGCGGGGCTGGGAGTCCATCGTCCCAGCATAATGGCCATGATGCGCGCCTGCTCCAGACCGGTTTTTTCGACCAGTTGCTCGACGGTCATGTTTTGCTGCTGACAATATTCAGCGACGCTGAGAACTTGCTGAGCCATTTCAATCCTCACGGCTGATGTAATTGAGATTTCTCCGCGCAGCAAATCTCACTGCACGGCGATCTTCCAGTCGGTATTCTAGCGGAATTCCGGCCGTTGAGAATGGTGTGACGACCGATTTCGCCACCGGTAATGACACTGGTGATCGGCGACGGGTGGTCACTTGCGTCGCGATTGAAATCGAACATTGCGTGCTCTCGATCACCGACCCCGTGTGTTTTCACACGGGGCGAAATGGTGAAGTGACCGGTTTCGCAATGCGACATTCACGACGCGGGCGTTGCCCGTTCGGGGCCACCGTGGCGGAAGCAGCAATTGCGACCGGCGTCTTTGGCTGCATACAGGGCAGAATCGGCTCGCTTGATCAGCGAGATGTTATCATCGTCGTTCTGCGCTTCGCACACACCAATGCTGACCGTCGGAGCATGTTCGCGGCCTTCGTGGCTGACCGGACTGCCGGCGATTGCTGACCGGCATCTTTCCGCTGTCTCCGTTGCAGCATCTAACGAGCAATCGGGCAGCAACACGACGAATTCATCGCCTCCTAATCGTGCGACGGTGTCCATTCGTCGCGATGTCATCGTCAGCATATCGGCCACTTGCTTGAGCACCTTGTCGCCGAGCACATGTCCAAAGCAATCGTTGAACGACTTGAATTTGTCGATATCAATAATAAGAAGACTCAGCCGCGTTCCCTGTCGCTGATGCTGTGCGAGCCGACGTGAGATTTCCATCTCCAAGACACGACGATTGGTGAGTCCGGTCAATGCATCGGTGTGGGCCTCGGCCCGACAGACCTCAATAGTTTGTGACTGTCGCCGGATGTGCCACAACGCCACGCCGCCCATTCCCATCGCCACAGTCACAATCATCAGCAGCGACGACGACTTCGTATACTCTTCGGGTCCGTAATACGAGATGAAGGTCAGGTATCCAATGATGCCGAGTACACAGCCGCCAAAGAGCCGGCCATGTGAAACGACGAATTCATCGACATCGACCCAGCGTCCATCGAATTGCGTCTCCGCTCCGCGATAGATCGATCGGTTACCGTACGATGCCACCTTTGCCAATGCGGCCGGACTCAACAACGCCAACAATCCGACGCATGCCGAGAGGCCAAAAAGAATGGCAAATGTGATTTGGAAGAATTCAATCGAGCTCTGCACGGTAAGCCCCTAACGGAGAATTGCTCCACGACGACACTGCCCTGTTGCGGCAAATGCGTCGATGTGGAACGAGTTGGCTGTGTGAAAGCGACTGCGTAGCAGCAGCCCGGCATCACAATTGTAGATCACCGATGCGAAGCATGCGGGGACATGTCCGCACAAAACTGTCGGTTGTTGATGCAAAGCGGCCTTCAGAATCCCTGCGATCGATTCCAGTCGGTGCAACCGTTTCAATCGTTTGTCATGTAGTGCAGCCGTTTCTGCACGTCGATGTTGACGCTCTGGTACCGCGTCGCCAGATTGCCGGGGCTGAACAGGTCGGCTCGAATGTGTTCCATGTCGTCCGACCCGATGGCGTTCGTGAAAATTGGCATGAGATATTCCACGCCCAGTTTCGACGGCTGAAATCGCTGGGGGTTGTACAATGCAGGATGCACGATGCGGGGATGAATGACGTTCCAACGGTCGCGGAGCTTGCTGGCCGAAAGCGACTCGTAGACGAAACCACTTTGCTCCGACCACTGTAAGATTGATACGGTGTTGTTCTCGCCGTGAACCAGAAGTTCGACCGCATTGCCGCCGAGCTGCGCCGCGTGGAAGCGATCGAATTCAATCGGTCGTCCGCCTCGCTGCGTGTGTCCCACTTTTCTGGTGAAGATGGCCGAGTCGGCCGACTCGTGTCTGCGCTGTTGGCGAAAGACGTCATCGCCCAGCGCGCCGACGAGAATTTTCTTGAGTTGCTCGGCCGCACCGCTGAAGCGAATGTTGCCCGCCGGATCAACGCTCGACGAAACGGCTCCCAGCCAATGACCGGTCTCATCCACAACCCCTTCGCCAATCACAATCACCACGTGCTTTTGCAAATCGTATAACTCGCGAACGCGATGTTCCAGAAACGACCGGTCCAGCGACACTTCAGGAATGAGGATGATATCGGGCTGCCCATAGGCCGAACCGAGCGCAATGTAACCCGATTGCCGCCCCATGACTTCAACAATCGCGATCCGACGGTGACTCTCGGCCGTCGTGCGAATGCGTTGAATCGCCTGCGCCACCACGTACACGGCCGTCGCATATCCGGGCGTTGCATAGTTGACGATGTCCGACAGATCGAAGTCGTCGCGGCTGGATTTCTTGCGGTAAACCGGCTTATCGTCTTCCGGCGTTTCTTCGCGAACGTACTCGTTCGGCTCGTCGAGGTAGTTGAGGCCGAGGTCGTTGTCGATTGTTTTCGGCGCAAGGATGCAAGGAAAATGCTCAGAAAGTGGCTGCATTCCATTCAGCGTTCCATCGCCGCCAACGCAAACCAACCCCTCAACTCCCAGTTCCCGCAGACGAGCGCTGACCATTTTTATCTGTTCGGTGTCGTCTGCGTCGATGTACGTTCTCGATGCCCCCAGCAGTGTCCCCCCCAGACAGGGGTCCAACTCAGGAATCGCACTGAACAGCGGGTTCAAGTGCACGTAGGGTACGCGCGGATCGATCAGTCCGCCGAATCCCTTCATAATGCCCAGAACTTCAACGCCCAGTTGATTGGCGCGCTCGACCGCTCCGTAAATGGTCGCATTGAGCGCGGGCGTATCGCCACCGGCTGTCAGAATCGCAATCCGTTTCATCGCTACCTCCTTGAAGCACTGAATGTCGCTTGCGGTTGAGCGAACCCAACGGCAAACCAACGTCACTCGCCATCCTCGCAATGTGCCTTCACCAATTCCAAATCCCGCGCGACTCCCTTCTTGACCATGCCCATAATCAACGGGTTCATGATCCTGGGAAGCAACTTGTGGGCGCGCGTGCATTGTCAAAGTCAACTTGGTTTGCGACTGATCCGAGTCCACCGTAAATATCGAATCCCACACGGTACCGTGGCTGTCGGCAACCATCCGAACTCGTTCGTTCTCGACGTACTCGGTCACTTCGAGTTCGGTCGTCATTTCCTTGCCCCGCATCAACCGAGTTTCTCGAAACCGCGTTCCCAAACCGGTTCTCGCCTCCGAGAGAAATTCCACGTTCACAAGGTGCGGAAGCGCCTGCGAAAACTCGTTGATATCGGCCACGGTTTGAAACACCCGCTCAATCGGTGCGGCAATCGTTTGGCTGACAGTGATGCGTGGCACGCTTTCCCCTTTGGCTCCTCACCTCGGATATGCGATGGAACGAAATTCTCTCACGCTTTCGCCAACTGTCGCAACACGGTGTGCAGAATTCCGCCGTTACGGTAATAGTCGATCTCCACCGGCGTATCAATCCGACAAACGGTGGTAAACCGCACGACATCGCCGTCCGCTTTCGTCGCCGTCACTTCCACTGCCTGCAGCGGTTTGAGTGCATCATCGAGATTGATATCGAATACTTCGGTGCCGTCGAGACCAAGCGACTCTCGACTTTCTCCTTCACGAAACTGCAGCGGTATCACTCCCATACCCACCAGATTTGATCGGTGAATCCGCTCGTACGATGTGGCAATGACCGCCCGAATTCCCAACAGATAGGTCCCCTTCGCCGCCCAGTCACGCGACGATCCCATGCCGTAATCCTTGCCCGCCAACACCACCAACGGCGTGCTCCCCCCGGTGTTGTCACCGGGGGCTAATTGGCGATATTTCAGCGACGCGTCGAAGATCGACATCTGATCGCCGGTCGGCAGATACTTCGTCACACCGCCTTCCGTCCCCGGTGCCAGCAGATTGCGGAGCCGAATATTGGCAAATGTTCCCCGCGTCATCACGCGGTCGTTGCCGCGGCGGCTGCCGTAACTGTTGAAGTCGGTCGGCTGAACGCCCTGTTCCTGCAAGTACAAACCGGCTGGCGAATCGGCTTTGATCGCTCCGGCCGGGCTGATGTGATCGGTGGTCACCGAGTCACCAACCGAAACCAGAACGCGAGCACCTTCGATCGCCGCAATCGGCGGTGGATCGGCGGGCATATCAACAAAGAAGGGCGGCTCCTGGATGTAAGTACTCTTTTCGTCCCACTCAAAAATATCGTTCTCGCTGCCGCTGATCGCCTGCCACTCCGGCGGTCCCTCGGCAGCGTGCGAATACTGTTCGCGATACATTTCCGGCGTCATCGAGGCGGCCATCGTCTCAGCGATCTCCGCCTGACCGGGCCAGATGTCGCTCAGAAAAACATCGTTGCCCGCGCTGTCCTGTCCCAGCGGTTCGGTCGCCAGATCGATATCGGTCGTTCCGGCCAACGCATACGCCACCACCAACGGCGGGCTGGCCAGATAATTGGCTTTCACGTGCGGGCTGATTCGGCCCTCAAAGTTGCGGTTGCCCGACAACACCGATGTCGCCACCAGATTTCCCGCATCGATTGCCCCCACCACCGGCTCGGGTAACGGGCCGCTGTTGCCGATGCACGTCGTGCAGCCATAACCAACCGTTTGAAAACCCAACTGATCCAACGGCTTGTTCAATCCAGACTTCTCCAGGTACTCGGTCACCACTCGGCTGCCAGGAGCGAGACTTGTTTTCACCCACGGCTTCGGCGTCATCCCCTTCGCGACCGCGTTGCGGGCGACCAATCCTGCAGCGATCATCACCGAGGGATTGCTCGTGTTCGTGCAACTGGTGATCGCCGCGATCACCACCGCACCGTCGGTAATCTCCGAACTGTCGCCGTTCGATTTCACCGTCACCGGATCGGCGGGTTGATCTTTACCAAACGTATTCTCCAGATCCTTATGCCACTGCGATTTCATCTCCGACAGCAGAATGCGATCCTGCGGCCGTTTGGGACCGGCCATCGACGCCACCACCGTCGACATGTCGAGTTCCAGCCTGCTGCTGAATCGCGGTTCAGGCGAATCGGCCGTGCGAAACATGCCCTGCTCCTTATAGTATCGTTCGACCAAATCGACTTCGTCGGCCGTCCGTCCGGTCTGGCGGAGATACGTCAGCGTCTCGTCATCCACCGGGAAGAAGCCCATCGTCGCGCCATATTCGGGGGCCATGTTGGCCAATGTTGCCCGGTCGGCCAGACTCATGGAATCCAGCCCCGGTCCGAAAAATTCCACGAATTTCCCCACGACACCGTGTTGCCGCAGCATCTGCGTGACGGTCAGCACCAGATCGGTCGCAGTGGCTCCGTCGGGCAATCGCCCCGTCAATTCAAAGCCAACCACTTCCGGCATCAGCATGTAAATTGGCTGTCCCAACATCACCGCTTCGGCTTCAATGCCGCCGACTCCCCAGCCAACCACGCCCAAGCCGTTGATCATGGTCGTGTGACTGTCGGTGCCGACGAGACTGTCGGGATAGGCGATGCGGATCCCACCTGCCGCAGAGGGTGGGCTTTGGGTTAAGACGCCCTTGGCCAGGTATTCCAGATTGACCTGGTGCACGATGCCTGTTGCCGGGGGAACGACGCTGAAGTTGTCGAGCGACTTTTGCCCCCATCGCAGAAACTGATAGCGCTCGTGATTGCGGGTGAATTCCTTATCGACGTTGAATTGCAACGCCAGTTTGCTGGCCGACTGATCGACCTGCACTGAGTGATCGACGACCAGGTCGCATGGCACCAGTGGATTGATCTTCGTCGGGTCGCCGCCCATTCGCACCATTGCGCTTCGCAGCGCCGCCAGATCGACCACCGCCGGCACGCCGGTGAAGTCCTGCAGCACCACGCGTCCCGGCTTGAAGGGAATCTCCACGGCCTTGGGTGCCGCCGCATCCCATTCGGCCAAGTTGATAACGTCTTCCTTATTAACAATGAACCCGTCCACATTCCGCAGACAGGCTTCAAGCAGCACGCGAATCGAATACGGCAACGAGGCGACATCGCCCACATTGTCGTCAATCAACTTCTGCAGCCGGAAAATCTGGTATTCCCCGCCACTGGTCTTCAACGTGCCTTCAGCTCCGAATGGATTCACAGATGCCATGATCGTTTCTTCCTGCAAAGTCGCGAGTTCGCGGAGAGAGATTGACTAGTTTCCGTTGTCGCCGCCGGACAGTTATCGTCAACCGAAATCAATGTCGAGAGACATTTCGGCCATTACCGTGTAAGCTGAGAACGAAAAGCCGTTCTTCGGCCGTCATCCCGATGCTATCGACCGCTGATTTTAGACGCCAGCGCAATCAATTGAAATCTTGTCAGTTGAAGGAGAGTGAGATGAAAATCTCTCCCCAAATCATTGTTTCTGTTCTTTGTAGCCTGCTGCTGCTCCAAACCACGCGTGTCAACAGCGACGAACCAGCCGCACCGACTGACCCGTTCCGTCCTCCCGCCGTTCAAACCAATAACGTACCGGTGATTTCGCGGGTTTTTGTTAACGGGCTGCGGCAGTATCAGAATGTGCGGTCGGCTTCGTTTGCCGGGTGGGCTCCCGATGGAGAGGGCATTCTCGTGCAGACTCGGTTTGGCAATACGTCGCAGTTGCATCGTGTCTATTCGCCCGACGGCCGACGTGAGCAAGTCACTTTTTTTGACGAACCAGCCAGCGGGAGGTTTCTGCCCGGGGCCGACGATGGCTCGCTGCTGGTGACCATGAGCAGCGGCGGCAACGAAGATTATCAGGTTTATCTGGTCAACAACGGTCGTGCGAATCGCCTCACCGACGGCAAATCTCGCAATCTGGCCGGACCGATTCTCAAAGATGGCAGCCGGCTCATCATCGCCAACAACTCGCGTAACGGTAAGGACACCGATCTTTACATCACAAGTACCAACCAGCCCGGCTCTTTCAAACGCATTTTGGAAACCGATGGCGAGTATTGGCGCGCGGTCGATTGGTCGCCCGACAAATTCACGCTCGCCATCAACCGTTACGTTTCGATCAACGAGTCGTATCCGGCGCTGCTCGACATTCTCACTGGAAGCAAACGGCCCATTCCTGCGCCCGCGCCGGGGAAGGTCTCCTTCGGCGACATGACTTTCTCGTTTGACGGCAAACATCTTTACGCCGCCTGCGATGCCGTCGGCGAATTTCGCCATCTCGCCCGCATCGACACCAAGACCTTCGAATACCACTGGCTCAGTTCCAACATTCCCTGGAATGTCAGTACGATCAAAGTCGAACCCGAAACAGGAATGATCGCCTTCACCACCAACGAGGACGGTGCCTCGGCCCTGTATCTACTGAACGATGTCAATCAGCCAAAAGAACAGCAGGTGGTTACTCCTGGCGGCCGCTTCATTCTGCAAACCAACATCCCGACGCGCGTCGAATTGCCGTTGGGCATTATTCGTTCGCTGGAATTTTCACCCGACGGACGCCAACTTGGTTTCACCTTCTCGCCGGCTTCTGCGCCGTCGGAAGCGTATTCGCTCAATCTGGCCGACGGCAAATTGACACGGTGGACGCACAGCGAAGTCGGCGGGCTGGATACGTCCCGGTTCATTTCCCCGCAGCAGATTCAATACCCCACATTCGACGCGAAGTTGATTCCGGCATACTACTTTAAGCCACGAGGAGCGACCGCGACGAAACCGGCCGCCGTTGTCATCAACATTCACGGCGGACCGGAAAGCCAGTATCGCCCGTATTTCTCCAGTTTCGACCAGTTCCTGCTGAACGAGTTGGGCATTGCTGTCATTCGTCCCAACGTTCGCGGGTCTGCCGGGTACGGAAAAACCTACGTCGGTTTGGACAACGGCGAGAAGCGCGAAGACTCGGTCAAAGATATCGGCGCGTTGCTCGATTGGGTCAAATCCCAGCCGGAACTCGACGAGTCGCGCATCGCAGTTTACGGCGGATCGTACGGTGGCTACATGGTGCTGGCCTCGATGGCGCACTTCCCCGAGCGGATCACAGCGGGCGTTGATATTGTCGGACTGGCGAGCTTCACCACGTTTTTGAAGAACACCAAGGAGTACCGCCGCGACCTGCGCCGGGCAGAGTACGGCGACGAGCGCGACCCCAAAATGGCCGCCATCTTCCAGCACATCAACCCCACCAACAACGTGCAGAAGATACAGGGAGCGTTGTTGGTCGCGCACGGAAAGAACGATCCCCGCGTTCCGTTTGTGGTGGCCGAAGAAGTGGTCGCCAAGGTGGAGGCAACCGGCAGCAAAGTCTGGACGATTTACGCCGACAACGAAGGCCACGGCTTCCGCAAGAAGGCCAATCTCGATTACCTCACCGCAGCGATTGCAATGTTCCTCTGGGGCCAATTGGGAAATTAACCCCCAGTGAATACACAGGGGGCCGACGTTGGTATGACCATTGCGTGCGTTCAACGGACGTGATTGACGAATTGCAAGCCGGCCCCGCTTGTTTTCACACGGGGCTAAGTTTGTCGAACAAAAAAACCGCCGGGCGTCCAAGTGACGCCCGGCGGCAATGTTTCGACACAATTCTCATGTGTCGCAAAGATCAATCAAATTCAGCTTACCAGTCAAGACCGGTCGCAATCGTCATACCGAAGAAGCCGAGGTCGGTATCCTGGGCATTGTTGCTAACGCCGGTGTCGGCGTTGGCACTGCCGCCATTGCTCCAGTACTGGGCTTCCAAAGCGACCCGCAGGAACATCTCGTGGCAACCGGCGGGACGACGGTAGTCCAGACCGATCTGCATTTCGACAACCTTGATCAGATCCTGATCGTTGATGTCCGTGACGTTGGCCGTCAGCACGTTGGCCGCACCGCGGCGATCGTATCGCAGGTTCGAGTCGCCGTACAGCAGGGAACCGCGGGCGTTAACGAACGCGCCCCAGTAGCTGCAATCGAATCGTTTCACGTATTCGGCGGCGACCGTCGGGCCAATGCCTTCGAAGTCGTGGTGCTGCGAGATATTTGACAGCAGCACGCCGCCGACATTCACGCGACGGGCACGCAGATGCTGGTCCATGCGGGCATACCGCAGTCCGATACTTGCCGTGAAGCCACCGTCTTCGCTCATGTCACGTTTCAGCCATTCCAAGTCCAACACCGACATCCGCAGGCTGTGAGTCGCCGAAAGTGTGTCGGTCGCGGTCGCACCGATGCCGGCGTCTGCGTTTGGCACGATGAAATCTGACTGACGAGGAGACTATTCGCATCACGCTCGCGACAGACTCCGTCAATCTCGGACTTACGAGAAGTACAAAACAGTGACAGTTGTTGAATCGGCTGTATTGTTTTTTGTTCGCCGTATTCGTCCGACCGGTTAAAAGACTCATTGCGTGAAGAACCACTAGCCTCACATATCGGACAATCCGTTTCACACATTCACCAGGTGGATTCGTACGCCGCCAGTTTCATTGGGAATTTGAGGAGGATCATGTGTAACCGATATCACCGGCAAACTCTAAGAAGCCGAATTCACGTATTTTCGACATTTTTGGAAAGCTCTGCCGATTGAACAAGAAATGCCGACAATGCAGGCATTGTCAGCATGCGAGAATTGGCGCTTTTGAAAGAACCGGAATCTGGACACTCTGCGTAAACTATTCGGGGGCAGAGAGCGGCTGCGGAATCCGGTTTCCCTGCAACGGGAATTGTGGCAGCGAACGCGCCTCAAGAATGTCGAACTGCACTTCCTGGTATCCCAATCGTCCACAGGTGTAGGCGAAAAACGCATTCAGCATCGCGCTGGCCACCCCCAGATTTGCAAACAGAATTTGCGGAATCGACTCGGCCATTTGCCCGCAATTGGGACCGCCCGGCAACTCCCCTTCCGCCTGCCGTATTTCCGGGTGAAACTTCGTCAGCGGAGCGGTCCAATCGGTGCCGTCCCGGCGAACGTGAATCTGCACGTTACCGTAAGTGCCGCGCTCATTCGGCGGATTCACGCCGTCGTTCCCCCCGCTAAACAATGCAACGTCGGACAATCCCACACAATGCTCGGCCATCCGCCGTCCCGACTTGTCTGCCGCCGGCTGAAAGTTGTGACCGTGCGCAGAACCTATGATCATTTCCTGCGGCCGGTTCAATCGCCGGCGGCGCTGTTCCAACCGGGCGCGCAGCTTCCCCCATGTGTCTCCCGAGAACGTCACCGAAAACTTCTCTTCCTCAGCGAATTCCGCCTGCAAGAAAGCGTCAATCACCACGAACACTTCCGGCGAGTCGATGTCGCGCATCAACCGCCCCGTCGGCACTGCAGCCGACTCGTCTTCGCCACCCAATCGCGCCAAATCGTGTCCGTCCTGCCACACGTCGTCGGCGACGAACATCGGCATCTGTTTCGATTTGCGTTCCCCAGACGCCAACTGCAACGACGTCGGACCGACAATTTCTTCGCTGTTGGCCATATACTCCGCGAGCGAACCGGTCTCGAACTCGAGCGGCTCGACCCGTGTCGTCGCCTGAACCTGACCGATCGATCGTTTGCGATCTGACTCATCGTGCGGACGGGACGTCAGGAAATAGTCGTATTCGTCCTCAGCCAAAATCACCTCGTCGGTCAACAGTTTCTCCAGCGGACGTACCAACGTCTGACTAAGTGTTGATGGCTTGAAATGCCGCCGATAGCTCTGTCGGCCTTTGCGCATTTCCACGACATACCCACTCAGCCGGTCCGGCCCCTCGTTTTCCCCAGGATGAACTTCGACTTCCAACGCCTGCAAATCGGGCGGTAAGGCACCGGCACGCACGCCATCCCACCACGCCTGATCGCGCGGCGACAACAGGTCCGACAGGCTCACCGGTTCGAGCGCCAACACCCGATCGTTTCCGTACCGATTGCAGGTCACACCGACAGCCAGCGAGCAACCGTTCTCTTTTAGCCAGCTCACGATCCTCGCTCCTTTTCAAGTGAAAACACAAAAACCAATCGACCTAACTTTCTGTCCCAAACAACGCTTGCATTGGGTGTCACTGGCGTGTCGCCAGTGCCTGCCACGCTGCACTGGCGACACGCCAGTGGCACCCCCATCACTTCACTCACAACATCCACAAACTCCCAACCAGGCGGCGCGAACGGGACACAAGACGCGCCCCGCCCGCACACGACACACCTGTCAACCGAGGTGCGCCTTCGGGATAACGACGAGTTTCGCGTCTTTATCCACCTGGCTCCCCAACGGACGATCGTCCAACAGCATGCGTGCGTTGGTGTCGTCTCGCAGCGAATACGGGGTATTCGCTGGAAGCTCCATCAACTCCGCAACCGACGTTGCAACGTCGCTGACCTGCCGGTGTCCATCGACCCCGCCAATGTCGAGCGAGCGCATGCCGGTCACGTCCGATACGGTGAACTTCACCGGATCGACGATTGCATGCTCGAACGGTGCGCTTGCTACCGTCATGGCTTCCTCCTTTCCTTCCTCTCAAGACAGACCGACCGAAGCCGGTCGCGGAACTTGCACCGGAAACAAAACCGGCACCCACCTCCTGAAATCTCTTTTACTCGCCACTTTTACTCATTCCCAAGCTCCAGCTTGGGAACGCCCTCCCGGAAGCTCTGCTTCCGCCGAAACGAAGCATCAGTGGGCTTACACCCACCGCTCGCCATCACCACCCGCATCCGCATGCCTCGGCCAAATCGCGGTTTGCCGGTTCTGCCAGGCCGTTCAATTCCAGGCCCAATCGCCGCAAAGCCAACTCCAATCCATCAACCGTTGCACGCACCATTTCCTTCCACATCGTTCCCGCCGCATCGTCCAGCGGTTCGTCGAACGGCAGGCCGCTCAAATCCACCTGCGCTTCGCAGCGCCGGGCGTTCTCGTCGTTTTCTAACCAGGCGATGCGCACCAGACGCGATCGTGTGTTGGCTTCGTCGGCCAATGCCAACATTGCCTGTTCCGTCTCCGCATCCAAATCACGCCATTCTCCCAGCAACATCGTGAACCGCAGACGGCCCGTTGCGCGTTCCACGCGAATCTGTCCGTCGCATCCTCGGCGTTTCAGCGCCATTCGCAGGTTCTCCTCTTGGTCGATCGCCGCCTCATGGCCCGCTGCATTCAGCCAGTCCGACATCATCTGTGCCGGCGGCGGCTCCCATCCGGACACCCCTTCGACTCCGCCGATCCACGTCGGTATCCGGTTCAACAATTCCGCCAGAAACGCCTGCGCCCGCGTCTGTTCCTCTTCGTCCAACGCCATCCCCTGCTCTTCCGACAGCAACGGACCGAAAAACATTTCAATTTGCTGCACGACCGCATTCCCTTCACGCCGCAGCTTCACCGGACCGCGCCATGCGGCGTGCACCGCCAGCGACGCACGTTCTTCCGTCTCGGGCCAAGGCCGCCTCAGCGTCAGCCCGCCCGACGGGTTAATCTCAATCGACCAATCCGCCTTCTCTTTTCCCGCTCCGAACAATCCGCCGCGCGTCCGTTTTAAGCCGGCAATCGCTGCGGCAGAGACCAATCGTTCGTCACTCGAAATCGCAGTCAGCATGTCGTTGTTCCCTTTACTGGTTGACCAGTGCGTTTCTCTTCAGGCGAGCGGGGGGAGTAAACCCCCAGTTGCATCCCACCGCCTCGTGTTTCCCACTGCCTTATGTCCTCCTAAATCCTGATCGTTCCCGTCTCCGTCTCCACAACCGGTGCTTGCCACGGGTCGGCCAACCCGGCATGAGTCAACGGCAAATACTCCTGGTGATTACGATAGAATTCGCATGCGGGAATGTTCAAAACACCGTGTGGGTCTGTCTCGTCCAGCACGTGATTCTGCAGCGACAACGCGTAGTACCCCATCAGCACCAATTCCTTCGGCGACACACCTGCGGGCAACTTCCCGAGACAAATTGCCCCGCGCAGCGACGGTCGCATGTTCGGGTGATACGCATCGGGCGGATCGAACAGCCCCAACGGCTCCCATCCCGCCGGCGCCTCCCACCGCCAATGTTCCTGATAATGCAGATGAAAAACGGCCGAGCTTCCCAGTTGCAGCTTCCCATCCACGGGCCACCGCGGCACCGGCATCTGCACGTGATAGGCCATGTGCAATTCGCTCTGAAAATCAATGTTGAGCAACTCCACTCGCGGGCCACCACAGTTCATCCCATCGCCGCCCGCTGCGGCAGCCTGTTTGTTCGACTTCTCGAACAGATCCACCACCTCGCCCGCCTCGACCGATTTCCAGACCTGCCACGGTCGCTTCCCGGCGTTGTTCGCGCGAGCGCGTTCCAAAATCAGTTGTGCGTTCGACTTGCCAGAGCCGTTCGCTTCGAATTCGTTTGTCGTCATTTCGCAATCCTCAGGTTGGATTCGTCGGCTGCGCTCATCGCAGCAGAATGCTGAAGTTGTTCGGCCCGCAACTCCGGTGGCGGACCGATGAAAAACCACGTCGGAGCGCCCGCGCCTGTCGCGTCCTCCATGCCAATAGCCGCCCCCAGTGGAAGCCGCAGTTCTGCTAATGGCAGATCGGCCACTGCATTCAAATCATCTTTCGGAATGACCGAACGCACTCCGAGCGGCGTCGCCCGTAGCGTTTCGCCGCACGAACATTCGCCGAGCGCCATTCCCGCCTGTCCGAATTGCCGAACCGGCACCTTGCGGTCGCACTTCGTACACAACGAAAAACTGACCCACGACAACTCACCGCGTACCCGCAACCCGTCCAGCGAGCGTTGCCGTTCCATCGTGCCCGCCAACACCGCCAACGTCGTTTCTGTTGGGCTCCCGTCAAAGTCGAACAAATTCCAACGTTCGTGCGGACACCGGCAATCGGGATTTCGCTCCAGATGCGTCCGCATCGTCCGGTGCGACAACAAGCAGTAGGCCAATTCCTCGTTCACCAGCCGGCCGTCGATGCCCTGCAGCGTCTTCACCGCTTCGCTGCTCAACAGGTCCGCCGCCGTGCGGCAAACGTTGGGCAGCGTTCGCGTTGACTCAATTCCCTGCGCCCGCATCGTTCCTGGATCGCAGCCCTGCCGACTCTTCTGATTCGCCCAATCCGCCCGGCCGAACGCGCACGCCGGACACGGCGTTTCTGGATCTCGGAAATCATAAGCACGCACAAATGCCGTCCATGTCTCACCGTGAACGGCTCCCTGTAACAACGGAATTCCCAACGCGCAGGCCATGTTGCCCGCCCACACCAGCACTTCCAGATTGTCACCCGCAACCAACAACAAATCGGACTTCCGTAGCACCCACCACGGCATGTCCTGAGCGAAACCAACTGCCGTCAGCACGCGGCCCCCCGCGCTGGCGGCAAACGCCCGCTCCGCCTGAACCTCCGCTTTCAACCGACCGGCATCGGCCGCATCGGCCGGCTGCGTCAACCACGACTCCAACTCGTATTGATCAAAATCGAAGCCTTGCAATGTTCCCACGCCCCCACGAGCGAGCATGCAAAACGCATCGCCCCCAACCGCGCCCAGCCCGGCCAACGACACCATCTTTCTCGCCAACGAAAGAGCGCTGCCCCTGTTTCCCTTCAACTCGAAGCCTGCGGCAATCGCTGCCGATTTCGGGCTGGACGCCCCTTCAAACCACCGCAACGATTCCGACCGCTGCAGTTGCTGAAGATCAGATTTTTTCGCCGTGCTGCTCATAACGACTCCGGATTCCACAGCAAGTGTTCGCTCAACTTCAGTTCGTGCCCGCACGCCAGACACGTTTGCACCTTGCTCACGCAATCGAGCCGGTCCTCGTCCGAAAGGTCCGGGTGACTCTCGCCGGTTTCGTTGTGATACACCGCGCCGCATCGGCACGTGGCAACATGCGTCTCCGCCGTAATCGGCATCCGGCAAAATGGACACTTCTTGCCAACATGCTCCTCGGTCGCCATGCCGACATACGGGTTGACGCGTTCGGTCACGTAAAACATTCGCCCCGGTGCAAGCCGAACCGAGTCCTTCGTCCCCAAAAGTGTCAGCTTCAAGGCCGGCAATCCGTTCACCAGCACGTCGTGACGTCGTGTCAGCATCGCCATGTCGGTCGAGAATCGGCGTTTCAACACGTGAAACGCAAACTCCGCCTTCGCCGGGCCGTCCATCCGCTCCAGCATTCCGCTCTCACCGTTCAACCGCGCCCACACCGTGCCATCCGCTCCCCTTACGGCAAACGGCGGATCAACATCCGGCTGTTCGTCGTGCTGCCAAGGAAACAAATCGAGATTGGCAACGTCATCGAGGCCCAATCCCGCGGCGTGTAATTCATACTGATTCGACATGCGTACTCCTTTTCGAATGCTGTTTACCTACCCAAACTCTTTCCAGTTCCGACTGCGCGCAAAAAAGCGAGGCTGCCTTGACCGTTCTCGCTGCCCATTCGCTGCCGGTATCCGCAGCCACGAATGACTGCCGATTACGGCATGCGATGAACAACACGGTCAGGGCAACCTCGCTTTGCGTGCGCCGGTTGGCCTGTTTCTAAACTTTACTGGTAACTACCCAGTGACGAAGATGTGCGCTGGCAGGTTGGGGGACTGGTGGAAGGCGGATTGGATGCCGTCCAGGATTTTCAGGTCGTTTTTGCGGAGCGTCGAGACGTAACCGCGGATT
>Ga0115002_10003925_pt1 | contig 18341 bp, 10 predicted proteins | sample ArcticOcean_MG_C_8_FD_89576 | JGI IMG/M metagenome (GOLD analysis project Ga0115002, IMG submission 89576) | Marine microbial communities from western Arctic Ocean - ArcticOcean_MG_CB11_86 | ecosystem: Environmental > Aquatic > Marine > Oceanic | place: Arctic Ocean: Canada Basin | collected... | reverse complement strand
TTCCACGATTGGCCTCTCGGCTGGTCGGACGTCCCGGAGCCTCACCGTGTCGATCTCAACGACAGACAATCCGGCCGCACCGCGGGATCGTCATGCGTTCGAGTTGGCGGCAGAGACGATCACGCTGCGGATCCGCTGGTTCGGCCTGGTGTTCGGCTTCGTGCTGGTCAATGTTCTGCAGGACGACAACCGCCTGCTGCTCAACGCGATCCTCGGCCTGGGACTTGGCTACGCCATCCTCGATACGCTCTGGAGCCTCCGCGGTCGCGTCTTTCTCCGTCGATGGCCTCTGGCCATCTCGTTGCTCGAAGCCGTCTTCATCGGCCTGCTCTGCGCCAACGACCAGGGACTGCACAGCCCGTTCCTCTTCTACTACCTGCTCAGCCTGCTCGTCTGTGCCATTCGCTATTCGCCAACCGTCATCTCGATCACATTCCTGATGCACGCGATCAGCTTCGGGCTGCTCGCCTTCAGCCTGTACGACGAAAGTCGGGACGATGTGACCACGATGGTGCTGATGGGCGTCCTGATGGGCTGGGTTACCTGGGCGTCGACAGCGTTTGCCGAGTTGGGCAAGAGTGTGGGAAGCCGGTTGGCTCTGCTCAACGACCGCCTGCAGGAGAACCAGCAACTGCTCGAAGAACGCATCGACGAACGAACCCGGGAATTGCAGGAGTCTCAGGCACTGCTCGTCCAACAGGAAAAGCACGCCGCGTTCGGACTGCTCGCCGCAGGGATCGCTCACGAAGTCGGCAACCCGCTGGCTGCCATCAGCTCGCTCGTCCAATTGCTCAACCGACGACCCACAGACGACTACACCCGCGAACGACTCGAAATGGTCGACGACCAGTTGGCTCGGATTCAAAGAACCCTCAGAGAACTGGTCGATTTCAGCCGGCCGGCTTCGCACGAGGCCGCGTTGTGCGACATTCATCAGGTGACCGATGCCGCACTCTCGATCGCCAAGTACTACAAGAGAAAGAAGGGGAAACGGATCGTGACACGGTACGCCGAAGGGCTACCGCAGGTGAAGATCGTCCGAGACCAAATCGTGCAGGTCTTCCTCAACCTCATTCTCAATGCCATGGACGCCACCGACGAAGGAGGCACCATCGAGATCTCCACGACCCTCAACGACGGATGGCTCGATGTCGCCGTCCGTGACGATGGACACGGCATCGACCCCGCCAACCGAGACAACGTGTTCCAACCCTACTTCACCACCAAACCCACCGGCACCGGACTCGGACTGTTCGTCTCCAAAAGCCTCACCGAACAAAACAACGATGGCCAAATCGAACTGCTCAAATCCGACCGGCTTGGGACCACTTTTCTCGTTCGCCTGAGCTGCGAAAACGTCCGCAAGCACCCCGACGTGACAAGCACCACTCGCGTCTCGACCGAAGAAATGCACTCGACATGAATGCAACCGGTACGAATGACACGGCGACAATCCTGGTGGTCGAGGACGAGGAAATTATCCGCACGTCGCTGTGCGAGTTCCTCAGCGACGAAGGGTACGAGGTCGCCATGGCCGAGTCGGTCCAGGCAGCACGGACTCTCGTTCATACCGAACCGTTTCTTCAGATGGGATTCGATGTCGCCATCTGCGATGTGCAACTCCCCGATGGCGACGGAATCGAACTGCTCGGCGAACTGATCCAACAACACCCCAATACCGTAGGACTGGTGATCACAGCCTACGCCACCGTCGACAACGCCGTGAAAGCCTTCGGAGTCGGTGCGTCCGATTACCTGGTCAAACCCGTCATCTTCGATGACCTCGCACACAAACTGAAACGGCTGTTCCAATACCGGGAACTCAATAGCGACAACCGGGCACTGCGACGCGAGTTGAAACGGCAGGAGGGGTCGGTTCAGATCATCGGGTCGAGTGAACCTCTGAGTCGGTTGCTCCAGACGATCCACAAGGTCGCCGACACGCACTCGAACGTGCTGCTCGTCGGTGAGACCGGGACCGGAAAGGAACTGTTCGCTCGAGCCATCCACCGAGCCGGACCGCGATCCGACTGCCGATTCCTCGCCGTCCACTGCGGGACGCGACCCACTCAACTGCTCGAAAGCCAACTGTTCGGCAGCGGATCCGCTGAACCCGAGTCCGGAGTCTTCCGGCAAGCCGGACAAGGCACCATCTACCTCGACGAAATCGCCGAACTGCCACTCTCGACACAGGCTCGACTCGTCCGAGCAATCGAGTACCACGAAATCCTGCCCGTCGGCGGGTCAGATCCTCAAACCACTCAAGCTCGTATCATCGCCGCGACCAGCCGGAACCTCGCCCGAGAAGTCGATGGCGGCAGCTTTCAGGAAGACCTGTTCTATCGGCTCGATGGAGTCAAACTGCAGATTCCTCCGCTTCGAGAACGACTCGAAGATGTCCCCGAACTGGTCCAGTTCTTTGTCCAGAAACACTCCGAGGCGATGGGGAAACGAGTGATCGGAGCCGACCAAGAGACACTGCGATTGCTGATGTCGTCGGAATGGCGAGGCAATGTCCGGCAGCTGGACAACGCGATCGAACGAGCCGTGATGCTGTGCGACGACGAAACCATCGCACCCTCAGACCTGCCACCCGAACTCCTCGGACTCGGACAACCTCTCCCCGATGCCGATGACCTTCGTAGCGCGCTGCGGCACTACGAAAGACTGCACATCGCTCGAGTCCTCAGGCAATGCCCCGACAAGCGAGAAGCCGCCAAACGACTCCGACTTGGACTCTCAAGCCTCTATCGCAAAATCGAAGAACTCAATATCGAGTCCTGATCGTCGACCGCGAACTCAACGGTTGAACAAGAACGCCGGGCTGTTGATCAGCGCCCACATCAGGTCCTGAGTCGCTTCGCTGCGGTTGCCCACCTCGGCCAGATACGCCACACCCTGCTTCAACTCGGCATCGGTCGGTGGTCGGCAAATCACCGCCAGGTACACCTCACGCACGATCGCCAGGTCGGTGGCCTTGGCCGCAATCCACTTCGCCACCCGACCCTCGGGATGAATGATCGCATCGGCCACCGTCGGACCGTTGATCATGTTCAACGTCTGACTCAGACTCACGTCGCTGCTGCGTTCACACTCGCAGGGACTCTCCCGAGGCGGACGCCCGAACATGTCCAGGAAACCAATCTTGAACTTCGGGTCGGGGATCTGGTTGGCTCGGAAACCAACCGGGACTCCAGGAATCCGGCTCGGTGCACCCGTCGCCACGTGCAACGCGTCAAACAACTGCTCGGCAGTCAGGCGGCGAGGCGAAGCGTGCGAGAAGTTCAACGCATCGTCATGGTTCCACTTGTTCGAACGGAACGTCCGCTGGTACGTGTGACTCGATGCCATCTCGTGGATCAACCGCTTCAAATCGAATCCGTTGGCGACAAACCTCCGAGTCAACTCGTCGAGCAGCGGAGGATTCGACGGAGGATTGCTCGCTCGAATGTCGTCCACCGGATCGATGATGCCCGACCCGTGCAGGTAACTCCAATAGCGATTCACGATGCTCTTGGCAAAATATGGGTTCTTGGGCGAAGTCAACCAGCTGGCCAATCGGGTCCGTGGATCCGAGTCCTTGTTGTCCAGTTCACTCGAAAACGGGAACGAAGCCGCAATCGTCTCGCCCGTCGTCGGATGCTTGATGTCGATTCCCTTCGACAACGAGTAAATGATCTCCTCGCCACGCACCGGACCCGCCTTGCGACCGACCGACGCGAAATAGGCCGACAGCTCGTAGTACTGACGCTGAGTCCATCGCTCGAAGGGATGGTCGTGACACTGGTTGCACTGGAATCGCGTCCCGATGAAGACCTGGGTCATGTTCTCCATCGCCACTTTCGGCTCGCGAGAAATCCGGTAATAGTTCGCCGCGGGATTCTCGTACGTGCTGCCACTGGCCGTCATCAACTCGTAGACAAACTTGTCGAACGGCATGTTCGTCGCCACCGCACGGCGGATCCAGTTCCGAAACGCCCACGATCCCTTCTCGGTGATGAACTTGCTGTTGGCCAACAACAGGTCCGACCATTTCAATGTCCAATGCTCGATGAACTCCGAGCTGTCAATCAACTGCTCGATCCTCTCGGATCGCTTCTTCGCCGAAGGACGCTTGTCAGCGAGAAAGGCCTTGATCTCCTCGACGTTTGGAGGCAACCCGGTGAGATCGATTGAGACGCGCCTGAGAAACTCGGCGTCACTGCAGGTGCCCGACGGCAGGATCTTCATCCGCTTCAGCTTGGCATTGACCAACGTGTCGATGTAGTTGCGCTCGGGTGACTCGACCCACGCAAAACCCGTACGGTCGCCGATGATCGCCACCGGAGCCGCCGCGTACAAACCCTCGTAACGCACCAACGCAGCCGCTTCACCACGTCGCACTGCGGCGATCCGACCACTGCCATTGACCGTCGCTACCTCAAAATCACTCGTCTCGTAAACCGCGTCACGAGTCACATCGCGGCTGGTGCCGTCCGAAAAATGAGCGATCACGATCAACTGCTGCTGGCTGTCTGTCGTCTCGAGCAACGGCTTCTTCGGGAAGACCTCGATCCGAGTCACCCGCTCGGCGGCGTCGAACCGACAACCCTCTGAAATCCAACGCTTCAACAGGCTGTAGACTCGCGAGTCTTCATCGAACAGGAACCCGCCCTCGTGAGGCACACCCTGAGTCGGCTTCAACAGCATCAAACTCTGCTCGGGTCGCGACCGGTTGAATCGCCGGCCCGACAAATCGTCGACCAGTGCACGGTAGTCGTGCAGCGGGTCGTAACCACGCAAGGACAGCGTGAAACCACCCTTGCCCTTCTGAGCCCCGTGGCAGGTGCCGGCATTGCAGCCCACCTTGCTGATCGCCGGGATCACGTCGCGCACAAAACTCACCGGATGATCCGCCAGCGACGTGACCTCCACCGACACGTCCAATGACTTTCCACCCAGTCGGATCTCGACCGTCGTGCGACCCGCCTTCTGTGGCACGATGAACCCGTCTGCATCGATCGTCACCAGGTCGCTGCCAGGACTCAGCGTCACAAGACTACTGACGTCGAAGACTCGGCCTGTAGAATCGGTGCCCGTGACAATCAGCCGACGACTGTCTCTGATGCCCGACAAAGTCAGGCTCGATGGATACGCACTGAGCGTCTCAACAGAAACCACCGCCGCCTCGCCAGCCGGCTTGTCGGCAGACAACGCAGCCGACCCGAGCAGCAACAGGCTCAATTGAGCCGTCAACACCACACGGGTCATCAAGCGGACCGAAGGTCGGGCTTTCAACATGGCTCGTCTCGTCATTTGGGATCCCTGAACTTCTCTGGAACGTGTCGAACGTGCGGCCCCTCAACGACCCAGTCTACTTCTTTGCCGAAACGGCGGCGACCCGCGTCACCTTGACAGGAACAAACGCCTTGACCAACTTGCCCGTCGCAGCGTCAAAAAGTCGAATCGTGCCGTCGAAACCCCCCACGGCAACCTGCTTGCCGTCGGGCCGATACGCGACAGCGAAGACGGGCGACGTCACATCGGGAAGTTCATGCACCAGCCGTGACTTCGACGTGCGAGCGACAATCTGCTGGCGGACTTCGCCCAAACCACCCTTGTTATTAATGGCCTGAGTGTCGTAGTCGCCCACGCTGTAGATCCGAGCCGCTCCGCCTGTGCCCGTGCTCGAACCGGCTACAAACTGCTTGCCGTCAGAACTGAACTGCAGGTCGAAGATCCGGCCGGGCATCGGCCGGAAACTGCGGATGTGATTGAAATCGTCGCCGATGATCCGCTTCCGCGTGCGGAACACCTTGTACAGCTTGGGAGTCCCGTCACTTCCGCCAGTCAAGACCTGCTCCTGGCCGGGCCGACGCTCGATCGCCATCAGGCCACCCTTCAAGGCACCAGGGGTGATACTGGTCACGTTGTCCACAAACTGGCCACTCTCGACAATCGACAACTTCATCGCCCGGTCGCGGCTGACCGAAATCACGTGAGTCCCCGCTAACGAAAAGGTCGCGGCGAAGGACCAGTCCGAATGAGCGTCCATCCGCATCACCTGCTTGCCGTCAGCAACATTCAAAACCCTCACACCATGATCAGCAGCACAAAATGAAAACCGCTTGCTGTCGCCCGAAAAACTGGCTCCGAACAACGTGTCGTAACTCACCGTCTTGGAACGGACCAACTTGCCCGTCACCGCGTCCCAGAATTGCACCTCGCCGAACAGAGCCGGAGTGCCACCGGTGGCGGCGATCAACTTGCCGTCAGGCGAAACCGCTACCGACTCGATTCGTTGAGAACGACCAACCAGGCGGCCCGACGGTGCACTGCCGTCAGCCGCGTACAACAGGATCTCGCGGTAACCACTGATCACCAATGTCTTGCTGTCGGGCGTGTAGGCCAAGGCCGTGATGACCGGAGGCGAATCGTACTTCGGAGGATTCTCGGCACTGATGTCGTCGCGGACCGCCGGAGGCGTGTCGTCCTGGCCACCCTGCTTGATCCATCGCTCGATCAGGTCGATCTGCCGAGCATCCAGCGGATCGGCTCCCAGTGGCATCACCGGGTCGTCACCCGATATGTACTCCAAAACCAAACTCTCGGCCGGCTTGCCAGCCACGAACACCGCACCCGTCTCGCCACCCGTCTTGAAGTGGGCATAACTGGTCAGAATCAACTCCCCACCCTTCTTCGCTGCAAAATGACAACCCGAACAGTGACGCTGCAATACCGGGCGGATCTGACGGTAGAAACTGATCGGCTTCACGTCCGCCTCAACTGCCCCCTTGGTGTCATCCGCTGACAACGCGTTGGAAGGAAACAGGGTCAGACCCGTCACAACGACAACCGTTTTCAATAGATCAAAACGCATCGGCCAAAACCTCGAACGCGGATTTCCCACCCGATGCCAACTGCCCGAATGAACAATCCAGTCTAAGTCCGAAACAACCACGTCGCCACCCCGGACTTCAACAAGGACTGGCTCACCAGACGCCGAGGACGGATGGGTGCCTGTCCCCGGGATCTCAACTGTCCGCCGGCTTCGTTCGCTTCCAACCCGGTGTCGTCACCGGCGGCTCCGAAGGCGGCTCGACCAGCTTCCCATACAACTCGGGACGACGTGCCCGCAAGTACCTCTGACCACTCGATTCGTCGATCGGCTCGGCTCGACACACACCCACGCACACGTCGTCGCCCAATACACGACACTCGGCAATCACCTCGCCAAAAGGATCCAACACCATCGCGTTGCCGTTACGCACCTCGCCCGCATCCATCCCGATCGGATTCGTGAAGATTGCATAGACTCCGTTTTCGTACGCCCGTGCCGGCAGCCATCGCATCAACCAGCCCCGGCCCTTGGGACCATCCAACTCCTGCCGAAGACGGACCGGATCGGACTCGCGATTCGCCCACAAACGCGGATCAACCAATCCGCGACCCGGCATCACCGACGGCAAACAACCAGTCACGTGCGGCATGAAAATGATCTCCGCACCCATCAATGCCGTGATCCGAACGTTCTCGGCCAAGTTGTTGTCGTAACAGATCAGGATCCCGACCCGACAACCCAGCAAATCGAAGACGCAGTACTCGCTGCCACTCGAAAGATGCGGGTTGAGAAAGGCGTGCAGCTTGCGGAAACGAGCCACCGGACCCTCGGGCGTTAAACAAACGTACGTGTTGTAAATGTCCCGACCGTCCCGTTCGACCAGCCCGGCCAGAACAGGTACGCCATGGCGAGCCGAGATGTCTGCCAGCACCCCGCAACTGGGACCCCCTGGCACCTCCTCGGCCACATCCATCAACTCGTCCCGAGTCGCCGATTGCAGATAGCTGTACCCGGTGACCGAACCCTCGTGGAAACTGACCACCTCGGCACCGGCCGCAACCGCCCGAGCGGTCAGCTGGTCAATTCGACCCAGATTGAACGACTTGTCGCCGTCACGATGCTCGAACTGCGCAGCAGCAATGCGAATCTCACGCACAATCACCCGCCCCGACTAACTCCAGAAACTCTCGCCGTGCCAGTTGAACTCGGGCTGAGTCTCCACTTCAATCTCGCCGTCACCGTGCACTCGAGTCTGACAACTCAAACGCAGGTTCTCAGGATCGTCGCAGTCCAGCCTCGCAAAGAAACTCAACGGGTTCAACAGCATGTTGAGTCGTTCCCACAGCGACGGCTTGGTGCACTGGGCGTTGTCTTCCTTGACGATCCGCACGCGGCAACTGGTGCACATGCCCAGCCCCCGGCAGTTCATCACCCGGTGCAGCCAGGGATACACCTCGATCCCCTCGTCCATCGCCACCTTGCGAATCTTCTGTCCCGATTCGACTTCGACCGTCTTCTTTTCCCGAGTGAACTTGATCGTCGGCATCGTGAAGTCTCGAGTGCTCTGCTGGAATTCAATCTGACGCAATCCCACCGATGATATGTGTCGTGCTCCCGCATTTCCAGCAGGCAAACCCCTTGCACCCCCACCCGCTTGCGGCCTCAACCAGCTTCCTTTCCAATTGCACCGACCGATTCAGATTCAGCACACCCTTCTGCCTCAGGACGAAACCAACATGGACATCAACTCGACAACCGGACCGCTAGCCGAAATTACCGCCGATTGGCTGATCGTCGGCCACTTCACCGTCGATTCCTCAAATCCACTCCCACCACCACTGGCAGAACTCGACGCAGCTCTCGATGGCACCATCACGCGACTCGCCGCCTCGGGCGACCTGACCGGAAAACTCGCTACCTCGCACCTCCTGGCCGACGTACCCGGACTGGCCGCAAATCGATTGCTGCTGGTCGGACTCGGCCACACCAACGAACTCGACTCACGCCACCTCGAAAAAGTACTCGTCGCAGCCACCCGACGTGCCTCGAAATCGGCTTCCGTCAGTGCCACCATCGCCCTGCCTGAACTCGGTTCTGAATCGTTCGGCAACAGCGAAGCAGCAAGCCTGGCGGCGATGGCGCTGCAGGTGGGATGTGTCGGGCAGGCGCTGTACCACACCGACCCCTCGCGATACGCGTTCTCGGCCGCCTCGGTCCACAGCCCTGCCGACGACGCGGTCGATGCGGTCGTCCGAGGCAGTGTGCTGGGCGAAGCGATCAACCTGACTCGCGAACTGGTCAACCGCGGCCCGATGGATGTCTACCCCGAATCGTTTGCCGATCGAGCGGCCGCAGCTGCGGCCGAGTTCGGACTCGATTGCGAAGTGCTCGATGAAAACCGACTGCAGGAAGAACGCATGGACTCGCTGCTGGCCGTTGCCCGAGGCAGCGTCAAACCGCCTCGCGTCGTCGTGCTCAGACACAACGGAGGACCCGAAGGAGCGCCCGCACTGGCGATCGTCGGAAAAGGAGTCACCTTCGATTCCGGTGGCCTGTCGCTGAAAACCAGCGAAGGCATGAAGACCATGAAGTGCGACATGGCCGGAGCCGCAACCATGCTCGGAGCCATGACCGCCATCGCACGACTCGGACTGCCCGTCAACGTCATCGGTCTCGCCGGACTCGTCGAAAACATGCCCGATGCCGATGCCTTCAAACTCGGTGACGTCCTGACCGCCCGAAATGGAACCACCATCGAAGTGCTCAATACCGACGCCGAAGGACGATTGGTGCTCGCCGATGTCCTCGCCTACGCCGTCGACCTCAAGGCCGAACGACTCATCGACCTGGCCACACTCACCGGAGCCTGCGTCGTTGCACTCGGTGAAGAAATCACCGGAGTCTTTTCGAATTGCCCCCAATGGAGCCATGCACTCGAACAGGCGGCCAAGCAGGCCGGAGAGCTGGCCTGGCCCATGCCCATGCACGACCTGTTTGGCGACCTGATCAAAAGCGACGTCGCCGATATCAAGAACGTTGGACCCCGCTGGGGTGGCTCAGTCACCGCTGCGAAATTCCTCGAACGGTTCGTCGACAAAACGCCCTGGGTTCACCTCGATATCGCCGGACCCAGCTTCGCCTCAAGCAATAAACCGCACCGCGAAGGAGGAGCCACCGGGTGCATGGTCCGGACGCTCGTCGCCGCCGCCGAAAATCTCGCCTGATTACAACACCGACATCAACCGATCGTATCGACGGTCGACCTCGGCTCGAGTCTCGCGATCCAGCACAAAACCGACCGGGCCGCGGATCACCTCGTTCACAAACACACCCTGACGCAACAGGATGTGCTTCTCGACAGCAACGAAACTGTCGAGACTCGACTCGAGCATGACGAGAGAAGTGAGCGGTTCGGAGATCTCCGTCGCACGCGACCAGTCGCCCGCCTCAAGTGCACGCCAGAATGCCACCAACGCCTCGACCAAATCGGCTCCAGGCATCGTCCCCACCACGCCACGACGGTAACTGTCCAATAAGGCGATCCCCGCACTGCCCTCGAACACCAACGCCCGACCGCCTGTTGCCAAATGCAACGCCGTAAGCCGAGGTCCGATCGGGTCGGCTTCGGGCTTGAACAACACTCGCTGAGATCCAAAACGATCCAGCAATCCCGCCTGCAACTCGATCGACATCGGACGACCCACGTAACCGCTGGCATCCTGCACGATCACCGGAACTCCAACCGACTGCAGAATCCGCTCGTAGTAATCGCACAGCTGCGACTCGTCGACACCAACGGACACCGGAGGAATCGCCATCACCGCCGATGCCCCGACTCGCTCGGCCTGCAACGCCAACTCGCACGATACCCGTGTGCTCTCGGACCCAACACTCACTACCACCGGACCGCGATCACCTGCCGACTCGCAACAAAACTCAGCCAACTCGTGACGCTCCGACTCGCTCAGCCGCAACACCTCCGTCACCATCGCGATCACTAACCCGTCCGCACCAGCACAGAAGACGTGGTCGATCTCGCGACCGAGAGTCTCGAAATCGATCGACTCGTCCAAGTGGTAGGGTAACTGCAGGACCACCTGCACGCCGCTGAGTCGGTCGCCACTGTGCGACTCGGCACTCACGTCCCGCTGCCCTGGGGAGCACCCACGCCGTCGAACACCTTCTGACCATCCCTCAGATGCAACTGACGCTTGGCCAACGCCGCCACTTCGTTTTCGTGAGTCACCATCAGGATCGTGCGGCCCTCGGTGTTCAAATCCACAAGCACCTGCATGATCTCCGCTTCGGTCTCCGAATCCAGGTTCCCCGTCGGCTCGTCCGCCAGAATGATCTCGGGATCGTTGACCAACGCCCGGGCAATCGCCACCCGCTGCTGCTGGCCACCGGACAACTGAGTCGGTCGGTGGTCGAGACGGTCCGACAAACCAACACGGTCGGCCAACTCCATGCACCAGTCCATCTGCTTCGGACTCACTCCCCGACTGTCCCGCTGGTACTGCAATGGGACCGCGATGTTCTCGAGGACGGTGAACTGAGGAATCAGGTTGTACGACTGGAAAATGAAACCGATCATCTCGTTGCGGATTGCCGAAAGATCGTCGTCAGACAGCGTCGAGGTGTCCTCGCCTCCGAGGAGGTACTGGCCATGAGTCGGCCGGTCCAGGGCGCCGAGAATGTTCAGCAATGTGCTCTTGCCACTGCCCGATGCACCCATGATCGCGACGAAGTCTCCCCGAGGAAACTCGGCCGTCACGCCACGCAATGCCTTCACCACAACCGCACCAAGGTCGTAATGCTTGTGGAGATCAACAATCTCGGCCGCACACTGCATCCCGCTCCCCCTTCCGATGGCCCCCCCCACGCGGCCGGATCTGACAGAACACTCCTACCCTAGCAGCACGCCCGAGAACTCGCACCGTCACACAATCCGCTAAGGCGACGGCTTCCGACCAGACGCACCCATGCCACCGTACACCCGGTGATCCGACCGACCACGAGCCTCGATGTAGGCAATCAGGTCAAGAATCTCCTGGCGACTCAACGTGTTCACCAACTTCTCGGGCATCAACGAAATCGCCAATGGCTTGGTCAACTCGATCGAAGAGACCGGGATTTCGATCGGCTTGTGAACCGACTGGCCCAACGGATTGGTTGCCAAGCGAATCTTGGTCGGAGTCTTCTCGAGAATCATGCCGGTGTACTGACGGCCTGCATCTGTCACCAACAAGTAACTGCGGAACTTGTCCTTGATCTCCTTGGATGGCTCGATGATCGACTGCAGAATCTGAGCCCGAGTGACCTTGGCGTCGAGCCGGCCCAGGTCCGGACCCACATTGCCTCCCACCTCGTTCACCCGGTGACACTGACGACAGGCCGCTGCCGCAAACAACGACTTGCCCCGCACGTAACTTCGACCACGACCCAGGCTCTCCAGGTCACCAGCCAAATCCGCCGTGCTCCAGTTCCGGACAAACGGACGCGATTCGACCGGGACCGGCTCGGCAATCGGGTTCCTCGCCAGAAACAACTGCAAATCGTCGACCACGTGCATCACGCCGTTCATCGTTCGCCAGTGATTGGGAAACGTGCAGACGAACGGGTATTCGCCCGTCTCCTTCGGAACGTCAAACACCAGCTTCTGACTCTGACGAGCCTGCAACAAACGCGTCGCTGCGACAATCTGATTCGATTCCGGAACGAAATTCCGCGAAAACGCATCCGGCGACGTCGCCATTCGCTCGGCCGCCTGAGCCACACTCAGCATCTGGCCGGGTCGAGTGAACAGCAGGTTGTGCGGCATGATGTCGACGTTGTCGAATACGATCTCGATCGGCTTGCCCGCCTGCACGGCAATCACCGTGCGGTCGTACTTCATCCGGTGAGGCACCGGGCGGATCACGATCCGCCGGACACCCAACTCGGCGATCTCGCCTCGCAACCGCAACCCCTCGGCCGTCGGCAACAAGGTGGTCAGTTCACCGGCCAATCCCAATGCATCGCGGACGTCGCCCCGAGTCCTCTGCCGGGCAGGGACACTTCTGGCGAATGCCAACAGGCTGGCGATCAACGGACCAGCCACAGGCTTGGACCAGCGGTACTTGGGTATTCTCGAAATCGCCTGCACCGCCACGTGACGCTGGTCGCCACTCCGAGCAAACCCGGCCAGGATCCCGAAGACCTCGGACTCGTGACCCGGCAACGACGTCGCCGCGTTGAAGGCCGAACGCCTGAGTGCACGTGATGCCCGAGTCGATGGCGATCGGGCAGACAGCAAGGGCTTGATCCGAACGTACAGCGAATCACGTAACTTCGGATCCGGCACCAGGCCCAAACCGTCCAACAGATCGAGTCGGCCAATCTCGGAACGACCCGCCAACTGCCACGCCGCCATCGATCGCCCGTCCGCGGAAATCAATGCGGCAAAACCGATCTGGCGTGCGACCGCACGACGCGACTTTGTGGCCAGTGACTCGAGTCGACCTCGGACCGTGGATAGCTGCTTCGGAGACTGACCGGTCAGCATGTGGGCCAGATCAAACAGCACCAACTCTGCCTCGGCCGACTCGCCCGCGTCCGAAACACCAATCGCCGAAACCAACTCGGACAGCCGGGTCGTTCCGTTCAACTTGGCCAACCCGTCCAAGGCCTTGTGACGATCGGGCATCGGAACCCGCGGACGCGATACCAGCTCTCCCAATACCACTCGACTCGGCTCCAACGTTACCAACTCGACAGTCGATAGCCGGGCCAGCAGGTAGGCCAACCCGGCCGGGTTCTTTGCAGCAACCGGACGACCCGACGCCAACGCCGGCTTCCAGTCCTTCTCGAGCTGACGGATCGCCTCGCTCAACGTGTAGTCGATGTAGTCGTCACGCGGATGACCCAAGGCCTGCAACGCCACCTCCACCGCAGCAACTCCGTCAAACCAACTGCAGGCACGGATTGCCTCGAGACGCACGCGAGACGACTCGTCGTTGACCTGCACCTCGAGCCACTCCAACGCCTCGGGAATCCCCCGACGCTGGAAACACAGGATCCGCGTCGCAGCGGCTCGAGCATCCGCGTTCGGGCTACGCAAGGCACGCAACAGATACCTCGGACGGACCGCATGAAAACCCTGCATCACCCACAAAGCTTCCAGCAGTTCGTGCTCGGCCTCGACATGCTCCGCCTTCATCAAACCCTCGCCCCAAGCGTCCATCTCGACCAACACCTCCTCCCGATCCCGCTGCCACAACTCGCGACGGGCCCGGTAACGCGTGCGGTCCTCGGGCGAACGCAACTGGCCAGCCAATTCGCCAATCGTACGCCCCGCGGCATGAACGGGCTTCAACAAAGCACGAGTCTTGTGACGGATCCGCCAGATGCGGCCGTGAGAATGGTCGCGACGCTCGTCTCGCAACGAATACTGCATGTGGCCGATCAACGGGTTGAACCAGTCGCACAGGTACAACGCTCCGTCAGGACCAAACTGAATGTCCACCGGACGGAAATTGATGTCCGTCGAATACACCAGCGGGTCCAGCTCCCGAGTCGTGAAACCACTGCCGGTCGAAATCACCTTGTGCCGCTTCACGCCCTGGAAACCAATGCAGTTGTTCAACAGAAAGTCGCCCTGGAAGTCGGCCGGAAAATGACGGCTGCTGACCAGCTCGCAACCGCACGTCGGCCGGACCTTCGTCGATGTGAACTCCTTCATCACAGCATGCTTGCGTGGGAAATCGATGCGGCCCGAAAAGGCCGTGCCGAAATAATTGGATCCGCCCGATGCGTCCGCTACGAAATTCTGACCCCAACGGTCCCAGACATGACCCCACGGATTCGCAAACGGATACGAAACAAAGACCTCCAAACGGAATGTCTTTGGCTCGTAACGGAAGATCCCCCCGTACTGCAGACGGACCGGACCATACGGCGTCTCGACCTGGCTGTGATGAAACGTCCCCTCGTGCAGGTACAACCCGCCGCCCGGACCCCAGGTGAACGCGCTGATCGCGTGATGAGAATCCTCGGTGCCGAAACCGTGCAACACCACTCGACGATAATCCGCCTTGCCGTCGCCGTCGGTGTCCTTGAGAAATACGAGGTTGGGCTGCTGAGCAACATACACGCCGCCGTCACCCAACTCGAATCCGGCCGCCAGGTACAGGTTCTCGGCAAACACCGAATGCCTGTCAGCACGACCGTCGCCGTCAGTGTCCTCCAGGATGATCAACTTGTCGTTCGGAGGCTCGCCAGGGACCACGTGCGGATACGTCGGCATCGTCGATACCCACAACCGGCCGCGGCCGTCCCAGGTCATCGAAACCGGGTTGTACAACGGAAAGTCCTTCTCCGATGCAAATAACTCGATCCGGAATCCGTCGGTCACCTTCAAATGACCGATCGCCACCTCGGGATCAACCGACTTCAAATCGATCGCACCACCACGGTTGATCTCCTTGCCCGGTACAAAGTTCTTCCCACCCGCAGCACGCCGCTTCTTCTTCGCCGCAGATCGCTTCTTGGTCTTGGTCTTGGTCTTGGTCTTGGTCTTGGCCGCAGGCCCGACCTTCTTGCCCAATCCGGACACCTGCCCCTTGTCATTCCGAGCAACGCGAGGAATCTCAACCGGCAACTCCTCAACATCACACTCACCCAAACCGACTCGCGTCAGCTCAAACTGAACCGTTGGCTTCGGCTGCGACTGGTACCAGATCTTCTCGTCCCGAACACGGATCATCTCGTCCAGCTTCTTCATCTCCGGAGGAAACGACTTCGTCCCGAACGGGTTCTTGCGCCGCCCATAAATGTACTCGCCGTTGACCGCTCGGAACCGGTAATAGAACTGCCGGTTCTTGTCGATGATCGTCTCGCGAAGAGCCTCGACCGCCGTCATCGCTCCACCCTGGGTCAACCGCACACCCTCGGCCCACTCACGGTCCGTCGCAGTCACCGATTCCTTTCCGTTGAGTTTCAATACCCAACGTCCTCGACCCAGTCCCTTGACCCGCAATGTCGGCAGGTCGATGCCAAACGAGCCCAACTGCTTCGGAGCACCGTCGCTTGGAGGCGGCGGCAACGGCAACCGCAAGTCGCTGGTGGCGAAACTCAAACGGCTGCTGCTGCCCGCGACGTCCAGCACGCGAGTCCCCTTGGCGACGACCCGACCGGAATCGCGGTCCAGGGTCACGTCCCACGGCCGCCAGTTGATGCCCAGAGAGCTGGCCAGAAAACGAGCCACCAGCCAGTTGCCGTACTCGGTCAGGTGCACACCGTTGAAGGTCAACCGCCCTGCGTCAGTCTGTGGCAGGTCCCGGGTGACAGCGAACAGGTCCACAAAATGCACGCCCGCCTCGCGAGCCACGTCGGACATCGCTGAACTGTAGAGACTCAACTGCTCGTTGCGGACGGCTCGTTGAATGTCCCCCTCCACGGCCAGCGGAGAAATCAACTCGGCAGCCAGCGGAGAAACCAGGACCAGGCGACGAGCGATCCGAGACGACTTCGACGATGCATCGGGTTGCCCCGACCCCTTGAGCTGCTCGACAAAACGCAACAGGTCGCGACGGAACGCCTTCAATCCCACCCGGCCGGCAAATGACTCGTTGAAACCGAAACACAACATCAACACCGTCGGCCGCTGACGACCCAGGTGACTGAATACGTCACCGAAGTTCCGAGGTCGAGGCTGCAGCAAGACCGGACCACCCTCGGCCCAACCCCGCTGACCGTTCATGTGACGGACCAGCTCGAACTGAAACTCCCTCCGTGTCACCTCGTCACCAGGCCACGCCAGACTCCGCAACGATAGCCTCAGTTTCGGGTGACGAGACACCAATAATGTCTCGAAATAACCCGATCCCACCAACCGCTCGGCAAATGTGCCGCCAAGCAGCACCACACGGTCGCCAGGCTGGAACGTCATTCGAGGCGACGTTTCCGGTTCGGAACCAGCAGCACTCGAAACTTCAGCAGCCGACAGCGAAGTCCCCAGAACGGCAGCGACAAGCAGAACAACAAGACGGGACATGAAACACCGGGATACGAGTTGAAGTCGGACAACGGCAAGACAATGGATTGTAACAACGATGGTCCCACAACAGGCCGAACCACTCCGGCCCACTCGCACCACGGTTCTTGTTGCAGCACCACACCGCACGGTCTACGCTGTGAGTGGTTTCACAGTGGAGATTCCCGATGCGTCACACTCGCCAACGCTCTCTCAACTCTTGGCTCAAAGCCGCCGCGACACTCTGCCTGCTGGCCGCAGTGGCCCAGGCCTGCTCGGTGCCCGTGTTTCGCTACGCACTCGAACGCTGGCAAGCCGATCCCTACGAAGTGTTCGTCTTTCACCACGGCAAACTGACAGCGACACAACAGGCTCAGGTCGATCGACTGACCCGAGACGGCGAAGCCGGAAAGACGTTCGCCAACGTCCGAGTCAAAGCCTGCGACCTCGACAATAACCCCGACCCCGATCTGCTCGCACTCTGGAAGAATCAGAACCCCGGACAGAAAACCGGACAGAAGATAACGACTCCCTGGATGGCCGTGCACTACCCGGTCGCCTCCAGGAACCCGACACCCGTCTGGCAAGGGCCTCTGACAGACGCCCGCGTCACCGCGCTGTTGAAGTCCCCGATGAGAAAAACGATCGCCGATCGGCTGATCCAGGGACACACCTCGGTGTGGGTACTGCTGGAAAGTGGAAACCAGGCGGCCGACGACAAGGCCGCGACACTGATCCTGGCACGACTCGCTCACCTCGAAACCAACCTCAAGCTGCCCGAGATCTCCGAAGAAGATATCGCGCAGGGACTCGTCCTCATCGACCCCGAAGACCTCAAGGTCAAGTTCTCGCTGCTCAGACTCTCGAGAAAGAACGCGGCCGAAACCATGTTCATCGAAATGCTGCTCTCCAGCGAAGACGACCTCCGCGAAGACACGCCTCAACCAATGGCATTTCCCATCTTCGGACGAGGTCGAGCACTCTACACACTCGTCGGAAAAGGGATCAACAACGATACGATCGACGCCGCCGGAGCCGACCTCACCGGTCCCTGCACCTGCACCGTCAAAGAACAAAACCCCGGCATCGACATGCTGATGCCCGTGGCCTGGGACCAACTGGTCCAACGACTGCCCGAAGCCGACAAACCACTACCGCCACTGGTCGGTCTGACCGGGTTCGGCGAAGAACCCCAGGACAACAACACCGATGACCCCCAAAACACCGGGATCCAGACACCCGGAGAAACCAAGCAACCGACAGACACAACCAGCGACGACAGCAACAACTCCACAGACTCGAAACCAGGTCCCCAGCAAACCCCGGAAGACAGCACAACAGAAACCTCTTCCGGATCAACCAACAACGTCGGCTTTCTGGCAATGGTCACCGGACTCGGACTGGTCGGTATCTGGCTGTTCGTCAGACGCCGAACCTGAGGCTAGACAAATACAGCAAGGCCGGTCCGGCCCTGCCACCCCTCCTCTCCCCGCACCCGCACCCGCACCC
>Ga0115002_10003924_pt1 | contig 18342 bp, 19 predicted proteins | sample ArcticOcean_MG_C_8_FD_89576 | JGI IMG/M metagenome (GOLD analysis project Ga0115002, IMG submission 89576) | Marine microbial communities from western Arctic Ocean - ArcticOcean_MG_CB11_86 | ecosystem: Environmental > Aquatic > Marine > Oceanic | place: Arctic Ocean: Canada Basin | collected... | reverse complement strand
CTATGCAGGGGACATATGCACACTATATGCACACTATCACAAAAATGGTCAGCCCGCCCGGGACTGACCATTCTCATAACTACTTGTGGTTATTCAACTTACCTGAGTGCCCCGCCAGGGACTCGAACCCCGAACCTACTGATTAAGAGTCAGTTGCTCTACCAGTTGAGCTAGCAGGGCGGGCACTTCTATCTATCCAGCGACAAACAACTTAATCCACTTCTTCCCCCTCACCAATACGGCTCAAGCAGCCCCTTCCCGGGGACGAGCGTGACCGCGATCGACTACCTTGCGTTGGGGCACCGCCATTCCCAGACAGAAGAAGGCCGCTTCACAGAGACGGAGAGCCACACGCCTCGTCTCCCCAACCCTTCGCCGGATCTCGGTGTCCTGTATCCTGGAAGACCCCATCGAGCTGTAGGAGGCACGCATCTTCCCATTACTTCTCGCCGCATTGCAGTTAGGCCCGGCCCAAACCAACGGTGACGGCGCCGTATACGCCGGTGTGGAGCAGCAGCTCGATGTGGTCGCTCCCAAGCTAGACCTCGACGTTATCATCGACGGTAACCTTGATGACGACGCCTGGCGTGAGGCCGCCGTACTCAGCGGCTTCTCACAGTACAAGCCTGTGGACGGCGTTCCGGCCGAAGATGCCACCGAGGTACTGGTCTGGTATTCCACCACCGCCATCCATTTCGGCATTCGGGCCTACGAACCGCACGGCTCCGTGAACGCGACCCTGGCGGACCGGGACAATATTCAGAACGACGATCACGTTCAGATCCTACTCGACACCTTCAACGATGGACGGCGCTCGCTCGCCTTTGCGGTCAATCCCTTTGGCATTCAGGCAGACGGCGCGCGCAGCGAATCGGGGGCCCGGGCGACCACCTCATCCAGGCGCGGACCCAAAGATCCCGTGGACCTAGCCCCCGACTTTCGCTACGAGTCCAGGGGTCGGCTCACCGAGTATGGGTACGAGGCCGAAGTACGGATTCCGTTCAAGACGCTCTCTTTCCAGCCCGCCGAGACGCAGGACTGGGGCATCAACGTCATCCGAAGGGTTCAGCACTCCGGCCGCGAGCAGACTTGGACGCCTGCGCTTCAGGGACGGGCCTCTTTCCTCTCCCAGGGAGGACGCCTGCGGGACATGAACGGGATGGATCGCGGCCTCGTATTGGACATCAACCCGGTCGTGACGTCGTCGGTGAACGGGAATCCGACCGACGACGCGTGGGACTACGACGCGACCCGGCCCGAGTTCGGTGGCAACGTGCGCTGGGGCTTGACCTCGAACATGACCATGAGCGGGACCGTGAACCCGGACTTCTCACAGGTCGAGGCGGATGCGGCGCAAGGACAGTTCGACCCCCGGCGTGCAGTGTTCTTCGACGAAAAACGCCCCTTCTTCCTGGAGGGCAGCGAGAACTTCCAAACCGGCAACCGGCTCATCTACACGCGCCGCATCTCCAACCCACTGACGGCCGCCAAGATCGGCGGCAAGATCTCTGGGACCGAGATCGGGTTTCTCTCAGCGGTGGACGACAAGACGTTGTCCAGTTCGGGAGAAGACCATCCGATCTTCAACATTCTCCGCATAAAGCGAGATCTCGGAGATGAATCGACCCTCGGCATGGCATACACAGACCGCGTAGAGGGCTCGCACTACAACCGGATGGCGAGTGTTGATAGCCGGATCGTATTCAGCGACATCTACGCCTTCCAGGCACAGGGGGCCATGACGTTCGACCGCACCGACGGGCCGACGGTCGATGGACACCTCTGGGACCTCAACCTGCGACGCTCCGGCCGTATGTTCGGCATGGATCTGCTGTTCAAGGGGTTGGATGACGAGCTGGTGGCCCGCAGCGGATTCCTGAGCCGAGTGGGTACGGTGCAAGCCAGGGCTCAACCGACGCTGACCTTCTATGGGGACCCAGGCGCTCGGGTCGAGCAGTATCGTGCACGGTTGAACATCGACTTCACCTGGACGCACGAAGGCTTCATAAGTGGAGCCAGCCCTAACGACGCGTGGAAATTCCACATATCGAACGACTTCGTGTTCCGCGGAGGATGGCAACTCGGGACGTCGATCTTCATCGAAGAGTTCTACTTCCCACCGGACCTGTACACTGACTACGCCATCCAGCGGCAGACCCCGATGGGCCCCGAGATCGTGCCCTTCGTCGGGACGCCGGGCATCATGAACTACGACATCTCGTTACGGCTCACCACGCCGAGTTCACCGACGTTCACGGGTTTCACGTCGGTCATCCTGGGACGGGACGAGAATTTCGACGAGTGGGCTGCGGCCTACATCATGTTCGTAACGCTCCAGGGGACCTGGAGGCCAAGCGATCAGATCCGGGTGGAGGGTCGTCTAGTCCGCCAACAACGGTGGCGAACGGACGATTGGAGTGTGGTACGCATCGTCGACATTCCTCGCATCAAGCTGGAGTACCAGCTCACGCGATCGATCTTCTTCCGGTTCGTGGGCCAGTACGACGCCCTCAACGTGGACGCCCTGCACGACGACTCCAGAACGGAGGATCCGATCGTGATCCGCAACAGCGAGGGAGTCTACGAACCATCCGTCGCTGTGACCCGAAACGTGTTCAGCGTCGACGGACTGTTCTCATTCGAACCGAGTCCGGGCACGGTCATCTTTGCGGGATACGGCAGCACCATGAACGATGACGACACCTACCGGTTCCGCAACCTGGAACGCACGCAGGACGGGTTCTTCGTCAAGCTGAGCTATCTGCTTCGGATGTAGAGGGCGGTCTGCGCAAGACCTAGAACGCGGACAGCCGGGTCCCCGTCCCACGAAGGCGCGGCAAGCCGCGGCCGTGGGTAGGGTCATCCCCGCCTGGCGTTGACCCGGTCACCGTGCTCAAGAGCGAGTAGAGGGGCACTTAGAACGCCGACAAGCCCGTCACGGCCTGCCCTAGGATCAGCCCGTGGATATCGTGCGTGCCCTCGTAGGTGTACACCGACTCCAGATTGGCCATGTGCCGCATGGAGTGGTACTCCACCAGAATCCCGTTCGCGCCTAGCAGGCGCCGAGCCTCCCGGGCGATATCACACGCCATGTCGCAGTTGGCCCGTTTCGCGAGAGACACCTGCTGCGGCGTCACCGTTCCGGCGTCCTTCAGCCGTCCCAGCTGCAGGCACAGGAGCTGCCCTTGCGTGATCTTGGTCAGCATGTCGGCAAGCCGAACCTGCTGTATCTGCTTAGCCCCGATGGGCTCGCCGAACATGACCCGCTCCTTGGCGTAGCTGCGGGCTTCGTCGAAACAGGCCATCGCAGCCCCTACGGCACCGAACGAGATCCCGTAGCGAGCCTGAGTCAGGCACTTGAGCGGGTTCTTTAGACCGCTCGTCTCGGGCATCAAGGCGCTATCGGGAAGGTGTACGTCTTCCATGTGCAGCTCGCTCGTGTCCGAAGCCAGGAGCGACAGCTTCCCCTTCTGGTCGCGCGCCGAGAATCCGGGAGTGTCGGTAGGCACGACGAACCCTCGGATACCCTTGGTGTCACCGATCTCACCGGTCTGCGCCCAGACCACGGCCACGTCGGACATGGAACCGTTCGTGATCCACATCTTGGTGCCGTTCAGGACCCATCCGTCATCGGTCTTCTTAGCCGTGGTGATCATACCGGCGGGGTTGGACCCGTAGTCGGGCTCCGTCAGACCGAAGCAGCCGATCTTCTCGGCCGAGGCCAACTTGGGCAGCCACTCGCGCTTCTGCTCCTCGCTGCCAAAAGCGAAGATCGGGTACATGACCAGCGCGCCCTGGACGGAGGCGAACGAACGGATGCCCGAGTCACCCCGTTCGAGCTCCTGGTTGATCAGCCCGTACGCGACGTTGTTGAGCCCGGCACAGCCGTACTCTTCGGGTAGGTTGGCGCCCAGCATTCCCAGTTCGCCCAGTTCCGGAATGATCTCCTTGGGAAACCGACGCTCGATGTAGGCCTTGCCGATCAGCGGCATGACTCGGTCCTCCACCCATTCCCGCACGGTGTCCCGGATCATGCGCTCTTCTTCGCTGAGAAGAGAGTCGACGTCGTAGAAGTCTACGCCCTGGAACTTGCCTGCCATGGGTATGCCTCGCGCTGCATTGGATGGTCGAGCCCCAAGCTCAAACTAGTGGGGATCCTGCCCGGGTGGAACGGCCTCGACGAGGTCTCTTTTGCCGAGTCGAGCCATGGTGAAGAGAGTCTCGCGCGTGACCCGAGAGGCAACGTAGAACGCTGCAAGCACCGTACCGATCCAGCCACCGATTACGAGGTCGGATGGCTGGATGTAGAGCCAGATCCAAAGCGCCAGGGCGGTCGCAACAACGAAGCCGGCCCGCCAACTCTTCCTAGTGGCGCGGGCGTAGACCGACAAACGGCAGTCGTCACACCAGAGGATACGATCGAGGTCGGCCCGAGGAGTCATCTCGCCGCAGCGCATGCACGCTACGGCCTCCGAATCACTGGTCGTCCAGGTCACGACAGAGACCGCACCACGGCTGCGGTAAAGTCGGCCGTGGAAGCGCCGCCCCCCATGTCCTGAGTCCGCGCCTCGCCTGAACCGACGACGCTGTCCAACGCGCTGCGCAGGATTTTCAGCGTGGCGTCGGTTACTTCCGGCCCGATCCCATCTCCGGGGATGACGGTAACGGTCTTGGTCATACGATGGATTCGCCCTTCAATAAATGGGGTGGGCAAATCTAATGTGAAAGCGGAGGGCAGGCGCCCTTCTTCGCTGTCATCAGCGCCCTGTGAATTCAGCGCTGTACGAAAATTCGGTGCGGTCCTCACCCCACTCCACGAGATCCTCGAGGTAGGAGGGACGCTGCGTACCCTCGAGCCGTGCCTTTCCGGCAACGTTCTTGGCTCGCTTCCACGTGAGTTCGTTGAGACGGTCCCTGAGCAGGAGTACACGCGCCACTTCCGTATCGCGCCGACTCGTCCGAGTGATCACACGGACTCCGGCCAACCCGGGATAGGCATTGAGCACCGACTCGGTCTCGGCCGAAAAGAGGTAGATGTACGGTCCGACCTTGGCCCAGAGAGTGCCGCCCCGGCGGACTTGCTGAAACGGCTGGTTGACCAAGATCTCGAGCACGTTGCCGCTTAGGCGTACGGTGATGTCGGACGACGAACCGTAGAAGCCTCGGGCTTCGCTATCGGACGGCAAGGTGAGATCGGGCTCCTCGCACGTCCCCGCACCGAGAACTCCGATGAGGGCCACGGTCAACCCGACTCTAAGTGTCTTGATCCCAGTCATATTCTTCATTCTGCTATCGCACGTACCATAACAACCAACCGGCGAATTTGCCCGTACAACGGGTCACCCACCCGGTCCACTTTCGCTCTCAGAAACACGGTCGCCGTCAGGCCATCCGCTGTACTCCGGATGGCCGGAGACCGCGCGAGCGTCCTTCGGAGTTCCTCCGGAAACACCCAATCGATCTCACTGCCTCGCTCACGCAGGGCGAAAGCGATCTCCGCGTCCACGTCCCCCGGCACACTCTGTCGGATCTGCACGGGGTACACCATCACCCTTCTTCCCCGCAGATCCGGTACGAATCCGCGCATGGAGCCGGCCTCCGGAAGCGGCGTATTTCCACCGCCGCCGCAGGCGTGCAATAACAACGTCGCAAGCACCATGCCCACACCACGCACGGGTAGCCGAAAAAGCGTCCCGCGCTTCAACGTCAAACGAGAATCCATCAGCCTCCCTAGGTGGGGTCGCGGGGTGCCCAGCATATCGCTATTGGTGAGCCGGTGAAACCTATTCAAAGCACTGAATACGGTACACCCCGCTCTCAGGAAGAGAATACGCATGGCCCGCCCCGAGCATTTCCCCTCGCGAGGCCTAGCTACTCAGCGGAGTCAGGCCCTTCAGGCTCGAGGTTAAGCGCTGCAGAGTTGATGCAGTAGCGCACTCCCGTGGGTTCCGGGCCGTCGGGAAAAATGTGCCCGAGATGCCCGTCACAGTTGGCGCACAGCACCTCGGTGCGCCGCATCCCCAGAGTGTCATCGACCTCCTCGCGAATCTTGTCCCCGTCCGCCGCGGCGTAGAAGCTCGGCCATCCGCATCCGGAGTCGTACTTGGTCCCGGAATCGAAGAGGGACGTGCCGCACCCCGCACACACATACGTACCCGGATCTTTGGCATCCCAGTACTCACCGGTGAACGCACGTTCGGTGCCTTTCTCACGGAGTACGCGGTACTGCTCGGGAGTCAGGGACGCACGCCATTCCTCGTCCGTTTTGGTCGGCTTGTCGGACATGATCCTCTCCTACGGGCAGCGGGTGAAATGACCGCCGATAAACTAGCGATGTTGGGAAGACGTGGGGGAGCCTGGGACTCCCCGGCGGGGGACCCACAATCCCCGCCAGACATCTTGCTAGCCTGCGATTCGTATGGTCTCTTTCATCGTCAAGCAGTCACGCCACGTCTCAAGATTCGAGCACAGATCCATGAGCGATACCTCCGTTCGACATATCCGGTGGGACGACATTCCGAAAGAGGAATTGAACCCCCTCCTGGAGCGGCAGTTGATCACCGGTGAGAAGGGCATGCTGGCCCACGTGCATCTGGCTAAAGGGGCGGTGGTCCCGCAGCACTCCCATCACAACGAACAGTTCACCTACATCGTCAGCGGTTGTCTACGCTTTTGGATCGGAGAGGATCAGTCAGAGGTCGTCGACGTTCGCGCCGGCGAGGTGCTGCATATTCCGGCCCATGTCCACCACAAAGCGGAAGCCCTCGAGGACACCCTGGACTTGGACATCTTCGTACCTCCCCGGGAAGACTGGCTTTCCGGGACCGACGACTACCTGCGGAGATAGCCCCATGGATCTCGGACTCAAGGGCAAGACAGCCCTCGTGGCGGCCTCCAGCAGAGGCCTCGGGCGCGCGTGCGCCGACGAGCTGGCACGCGAGGGCGCCAACTTGGTGATATGCGGACGCAGCGTGCGGCCTCTCGAGTTGGCGCGGCAAGCAATCTACGACGAGACCGGAGTCGAGGTCGTTGCCGTACCAGCCGATCTGAGCGAGCCCGACGACATCGATCGCCTGATGGCCGCGGCAAAGACCGAGTTCGGAAAGGTCGATATCTTGGTGACCAACACGGGTGGGCCGCCGCCCGGACCCTTCGAGAGCCACTCCAGGGAGGATTGGAACGAGGCGGTGCGCCAGAACTTCTACAGCGTGCTGAATCTGACGAGGGACGTCCTTCCCTCCATGCGGGAGGCTGGCTGGGGGCGGATCATCAACATCACCTCCGTGGCCGTGAAGCAGCCCGTCGACGGGCTCATCCTTTCCAATGCCGTGCGGGCGGGCGTGACCGGCTTTGCCAAGACGCTCGCAAACGAAGAGGCCCACTTCGGCATTACGGTGAACAACGTCATGCCGGGGTACACCAAGACGGAGCGTCTGGAGAAGCTCGCGGCCGACGCGGCTGACCGCTCAGGCCTGCTGGTGGAGGAAGCCTATGCTCGGTGGGAAAGCCAGATTCCAATGGGGCGTATAGGTACGCCGGCCGAGTTTGCCGCACTCGTGACGTTCCTGGCTTCTGAGAGAGCCAGCTACATTACCGGAGTCTCGATACCGGTGGACGGGGGAGCCATTCGCTCCCTGCTGTAGCCCCAAGGCTTGAACGCCTCGGGCACACCGGTGGGGCACAACAGGGGGCAGGGGCGGTATCAGCCGCGAAATCAAAAGACAAAACGGAGCACGCTATGTCGGGGAAACTCGTGGGAGCTGAATACATCTGGCGCGACGGCGAAGTCATTCGTTGGGAAGACGCGACCGTCCATCTCTTGAGTACTGCGGTTCAATTCGGAACTTCGATGTTCGAGGGAATCCGATGCTACGACACCCCCAAGGGACCCTGTGTCTTCAGGCTGGACGCCCACGTCGAGAGGCTCCTTCATTCCTCCAAGATCTACCGGATGGAGCCGGACTATACGCGACAGGAGATCATCGACGCATGCTTGGTAACGGTCGCGCGTAACAACCTGAAGGACTGCTATATCCGACCCATGGTCCTGAGAGGATATGGCTCCGCGGGTCTCGACCCGAGGGACAGCCCCATCGAGACCTGCGTCGCCGCTTGGCCTTGGGCGGCGTACCTAGGAGAAGACGCCTTAGAAAAGGGCGTCGACGTCGGTGTCTCATCGTGGAACCGGCCGGCACCAAACACGTTTCCGGTTCAGGCAAAGGCCGCGGGGCACTACAACAACGCGCAGCTCATCAAGATGGAAGCGGTCACCAACGGATATTCCGAAGGACTCGTGTTGTCGACCGAAGGCCTCCTGAGCGAAGGCAGCGGCCAGAACGTGTTTCTGGTCCGAGGCGGTGCCCTAGTGACACCCCAGCTCGATGGCTCACTGCTGCGCGGCATCACGCGCGATACGGTCGTGAAGATGGCCACCGACCTCGGCATCGAGGTTCAGGAGCGTCCTGTGCCGCGCGAAGACCTCTACACGGCCGACGAGGTGTTCTTCACCGGTACCGCAACCGAGGTGACCCCCATTCGCAGCGTGGACCGCATCACGGTCGGCGAAGGTAAACCCGGTCCGGTCACAAAGGCGGTCCAGCAGCGCTTCCTAGGCGTTGCCAAAGGCACGGAAGAAGACCTACACGGGTGGCTTACACCCGTGTGCCCATAGGGACGCACATGCTTTCTAGGCGGCCTAGTTCCCTACCGCGCCCGCATCAACGTTCCTGTGATCGGCCGCGCCTAGACGGTCACCGTTCTCGGGATCGATCATGATCGAGTGGGCCAACCCCTGGCCTCCTCGGACCGACACCGTGTAGCCGGCCCTCTCGAGCTCCACCACAGTCTCGGGCGACACCCCGTCCGCCTCGATCCGGACGGCGTCGGGCAGCCATTGGTGGTGCATCCGCTTGGCGTTGACCGCCTCTTGGATGTTCATGTCGAAGTCGACAACGTTCAGAATCACCTGCATGACCGTGTTGATGATCGTGCGGCCGCCCGGGCTTCCGACCACGGCAACCAACTCACCGTCCTTCGCCAAGATGCTTGGCGTCATGCTCGAAAGCATGCGCTGCTCGGGCCTTGCAAGGTTCGGCTCCGTGCCGATCAGACCACGCTCGTTCGTGAGCCCGGGGCCCGCATTGAAGTCGCCCATTTCATTGTTGAGCAAGAAGCCGCCGCCTGGGACTGTGATCGCCGACCCGTAGCCGGACTCGAGCGTATACGTGACCGAAACGGCCATTCCGTCGCCGTCAACGACCGAATAGTGCGTCGTCTCCGGGCTCTCGTAGGGCTCGGTGGCATCGGTCGGAATCGATACGCCGGCTCTGACCGGATCGATGTCCGCTCGCTGAATTGCCGCGTAGTCCTTGTCGGTCAGTCGGTGCAGCGGCACGTCAACGAAGTCGACATCGGCCACGAAGCGTGCGCGATCCCGGAAGCCACGGCGCATGGCCTCGGTGACATAGTGGACGTACTCGGTGGAGTTGTGGCCCATCGAGGTGAGGTCGTACCCCTCGAGGATGTTCAGCATCTCGACCATGGCGATGCCGCCGCTCGACGGGGGCGGCATGGATATAATGTCGTAGCCCCTATACGTGCCCTTTACCGGCGTGCGCTCCTTGGCCTGGTACCGAGAGAGATCCTCAAGGGTGATGATACCGCCCCCCCGCTCCATCTCGGCAACGAGCAAGCGTGCCGTCTCACCCTTGTAGAAGCCGTCCCTACCGTCGTCGGCGATGCGGTCCATGGTCCGGGCCAGGTCGGTCTGTACAAGCCGGAAACCGGGGTCCAACGGACGCCCGTCCATCGAGAACGATGCGACCGTGCCTTCATACGCGGAGCCGCGCCCTTCAACGAGCCGCTGAAGCCCACGCGCGAGCCGCGGTGTGATGTCGAATCCGTCACGCGCCAAGCCAGTGGCGGGCCGGACCAGACGACGCCACTCCTCGCTGCCGTAAAGGCGATGCGCCTTCCAAAACCCAGCCACCGTACCCGGCACACCTACCGCCATATGGCTGTTGTGGTGTTTGGTGCGGGAGTACTCACCCGACTCGTCGAGCCACATGTCGGGATGGGCCGCCAAGGGGGCCTTCTCGCGGAAGTCGACCGCTGTCGTGCCACCGTCGGGAAACCTGATGACCATGAAGCCGCCGCCGCCGATGTTTCCGGCGGACGGGTGGGTCACCGCGAGGGCGAAGCCCGTCGCGATGGCTGCATCCACAGCGTTGCCGCCGGCAGCTAGGACGTCGGCGCCCGCCTTGCTCGCATGCACGCTCTCCGAGACGACCATGCCGTTCGGTGCGCGGACCGGCTGGACAGTGTCCGCCTGGACGGCGATGGATGTTAGCGGCTCAGGTGGCGGAGAGGCCGTGAGGCCGGTAGTGCCCAACCAAAGAACCGCTAGGGCTGCAAAGGCAAACGCACGACGTCGGTCGATCATTTGGTTCTCCCTACTTCTCTGAATTTCGGTCATAGTACACAATGTTCTCCCACTCACTGGCGTCCGAGCGTGCCACGACCGCAACCACCGGCTCCGTATCACTCATGTTGAACACTTCGTGGGGAACGTCAGCTTCGATGAAAATGAAATCACCCGCCTTGTTCTCTAGGACATGCTTCAGCCCCGGGCCATATTCGTGGCGGACGTTACCCTCCAGGATGTACAGCATGAGCTCGAAGCCGACATGGATGTGGGCATAAGCGACCCCGCCAGGGGGAATCATCGCCACGTTCATTGATAGCTTGCTGGAGCCCACGTTCTTGGCCGAGAGTCCTGCCTTGTAGCGAATATTGTTCCAGCCCCGGAACGTACCACTGGCTCGGATCGTGGAGATGCCCTCTCCTCCCTCGACCATAGCTGCGAGATCCTGGGTTTCCCCAGACAGTTCCGCGGTTTCTTCAGACATTCCGTTTACGCCTCTGATTCCAATTCCTTGATGAACAGATCGGCCAATGCAGGGCCAGCGCCCTCGTCTTCATGCTTGAAGAACACGAAGATATCGTCCCACCCTTGATTATTGAAAGACTCGGCCCAGCGAGTCAACTCCCCTGGCTCGTACGCTTCCTTACGCAGTCGAGCATATCCGAATGAGGCCGTGGCCACTACCGGAGGGGGCTCGTCCTGGCCCGTATCGGACGTGACTAGGGCCGCGCCTGCGCCATTCAGCACTTCGTAGACCTCGTCGTCGAACCACGTCGTGTTGCGGAACTCGAACGCCGCTCGGAAGCCCTTTGGGAACAACCCGACGAAGTTGCGGAGACGCTCCACGTCCACCTTCAGGTTCGGGGGAAGCTGAAACAGAATGGGCCCCCGGCGGGCGCCGAGTTCCTGAGACACCTCTAACAGATACGCGAGTTCGTCGGCAGCTTCGGGCTTGAGCCTCTTGAAGTGGGTAATCTTTCGTGAGGCCTTGAGTACGAAGGCGAAGTCCTCCGGCACCTTTTCGCCCCAGTCCACCAGCACCTTCGGCGAAGGCATGCGATAGAAGGTGTTGTTGATCTCGACCGCTTTCAGGCGTTCGCCGTAGTACGACAGCATCTGATCGTTCTTCAGATCCTCGGGATAGAAGCTTCCCTTCCACTCCTTGTACGAGAATCCGCTCGTACCTACCCAGAAATTCATCCTCGTCTCACAGCAGATACCCGCCGTCGATGGGAATCACGACCCCCGTAATGTGTCGCGCCGCCTCAGAACACAAGAAGAGGACGACGCTGGCCACGTCCTGAGGGTCACCCAACCTGCCCAACACACTCCGATCCCTTGCCTGGTCCAGAATCTCAGCAGGCACTCCAGCCGTGAGCCGGGTGGTGCGGATGTAGCCGGGAGCCACCGCGTTGACGTTGATATTCTTGGGGCCGAGTTCAACCGCGGCGCTTCGTGTAAAGCCGATGATACCCGCCTTCGACGCCGCGTAGTTCGCAATGCCGAACTCGCTCTGAAGGCCATGGACCGAGGTGATATTGACGATCTTGCCCCACTCCTGAGCGCGCAGATAGGGTGCCACGGCACGCGTCATGTGGAAGACCCCGGACAGGTTCGTGTTCATAACCGTTGACCACTCGTCGTCGGTCATGCGCCACAGCGCTCGGTCCCGCCCGACACCCGCATTGTTCACCACCACATGGAGGCCACTCAAACGCTCGGCCGCGTTGCCCACGAACGTGTTGACCTGGTCTGGATCTCGGACGTCGCACGCCTCGCAGTGGACCCGTACGTCCAGTTCACGAAGGGCGTTCGCCGTTTCCTGGGCTTCCGCATTGGACTCCTCGCCGGTGTCCAGGTAACAAAAGGCCACATCCGCCCCGGCAAGCGCCAGGTCCATGACGATGGCCCGACCAATGCCGGCGGACCCGCCGCTTACCACAGCCACCTTGCCCCACAATCCCTCGACGTCGACGGACGGACGGAGCTGCGTCGTCGTGCCGACCTCGTCGAGTAGTTGCTCCACGACGTCCTCGAGAGCCTGTGGCTCCGCGGTACCGATCTGCTCCTGATCGGACGACTCGTCGCCCAGCGCTGGGTCGGTCTTGTCGGGTTGTCGGTCGGACATGGATCGAAGGGAATGCCACACGCGGCCACCTTCCCGGACCGGGAGGGCGCAACCTGTAGGGAACGCACGTTTACGGGATGTTACGCCGCTCCGCCGAGAAGCGCTACGATCTCACCTTCGGTCAGGGTGTGGTCGGTAGCCTTGGCTGCGGCGAAGAGCGTACGGCAGGCCGCTTCATCGTCCGGATCGTATCCGTGGCCTGCCAACCATGCCTTTACGTTCGAGAGCCCCGACATCGGACCGATCTCGATCTCCTGGGTTCTTCCTACCATGGAAGCAGGCACGCCGGAGTAAATGCGGTCGGCAAGCCAGGCGTCCCCTTTGGCCGCAGCCTTCACGATTGCGGCCGCATGTACCCCGGTACCTGTGCGGAACGCATCGCGGCCTACGACCGGGTAGCTGCTTGTGAGGGGCACCTGACATGCAGCGGACGCGGTGAGACAATAGTCAGGCAACTTGGTGAGATCGGCGTCGTGTAGTCCGAGTAGTTTAAGGTTCACCAGGAGAAGGTCCATCTCGACGTTGCCTACGCGCTCCCCGATGCCGAGGGCCGTCGCATGGATGCGGGTGGCGCCGGCCTCGATGGCCGCTAGGGCGTTCGCCAGACCTAGACCTCGATCACGGTGACCGTGCCAGTCCACGCCGACGTTCTCGCCCGAGGGCTCTACGATCTCTTCGATCACGAAACGGACCAGAGCCCTGACGCCGTCCGGCGTGGCGTGCCCAACCGTATCTGCGATGCAGAGTCGCCGAGCACCCCACTCGATGGCGTTTCCGTAGAGAGCCCTGAGGGTCTTCGGCCGGGCCCTCACGGTGTCCTCAGTCACGAACATGACCGGCAGGCCTTCGGCCACGGCGAAGGTTACGGCCTCCTCGGACACCCGTAACATCTTGTCCAGCGTCCAGTCCTCGGCATACTGACGAATTGGCGAACTTCCGATGAACGTGCAGGCCTCGATCGGGATGCCCACCGCCTGAGAGATGTCCGCGATCGGCTGCACGTCGGCCACCACCGTACGTGCGGCGCAGTTGGCCTTGATCGAAAGGCCACCGCTTACGATTTCGGTAGCCAGGGCACGCACCGCATCGACCGCACGAGGGCCAGCACCGGGGAGCCCGATATCGGCCGTGTGGATCCCCAACTCGTCCATGAGATGGAGCAGCCTGATCTTGTCTTCGATAGGTGGGTCCACCACGGACGGATTTTGAAGTCCGTCGCGCAGCGTCTCGTCGTCCAGCTCGATATGGGACACACTGGTCCAATCGAACGCCGCTGCGTCAGCCGAATTCCAGTCGTGAATCAGGTCCTGCTCGTCCATGTCTCTACTGGTTGAATCACCTTCAGATGGGCCCGTCCAGCTCGGCCCGGCGACGTAGCAAGATAGCCGGGGGTATGAAAATCCTACAGGCGCTGCCCCGGCGGCGGCGTCTCTCAGATGAGGTCTTCTGGTTTGACGGGTCCGGTGTAGGCTTCGAGCTTGGATCATACCTCACACCGCCCCGGTCAGCCCCGAAGAAATCCAACGCCATCCCCGTGTGTCGGCTGCCCGTGACCACGTCATTGCTGGTCGCCGAGCTTACCTGATCGGTTGGTCCACCGAGAGCCGGGCCGACTAACCTCCGTCGATTTCCGTGTCGTCCGCCACGCTCAGCTTCCCGCTGAAGCCGTGCACCCGAGAGTTCGGCCCCACCAACGAACCGGTCAATTCGGACCCCATAATTTCGGATGACCGGCCAACCATAGTGTCTACGAGAGTAGACCCTTCTACTCGGGCGTCCGCGCCGATCGTGACGTTGGGCCCCACGGTGGATCCGACAACCGAAGCCCCACCTTCGATTCGGACCGGCTGCACCAACGTGCTGACCTCAACCGTGGCTGAATCGTCGACCCCCGCCCGTCCGCCCTCAAGCAGGAAGCGGTTGGTATCGATCAGCGTGTCGAGCTTCCCGCAGTCATACCACCCCTCCACCGGCACCACCTGGATCTTGGCTCCGTGGTCGACCATGTACTGGAAGGCGTCTGTTAGGTAAAACTCGCCGGACGGCCCCGGCTCCGAAGCCAACGTGTCGTTCACTCCCTCGAACAGGAGTCGCCAATCACGCATGTAGTAAAGGCCGATATTTGCGAGTTTCGAGATAGGCTCGGACGGCTTCTCGATGATGCGTTCCATATGGCCGTCCTGGTCGGTAAGGACGACCCCGTAGCGATAGTAGTCCTCGACCTCTTTCGCCCAAATAACACCCGCGGCGCTCTCCTCGACGCGCTTCACCAACGTGAGATCGGCATCGAAGAGCGTATCGACGAACAGGATCAGCACCTCATCGTCTATGTATGGCTCGGCCAAGCCCACCGCCCCCGCCGTGCCGTCCTGGACCTCTTGGACCACGTAGTGCGCGGTGATATCGGGATACGACTCGGCGATGTATGCCTCTATGACCCCTCGGAGATAACCCACCACGAACACGATCTCGTCGACGCCCAAGGCGGCGAGGTCGTCCATGATGTAGCTCATCACCGGGCGACCCGCGACGTGGACGAGAGGCTTGGGCGTAACGTGCGTATGCGGACGGAGACGGGTACCCTTTCCGGCCAGCGGTATTATAGCTTTCATCGGGCGGACAGTAGGGGGATAGGGTGCTGGGTGCAATCGATCAAAGGGGAACACTCATGCGCCGTTCGGGTCAAGACATCCGCCGCCGAACGACTCCTTCTCCATTGCCCCGGAGGCTAGCCGGTTGCTGAGAGAACGCCTCGAGCGAGCCCTCACCACCAATCAGGCCGAAACGGACCCTCGGTCCGACGATCCCCGGCTCAAGGGGAGGACCTACGCCATTCCGTTCGACCACGTCTGGACCGCCTGCGTCGAGCTCGTCAAACGGTCTCGTGGGTGGACGCCTCTTCAAGAGAACGACCTAGATGGCTTTATCCGGGTCCGTTGCCGCACGCTGGTTTTCAAGTTCCTCGACGATGTCGAAATCCGTATCGGGCTGGACGACCACGCAATGACTCGCGTCGACATCACGTCACGATCCCGAAGGGGGCGAGCAGACTTTGGCACGAACGCACGTCGGATCGGCCGTTTCGTGAAGGGTCTCGATAGAAAGCTGGGCGCCGAGGACGGAGCGATACTCGACCCGACGGTCCTCGAGACATGGCCCGTGGAAGCTGGATGACGGAAAGAAACGACGTTCGGCCCAAGATTCTTGTCGCAGTCTTCCTGGCAGTGACCGGGTGTGTTGGAGAAGCCCCCAGTCCTCAGACGTCCGAGCAGGGTCCCACGCCCGCCGCGGGGCCCGTTCGAAACTTCGACGACCGCATTTACGAACGGAATGTGGTGTTCATGACCATGGGCGCCGACAGTGCGATCATCGTTCCGTGGTTGCTCCGCTCAGCCGGCTCAGCGCAAGGCGTTGAGCGAACAGCAGAGGCATGGCTCGCACGAGCCGGTATCTGGGAACCGTTCTTCACCGACCGGTGGGACTCTCCCGCGACCCGCTCTCCGTTTCGAGTTCATCCACACGGTCCAATGGATCTGGTCGTGGGCCCCGATGGCGCCCTCGAGGAAATTCTATACGAAGAAGGGCCGAGACAGTTGGGGGTGATTATCGACGAAGGGATGTCGGACTGGAGTGGCAACTTGGGCGAGACCTTCCGAGTGCATCAGGGGGCCGCCCACTTCGGGGATCAGCGGATCGAGGGCCTGATCCTCGATATGAACCGAATTCACCGGAGGGAGGGCCCAGCTCCTGGCGAGTGGATGTTTCTGACCGGGGCGGGGCGGCTCGCCCTGGTGATCGTCGAGACGGGCGAGTCCTCCACCTATACGGCCTGGGGACGATGGGGCGAAGAGGAATACCGGTGGCCTGAAATGGAGGTGGAGTGGAGCGCGGTGCGGTCGTTTGAGGAAGCCCGTCGTGACGTTCCCGTTGGCTGGGAACTCAACACCCCCGATCGCGCCTTGTCACTTTCGTTGGTGAGCGCCGGAATGGAGTTACGTACGGGGGCCGGAGAAGGTCCACTCCTTCCGGTAGAGGGGCTGTACCAGGTGTCCGGATCCTTGGTTCTGGCTGGAGATTCCATCAAGGTGCACGGTCTCGTGCGCCACTTACAGAGGTAGCCGCGTGCCCGACGAGTTATTCCGCGCACTGATCGCCATCGCCTTCGGCTCCCTGGCCGGGGGACTCACGAACTCGGTTGCGATCTGGATGCTGTTCCATCCCTATGAGGCCCCGACCCTCGGCCGGCGAGACATCAAGATGCTGCAGGGAGCCATCCCGAAGAATCAAGCGCGGCTCGCTGCTGCCGTAGGACGCACCGTAGGGACCCGGCTCCTGACCGAGGAAGATCTTGGAGAAATCTTCAGCGACCAGGAGTTCCGCACAGCCTTCAACGGCCACCTTTCGGGGTTTCTCGACGCGCTACTTCACCGGGAGCGGGGGTCGGTAAGAGACCTGTTCCCTGAACGCATGCACGAGAAGATCGAAGTGATCGTCGAGGACGTTGCGACGTTCGGCTTGGACCGACTGCACGAGTACCTCCAGTCCGAGCGTTTCGCGGAGACGGTTACCGCACGCGCCGGTGACATCGTCCAGTCCATCGCGGACGAGCCAATCGCGGGGCTTCTGACGTCCGCACGGGAAGGAGCGATCTCGGGGGCGGTCGACGAGTGGATTACGGGGGCTGTCGAGAGCGAGGACTTCAGTCAGGCCATCGACGACTACTTGGACCGTGCCGCGCGCAGGATCCTCGAACCCGACCGCACCTTCCAGGAAGTCCTTCCCTTGGGCCTAGTGGGGGCCGTCGAGAAGGGGATCGCGGCTTATCTCCCGCTCGCGATCGAGCGCCTCGGTTCCCTGTTGGAAGACAAAGAGGCGCGCGCAAAATTCGAGGGCTTCGTGCACGACCTACTTCATCGCTTCCTCGGCGATCTGAAGTTTCACCAGCGCGTCGTTGCCAAGCTCATCATCACCGAATCCACGGTGGACATGGTCTTGGATACGATCGAGGCGGATGGAGCCGAGCGCCTGACCGAGATGCTCCAGGAAGAAGCCATGCAGAATGCCATGGCGGGCGGAATCAATGATGCGATCGTGGATTTTCTGAGGCGTCCGGTAACGTCGGTGCTTGGAGATCCGGACGATCCCAGCGTCGTGGACGCGAGGGATACGGTGGTCGGATGGTTCGTAGAACTCGCACAGGACCCGGCCTCACGCAGCTTCATCGTGGAGAAGCTCGAAGGCGCCCTAGGCAAGATGGGCGCCCGGACGTGGGGCGAGGTGTTCGAAAAGCTTCCGCCCGACCGCGTCGCCGAGTGGTTGGTGGCCGGCGCCCGGAGCGAGCCCGCCGCCACCCTGTTCCGCGAATCCGTGAACCGGCTCTCCAAGAACATCCTGGAGCGTCCGATCGGGACCCCTTCGGACTGGCTTCCTACAGGAGCGGCTCGCACCGCCGAGGAGACCCTCGGAGACCCGATCTGGGAGTGGCTACAGACGCAGGTACCTTACGTGGTTCAGCAGATCGACGTCGCGGGGCGGGTGGAAGAAAAGGTGCTCGCCTTCCCGCCAGCCCGTATGGAGGAGCTCGTCAAGAAGGTGACGCACAAGGAACTCAAGATCATCGTCCGACTCGGGTACCTGCTCGGCGGGATCATCGGGATGGCTCTTTGGGTCATGGACAGCTTCTTCAGCTGAAGTCCGCCGTCCGTGAAGGGCCCCTCAGTCGCGTGGGCGCTTGTCCGGACGATCCTTCGCGACCGCAGTCTTAAAGTGCTTCCGGCCGCGACGGAGCTCT
>Ga0115002_10003923_pt1 | contig 18345 bp, 10 predicted proteins | sample ArcticOcean_MG_C_8_FD_89576 | JGI IMG/M metagenome (GOLD analysis project Ga0115002, IMG submission 89576) | Marine microbial communities from western Arctic Ocean - ArcticOcean_MG_CB11_86 | ecosystem: Environmental > Aquatic > Marine > Oceanic | place: Arctic Ocean: Canada Basin | collected... | reverse complement strand
GCCATTCTCGACATCGGCTGTGGCACCGGTGCCGCTGGCTCCGCCTGGGCACTCGCCGCCGGGAGCACGCCGACAGTGACCGGAATTGATCGCCATCCATGGGCCGTCGAGGAGGCGAGATGGGCCTACCGACAGCTGAAAATTGCCGGACACGCACGACGCGGTGACGTTGCGCGTCTACCCCCCCTCGTGCCGGGAACGGCGGTAGTGGCGGCATACGTGCTGAATGAACTACCGGACGCGCTCCGCGCGCAGGTGGAAAATCGCCTAGTTGAAGCAATCGGCCGCGGCACCAGGATTCTCGTGATCGAGCCGATCGCGCGCCGCGTCTCGCCCTGGTGGAACGAGACGGCATCCCGTATCAAGGCCGCCGGAGGGCGCGCCGACGAGTGGCGTTTTGATGTTGACCTTCCGCCCCTGGTGCGCCTGCTCGACAAGGCGGCGGGACTCAACCACCGGAAGCTGACGCTACGGTCGCTCTACTGCGCGGGCACGAGTCACTGACGCGACGCACAACTGCCGACAAGTCCCTGCTCTGCGGCTACAATCCCACCATGCGCCGTTTACGCATCGCGGTGTTCGCTGCGGCGCTCGTCTCCGCAAGCAGCCTTTGGGTCGGGTACGCCCAGCCCCCGAATCGACCGCTTGCCGTCGTCGCTGAGTTCGACGGCATCATTCACCCTATCTCTGCCGAATACCTGAGCCAGACCATCGACGAGGCTGATGCGTCCAGCGCCGACGTCGTCGTATTCATCCTGCGCACACCCGGCGGCCTGCTCGACTCGACGCGCGCCATCATCTCGCGGATGATCACATCGCGGGCGCCGGTGGTGGTCTTCGTGGGGCCGTCGGGCTCGCGCGCAGCATCGGCGGGATTCGTGATCGCGCTGGCCGCCGACGTCGCGGTGATGGCTCCGGGGACCCACATCGGCGCGGCACACCCGGTGTCGGGCACAGGCGAGCCGGTCGACGACACGATGGCCGAGAAGGCGGCTTCGGACACGGCCGCGTATGCGCGATCACTGGCAGCCGCACGTGGGCGCAGCGAGGCGTTGGCGGAGGAGGCCGTGCTGGACAGCCGCGCCTTCACAGACGGAGAAGCCCTTGGCGCCATGCCCCCCCTGATTGATTTCATAGCGCAAGACCTCGATGACGTGCTCCGTCAGCTCGATGGTCGTATGGTCACGCGATTCGATGGGCAGACGAGCACGCTGCGCACGGCCAACGCGGAGGTGCGGCGCGTGAACATGACGCGCAGGCAGGAGTTTCTGGGCGCGATCGCACATCCCCAGATCGCCACGCTCCTGCTGACCCTCGGGATGCTCGGGCTGACCATCGAACTGTGGAGCCCAGGGGCGATTCTCCCTGGGGTCGCAGGCGGACTGTGCCTGCTGCTGGCATTCTTTGCGTTTCAGATCTTGCCGGTCAGCGCCACCGGACTCCTGCTCATTCTGTTCGGCCTGATCCTGCTGATCCTGGAACTGACCGTCCCGAGCTTCGGCGTGCTGGGTATTGGCGGCACGATCAGTCTTGTGCTCGGAGCGACTATGCTCACGCGCGACGCCATCCCCGGAGTCGAGGTCAGCCTCGGATTCATCGTGCCGATGGCAGTCGGCTGTGCCGCCATCGTGCTGTTCCTGGGCCGGCTCGCACTGAGGTCGCAACGGCAAGGTTCAGTATCTGGCCTCGAAGGCATGGTCGGGGCACACGCCCGAGTCCGCGATGCGATCGGGCAGGGCGCCACCGGCAACGTCGATGTCCACGGAGAGATCTGGCGCGCGCGGAGCGCACTCCCACTGGCGGCAGGACAGCCTGTCCGCGCCACCTCGGTTGATGGTCTGACACTCACCGTCGAACCGCTCGATCCCCAGGCGCAAGAAGGAGAACGCTGATGGAACTGTCCCCGACGCTGATGATGCTGCTCATTGTTGTCTTCTACTTGTTCAGCTCAGTACAAATCCTCGCCGAATACGAGCGGGGCGTCATCTTCAGGCTTGGCAAGCTCCTTCCGACGAATAAGGGCCCAGGGGTGGTGCTGGTGTTCAGGCCGATCGATCGGATCGTGCGCATGAGTCTCAGAACGGTCGTGCTGGACGTGCCGCCGCAGGACATCATCACTCGCGACAATGTGTCGGTGAAAGTGAACGCCGTCGTCTATTACCGCGTCATCGACCCGAGCCGCGCCGTCGTCGAGGTCGAAAACTTCGACTACGCCACGTCGCAGCTGGCGCAGACGACGCTGCGAAGCGTGCTCGGACAAGCGGAGATGGACGACTTGTTGTCGGAGCGGGATCGCCTCAATCAGCAGCTACAGACCATCCTGGACAAGCAAACTGACCCGTGGGGTATCAAGGTGTCGGCCGTGGAGGTGAAACACGTCGATCTGCCGCAGGACATGCAGCGTGCCATGGCCAGGCAGGCCGAGGCAGAGCGCGAGAAACGAGCCAAGATCATCCATGCGGAAGGCGAACTCATCGCATCGGAGAAACTGGCGCAGGCAGCCGCAATCATCGACCGCGAGCCGGCGGCCATCACGCTCCGTTACCTGCAAACGCTGACCGAGATCGCCTCGGAACAGAACTCCACCATCGTGTTTCCGCTCCCAATGGAGCTCATGCGCATGATGAAGCCAGGCAAGAACGCAGGTTAGCCGTCGGTCGGCTGGGTCGATGCTCGTACTGTGCTACGCGGCTCGAAGAATCCCACAGCGCGCGAGCAGGCTGTGGCGACACTCGGGCTGCTAGCGAGCGCCCCGCAACAGTTGATCGGCGGCGATGAGCACCGTCCAACGGAGGCGCTGCGGATAATCCAGCTCACGTGCAAGAAATTCGCGAACCGTCGCCGCCGCCTCCGCCGATCGATGACCGCTCAGCACCGCGTCGGCCCAGCGCATGGGTAGAAAGATGTCGCCTGTGCGCTGGATCTCACGCAACAGATCGAGCGCCGGCGCTATGAACCGCCGCGCCTGGCGTTCCCGCAAAGGATGGTTCAGGTAGGCCAGCGACTCGACAACCCACGGCTCCCGACGCCGATTCTCCACCTGCGAGAGCCGGGCAAACGCCCCCTCGCGCACGGCGGGGTCTGCCGACAGTGCCGGCATCACGAAGGCAAACCTCGCCCGCCGATCGGGGTTCTCTGTTCGATCGTGCTGGGTCTGCAGAATCTCCCGCCACGCTGGCACCTCGCGCACCGCCAGCGCCAGCGCCAGCGCGACCTCGTCCGTCTCGCCCAGCGGCAATCCCTCGATCCGATCGTCCCGCCGCCACAACGCCTCGATCGACGCCAGGCTCGCCGGCGTGAGCGCCAGGTCTCTGAAGGCCGCGAACCACGCCGCCTTCGCGCTCCGGGTCGACGCGCGCCCGACGCCGGCCCAGAGCATCGTCTCTAGCGCCGGTGCGCGCCGTGCGCGCTCGTCGGCGTCAAGATGCGCCCAGAATGCCTGGATCGTGTAGGCCAAGACCCGCTGGATATTTTGCTCGTCGGTCTCCGCCGCTAATGCGCGGCCGGCCGCATCGAGGAAAGCGCCGGCGTCAACGTGCGACTCCATTACGTTGTCCCACAAGGTGACCCACGCGCTGCCTCTGGTGAGTGGATCGGCGATCGCCTCAATGTGGTCGAGCAAGTACTCCCGGCTGGCCCTGTCCAGGATGAAGAGACCGTAGCCGAGACCTGCGCCATTCGGCAGCACGAACAGTGGTTCCGGCATGCCCTCGGCGTCGGCAACGACCACCGACGCTTCGGAGGCGTATGTCGCGATCTCCCGCACCTCAGACTCGTAGCCGAGCGCGACACGCAGCTGCTGTGGCCACACCAACCCGCGCCTCAGCGGGTCGGTTACCGTCACTGTCAGGCGCGACACGCGGCCGCGCTCGACTTCCAACTCGGTCGTGAATGTTGGTCGGCCGCGCTCCTCCACCCACGTGCGACTCCAGACCGCCAAGTCCTCGGACGTCCGGGCGTCGAGGATGCGGACCAGATCGACCCAGGTCGCGTTTCCGAAACGGTAGGTGCTGAGGTACTCCTGAAGGCCTTGGCGAAACGTCTCCGCGCCGGCAATCATTTCGAGCTGGCGCATGGCGACCGGTGCCTTCTGATAAATGATGGCGCCGTAGAGCTGTCCGGCGTCATCCAGGTTCGAGAGCGGCTGCCTGATCGGATTCGCGCCGGCGGTACGATCAACCCCATAGGCGGCGGGATAGTTGGCCAGCAGAAAACGGAGGTCGTGATTCACCTCAGGGAACGAGGGGTTCACGATCTTCGCGGCCATGAAATTCGCGAAGACCTCCTTCATCCACACGTCGTCAAACCATCGCATCGTCACGAGGTCCCCGAACCACATATGTGCGGTCTCGTGGGCAATCAGGCTGGCCCGACCGAGCATCTGATTCTGCGTGGCCGACTCCTCCAGCAACAGGCTTTGTGCGTTGTAGAGGATCGCACCGGGGTGCTCCATGCCGCCGAACTGAAACGACGGTACCGCCACGAAGTCGAACTTGCCAAAGGGATACGGAATGTCCGTGTAGGCCTCAAGCCATGCCAGCGAGGACGCGTGGAGGTCGAAAATGGCCTCCCTGTTGCGTGAGAGCAGGGCCGCGTCCGTCTCGCGATGGAACATCCGGAATTCGCGTCCGTCCCGTTGCGCGGTCTCCACCGAAAACTTGCCGGTCACGAACGCAAACAGGTAGGTCGAGATCGGCTGGGTTTCCTCGAACCGGATCAGCGTCCGCTGCGCGTCCGCCTCCGTCGCGGCCACCGCGCCGTTGGCGACTGCTCGCCATCCGACCGGCACGTCGAGCGACAAACTGTACCGGGCCTTGAGATCGGGCTGATCGAAACAGGGGAACGCGTGATGGGCACGTGCGGGAACGAACAGCGTATAGAGAAAGTCCTGGTCTCTGTTGAAGGGGTCATCCCCGGCGACAAAATCGATCGCGATCTCGTTCTCCCCGGCCCTGGTCGCCTGTTCTGGAATCGTCAGGTGTCCGTCTCCGAACGCGACTGGCAGCTCGACTCCGCCGCTGCGTACACTGCGGACGCGTTCACGAGGCTGGGCAAAGTCGAGCACGATTCGGTGGGGCGCTTCCAGGACGAAGCGCAGAATCACACGTCCCTGGATAGGCTCGTCCGGCGCCTCGGGCACAACAAATGCCAGCTCGTAACGCAGCGACCCGATGATGCTGGCCCGTTCGCGCGCCAGCGCCTCAGACACGCCACGTCCCGGCGGCTCAGCCCCCGACTGGCTCGCAAGCGCCGTCGCCAACAGCACACTCAACACACCGTGAAGATACCAGAGACGAGGGCCGATAGAATGCGACAGTGCAAAGAACGGTTCCGAGCTGTCTGCGGTCCCTGGCGTCGATACTCTCCGCCGTCTGTGCAGTGGCCGTGGTCAGCCCCACGGCGCAGGAATCGGCCATTGTCAGCGGCCGCGTGGAGATCGGGATTCCGATCGCGTCTCGGCGTCCATCCGCCGCGTACACATCGCGAGCGATCGCCGCGCCAACACTCGCCCCCGAATCGGAACGCCGCAACGTCGTTGTATACCGGCGCGACGCTCCGGCGCAGGCTGTGTCGCCAATCCAGGTGGCTATTCGGCAGGAGCACGAGCGCTTCCTGCCGCGGGTGGTCGCCGTCACGGTTGGGTCCGATGTTGAGTTCCCCAACGACGACCCGATCTATCACAACGTGTTTTCCCTGTCGCGCGTCGGAACCTTCAATCTGGGACGGTATCCGCGCGGCGAGACGCGCAGCGTCCGGTTCGACGAGCCTGGGGTCGTGAAAGTGTTCTGCGACATTCATTCCCACATGAGCGCGACGGTGATGATCTTTGACCATCCCTGGTTCGTCGTACCCGACGAGGCGGGACGCTTTGCCTTGCCAGCCATGCCGGAGGGCAACCAACAGATCACCGCTTGGCACGCGCGGCTGGGTGACACGACCGTTGATATCCGCGTCGAATCAGGGCAGACCAACGCCGCTGATTTTGTACTCCCCGTACCAGAAGAATGAGGCGCCCGCCGAAGCTGATCGCGCGAACGCTGACAGCGGCGTTCGGCGCGGCCCCGGATACCCCTTCGGACTACGGAGCGATGAGATTCCCGTGACGGAGCGGATTGCGCGCGTAGCCGACGCCTTCGACGCGATTGCCAGCGCACGCGTCTGTCGTCCCGCCAGGGGGCCAGCTGAAGCGGTCCGTGAACTACAACGCGGCGGAGGCACGGTGGTCGATTCCGAGTCGGTCAAGGCGCTGATTGCCGCGCTGTCACTCGCCACGACCGCGCCGGAAGTGGCGCTGCAGGAATTGATTGGACGCCGGGCAGCCTGACAGTCATGGTCGCCACGCGATGTCTTCGGGAGGCGGTGAGATTCGACGTAATGTGTCGGACGGCGTACATCGTCTGGATGCTGATCGTGATCGCGCCGGCCGCGGCGCACGCACAGCAATCGCGACCGTCACGCCTCGCAATCGACACCGTTGCGACCATCGACAGCGCGCTCGACAACAACGGAAATGACGCGACTAACCTGGTCATCGACGCGTTCGTGTCTGTCGATCTGGGCGGAGGACTCGAAGTCATCAGCTGGCCCATCGCCCAGCGACGGGCTGTCACCGGCGAATGGAGCCACGACGTGTGGATCGCCGCCCTGCGCTACGAGCGCCGGGGCCCCGTCGGTATCAGGATCGAAGGAGGGCTGCTTCCCTCGCCGATCGGCCTCGCCAACCTCACCGTGCGACGCGCACACTTGAATCCGACGATTTCGCAGCCCTCATTACTCTTCTCGCCGCTGCCGTCACTTGGCGACGGTCAACCGCGACCCAATCTGCTCGGTGCCATCTACCCCTTCGGTGGACAGATTACGGTATCCGGCTCACGCTGGGATGCGCGCGCGGCACTCATCGACACTTCTCCACTGCGCAGGCGCGGTGTCTTTGTAGACCCCAAACCCCCGCGGTTCGCGAATCTGGTCATCGGCGGCGGAGTCACCCCGTTCGTCGGATTCCGTGTCGGCGCGTCGGTCACGCACGGGGGCTGGCACTACCGGACGCCGAGAGAAGCCGCGGCAGAGATCAAGGACTACATCGGGTTCTGGCGCGGCGTCGAGGTCATCGAGTAGCGTCGGAGGCCGACGAGAACCCGCGAACCTACGCGGCGGCCTATCCGTCGAGCGCTGACGTCCAGTTGGCGCCGACGAACGAACGGGTGTCGGTGTACCAGCAGCCGTTCCGGCTCGCGCAGGATGTTGCGATCGTCGTGAATGAGGAGATGAGAGACGTCGCCCAGCAGCCTGACGCGTCGTTCACGCTGAAAGGCGTGCTTGATTACCAGGGCTGTAGCGGAAAAAGCTCTGGTCCAGCCCACCATGTGCCGGTCGAGTGGACAGTGAACTTGAGGCAGCTGGGCTGATTGCCAAATCGGAGTGAAACGATGGACGCCCGCTGTCTGCTAGGCCTCGCTGGCGGCAACGTCGATGATGGTGTACCAGAGATACTGGATGAGCGACAGCAGCGAGTCCTCCTGAATCCGCTCGTCGTCGCCGTGGGCGCCGCCCGGGCCTGCGATATCCTCCTCGGAGCGAATCGGACCGAATCCGTAGCACTCGGTTCCTTGCGCGCGAATCTGCGCCATATCCGTAGCTCCAGTGAGCATCGTCGGAAGCGTTATTGCACCAGGAAACAGGCGCTGCGTCACACGCTCCAAGGCGGTGAACATTTCATTGTCTAGGCTGGATGGCGGACTTGCAGGCCGGTATACGCCTTCGGGGATCAACTCCACATTCGGGTCGTCAATGACCCCAGCCATTTCGCTGTAGAAGGCCTCCGGATCCTCGTCTGGTAGCCCGCGAATGTCGAACACTGCCCGTGCTTCGGACGGAATAACATTGCGGCGGAAGCCTGCGTCCAGCATCGTCGGCACAACAGACGTTCTCAGCAATGAATAGTGCTGTGGTTCAAATTCCGCGAAATAACGTTCGATTCGCACCTGTTGCGCGGGGTCGGCGATGCCGCTGTAGCGTCTTGCCTGCTCCGGTGGGCTGATCTCACCAAGTCGGTCGAAGTATGCGCGAGTCGTCTCGTTCAGGCGGAGAGGCGACTGCCAGTCCGCCAGTCGTCCAACCGCTCTGGCAAGTGCCGATACGGCATTGTCGACTCTCGGCACCGAGCCATGGCCCGCGGTTCCGCGGGCCACTAGCGTTATCCGCATCGGAAATTTCTCGGTCGTGGAGATTGAGACGTAACGCACTTCGCCATTGCGCGCGACAGCACCGCCACCTTCCGCGAGGCAATATTCAGCCGCAATCTTGTCCCAATGGTTCTCGACCATATAGTCGACGCCGAATCTCGTCGTCCCTTCTTCACCCGCCTCGGCGAGAAAAATGATGTCTCGATCGAGTTCAACCTCCGCACGGTGCAACAACAGCATCAGCATCAGCGAGGCGGTCACATTGTCTTTGTCGTCAAGCGTTCCTCGGCCATACAGATAACCGTCCTTGGCCACCGCTCCGAACGGATCAACAGTCCAGTTGTCCGGCTGCACGCCGACGACGTCCGTGTGGGCCATTACAAGAATCGGCCGTTTACTGCCGTTGCCACGAAGGCGCGCGACGAGGTTCGCACGCGCCGGATCGAGCGAGAAGAGTTCGGAGTCGATGCCCGCTTCCCGGAGGACACCTTGCAGGTAGTCCGCCGCCTCTGTCTCGTTACCTGGCGGATTGCTGGTATCGGTGCGAATCAGATCGGAGAAATACGCCAGCGACTCGGTTTCAACGGCCGGCCAGTCGATGGGATACCGATCCTGCGCATCCGCGACTGGAACGCCAGCCAGGGCAGCGGAAAGAAGTATTGCGACGGAACCAATAACACGCACGCGTCCGATCGAAAAGATCATGAGACTCACCCTCCGAGATTCGCCGCCAGTGTAATGCAGAGACACGAGACTCGTCGTCCCATCATGGGCTGTGCGCTTGGGCCATCAGCCACAATGGGTGCTGTCCTGGGAGCAACCAGGTCGAAGAATTGACCTTCCGCTAGCCTTCAGGAGGCCACGGTAGCCCCCGCTCAACAGGCGTAGAAACCGGCGAAGATCGGGGGGGGGGAGCGGAATCCGCACTTGACAAAACGGCGCCAGTGTCGAGCCTGGGTAGAAACCGTCTTGCGGCCTCGCGGCTCGTGGGATGCACCAAGCCCGCCGGACGCGCGCGGCGAGGTCAAAGTATTGAGGTTTAGACGGGAATAATCGGCTGCCGCGCGGTGTGACCACGGGATTCCATGCGAAGGCCCTGGACGGACGGATCGACGATCCCACTGCCGGCTGGAAGGGAAAGGGGATCTGGACAACCTGAGGTACCCCGCCGTGGTCGTCAGGATCAGGACTTCGCGGGGGTTCCAGCAGCACCAGGGCCCATCTGACGCCGACATCCAGTTAGACGGCGGCATCATAAGCGTGGGAATCGACCAGTGGCAGCTGTGGGCCGCGTGGACCGCGTCGGAACTCATCGGCAGAACGTTCATCTGGAACCTCCCCGATCCGGGCCACAGTCTGCGACAACACAGTGCGGGAATCACGAAAAATAGCGGTACAATGCCCGCCTCGCAGGGCTGGCGCCGAAAACGCCTCGCGCGTCGGTTGTTTCGCCCACAACGTAAAAGGACTCAAATGCAGGACCGGCCGCGTTTTCCAGGAGTTCGCGTCACCGCCAATGGCAACCAGTTGGTGTCGTACCACACGGAAACCCGCATCGCCGACGCCGGCGTCTTCTATCCCATCACGCCGTCAACCGAAGGTGGCGAGCTCTACCAGCAGGCGTTCGCCGAAGGCAAACTCAACGTCTTTGGCGGCAACACAATCGCGATCGAAGCTGAGGGCGAGCATGCCGCCCAGGGTGGCGCCATCGCGCACTCCGTGTGTGGGAAGCGGGTGGTCAATTACACCTCGGGGCAGGGCGTCGTCTACGGCGTCGAGCAGTATTACCACGCGCCCGGCAAGTGCTCCACGATGGTGCTGGAGGTGGCCGCTCGCGCCCTGACCAAGCACGCATTGAACGTGCACTGCGGACACGATGACGTCTACGGTGCGCTCGACACCGGATGGATCATGCTATTCGGCAAGGACGCCCAGCAAACTGCGGACCAGGCGCTCATCCTCCGCCGCGTGACCGAACTTAGCCTGACCCCCGGGATGAACATCATGGACGGATTTCTCACGTCCCATCTCGAACGGACCTTCTACAAGCACGAGTCCGAACTGATTCGCCTGTATTTGGGCGCGCCCGACGACATCATCGACTGTCCCACGGAGAATCAGCGTGTGCTCTTCGGTCCGACACGCCGCCGCGTGCCCAAGATGATCGATCTGACCAACCCTGTGCTGCTCGGCCCGGTTCAGAACCAGGAGCACTACATGCAGGGCGTCGTGGCCAGACGGAACAACTTCGTCGAGCCGATCCTGGAGTTCCTGGACAAGGCGTACGAGGATTTCGCGGCACTGACCGGCCGACACTACGGTCTGGTCAGCGAGTACAAGACCGACGCCGCCGATACGGTTTTCGTGTCGCTCGGCTCGGCTGCGGAAAACATCGAAGCAGCGGTCGACTACCTGCGTGAACACAAGGGCGCGCAGGTTGGCTCCATCCACATCAACGTCTTCCGCCCGTTCCCGGAAGCGGCGGTGGTAAAGGCGCTCGCGGGTAGGAAGAACGTCATCATCCTCGAGCGCACCGACGAGCCCATGGCGGGCGACAACCCCATGGGGCGCGACATTCGGACAGCGTTCAACAAGGCGCTACAGGGCGACGAGGGGCTGCCCGCCATCACGGCCGACCAGATCCCTCGTATCTTTGCCGGGATATACGGCCTGGGTTCCCGCGATTTCAGACCTGAGCACACCCTCGGCGCCTACGAATTCGCCACCGGCACGCGCGCGCGCCAGGATGGGAAACGCGCGGCGGACGGGGCATCGTTCATGGTGCTCGGCGTGGACCATCCCTACGAGGTGAAGTCGGATGAGACGCCATCGCTTCTCCCCGAAGGCGCCATCGCCGTTCGCTTTCACTCGATCGGCGGGTGGGGCGCGATCACGACGGGGAAGAACCTCGGCGCGATCATCGGCGACTTCAACGACTATCTCTACGACCGCGACAAGGTCGTGGACGACCTCGGCAACCCGAAGGAGATCATCCACATCAGCGCCAACCCGAAATACGGGTCCGAAAAAAAAGGGGCGCCGACGTCCTACTTCATGGTCGCGGCCCCCGAGCGGGTGCGCATGAACTGCGATCTGCGCCACGTCAACGTCGTGCTCTGTTGTGATCCCAAGGCGTTCACCCACACCAACCCGCTCGATGGCATGGCCGAGGGCGGCAGCCTGGTTTGGGAGTCAGAGGAGGAAGGCGAGCAGGCGTGGGAGCGGCTCCCGATGTGGGCGCGTAAACAGATCCTCGATCAGCACATCCGCGTCTTCACGCTGCCGGGCTTCCAGATCGCGCGGGAGGCGACCGACCGCGCGGACCTTCAACTGCGCATGCAGGGCAACGCGTTCCTGGGCGCGTTCTTCTCCGTCTCGCCGCTGCTTCAGGATTTCCAGATCGACCAGGAGCAGTTCCGGGAGGTCGTCCGCAAGCAGTACGTCAAGAAGTTCGGCCGACTCGGCGACGCCGTTGTGACGTCCAACATGGAGGTCATGACGCGGGGCTTCGAGCTGGTTCGCGAGATTCGCGTCGGAGAGCTCGAGGCGCCGGATCGGTCCACGCTCCGTGGCCTGGCGCTGCTACCGATGATCGACGGGAACGGGAACGGCGACAGCTGCGGATCGGGATGCCGATCGCACGCGATTCCCGAAGGCCAGGAGGAGCGCACCCCTCTGACCCGCGTCGCGAACTTCGACGCGCTGTTCCGCGCGGGCCTCGGGTACGACCAGCCAGCGTCGCCGCTCTCGGCCCTTGGCGTCATGGCCGCCGGCACCGGGGACACGGCGTCGAAGTACGTCGCGCGGCGCGAGACACCGCTCTTCATCGCCGAGAACTGCACCCAGTGCATGGAGTGCATCGCGATCTGCCCGGACACCGCCCTACCGAACTGCTCGCAGGACCTCGACACGATGCTGCGAACGGCGGTCGTCAACTATGTGACCGATTCCGGCGAGCGCGCCGAGATGCTCCGGCTCATGCCCGAGATCGAAAAGCGCACGCGCGCCCTGATGCGCGAGGGCCTGACCACCGACAGACCGCCGCTCCCGAAGATCATCGAGAAGGTGACCAACGAGGTCAACGGATTCTCGGCGGAGTCGAAACGCCAGTTGTTCGACGTCATCAGCAAAGTACCGATGGCGTATCAGAAGACCAACGCGATCTTCGCGACACCGGAAAAGCGAAATCCCGGCGGCGGCGGCGTGTTCTCCATTTTCGTGTCGGATCTGTGCAAGGGATGCGCGGCCTGCGTCACCGCGTGCGGCGACCACCAGGCGCTGAAGATGGTGCAGGAAACCGAGGACGTCAACGCGGAACACGAGACCGGCACCGCGTTTCTGGATCTGCTGCCCGATACGCCGCAGAAGTACCTGGGCCTCTACAACGACAACCGCCCGCAGGACTCGAAGACGGCGACCCTGCGCAACATGCTGATGGTCCGCCGCAACTACGACGCCCTGGTCTCGGGCGACGGCGCGTGCGCCGGGTGCGGCGAAAAGAGCATCCTCCGCGCTATCGCCGCGGTCACCGAAGCCTACATGCGTCCGCTGTACCACGCCAAGGCCGATCGGTTCAGGGCCAAGGCCAGCGAGCTTGAGCACGCCGGCGTGCAGAAGCTGACCGATCTGCAGGAGCGGAGCCCGGAGGAGTACGACCTGTTCCGCCTGACTGTCGCCCACCTGCTCATGGGCCTCGGCGGCGAGGACGAGGCGGATACCAGGATGCGCATCGCGGCGCACGGTCCGATCACCGACACCGACATCGTGGGCGCGTTGACGGCCGTCCTGCGGCAGGAAGCGTTCAACCACAAGAACCTGCAGCCGATCGACGGCCGCCTCCCCAACGGCATGTCCGTCATGGCCATGGCGGCACACACCGGCTGCAACACGGTCTACGGCTCGACGCCGTCGAATAACCCGCACCCGTACCCGTGGATGAACTCGCTCTTCCAGGATGGCGTCACGGTCGGCTGGCTCATGGGCGAAAGCTTCATGGTGGATCACGGGCGCCGATCCGTGATTCCCGAGCGGCTGGCCGACGCGCTGTTGCAGCGCGACGTCAACGTCATCAACCCGCGCGAGCACTACGAGTACGTGCACTTCAGCGATGCCGTGATGACCGACCAGGAGATCCTCGAACTGCCCAAGGTCTGGGTGGTCGGCGGCGATGGCGGCATGGGCGACATCGGATACCAGAACATGTCGAAGGTCGTGTTGCAGAACCGCCCGAACGTCAAAGCGCTGATGCTGGACACGCAGGTCTATTCCAACACCGGCGGCCAGAACTCCGACTCCACGCCGATGCTGGGCGGCAACGACATGAACGTGTTCGGCACCGCCACGCAGGGCAAGAACGTCGAGAAGAAGACCGTGGCCGAGACCTTCCTGGCTGGGCACGGGTCGCCGTTCATCGCCCAGGTCTCCATCGCGAATGCGCCGAAGCTCTACAGGGCCATCATCGACGGACTGGAGTATCGGGGCACGATGTTCATGCAGTGCTTCACCACGTGCCAGCCGGAGCACGGCGTGGCTGACGACATGGCGCTCGACCAGGCGCAGCGCGTGCGCGACTCGCGCGGTGCGCCAGAATTCGTCTTCAACCCGAGGCTTGGCGAAACCTACCAGGAAGCCCTCGACGTCAAGGGCAATCCGTCGATCGGCATGGACTGGTACGAGACGAAGTTCCCCGGCACCACCGAGACCTACCGGTACACCGTCGCTCACTGGTGCGCGACCGAAGCCCGGTTCCGGAACCACTTGAAGAAGATCAAGAAGGAAGAGGCGGACACGCTTATCTCTGTGGAAAACATGCTGGTCCGCATCACGCAGCAGGATGTGGTCTATCGCCGCTACCTGGTGCGCGACCATCTCTCCTACGTGCCGGACTTCGGCGTCTATATCAAGGTCCAGGGGGCTCGCGGCGTGGAGTACCGATCCCTGTCGCGCCAGCTCGTGCTCTTCTGCGTGGAGCGCCGCAAGGCGTGGCGCATGCTGCAGAGTAAGGCAGGTATCGAGAACAAGCAGTACAAGGCGCAGCGCTCGATTCTGGCCGATGTCGATGCCGGCACGATCACCAGAGAGGACCTCTTCGCGCGCGGCGAGGAGTTGATGAGGGAGCGGGTGAAGGGCGCGGCAGTCGCGAAGCCGCCGGCGCCGAAGCCCCAACCAGTCGCGGCTGCCCCTGCGGCTGCGGCACGCGTCCCCGTCCCGGTGCCAGGCGGCGACGCGCCATCGACCGCGACGTCGTGAACATGTGTAACAAGGTAAACAAGGGAGATGATTGATGAAGCGTAGCGCCAGTGCAGTGTGGAAGGGCGGGCTCAAGGATGGGACCGGCACCGTGTCGACCCAGACCGGGACTCTCGCCACCGTGCCCTACAACTTCGGGATGCGGTTTGAAAACGACCCAGGAACGAACCCGGAGGAACTGATTGCGGCGGCTCACGCCTCATGCTTTTCCATGGCGCTGTCGTTGTTCCTCGGAAACGCCGGCATGACGGCGGAGAGCATCGAGACGACAGCCACCGTGACGCTGGACCAGGTTGACGGCGGCTTCTCTGTCACCTCCAGCCATCTCGAGACCACCGTCCGGATCCCCAACGCCGATCGCGCCGCCTTCGAGCAGGCGGCCGAGGGCGCGAAGAGCGGCTGCCCGATCTCGAAGCTACTCAATGCCACTATCACGCTGAAGGCAACGCTGCTCTGAGCCCGTGCGCGTCCGTCGTGCCTGGTTCCTGAGAGGGGACGGCGCCACGGGCGGCCTCAGTGTGATGTCCCGTAGCGGTGACAGACACGCCCGGCGTGCAGCGCGGCACCGCGAGGCCCGTATTTCTGTCTGCGAACGTAATATATTGGCGACGTGAACAAACAGTTCTCGGGTTGGATGATGCCGACCGCACTCTCGATCGTGCTCGTGTTGGCGCGGCAGGTAGACGTCGCCGGCCAGCCCATATTTTGAGACTCCCCCACCGGGGGCGGCTCCGACGCCCATGGAACCGTACCGTGAATCCGGTGGGGACGATAGGAAGCATTAGCGGAGTCCAAAAAGTTAATGGCAGAGTCTCTTATGCGACTCTGCCCTCCCCCCCGACAGTACCTGCTCAATGAGCCGCGGACCGAACGTCGACAGGAGAGGCTCCACACCGCCTCACTTGTGAGACACTGCGGGTGCGGTGTGCAGACCTGTGCAGAATAGTGTGGATGATCGTTCTCACTCTGACGGGATCGCCGACTGCCGACGTCCGCCCGCTCTGATGGACGCGTGCCGATTCCTGGAGATGTTCGGGGATCGCGCTCCATGACGAGCCGATGGCTCGGCGCCTGTGGCTGCCTGTTCCTGGTGCTGATCGCCACGAGCGTGACGATCGGCGGAAGTGACGGTGCCATTTCCGGTGCCAATACCGGCGGCGGACCGTGCCCGATTCAACCACTGGCGTCCACCGAGTACGGCGAGATCAAACGCGCCCTCGAATACAGCCCTCCCGTCATCACCTCGACCGAGAGTCTCATCGCCTGCCTCCCGGCCGAGTTCTTTCGACAGGGAAACCTCACTTTCGTCACGCGGAGCGGCAGCCCAGAAGGCGCCTCGGTCAGCAATCTGTTTCCCAGAACGATCCTCTTCGGCGACACGGCCCAAACGGTGATCGCCTACACGGGCGACCCGGGAGGCCCACACGCCGAAGAAGTCCGGATCATCGCGGTCGGCGACGCCACGCCCCCTCGGTATCGCTTCGTGTCCGTCACATTTCCTGGACAGGGTCAGGCGCCGCGCATCGACGAATCAGACGATCGCTGCGCCGTCTGCCACAAAGGTCATCTGATCTGGAGCAACTACCGTGATTGGGACGGGACGTTCGGCCGGAACTCGGATCTCGTCTGGCAGGAGAAAGATCGCGACGACTACGACGCATACCAGCGCTTCCTGGTGGCGCGGGCGGGCTCGCCGCGGTACGGGCGAGCGATTCAGTCGGTCCGAGGCGATCGGCCGCACGCAGCCGCCACTGGCTCGCAGTTCACGCCGCGCAATCCATACGTTCCCGGAGCCGCAAATTTTCTCCGCAAGCTGGCCCCAACGCAGGCCCGCTTCGTCAAGGGACGACTCGAACAATCGCAGCTGTATCCGTCGTACAAGTTCCTGCTCGCGGCCACCTTCCTCGCCTGCCAGTGGAGTGCACACGTCGAAGCCGACTTCAACACAAGGGTCGTGGCGCTGTTCGAGGGCGAAGCGGTGTGGAGCGAGCACCGGACGTACCTGCAGCAACTCCAGCGCGCACCGCAAGACAACTACTTCTTGAACCTGCTGTCGATCGCACGCCTGTCCATGCTCGGGCGGGTCCTGAACGTGTCGATGGACGAGTGGAGTACCGAGCGCACGGGGTCGCGGACCTTCGAAGCGTTCGGCCCGGCATTCGATCTCGCATCCGGCATCGAGATCCGAGACTTCGTCTTTCGCGAATGGATCGCGGGACTGGGGCGCGAAGTAAAGCCGATCGGCCAAGCCTTCTCGGGGCCGAAGTGGAACCCCAGGACCAAGTACAGCAGCTATCTGAACCCTCGTTACCGCTATCGCGAACCAGGTCCCGATCCGAACCACACGACCGAATGCGCGGCATTGCTCCCGTTCCTCGAAGCTGAGGTCAACGATCGGGCACTGGCCGACCAGTTGGCGGTCCCCATCGTACCGGCGCCGGAGCGAGCCCGGCCCGTCGCTCCCCGGAGCGTTTCACTGGAGCCTCCACCTCCCACGCTGGCCAGCAACCGGTAGCCTCCGCTCGCAGAGGTCACGACTTCGATCCGATCCGGTCAGTGCTCACCTCGACCACGTCACACAGTCCCTAGTTCTCTGGACCCCAATGCCTCATCCAAGTCCCGGGCGGGGCATCCCGGGCGGCTGCGTTGCCTTTCCCTCACATACGCCCAGTCTTCTCGGTCATCACGCCTTGCGCGGATTTCACTGTCCGAGGGAGCTACGTGCTCATGAAATCCGCGGGTGCCATCCGGGGGCCGCGCTCCGGGACTTGTCCAAGGAATCACGGGTCCAGGGGACTAGAAGATGAAACTGTATGGTGGTGTCAGGGTGTGGTGAATCGGATCCGCGCTGGCCATGAATTCCCTGATCAGATACGGGTTCGTTCGACTGCGAAAAAGGGCGTTGCGGACGACCTCGAAACCGTGCTCGATCCCCGCAGACTCATCGATGTCGATATCGGCGGCCAGCATTCCCGCTGCCGTGTCGCGCATGAAGGTCACTTGTAGGTTTGCGTGCGCATCACGAGACTTGAAACTGCCTTCCGCGAGATCAAACCCGGGCAACGGCTCGTGCAGCGTCTCTTTGGCGGACGTGAACAACCGGCTCCGGCGCAGCCGCTCCGGCAACGTTGGCTTCACTTTCGCGAAAAAGCGATCCTGGCGGCACAGCAACAGCCCTTCGATCGACGAGAGACAATTGCCCGTCGTCGCTCGGTGAACCATCTTCGTTGCGATGTTCAGCAAACACGCTTTTCGCAGTGAGCCGAACAGTCTGTACAACGTGGCACCGGACGCTCCAACGAGGTCCCGGTCCTCGGGTTTCAGAGCCGTCATCGACGCATTTTGAAACATCCGCCGGATCGACTCGGACAGGTCATTGAACACCGGCGCCCGAATCCCGGTCACGTCGCCAGGCTTGACCCAGAACTCAACATCGTCACTCGCAGTGTTGTCACGGTTCTCGCGAACGAGCTGAAAAAAGCTGTACTTGCGAAAATGCTTAGTGGATGCCGAGACTCTATAAAGCGTCCCTGGCCCTCCCCTGCACGGAATCCCTGTGATCGTCAGGTTCGTGACTCCCGCGGCGCTGACCTTCACCGCCTCACCGCCCGTGCCCGGTTCGCCGCGGAATCGTTTCAAATCGATCTGTACGCGGCTGCGCACAGGCGTGCCGGTCACGTCTGACAATTGAACGACGAGGTTGCCCGTCGGCATGAATCTAATCGTTGATCAGGTAACTCCTACCGCGCCAGAGCGGTAGGGCCAGAACTGGCCCGTCAAGATTTCGCGTCCGCACATTCTTTGGGAAACGACGTGCCCTGAACCGCACCGGTTTCGTCGGAGGGCTCATTCCTTGAGAGGATGGAGCCCATGGCAAGACCGAGAAAGTACTCTTCCGAAGTCCGAGAGCGAG
>Ga0115002_10003920_pt1 | contig 18356 bp, 22 predicted proteins | sample ArcticOcean_MG_C_8_FD_89576 | JGI IMG/M metagenome (GOLD analysis project Ga0115002, IMG submission 89576) | Marine microbial communities from western Arctic Ocean - ArcticOcean_MG_CB11_86 | ecosystem: Environmental > Aquatic > Marine > Oceanic | place: Arctic Ocean: Canada Basin | collected... | reverse complement strand
CCACTTATACCGACTATCGGTAAGACGGGTTTTTTGCGTCTGTATCCACGCATCAAAGAACTTATCAACGGAGAGTTCTTTGAGGGAGAAACCACCTTTCTGCCTTACACGCAGGTTTTCATACTCCTGCTCCGCCAAGACCAATGCTTTATCTGGGTTAGTTTCTTTGAGGGTTCTGCGAATATATCCGTTATGACCCTCAATCTTTGCACGAAAGGTAAATGACCCATCGTCTGGTGCGTCTTTCCTGCGAAAGATAATCAATCTACTTCCGTAGATTTTGCTGTCGTGTCTGTCTCGGTATGTTGCTGAAATCTTCGTGCGCCTCTTTGAGAACTGGTTTCCAATATAAGAACTGGAAACGAAAAGTGTTTCATTTGCGTCTTTTCGTCAAGTTTTATGTTTGGGAAAACCGCAGATTTTGGTGGGTGCGCTTCTTTTGCGCCTCCATAAAAAAAGGACTTACCAGAAGGTAAGTCCTTGATTTAAAATAGAAAACTCTATTTGTAAAATTATCGTTTCGAGAACTGGAAGCTCTTTCGTGCCTTGGCCTTACCGTACTTCTTACGTTCAACGACACGGGAGTCGCGGGTCAGGAACCCCCCCGACTTCAAGGCAGGCCGCAACGCCGGCTCAAAATTGAGCAGGGCGCGGCTGATACCATGACGCACCGCACCCGCTTGGCCGGAGAGGCCGCCACCCTTGACCGTGCACCAAATATCGTACTGGTCCAAACGCGCCGCCGCGACCAGCGGCTGGTTGATGATCATGCGCAGAACGGACCGTGCAAAATAGCGCTCACCTTCCCGCCCGTTTACGGTCAACGTTCCCTTACCCGGCTTGATCCAGACCCGGGCAACGGATTCTTTGCGCTTTCCCGTGGCGTAGGCGCGTCCCTGCGGGTCGATTTGGGGCTCCGGTAGAGCAACCTCCTGGTCATCGACGACAGGAGGGGCTTCTTTGGTGCTTGCCTCACCCGCCGCACTCGCGACGGCGTTACCGAGATCCTTGAGGTCGGTGATCGTCTGCTGTTCGTCCGACATCGTCAGGCCGTCCTCTTGTTCTTGGGATTGAGCGCCGCGACGTCCAGGACTTCCGGCTGTTGCGCTTCGTGCGGATGATCCGTGCCCGCGTAAACCTTGAGATTGCCCATCTGGACACGACCGAGCTTATTGCGCGGCACCATCCGCTGGATTGCCTTAAAGACGACCCGCTCCGGGTGCTTGCCGTCGAGCCAGTCTGAGGCCTGGCGGCTGCGGATACCCCCTGGATATCCCGTATGCCAGTAATAGGTCTTGTCCGACCGCTTGCGGCCCGTCATCCGGACCTTGTCGGCATTGATGACGATGATGTAGTCACCGCAATCGATGTGAGGCGTGTAGATCGGCTTATGCTTGCCGCGAAGACGCATCGCGATGATCGATGCCAAGCGGCCGAGAACGACGCCTTCGGCATCCACGACGACCCACTTCTTGTCCACGTCCGCTGGCTTGGCTGAGAATGTCTTCATGGCTATGGCAACCACCGGATCTGAGCTTTCTGAATTTCTGTGATCGACGAACGATGCATGCATCGTTCGTCGATGGCGGAGTATGCCATATCCGCGCGTCAAGTCAACGGGGCAATATGCATGTAGGCATGATTTTCTAACAATAAATCAACATGTTAGAAGAAGGTATTCTATTACCTCAAAACATTTTTCCTGTTAATCCACGGCTTTCGGTGGAATCGAATAGGTTGCCGTGACGTGAGCCACGGGCTCAGGATCACCGTCGCTGAACAGCGAGACTTCGCCGACCGCCAAACGTTTGCCCAACTTGAGGATCCGCCCTTCGGCGACGATATCGACCATCGACGGCCGGCGCAGAAAATTGCACGTCAGGTTCGTCGTAACGGCCAGTTCGACAGGTCCGATCATTCCCAACACGACGGCGTACATCGTCGCATCGGCAAGCCCCATCAGAGCCGGTCCGGCTACCGTACCGCCTGGCCGCAAATGCTGTTCGTCGACCGGCAGCCGCATCCGGGCGTTTCCGTATCCGATTTCCTCGACCTGGAAGCCCATCAAGGCGGCGAATGGCAGTTTGTCCGCCGCAAGCGCGTTGAAAGTTTCGATGGTGATCTTCGGCTCGGACAATCGAGACTCCAGTTCCCCTACGGGACCGTGCTACTGATGGTGACGGACCTCATTATCCGATTATGGGAATGGATTCCAACTATGAGATTCCAATGCGAACACCTAAATGATGAAAAATGTGATCGCGGCAGATAACACGGAAAGCACAGGACGTTGGCCGCAAAGCTTGCCACCAAGGTATGATTGATGGGAACTCTCAAACACTCGGTACAACTTTCAAGATTCAAGATGGACCACGAACGCTATCCGGACTCGCTGCTGCGGCAGATCCTGCAGGATACCAGGATCATCGCCATGGTGGGCTCAAGTGACAATTGGGTCCGCCCCAGTTTTTTCGCGATGAAATACCTGCAGGCCAAGGGATATCGCGTGATTCCCGTGAACCCCAGGGCGCTGGGACAGGATATTCTCGGCGAGAAGGTTTATGCCAGCCTCAAAGACGTGCCCGAAAAGATCGATATGGTCGACATCTTCCGCAATTCGGAAGCCGCCGATGCCATCACGGATGAAGCCATAGAGATCGGGGCGCCCGTCATTTGGATGCAACTTGGCGTCCGCAACGACGCAGCCGCAGCGCGGGCCGAGGCCGCGGGTCTGACTGTGATCATGAACCGCTGTCCCAAGATTGAGTACGGCCGACTGAACGCGGAATTGAGCTGGAGCGGTATCAACTCCGGCGTCATATCCTCAAAACGCAGCAAGAAGGCGGGCGCGCCGGTTCGCCGCGGCGGCTTCTCCAGTAGGCGCCACTGAATCCGGCCGGACACACAGGCGTTCGTTCGGCTACATAGGCATCCATCCCCACTATCTGAGGTCAGTTCACGATGAGCGAGACTCCCGAACAGCCCGACGACCCTTCAACGGGCGACGACGAAGCGTTCCAGGAATACGGGTTTGACACCTTGGCGATCCATGCCGGCGCTGCGCCAGACCCGACGACCGGCGCTCGTACGACCCCGATCTATGCGACAGCGTCCTACGTCTTCGATGACGTCGATCATGCCGCGTCGCTCTACAACCTTCAAACATTTGGGTTCGTCTATTCACGGCTGACGAACCCGACCGTCTCGGTACTGGAAGAACGGCTGGCAGCATTGGAAGGTGGCCGCGGCGCAGTAGCCTGCGGCTCAGGGCATGCGTCTCAGTTGCTCACCTTCTCGACTCTGCTCACGGCCGGGGATGAATTCGTCGCCGCGCGAAATCTTTACGGTGGATCGATCACGCAATTCAGTTATGTCTTTAAGAATTTCGGCTGGAAGTGCCACTTCGTAGATCCCACCGACCCGGAGAATTTTCGCAAGGCGCTGACGCCCAAGTGCAAGGCCATCTTCTGCGAGAACCTGGCCAACCCGGGCGGCATCATCGTCGATATCGAAAAGGTCGCCGACATCGCCCATGAGGCCGGCATTCCACTGATCGTCGACAACACCATTGCAACGCCCTATCTGTGCAACCCCTTCGACTGGGGCGCTGACTTGATCACCCATTCGCTGACCAAGTACCTTTGCGGCCACGGCAATTCACTGGGCGGGGCGGTGATCGAATCGGGCAAGTTCGACTGGGCCCAGAACGACAAGTTCCCAGCCCTCAGCGAGCCCAACGAGTCCTACCACGGCATGACGTTCTACGAGACGTTCGGAGATTTCGGCTTCACCATGCACGCCCGCGCCGTGGGCCTTCGTGACTTGGGACCAACGCTGTCTCCCTTCAACGCCTTTCTCATCATTACCGGGATCGAGACCCTGGGCCTGCGCATGGACCGCCACATCCAGAACGCGCAAACCGTGGCGGAGTTCCTCGAGACCCACCCCAAGGTGGACTGGGTTTCCTACGCCGGTCTGAAATCAAGCGAGTTCCACGATCTGGCGCAGAAGTACATGCCAAAAGGTCCCGGCGGCCTGTTCACCATTGGGCTCAAGGGAGGCTACGAGGCCGGAATCAAAATGGTGGAAGCCTGCGAACTCTGCTCGCATCTTGCCAACGTGGGCGACACGCGAACCCTCATCCTGCACCCGGCATCGACCACGCACCGCCAACTCACCGAACAGCAACAGCGGGACTCCGGTTCAGGGCCCGAAGTCGTTCGCCTGTCCATTGGCCTGGAGACGGCCGCCGACATCATCCGCGACCTCGATCAGGCCCTCGCTGCGGCGTAGCCCCCAATCGTGCCAGGCACGGTGCCCGGCACGAATTGACTGGGGGGGGGGGGCCGCGCTCAGTTCGATGAGTGAGGAGGTCTGCGCGAATCCCAGACATCAGGGGCACGAACATGACGTTTTCCGGTATCAGCTATTTCGCGGTTCTCATTGCCGCCGTCACGGCATTTGCCTTCGGCGCTGCATGGTATGGGGTTCTCGGCAAGCGTTGGATGGCCGCCATCGGCATGACGGAGCAACCCAAACCATCACCGGCACCGTTCATCATTGCCTTTGTCTGTCAGCTGTTCATGGCTTGGATGCTGGCAGGCGTGATCGGGCACCTCGGCGAAGTCTCGATATCAAACTCGCTGCTCACGGCAGCAGCCGTATGGGGCGGGTTCGTTTTGACCACAATGGTTGTCAACCATCGCTTCCAAGGCGCCACCTGGTCACTCTCGGTGATCGACGGCGGCCACTGGCTCGGCGTCCTGCTCATCATGGGCCTGGTAATCGGCTTGTTTGGCGTGTGAACCCCGGCGCCTCTTCCCCAATTCGTGCCTGGCAAGCGGTAAAATAGCTCAGAACGATGAGCCTTCTTGCTTGAGAAACTCAATTTCCTCGGCCGTGCTGTTCCGGCCGAGAAGCTCATTTCGATGAGGAAATCGGCGGAATCGCTCGACGATGCGAAGATGTTGCCGGGCGAACTCTTGCAGGAGTTCATTTCCGGTCCGCTGCTCGGCCAGACTGACGCAGGCCTTCTGATCTTCTTCGTCTTCACTGTGCATCAGCGGCATGTATAGGAACTGTCAGTGATGATCCGTGAATGACGAGGCGATGTCGTCGCTCCGCACCAGCGCCGCCCGGGTTACGGCCAGCGCCTTGGCATCACTGACGAATGATCGTTTGCTGTCACGGAACATATTGCACGGAAATTGATCAAGTACGATGACCAGCGCCAAGGCGCCGAGAGGCGTCTCCTGCCAGTTGTTGAGCGCCCCCCCGACGGCGGCGTCATAGGTGTCGCTGAACCGTTGTGCCACGCGCGCATCAAAGTCCGTGTTCTTGGTGAACCAGTCTTCCGGTGTGCATTCATCGAACCAGAACGTCAGGATGTCTTCGAGAGTCCGGATCATAATATGGAAACCGTTTCGCTGAGTGGAAACGTTGGCAACTGAGGAGCGTCAGAACTCCGCATCTTTGCGGATGACATAAGTATAGACGCTGTCATCTTCTTCCGCCGAGATGAGCTCTTGTCCCGTTGTTTCACAGAACAGGCGGATGTCGATGTAAGAAGTCGGATCGGTGGCTACAACGGTCAAAGTCTCGCCGACGGCAACGTCCTTCAGGGCCAACCGCGTCCTGATCAACGGCATGGGACAATTGAGACCCTTGGCATCCAGCGTTGACCCCATCGCGCGATTCTCCGGTCCTTCATACCCACGGTTGAAAGAATGCCGAGATTTTCTCCACAAATTCGCGCGCAGTCTAGAACAATTCCCACAGATCGTGCCAGGGTCGGTGCCAGGCACAACCCATCTGTGGATGATCATCATCCCGGCGGCGAGCAGGATAATAGCGATGGCGACGGTGCTGGTAACCCGTTTGACCTGTATGCGCTCCTGGGCGACATCATCAAACGTCTTGCCGGTCGCGGCCAGGCGATCGGCTTCGGCACGCAGCGCGATTTCCTGCATTTCGCGGGCATGGGGCCCGGGATTATAGATACCGGGATTGAGCATCTTCTCGGGCACATCGGAACGCAGGCTGGTGCGCCAATCGGGTGACCACAGGGCGAGGCAACCCGCGAGAGCCACGCCGAACCATCCGGCCATCTGGTAGAGCATCAGCCGCCAGGCCGATGCATACCAGAAGGCGCAGGTAGGCGATCAGCTTCGCTTGCTTGTCCGTGAGCCATATGCCGCCGTCTCGCTTCCGAAAATTGCGACGATTCAGGCCTTCAACTTCGTTCCGATGATCCTTACATCATAGAGGATAGTGAATGTTCGCGAAATTGGGTCCAAAATCAGGGTTGGGCTTATCGTCCAGCCCCGCAACGTGAAGTGCGCTTCATGCCCCGCCTGAGCACCATCATCTTCATTGCCGCATGCCTCACCGCTGTGGCGGCTGCGGCCGGCACGGTGTGGTGGCAATCGATCCCCGAGGTCAACGTTGGGACGCCGGTTCGCGGGCCCGCGGTTCAGGCGGTTTATGCCACCGGCAACGTCGAGCCCGTGCATTGGGCCAAGGTCACGCCGCTCGAACGCGGTCGTATCGTTGAGCTCTGCAAGTGCGAGGGCCAACTGATCAGAAAAGGAGCCTTCCTGGCTCGCCTCGACACCGGAGAGATCGAGGCCCAGGTGCGTGAGCTCGTGGCCCGGGAACAGTTCACCACGGACGAGGTGGCCCGCTACCGCTCTCTCTGGGAAAAGCGGACGATCAGCCGGCAGGCCTATGAACGGGTGGTGAGCAATCACGACCAGGCTCGCGCGGCGGTCGCGGCAGCACGCGAACGCATCGAACACCTGCTGCTGCGCGCGCCCATGGACGGCACGATTCTGCGCCGTGACGGCGAGGTCGGCGAAGTAGTGGAGTCCGGTCAAGTGTTGTTCTGGGTTGGCCGTCCCGTGCCACTTTGGATCATTGCCGAAGTTGACGAGGAGGACATCCCTCTCGTCGCCGTCGATCAAAAAACCCTGGTCAAGGCCGACGCCTTCCCCGGCCAGGTGCTTCAGGGGTCGGTCGCTCAGATCACCCCTAAAGGCGATCCTGTGAACAAGAGTTATCGCGTGCGCATCCATCTGCCCGAGGACTCGCCGCTGCGCATCGGCATGACAACCGAGGTCAATATCGTGGTGGCTGAAAAGGTGGATACGCTGCTTGTCCCCGCGACCTCCGTTCGCGGAGACAGTCTGTTCGTGATTGAGGGGGAACGCGTAGCGGTGCGTGACGTGGTCATCGGTATTCGCGGCAACGAGTTCCTCGAAGTGTTATCCGGACTCGACGGCGTTGAGAGACTGGTGCGCGACGGCTCCATCGATCTCAAGGACGGCGCTCGAATTCGAATTTCAGGTGAGGACTCCCCGTGGGCGTGGCTATCGACATTGCATTAGCGCACCTGAAGGGGCGCAAACGCCAAACGGCGGTTTCGGTCGCGGGAGTCGCGATGGGGGTCGGATTTTTCGTCGCGGTCGGCTCGCTAATGGAAGGTTCGCAGCAGGACTTCATTTCCACCCTGATCGACGCCGCACCCCACATCACAGTGAAAGACGAATTCCGCGACCCGCCGCGGCAGCCCGTGGAGCGGCTGTACCCCGGCGCCGCGATCAGGATCGACGGACTCAAGCCCAAGGATGAGATTCGCGGCATCCGGCGCGCGCGGGCACGCGTCGCCCTACTTGATGCCCGTGAAGGGCTGGATGCGGCGCCGACATTGCGCGGCCAGGTCGTCATGCGCTATGGCGCCAAAGACGTCTCCGCAACCTTGATCGGCATCGAGCCCGAGCGCGAGCGGTGCGTCTCGCAGATCGAAAACGATCTCACGGCTGGGAATCTGGAATCACTCCACACCGCGGCCAACGGCGTCATCCTGGGCAGCGGACTGGTGCGAAAGCTGGGCGTGCGCGTGGGCGAGACGCTGGCAGCAACGGCGCCGACGGGGATACGCCTGCTCATGAAGGTCGTGGGAACTTTTCATACCGGCGCCGTCGCGGTGGACTCGTTCCAGGCTTACGCACTGCTCAAAAAAGTCCAGGTCCTGCAGGACCGCCCGAACGTGATCAACGAGATCCGGGTGAAGACCGACGACATCTACGCCGCGCGTTCCATCGCCCGCTCGATCGAGGCTCAGTTCGGATACAAGACTGAGTCATGGGAAGAGGCGAACGAGGACTTGCTCGAGGTTCTGGTCATCCGCAACGCCATCCTCTATTCGGTGGTGACCGCGATCCTCATCGTCGCCGGCTTCGGCATCTTCAATATCATCTCCACGGTGACGTTCGAAAAAGCGCGCGATATCGCGATCCTCAAATCCCTCGGATTCCAGGAACACGATGTACGCGGTATCTTCCTCGGCCAGGGCTTCGTCGTCGGACTGTGCGGTGCCATCATCGGCTGGGGACTCGGATTCATCTTGATCGGCGTTCTCGGCTCTATCGAATTCGAGATAGAGGCTTTTACCCAGCGCTCGGGACTGCCGCTTTACGAAGGACCGTTCTACTACGCTGTGGCGGGAGTCCTCGCCATCGTGTCGGCGATGCTGGCGGCCTACATCCCGGCCCGGCGCGCCTCACGCCTCAATCCCGTCGATATCATCCGCGGTGCCGCGTGATGAAGACAGAAATTGAATTACCTTTCCAGTTCGGGTCGAAATGACAATCACGCCGGCCATCGAAGCGCGCGATGTGACCCGTATCCTGCCCGGCGAAGTGCCCGTTACCTTGGTCCGCGAAGTAGATGTCATCATCCAACCCGGAGAGCTCGTAGCCGTGCGCGGACCGTCGGGTTCGGGCAAATCCTCTCTTCTCTACCTGCTCGGACTGCTCGACCGACCGACCACCGGGTCGATCCTGATCGAGGGGCGCGAGACCGAGCGGATGGACGAGGACGATCTCGCCGAGGTCCGGCTCGAACGGCTGGGTTTCGTCTTCCAGTTCCACTTCCTGCTCCCGGAGTTCTCGGTCCTCAAGAACGTAATGATCCCGATGCGCCGACTTGGCCGGTTTTCGAGCGGCGACATGCGCAACCGCGCCATGAGTTTGATTGCCGCGCTCGGCCTTGAGGCGGAACGCGACAAGCACCCCGACCAACTTTCGGGAGGACAGCGTCAGCGGACTGCCATTGCCCGGGCCCTCGCCAACGACCCGTCGATCATTCTCGCCGACGAACCCACGGGAAATCTCGACACCAAGAACGGCACCATCGTCTTCGACATCTTCAGCCGGCTCGCCCGCGAAGAGGGCCGTACCGTCGTCACGGTTACCCACGACCCCACGCTTGCCGCCCTCTGCGACCGCGAGATCCATATCGTCGATGGTCGGGTGGGCATGGCCGTGAAGTAGCTGGCTCGCTGCTTCCGCTACAGGCCCTCGACGTACCGGATCATGCGCTGGCGCATCTCCCGGTCCGGCAGGCGTCCACGAAGTGCACCCATGTTCTCCCGCATGTGATCGACACGCGATGTCGCCGGAATGGCACATGTGACCGCCGGATGCGAGACGATGAACTTCAGGAAGAACTGTGCCCAGGTCACACAATCAATCTCACCCGCCCACTCCGGAAGCGGCTGTCCCGCGACGTGGCGGAAAAGCCCACTTCGTCGGAACGGCCGATTGACGATCACGGCAAGACCGCGTTCGGCGGCGAGCGGCAGCAGGCGGCGTTCGGCCCAGCGATCGAGGATGTTGTAGGTGAACTGGACGAATTCGAGGGGCTGCGTCGTCATCACTCTCTCGAGATCGTCGTGCTTGCGGCCGTGGGACGTGGTGATGCCAACGTAACGGGTGCGCCCGTCCTCCTTGTCCTTGAACAGCGTCTCCAGGTGCCCTTCCCAATTCACCAGATTATGAATTTGCATCAGGTCGAAACGCTCGGTTCCCCAGAAACCGCGCGATTTTGCCATCTGGGCGATACCGAGCGCCTGAAGAGGGGTTCACACCTTGATCGCCGAATACAGCGTCGGCATCTCTCCCAAGCGTGACAGGCAGTAGCCGATAACCTCTTCGGAAGAGCTGTACATCGGTGACGAATCGATCATGCCACCGCCCAGTTCGAAGAAGGCCCGCAAAACCTTCACACGTTGATCGCGCAGTGCCCGGTTGCCGCCGACGCTGAAGGTCTGCCACGACCCCATGCCGATGGCCGGAATTTCCTCGCCGGTCGCCGGAATGGCCCGCATCAGGACGGATCCGGACGCGGCGGCAAAGGCACGGGGCGCGAGCGGAATTGACGCTCCCATGGCGGCCAGAGATGCGAGGACCGTACGACGACTCAAAGCTAATCGGGTGCGGGGCAAATCTATGCTCGCTTATCAGGATGATTGGCCATGAATTCTAAACTGCGGACGGCCAATTCCACATCTCACATTTTCCGGAGCGAAGCGGTTTCCAGGCTTATACTCCAATTGCGACAACTCTTCTCACCTCCTCGGGATACATCTACATAGAACAACGCGTCAGCATCATCTCCCTTGCGGCGGGGGATCTTGAACGGAGCATCGCCTTTTACGAGAGTCTCGGATGGACACGTTCCTTCGAAGCTGCTGAAGGCATCGCCTTTTTCCAGACCGGCGGCCTCGCATTCTCGCTCTATCCGCGCAACCTCATGGCCCGAGACATCGGCATCGCGGCTGAGGGTTCGGGGTTTTCCGGTGTCGCTCTTGCCCACAACACGCGGTCGCGAGAAGACGTCGACGCGGTCCTCAAGGAAGCCGAGCAGGCAGGCGGCAGCATCGTGAGAGCGGCGGCAGAACAGTTCTGGGGCGGTTATGCGGGGTGTTTCGCCGACTTGGATGGACACCTCTGGGAGATCTCCTGAAACCCGCATTTCCCTATTGCCGATGACGGCAATATCTCGCTACCCGCGTAAAGCCCAACATCAAGGATCGAATTCATGTGTGACACCGTTCACGAATCCATTGGGACCTGGCAGGGCTGGATCGACGTGCCGGAGCCGGAGATCAGCACCGCGACCGGCGGCTGGATCGATCTCACCCACGTGTTCAGCGAATCCATGCCCAAGGTGCCGCACGTGTCGTCACCCAGCTTCCCCATGACCTACCGGTTGCCCGACGACTATTCCAACGTAACCGAGATCCACATGAGCGTGCATACCGGCACGCACCTCGATTCGCCCTTCCATTTCATCAACGATGGGCCCGGCATGGATGAAGTGCCGCTGGATCGGATGTACGGACCTGGTGTCGTCTGGCATCTGCCCGAGATCGAGGCCTACCGGATGATCGAGCCCGAAGACCTGATGGCGTGTACGCCGGAGCTACGGCCGGGCGATATCCTGTTGCTCGACACCGGCTGGTGGGACAAGTGCGGCGGCACGCCGGAATACGAGCAGTTCCCCTGCTTGAGCCAGGCTGCGGCTGAGTGGCTCGTCGAGAAACACTGCAAGCTCGTCGGTATCGACAACGGCACGCCCGAGATGGCAATGGACAAACGGCCCGAAGGCTGGAAATGGCCGGTGCACCACACGCTGCTATCGCACGGCGTGTTGGTCGGTGAATTCGTCCGCAACATGAAAGTGCTGGCGGGTCAGCGGGTAGAGGTCATGTTCCTCGCGCTCAACCTCGCCGGCGCCGACGGCGCTCCGGCCCGTGTTATCGCCCGGCCCATCACTTGAGACACAAAGACGCGGCCGGTGTATTGGACACCTGCCCCCTTACCCGCTTCAATAGCGACAGAACTCAATCCAATCCACGGGAGGCACAACGATGAAAATAGGCATTCATTTTCCGCAAGCTGAAATCGGCTCCGACTTCAATGTCATCCGCGACTTCGTGCAAACCGCCGAAGAACTCGGCTTCAACCACGTTAACGTTCCCGACCACGTCATACAGACACAAACACCGCGTGGGCCTATTCCCCTTTCCAACAACTATACGACGGAGTTCCCGCATCACGAGACCATGACGACTCTGGGTTTCATTGCCGGGGTGACCACGACCCTGGGCCTCAGCTCCGCCGTCATCATCATGCCTCAACGCCCCGCCGTGCTAACCGCCAAGCAGGCGGCCCAGATCGACGTGCTGAGCGGCGGACGCATGCGGCTCGCCATTGGCGTCGGATGGAACGAGCCAGAGTACGAAGCCCTCGACATGGACTTCCACACCCGCGGCAAACGTATCGAAGAGCAGATGGAGGTATGCCGCAAGCTGTGGACAGAGAAACACGTCACCTATAAGGGCAACTGGCACACGATCAACGACGCAGGCCTCGCGCCGATGCCGATTCAACAGCCCATCCCGATCTGGATCGGAGCGATCGCCGACCCTGCCGTGCGGCGCGCCGGACGTCTTGCCGATGGCTGGCTTGTCATCGCCATGGATCAGCCGGGCGACGCGACCAAGGCGAAGTTCGATTCCTTTTACGAGGCAGCACAGGGCGCCGGCCGTGATCCGGCCTCACTCGGTATCGAGGCCACGGTGTGGGCAGGCGATGAAGACCCGGAGGAATGGGTCAAGACAGCGCAGGCTTGGATCGACATGGGCGCGAATCAAATCCTGTTCCGCCCACGCGGCCAATTACCCGCAATCCAGAAAGCTATCCAGGCTTTCGCGCCAATCATGAAGGACCTGTAACGCCTTACACTGAGGTGGCGGCATGACCACCTTCACCATCGGCCACAGCAAAACCCCGGCGCGGGAGTTTTTCGGAAAACTCGCGAACGCCGGGGTGCGGCGTGTCATCGACGTTCGCTTGAAGAACACGTCGGCGCTCGTCGGTTACGCCCGCAAGGACGATCTCGCCTATTTGCTGGAGTCGTTTGCGGGTATTCACTACGTGCACACGACCGAGCTGTCTCCGGACGAGGACCTCTTCAACGATTACAAGAAGAAGAGCTTGCCCTGGGCCGATTTCCAGCCGCGATTCCTGGCTCTCATGGAAGCCCGCAAGATCGAGAAGAAGATCGATCCCGCGCTGCTGGAAAATTCGTGTCTGTTGTGCGCCGGAAAGACGCCGCACCAGTGCCACCGCCGCCTCATCCTGGAGTATCTGCAAGATAAGTGGGGCACACCGCTGGACGTTGTCCACCTGTAGCTGAGGCTCTCAACTTGCGGGGGCGGAGAACTCGCCGACCGACGGGATTTCGGCCTCATACCAGCGGCCGTAGCGATTGGCCAGGAAGTCCTCCAGCCTCACCTCTTCCTGACGAACGAAACCCTGCTGCGGCAACTTTCCGGCACAGACCAGATCGACCACCGCGCACATCCCGGCGGCCGTCGTCACCTGGATGGCGCTGCGCGGTGCACCACCGATCTCCGCCGGATAAATCTTCCGCGCGAACGACTCCTGCATGAGCTGGCCATCCCGCTCACCGGTGACTGACACGAAGATCAGGACGACGTCCTGCGTGGTCATCGGCACCGCGTGTTCGAGTACGTCCTTGAACATGTCGCGCCGTTCGCAAAGACGCAGTTCGCGCGCCAATAGCCGCGCCAGATCGCGGTGACCGGGATAGCGAACGGTCTTGTAATCAAGGTGCGTGACCCGACCGTCGAACGTTTCACACAGTGTGCCGAGCCCACCCGAAGTGTTGAATGCTTCGTACGTAATGACATCCAGCGAGAAGGTTTCGTAGTCGTCCAGCGCGCGCACTTCCATGCGCCGGCCGTCGGCGATCACTTCGCAAGGGTTGCAGTATTCATTGATCAGCCCGACCGTGCTCCAGGTCAGGTTGTACATCAGGGCATTGGCCGGGAATTGCGGAAGCGCACCGACGCGCATTTGGATCGAATGCACCGAATCGAACCGGCGTGCCAGATCGTTAGCGACAATCGAGATGAAGCCGGGCGCCAGACTGCATTGCGGCATGATGGCGGAGCGGGCATTCGGCGCCAGCGCCTTCACATGTCGCATGCTTTCAACGTCCTCGGTGAGGTCGAAATAGTGTGCGCCGGCATCCTTCGCCGATTCAGCCAAAGGACCGTTCAAGTCGTAGGGTAGAGCGCTGATCACGACGGTCGCGCCGTCGATAACGCGGCGGCGCTCTGCCGCATCCGTGATATCCAGGGCCTCAGTCTCGATACCCCCCGCCGCGATCTCACGCAGCGCCCGCTCATGCGCATCAATGACCTTAAGGTCCCAGTCGCCGCTCTCGTGCAACATCGCCGCAATAGTACCGCCGATCTTGCCGGCGCCCGCGAGGAGTATCCGGATCATCGTTCACCTCCTTTCCAAGCCGTCATGGGAAGCGATATCGAGCAGTCAGCGTATCCGTCTTAAGGCAAGGTCGCTCAAAATCTGTTACATGGATAGCCCTGGGGCGGGAGCATTGGGACTCCATCATCCGCAAATTGGTATATCAAATTGTTCGAGGTCTATCTCACGGTCTTCGGCGTATCCTTCCTTGCTGCCACGCTAATCCCGATGTCCTCGGAAGTGGTGCTAGCGAGTCTCATCTCGGCGACGAACCAAGACATATTCATTCTCTGGCTGCTCGCGACCGTAGGGAACACTCTGGGCGGCATGATCAACTGGGCCCTCGGTGTCTATTGCCTGCGCTGGCAGGATCGAAAATGGTTCCCGTTCAAGGCCAACCAACACGATCGGGCAGAGAAGTGGTTTCGGCGTTACGGCACCTGGACGCTGTTGCTGGCATGGCTGCCCATCGTCGGCGATCCACTGACATTCGCGGCCGGTATTTTACGCGTGAGGTTATATGTCTTCGTGGTCTTCGTTTCCGCCGGAAGGGGTGCCCGATACGCCATAGTGGCCGCGGCAACCCAACATTTCACCTGGTGAGGGGACCTAGAACAGTCCTGCGGCCTTCTGCAGTTTCCTGACATAGCGGACAATTGATGCAAGTTCGTCGTCGGTTACGTCAGGCACAGGCTTCATATCCCCGAAGTTCCAATGGTGCTGGCGCGCCCCACGGCGCGGCGCCAGCAGAAACGCGCCATCGCCGTGATGTCCGGGATGATAGACCTGGTGAATGAAAGTGGGTCCCTTGTCCGTGCCTTTGGCTTCCTTCCCGTGACAGATTGCGCAATGGCGTTCGAACGCCACCCGGCCCGCCTCCGCTGCCTGAGCGTTGCTCGACACACGCGGCATTGCCACAAGCAGCGACAAGACCAAAATGGCGAAGACAGTGCCTGTGGCCATGCATTTCATCGTTCCCTCCTTTCTCCAGTACATGGGCATAATACATCAGTCGAATGAGACCGAAGGAGGCGTACCCATGACCCTCGAAAATATACTCACTGACCTCGACGTCGAACCGGGTCTTGTTTCCGGCGGTGATCTGCCGGTCATCACACCGATCGACGGGACCGAGATTGGCGCCGTACAAAGCGACGACTTAAAAACGACGGAAGTCAAAATCGAGCGCTCGGCAAGAGCCTTCAAATTTTGGCGGTCAGTGCCCGCTCCCCGGCGCGGCGAATTCATCCGTTTGCTGGGAGAAGAGCTCCGCGCCAATCGAAAAGCACTTGGCCGTCTCGTAAGTCTGGAGAACGGCAAGATCTTGGCAGAGGGAATCGGTGAAGTTCAGGAGATGATCGACATCTGCGACTTCGCTGTCGGCCTTTCACGTCAGCTCTATGGTCTCACTATGGCCTCCGAACGTCCGGGGCACCGCATGATGGAAACCTGGCACCCGCTGGGTCCTGTTGCCGTCATCACCGCCTTCAATTTTCCGGTCGCGGTCTGGTCCTGGAACGCGGCCCTCGCCATCGTTTGTGGCGACTCCGTCATCTGGAAGCCTTCGGAGAAAACACCGATCACCGCACTGGCCTGCCAGCGGCTTTTCCAGAAGGCAGCGGAGCGCTGCGGCGAGATACCGGACGGATTGCTCGAAGTCGTTATCGGGGGACGTGATCACGGTGAAAAACTCGCCGCCGATCCGCGAATTCCACTCGTCAGCGCGACGGGCAGTTGCCGCATGGGCAAAGAGCTCGCCCCCGTCGTTGCCGCGCGTCTTGGCCGCACCCTTCTCGAACTCGGCGGCAATAACGGCATGATCGTGGCACCGTCCGCCGATCTCGATCTTGCCGTACGGGGAATCCTATTCAGCGCCGTCGGAACGGCCGGCCAACGTTGCACGACGCTGCGTCGTGTCATCGTCCACGATGATGCCGGTGATGAATTGCTCGACCGGCTCAAGAAGGCCTATGCCCAGGTGACCATTGGATCACCGTTCGATGACGGTGTCCTTCTCGGCCCGCTGATCGACAAACGTGCATACGAGTCGATGCAGATCGCGCTCACCCAAGCACGCGGCGACGGCGGCACGGTCACGGGCGGCGAACGCACGTTGGACAGCCGGTATGCGGAAGGCTTCTACGTGACACCCGCTATCGCCGAGATGCCCGCCCAAACCGATCTTGTGAAGCAAGAGACATTCGCACCCATCCTCTACGTTATGCGCTATCGGGATTTCGACGCGGCAATCGCGATGCACAACGACGTTCCCCAGGGTCTCTCCTCCTGCATCTTCACGCGCGACGTCGGTGAGGCCGAGACGTTCCTGTCATCCGCGGGCTCCGATTGCGGATTGGCAAACGTCAACATCGGCCCCTCCGGCGCCGAGATCGGAGGAGCATTCGGTGGAGAGAAGGAAACCGGCGGCGGACGTGAATCAGGTTCGGACGCATGGCGCAGCTATATGCGCCGCGCAACGAACACGATCAATTATTCGAACGAGCTGCCCCTGACCCAAGGCATCCAGTTCGGGGACGGTTGAGCGAACTAAGCCGGATTAGCTCCGGCCGATCACGCCATCCGACATCAGTTGCTCGATCGAGCCCTCGATTGCCTTGAGGGTCAGCTCGACGTCCTCATCGGTGTGTGCTGCAGACGTGATGCCGCCTAAATGCGACATGTTGTTGATTCCGCGATCCTGGAGCGCCTGCTGATAGGCGTACACCGTGGATGCCGGTATCCCGCGGACATCCTCTGGCGTCAATCCTTCGACGGAGTCCCGCGAGGGCGTATCGCCGAAATGAATGTGGTAGGTCGACGCTTCGCCGTACGCCGCACCGGCAACCTGGTGCTCTTCGAGGATGACCCGAATTCCTTCACGGATCTTCTGGGCGATGGCGTTTGCTTGTTTGTGCGGCTCACCCGTTTTGACGATCTTCAAGGTCGCAACCGCTGGTGCCGCGACGGCGGGTGCCCCATTGAACGTGCCTTTATGAATGACTTTCCGGTCGGCGTGCGTCGTCGTGCGAGGATTGAGTACCTCCATGATGTCCGCCTTGCCGCCCAAGGCACCACCAGGATTTCCGCCCGTGACGATCTTCGCCATGCAGGTCATGTCGGGCACGATACCCATGAGCCCCTGGGCACCACCCGGACTCCAACGGAACCCCGTGATGACCTCATCGAAGATCAGGACCACGCTGTATTTGTCGGACAGATCTCTGAGATCCTGAAGGAACCCTTCGGGTAGCGGAACCGATCCCCAGTTCGCGCCGGAGGCTTCCAAGATGATGCCGGCGATTTCCGGATCGGCCTTGAGGGTTTCCTCCACCACCGCCGGATCGGTGGGCAAAACGACCATCGTCTCCGCGGCGCCCGGCACGACACCGTGCCCCGGGGCTTCATCGTAGGGGGTTTCCGAACCGGTAATCGTCAGGTCACTCCAGCCGTTGTAGTGGTTTTGGAAACGTATGATCTTGGTCTTACCCGTATAGGCGCGTGCCACGCGGGCCGCCAGCGCTGTCGCTTCCGAGCCTGAGGCCACAAACCGCACCCGTTCAGCGGAAGGGATCAATTCCTGGATCAATCCGGCCCATTCAACCTCCAGGGCATGGCAGCTCGCGGTATATGTCCCGAGCGGTGCCTGCTCTTGAATCGCTTTCACAACGTCGGGATGAGCGTGACCGAGAAGCAGCGACGCGCTTCCCATCGAATAATCGATGTATTCGTTGCCCTCGACATCCCACATCCTGGATCCTTTGCCATGGCTGATGAAGATTGGATCATCGGCCTTGCGGCGATTGGGATGGGAAAGTCCCCCCGGCATCGTTGCCAAAGCCTTGTCCCAAAGTTCCTTTTGCGTCTGCGTGGTATCGGCCGTCGTGGACATGTCGCGCTCTCCCAAATCGATCACCCGGGGCTCCGCCGAGCTAATGAGTGCGCATTGTGGCACAGGAGAACCGGAGAGGATAGATCACACGGGCTGTTCAGGCCGTCGCCTGTCAGTCGAAGAGCGCGTAAATTTTGTCCCTGACACGGCAGCTTCAGAGAATTGGCGGCAGCGCGCCAAAATTTGTCGACGCCATCAAACCTTGAAGGCCGATACCCATTACAAAAGCGGCCAACATCCTGGTGATCAACCGCCGGATCGGCCCCCCGCGCGGAAGGATCGCAGCCGACTTGGCAGAGTTACGGCATTCTGCGCGGTCCAAATGT
>Ga0115002_10003918_pt1 | contig 18364 bp, 17 predicted proteins | sample ArcticOcean_MG_C_8_FD_89576 | JGI IMG/M metagenome (GOLD analysis project Ga0115002, IMG submission 89576) | Marine microbial communities from western Arctic Ocean - ArcticOcean_MG_CB11_86 | ecosystem: Environmental > Aquatic > Marine > Oceanic | place: Arctic Ocean: Canada Basin | collected... | reverse complement strand
CTGACATATTAGAATTTGAAAAGGCATCAATGCATTATGCAGCAACAAATAGTAAGCAATTTGAAGGGCAGTTAGAAGACTCCGGTTATGAAGCGATAGATAGATCTGTAACTGCCCTTAATTACAAGAAGGATGCATTTAGAGAAATCGGTGAATGGGAAACTGATGAAGAAAGGAACTGGGAGGTGCTAGAGACTCGTGGGATGAGTGCCGCAGTTGACAATTCAAAGTCTCTTCGCCATGGTGTGAAAGTTTCAAAATCCGCTACAATTTCTGGTGTTAACACATGTCAATGGGGTGCTGCTGTGGTTAGCGCTTCGGAAGAAGTTCCAACTGCACCCGCACCGAATTTGGTAACGAATCCACTTGCTAGAGAATCAGCTATTCGTGTACAGAAATCAAAGACCCTTACACAAATGTTAGTTGGCTCAGAGTTAGAAGCCCTTTATGCCGACCGTAAGCAAATGGTGAAGCGGTCTGGAATTAACTTGAAGATTCTTGAGAGAATCGATAGTTTGGCTGATAAAGGGCATCCAATTCATCAACTTGTTGACCGTATTGAGGCTAACTCAAAGGAGGGATTGAAATTGCTTACAGAATTTGAAAAGAAATCAGTAATTGTGAATGATTTAATTACCCAAATTAATATCCAAGAAAGTAGGTCAGTAATTGATCCAACGGTTGCTGCCAAATATCGTAAGCAACTCATCCAATTCGAACAGATTGAAAAAATACAATCAATGTTAGATGACTTTGAGGGTTGATTGTTCCAGAATTATTGATAATTAATGACTAATGTAGGGGGGTTTGGTGGAGGGTATGAGTAGACGAACAATTCTCCAACAACAACTGGAGAAAAGCAAGCGGTTATTGTCGAAACGGACTTCTAATCCGGCCGAATCCGAGTCGGATTCACCCCAACCATCCCTTGGCAAATATGTTCGAAGAGGTAAACCACCTCAAGTGGGTAATCCATTTGATGGCCCATTTCTACATTCAACTTCAACCGCAGTCAAAAAGAAAACAGGGGATTTTGGTACCATTGCATCTCAAAGGCTCAAGAGGATGCGCCAGGGTGTGGAAGCAGAGGCGCCAATGATTGACATTGACCAAGCCCCTCTAGAGACAAACCCTAACTTCCCTGCATGGGTACACTCAGATGTTGAAGACACAGACAATAGAAACTCCTCAACACCGTTGTGGCGCGAAGTCCTATCTGAGCAGAGAGAGCATGTAAGGCCGAGTGAATCTGCTCGCCAGCATCATTCTGAACTTACCGGTACAGTTCCACCAACTGTTGAATCACCGTTGAATATGGTGGCAGAAGAGTTGGCTATTGGTCGTCCTCAATGGCCTTCCATCTTTACACCTAGCCAAAACTTCACTTGGAGTAATTGGCAAGTTGGGCCCAACAACCGTTTGGCTAGTACTGCTGGAAATGAGGTGATAACTCACCCATCTGAACGAGCAAATCCTCTCATTATTATTGGAGGAGAAGGTGTCGGAAAAAGTCATATTTTGAGGGCAATCGGCTCATCGATGCATACTAGGTCACCAGAAGGAGAAGTCCGAATCATTACAGGGGGTTCATTTCCTTCCCTGTTATCTGATGATTGGGTAGATGCGATACAGGGCTGTAGTACACTTCTTATTGATGATATTCAATTGATTAGCCACGATGGAGAAGAAAACCTAGGTCTTATCATTGACAATTGTCTTAATTTTGGAGTTCAAGTGGTAATCACTTCTAGTGAAAGCTGTAATTATTCAGGGTTACTAGGTGGTGCACTAAGGTCATCTGTTGAAGTCAATATAGGTGATCCAGATGTTATGACATTGATTCTTTTTATGAGGCACCGGGCCTTGGTTAGGGGTCTCTCTCTATCAGATGAACAATTGCGAGCAATTGCAGTTGCATCTGATGGTGATTGGAGTGTGACAGAATCTGGTTTTGAGGCTGTAGCACTAGCAATTGAGGCTGGGGCTGAGCCGTTTGGAGTCGGTGATATTGAAACAATACTTTCGGGAGAAGAATTAGTCATGCGTGGTGATGATGGTCTAATCGCTTGGGATACTGAAAGAACAGGACAGCAAATTGTTCGTGAGGTGCTTGACCATGTATTGCCCAAGGAGCACCAACCAAATGTTGATATTATCAGTGAGTTGGAATCAATTGTTGATGATTATCAACCTCCAGAGTTAATGCCTGATACGAGTAGAGATGCAGTAGATTCACTTATTGAGAGGCATCTTGGTCGTGAGAAAGGTGCCCTAAAAGATGCTCGTGATAGAATTGAAGAGGAAGGACTTCCCACCACATTAGAACAACCAAGAGGCGAAGTCTCCAATATTGATTTGATGAGTGAAGGATTCCTTGATAGGTTAGAATCTAGACTCCATAGGCATCAAGATGAATTATTTTCTTTACATGGTCAGATGGAGGATATTTCGAGTAAAATTGAGAATGCTGAACCGAAGGAATTGGTTGAAATGGCCGATAAAATGCTTGAAATTGAGCGTAAATTATCCCGTATTTCAAAATTGGGAGCAGGCGAATCCCTGAAGAGTAGGACAAAGCCAGAACGACCTTACGAAGCATCTGGGATAGAGGAATACATTCCAGAAACGAAATGGAATATTGATGAAGAATCAGTATTTGCAGATGATTTGTTAGCACCTGCGGCTCCTTTACGACCGGTGGTAATTCTCAGGGCCGATGACTCTGAAGAATGAGCCATACATCCATCTTGAATGAAAGATGATGTTGACAAAGTGAATTCATAAATGTTCAAATAAACCTGAATCCTTTCTCAGCAATTCGGTCGGCTTCTAAATTTAACTTGATTGAATCACCATGGATTTCGATTGCGTCAGCATGGTCAATCCCAGGGCATAGTGCTTTGGTTTTCTCCCACGTCCTACCAGAAACTAGGTTTTCCCGCCAAAAAGGAAAGGCTGAACATTGAGCAGGTTTCACCTCATAAATACTGCAAGTTTTCTCACCTGTTAAGTAGATACAACGACCATCTTCTGGTTTAGACTCTAATACAAATCTTCCATCGAAACTAGTACGGCAGTTTTTCGTTAGCCATTGTTTCAAACTAACTTCAAGGTGTGTTGCAATTCTTTCGGCATCTTCGCGTGAGAGGTACACAATTCCCCCAGGCTCATCACAACAGCGCCCACAGTCAGGAAGACAAGTGAAGTTAACACCACTCTCCCACCAAGGCTCCTCTCGGCTACCGGATTTTCGCTTCCACCCAGACATCTTCTCAGTTGCAGGGGTGGCTATGTGGCTGTAATTGTTATGTGTGTGGCGGTGAAGAATAAAATTTATTTTTTTTTAATAATTCAGTTGACACATCATGTGATTTTTATTGCGTTGCCCTTATACCAAAGACTAGACTGAGGTGAATTCCCGGAGGAGGTGATTGCCAAATGAGTGATAGTGAGGATGAACCAACATTGTTTGAAGTTAAGGAGAGTCACTTGGATACTGGATTGCGAGGTATTCCGGTCGGCACTTGCCGAACTTCATTCGTTGATACAATAAAAGGAGTTCATTATGTCGGCTACCCAATTACTGACCTTGCCGAAATGGATCCAGAAGATATCATCTTTCTGCTTTTTGAAAAGCGTCTGCCAAATCGTCATGAGTCCCAAGAATTCCGTAAAGATTTAGCGGCTCGGGCAGAAGAGATGCCTGCGGGTACACTTCGTGTTCTAGAATCTCTGACTCCTGGCAGCGGACATCCAATGGATTGGTTAGCACTCGGTATCCAAGCATTGGGGATTGCTGATACAACCGGTGATGTCCGAGAAGATGGCCTCAATTTAATTGCAAGAATGCCGGAGTTAATGGCAACAATATTCCTTTTGCGCGGTGGTCATGGATTGCCAGAAGCAGGTAGTGAACCGAGAAGAGGGATGGTTGAGAATTTCGTTCATTTATTGGGCAAACCAGGGGGGGATTCAGACAAGATGATTCGCGTACTACGTACCTTCTTAGTGCTACACATGGACCACGGTGGTGGTAATCTATCCACCTTTTCAGGAAAATGTGTCGCTAGTGGTAAGGCTAGTCTCTATGCATCAATGTCAAGTGCAATGAATGCACTATCAGGTCCTTTGCATGGGAGAGCTAATCAGTCATGTCTTGAGTTCATCCAAAGAATTGGAACTAGTGACCCTGAGAAGGTGGAAAAGTTCGTTCGAAGTGAATTAGCAGCAAAGCGACCGGTTTACGGTTTTGGCCATGCTGTGCTTAGGGCAGAAGATCCTAGAGCAGCGGCTCAAATCGCACTGGGTTCAGAGATTTGTCCTGATGATAATAATTTCAAAATCGTGAAGGTATTAAGGGAAGTCGCACCAAAAGTGCTTGCTGAAAATCCAAAGATAAGTAACCCTTTTGCAAATGTTGATGTTGCTTCAGGCACACTATTACACGCTGTAGGATTCCATAAACCGGAGTATTTCACAACATTCTTCGGATGGGCTAGAATTGCGGGAATTAGTGCGCAAATTATCGATGAGCGCAGGGCAAGAGGTGGCCGCGGAGTACCTATTTACAGGCCAAAATATATTGGTCGTGACCAGCCAGTTCAGCGACTTGAATAATCTCAACCAACTCTTATTTCACTTGAAATTAGTTTTTCCAGCACCACGGTGACCAATTATTCGCGGCACTTCCCATGGAATTTGATTTTCATTAGTTGAGTCTAATAATTCATCTACAGAGCGGCCCCATTGCCAGCGCTTTCTCTGAGCAGAAAGAAATTCTTTTCGGCTATCATGTGTCATTTCATGCCACGGGACATGTTGCCCGTCAAAGAGAGGTTCACTAGCAGGCCTAGTTATTCTAGGTGAGCCGCCTGGAAGGTGAGTGATTTCAGGAGATGAGTCATCGGTAATAGCCGTGAGACCTGCATCAAGAATCAACTTTTCATGAGGTACCCGAACTGGCCAAACAAAGGCTGGAAATCCTTTTCTCGCTTTGGTTAGTTTTTCAAGTCCTTTTCCTGTGAGAGATACACTTGTTCCTAGTGTCAGATGTCGATTCATTCCATGTAGGTAATCTAGAGTACAAGGGATCATTGGAGCCCCCCATTTCTGATGCTTACGCATTAATCTAGGCAATGAGTGGGCTATGAAAGATGGTGCGGCAATTGCTCGTTGTAAATTACCGGGACCCCATTCTCTCAATGTAGGCATTAAGCGGGCTTTGGGATGTTGCCAGCCCGCTGCTTTGACTGCTGGTAGCAATTTTTTGTCAAAGGAATACAGAACAGTAGTCCCTTCAGGGAGTTCAAATTGAGAAATGGCATCATCAACCATCTTAACCATAGATGAAATGTATTCAACCCGTTTTGAACCACCTTTCCAACCCCCTCCAATTCCGCTACTTGGGTGCGGGGACTTCAATTCGATACACACGGTTTTGCCATGTTCTTGCCAAGGGGTTGTAAACTCACTTTTCCCAAGTAAATCATCAAATCTATCAGAAAATGGTTTCAATTCATCACTACTCAGCAACTCAATATAATCATCATTCGGTGTCACATTATCGTGATGTAACATTAAGACTCCATCAGTTGAAAGACGCAGGTCAAATTCAACACCATCAAAATGATTGATGCCATAGCAGAGTGCTTCAATAGAATTTTGTCTCGGTTGTACCCAAGTCATGCCCACTCCCCCTTACTCTCCGTTACAGGTTCTACACTTGAACCTAAAGGGGTGCTATTGTGATTGGTGGAACCATCATAGTCTGTGGGTGTATTCGGAGAAATATGGTAGATAGCGAAGGAAGCCAATCTATGAGTGATACGGCTACTTCAATTGGGGAAATAGTTGGGTTACAACAAGATGACAATTCGAAACAAGTCCGCGGCTACTGCATGTATGATTGGGCGAAATCAGCATTTGAAACCAGTGTGACTACGGCCATTCTTCCTGCTTGGTTCGCCGTTCTTTTCCTTGAGGCTAATGGATTGACTGGTACCGTCATTGGGATGGAAATGTCCTCCGATGCCGCTTGGTCTCTGGCGGTCACGGTGGCGACATTAATGGTAGCAATCGTCAGCCCATCTATCGGCGTCATAGCAGACCGTAAGCGCATCAAAATGGTCGCCATGAAATGGATGACTTGGCTTGGAGCTGGCTCAGTATTTCTCATGGCATTGGCGCCTCTTTTCGGCATATCAGCTTGGGTGTGGATCTTCATTATGTTCCTTCTTGCCAATATCGGATTGAATGCTGCGGGCGTATTCTACAACGCATTACTCCCTTATCAGGGTGAGAATCACGAGATGGATTCAATCTCAAATAAAGCATACGCATACGGTTACCTTGGCGGCGGTTTACTCTTGGTCGGCCATCTGGTATTGTTATTCTCTACTGACTTCGCCCTCTGGGCAACACAGGTTGCCATAGCATCATCTGGGGTTTGGTGGTTTGGATTTGCTTGGTACACCTTCGCCTATGTGGCAGAGCCAGAGATCGAAAATGAAATTGAAGATTTATCTCTGAAAGAAGCCACCAAATTGGGTGTTAGTGAAGTCAGGAAAACTCTCTCTGAATGGAAAAGTTTCAGAACATTGTTCATCTACATGTTTGCTTATTTCTTGTTTATTGATGGTATCAACAGTGTCACTTCATTGGCGGGTGCATTTGGAATCGCTGTGCTTGGATTGACGATGGGTGAACTAATATTGACTATTCTCATCATTCAATTCGTGGCTTTCCCTTCCGCTTTTTTCTTCACTTGGCTTGCAGCGAAATGGTCAACAAAGCGAGCCTTGACCCTTTCACTTGTGATGTGGTGTGTGATGATTGTCGGTGCGATGTCCTTCGCCCCACTCGCTCTTGACAATCATGATGAGTACGATTTCCAAGCTGAGTGGGATGGTGAATCATACGTCATTACAGTCCACTCTTTAGATTTGGTTGGCGTTGGTGAAGAAGATCAGGATTTCAAGGAAGATTGGGCTCACATTCTACCATTCTGTACTGATTGTAAAAACAATCACTTTGCTGAAGATAACAATGGTTCGGCTGATTCAGATAACATGAGTGGGTTCCTTACTGCAAATGAAGAAACCCGGTACAGTGTATCTGTTATTGGAGGGGAACTTGCTAATTCAACAACGGTTGGGATTCATCATCCGACAAATCTTGGTGATGGCAAACTCGATTTTATCCCGGTAACCGTTCGAACGTATGTGTGGGCTCCGCTTGGCATGGCTGTCTTTTGGCAATGGCTCATGCTCGGCTGTCTTGCAGGTGTTCTCATGGGTGGGAGTCAGGGATTAGCACGAAGCCTCTTTGGACAAATGGTTCCCGAAACACGCAGTACCGAATTCTTCGGTTTCTTTGGTTTCTTCGGAAAGGTTGCTGCCTTCATGGGTCCCATGATGTATACTGCACTTTCAGTGATGTATGATAGTCGAGTTGCAATCGCTAGTTTGTCAATTCTCATCATATCTGGGACGATAATGATGTATTGGGTTGATGTTGATGATGGTATTGCAGTGGCAAATGCAGAAGATGAGCGTAATCGAGCCAAGAAGGCTGACACTAATGATTAGAACTAACCATCAACAGATGTTGAATGGCTTCAACCGAAGATTCGGTCAAGGATGAGAGCTACTTCGAATAGAATTAGCATGGGGCCAGCCACTAGAAACATCGATAGTGGGTCTGGTGGAGAAAGCATTGCTCCAACACAGAAACCAGCAAACCAAAAGTGTCGCCTACATTGGGTTAACATATCTCGCTCAACTAATCCCCCACGAAGAGAAATTAAGGTTACAAGTGGGACCTGAAAACCGATGGCTGCACCGAGGCACAGGCTTGCAATAAAACCGATCCAAGCGGCTAATTGCCAGGTAGTAGTTGCTCCAATTGCTGCAGCGTCTGCTTGTAGATATTCGAGTAAAATAGGTAGTAGGAAATCAACCACATACCATATACCTGCAATGCCCAGTAAGATTGCACACAGTAATGCCAAAATAACACTACTGAATGAAGAAACTTTTGACAATTCTACACCCTTTAATTGTGCTTTAAATTGTTCACTACGGGCGGCCAGTAATGACGCTTCAAACGTTACTGTAAGGACCACTAGTAATACTGCAAAATGAGAAGCCAGTCTTAGTTGGAGAATAACTACTTCTAAGGGTTGTAAAACAACAATAGAGACGTCATTTGGCACTAAACTTGCTTGTCCAAGTAACCATGTCAAAGCCATTCCTGCTAATGGATAACCAACAATTATACCTACGAAAAATGTCATGGCGAAGCGTTTCACTCTTGTTCTGAAAAAATCACTTGCAGAAGTCAGCATTTCGCCTTGTTCACTATCTAGTAAGGACTCTAGGTCGCGGGCTAAGGTTTCTGTCCCAGCAACCACCATTGACTACTGCGAGACGGCTCTCCCCCATCATATTTGAGGGATGGAGGGTAGGCGTGGTTTTGGCTTAGATTCCTTCTTTGGAGGCGTTGGAATCGTTGGTAGTGAAGGTGGTGTGCGGGCATTTGTTGCTGGGGTAGGTGCCGTTTTTCTTTCTTTCTTGATTACAGGCATTGGAGGTGTATCAGTGAATTCGATAGGTCTGCCGAACAGAGTCCAAGAATTCACCTCAATGTCAAATACTGCTTTGTCAGGTAATCCGCTAGGCCGAGTTGGCATAGATCCACTCTGCGCTTCTTTCACCTGAGGTACAACAGGGGTTTCAACTGGTTTCACATATTTGTTTTCGATAGGGGGAGTCTTTACTTCAACAACCACCGGTTTGGGGATAGATTGCTTAGTAGGTGTACTAGGGAGGCTTGGCAAGGATGGTTTCTCCTTAATTTCTGGAGTTTCAGGCACAGATATCTCTTCAGAATTAATTGTGACATCATCTTCGGACCAAGGCGAATCATCAAGCCAGCCTAGTTCATCATTTTCGGAGACTTCTTCATCCTGTACATCTTGTTCAGTTGATTCAACGATTGACTCAGTTAGGTCAATAACTTCCGTGTCATCATAAGTGGAGGTCACAGTATCGTGGCTATCTAGAGTGATATCTTCAGTTTCCTCTTGAATTATTTGGCCTTTGATTAACTCGTCATCAACTCCCATTTCTAGAGCCACTGCTTTCATTTCCCCAAGTGCATCGGCAATAATATCTGCAGCCGGAGTGTCACCACCACCGATAATATTTGACACGATAGCGGCTGTAGTGGGGTTCACAACACTTAACCCGCCGGGCTTTGATACAGATACTTGACCAGATTCTAGTTGCTCACGCTGTGAATCTGCGCTAATTTTCGAAGGCCCTGCGATGGATTCGCGTTGTCTGAGGCCAATAATTGCGATCACCAATGTTACCACCATCAGAAGTATCATAGCGAATTCTTGGCCAGTAAAGGACCCAGCATCAGACCAAAAACCACCTTCTTTGTATGGTAAATTCAATGTCTGTCTGATGTATTGTAGGATGTGGAATTTCTGCCCCCTGCTTCCACTACCAATGAGTCCGGCGGGGAATAATCCAAGTATCCCATTTAGCAGAACACCCAAAAATTGGGATATGGAAATGACCATTGCGAGTTTGCCAATTTTCGGATACCGCCTCTCCATCAACCTCTCCCCAGATATCCGTGATAGACTCATCCATATTCAAGGCTCGCTTCGTGAGTGTATCAACACATGTTTGCTTAGATACTCCTAGGCGGGGGAGTTGTGATATGACAAAAGCGAGTCGCCTGTTGTGGGAAGATGACTGAACCACCACCAACTGAACAGGAGCAATTGCTCGATGCCTTGCATCAAAGGGGTGAGCAATTGTCTAACATTCTCAGTAGTATCAATGCTGCAGTTGCAGTTACAGATGTCATGGGTAACATCGTTCTCCTAAACGATGTAGCTCGTACAGAATTAGGATTAATTTACTCACCTGAACTCACTTTGGCCGCTTTCGCTGCTCAATTTGATTGGAGGGATAGTGAGGGCGAGACATTCACTGAAGAAAATTTTCCCGTTACAGCAGTGTTACACGGTGGACAGCCAATCCATGAAATCCCAGTTTCCAAAGGGGTAGGTGACGAGGCACGTCATTTCCGTCTCTCAGCAACGCCTCTCACTTCTCGGGAAGGTGACTTAGTGGGAGCAGTAGTGGTTTTTCATGAAGTTACTGAACTAGTTCGTCTCCAAACTGAGTTACAAGATATGAATGAACAACGTCTCGGTTTTTACAGCGGCATGAGCCATGAATTACGAACTCCTCTCCAAGGTATCATCGGATATACTGAATTGCTACTTGAAGAAGCAGAAGATGACACTTTTGAAAAAGAGAGTTTGCAATCAATCCGTTCATCAACAGATCACTTACTGTCGCTGGTTACTGATTTACTTGATTTATCAAAAATTGTTGCAGGTAGAATGGAACTTGATAAATCAGCAACAGAATTGACTCCAATCATTAGGGAAGCGGTGAAAATGGTTTCTCCCAATGCTAGAAAAAAAGGCATTTCAATGAATGTTGAATTAGAAGATTTAGGTGAACTAATGGTTGATAAAAGGGCAATCCGCCAAGTGATTCTCAATCTTGTTTCCAATGCAATAAAGTTCACGGATGCGGGGGGTGAAGTGGTGATTTCATGTACTAGATTTGAAGAAGAAGCACACATACTAGTGCGCGACACTGGGACAGGAATATCTGATGACGACCAAGAGTTAATTTTCCGAGAATTTGTTCAGGTCAAAGGCTCAGATGGGCGCCAACGTCCAGGGACAGGTTTAGGTCTGGCTTTGTCTAAACACTTCGTTGATATGCATGATGGCTCACTAGTCGTGACCTCGAAAGTAGGGGTCGGCTCAACTTTCATCATCAATTTGCCTTTGTGATTAACGGCGAATTAGAATTGTTAACAGATCATCGTGTTTTAGTTGATGGTCAAGGCCGACTCTCTGCCAATCGAATTTAGCGCTTGGGCCTTTGACTCTGGCATAGCGGAATTTCCGTACAAAATCTCGATGTAAAGAAACACAAACATCTCTGACTGTGCTATCGTCTTTTACAATCATTGGTTCTACTAAATCGGCTTCTTGGCCTTGCGGCTTCAAGAAAACCGACATGAAGCCGAGATTATCATAGATGAAATCTTTCAACTCTTCAATTCCTTGGCCAGTTTTTGCTGAAATAGGAAGAATAGGCCAATCATCTGGAAGCATATCGTAAGTTTTCTGCAGGTCTTTTTTTGTTGCTAAGTCAATTTTATTGACAATTACAACTGCCTTAGAATAAACTCGGTTAGAAGCCATTGTGTCAACTAGCATATCGGCGGTGGCGTCAACTCGGAGCGTAACTAGAGCACTTGTGTAACCAAATGAGCGTATGATGTCCTGCATCTCTTCTTTCGCGAGGTAGGTCTGTTCAACAGTGGTCCTGACTTCTATTCCTCCCTTGTTTCTCCGGGTGATGAATACTGGGGGTTTGTCTTGGTTCAACCGCATCCCGGCAATTTCTAGTTCACGGTGTAGCACTTTGAAATGAGAATCTTGGAACGGGTCGACTACGTAGAGGACCATGTCAGAACTTCTGACCACACCAAGGATTTCTTTCCCTCTGCCTTTTCCTTCGGCAGCCCCTTTAATGAGACCAGGTAGGTCAAGAATCTGGATTTTTGCACCTCGGTGTTCCATCAATCCGGGAATACAAGTTAGCGTTGTAAATGCATATCCAGCAGTGTCAGATTCAGCATCAGTGACTTGGCCGATTAATGTTGATTTCCCCACACTAGGGAAGCCGACAAGGGCGACTGAAGCATCACCCGACTTCTTAACTTCGAATCCTTTGGCAGGGCCGCCAGATTTTGCGTGTGCAGCGACTTTTTCTTGCTTTGCTTTAAGGGCGGCAATTTTTGCCTTCAATTTACCAACGTGGTGCTCAGTAGCCTTGTTTTTCTGAGTTTTATCAATCTCAGCTTGGATGTCAGCAATCTGTTCAACCATAGTTGCCATGCTAATCCACTCCCTTATTCCAGTCGGCTCGACCTTGCTCTATGACCTTCGGTCAGGGCTATGGTTCTTCAAACCGGCGTTTGCAATCGCTCTTATCTGTTGTAATTAGTTAGGGTGATATTCATGGGGAAGGGCTGTGACGCAGTGTCATGGCAGACTTGTTAGCGATGGTCGTTGATAGCGATTATTGGTTTAGTCTGTTGAATACCACATCTACAGATTTGTATAAGCAAATGCAAGACAAATCAGCAAGAAAATCACGGCCAGAAATGGCTGATTTTATTGACCGCCGCTTTGATGTTGATGTTGAAGCAGAGATTCTTGACTGGATTGAAGAGCACGATATCATGGATGAGGATGATTCAGTATTGCTCACCGCATCAAAACGTTTGGTGTCTGGCGGTAATATCGAGGATATCGCTTCAGGCATGTGGCTGTTAGCAGAATGGGCTAGTCTTGGCACTTGGAGATGCATGGAAGGTAGGGGTTATCTCTACTTGGAACCATACAGTGGGGAATCGATTAATCAAGTAGGTCAACTCTATGAGCAGCGGATTTGGGATGCTGCTATTAAGAGCATCACAACGATGTCAAAACAGCAGTATTCCGAGGCAGTAGTAGTCGATTGGATGGGGCGTAGGGAACTGTTGGGAGAGACTCTTAATGAGAAAAATGACCCCCGCATATTGTCAACAATGCAGAGTCACCAAAGGCACGCAGAGTCACTTCACGGATTGGCAGAATTAATTGCAGAAGGGGATACGATTTTACTAACAAGAAGAGATTGGTCATCATACCTAAATGCTGGATTCGGTGGATTCAAAATTAGAAAGCTTCTCACCTCAAACATAGGGGGGGGTAAATGATGAGTGACGATGATTGGGAAAATCCATTTTATGTTGCAGAAGTCCCCCTCTTGATGGAGCCTAAGCCACCTGAGCAGGTACCTAAACCTGCGTTGGTTGTTTTAGGCCGATTCCAGCCTTTTCACCGCGGCCATGTGGCATTAGTTGAGGCGGCTCTAGATTATGCTAATGAAAATGGATTAACAAGTCGTATTGTTATTGGTTCAGCAAATCAACTAGAATCTCTTGAGAATCCTTGGACATGGCAAGAGCGAAAACAGATGATTTGCTGCTGGTTAGCAACACATCATCCTACTTTAGAGGTTGATGTGGTTGCAGTTCCTGATATCAATGACCCACCTAATTGGGTTGAACACGCAGAACAATATCATGGTGAGGCTGGTGTATTATTTACTAGCGATGGACCAACAACTGACCTGTATCGTCAAGCTGGTTGGCAAGTCATTGAATCACCGTTGCAAGACAGAGAATCATGGGAGGGTTGGAGGATTCGCTCAACCCTAAAAATGCTGTCAACGGTATCTGAAAAGGAAGCATCTATCTCAGTAATGGTTGAGACAATTACAGAAGAAGTGGCTGAACTTCTATGGGATGAAGTTTGGTTGAAGAGATTGGCTTTCCTTGGTAGGCCATTTGAATCCGTTGGATAGGATTATTCGCAAGATTCTGCTGACCACTGTTGATTTTCAATGTGTTCAGCAAAGGATAGGACTCTGTCATCATTGACCATGAAATCGTAACCCCCGAGTCGAGATTCTGAATGAGTCCATATTACTGCACTTCCATTATCACATTCAACATGAAACAACATATCGTCAGGGAAACGGATAGCAAAAGATCTGAAAACTGAATGAATATACCCTGCATCTTGTGATTCAGTAACCACTTCAGTCCGAGGTTGTGAATCTATCCAAGCAATAATTTCTGACATCACCTCGGCTTTGCTTGCATTCACTACAATTCCTTGCTCGCCACTGGCGCGGTAAGGATTAGGGGCAATCCGCGAGCAGTTCTGAGAATCTTCAGGGCATTGAGTTGGATACGCCTCAAACTCAAGTGTGGGTGCAGCAACCCAAACTAGGAATATCATACCAATGTAAAGTGTGGTGATTCCTAATGCAAAAACTTGCAATCGTCGAGGTGAACCATACCATTTTTCCTCTTCATTCAATCACTTCACCGCCGTGACGATGACTCTGGCAGGTCTCAAAACTCTGTCATGCAGCATCCAGCCAGGCTCTAACACCTGTACAACGGTATTTGGGGAGTGTTCTTCACTTGCTGGGATTGTGGTAATGGCTTCCATTATTTTTGGGTCAAACCTCTTGCCATTTACTTCAATCATTTTCGCACCATCATCGGTAAGCGCCTTCTCTAGATTCTTTCGAATCATATTGATCCCTTCCATGATAGAGTCATCAGTTCCTTCAGGCATTGATAAAATCGCACGGTCAAAGTCATCAAGAAGTGAAATTAGCCGCCTAGCAAGTCCTTGACCACCATAGCGGAGAAGGGCAGCTCTCTCTTGTGAGTGGCGTTTACGGATATTTACGATGTCAGCGTCACGATAAGCAATTTCTTTTTCAGAAGTTTCAGCTCTTATTTCAGCCTCTGCGAGTTTCTCTTCAATAGTCAATTCCCGAGGCTCTTCTTCAACTTCGATTGTTGGAGCCTCGTCAACGACAGCATCTACCGGCTCTGCTTCAGCCTCTTCGTCGTTACTCATCTAAGTCGGCTGACCCACGCCTCCTTCATCAACCCGACGATTATGGTCGGTGCTCATTAAGCCAAATCAGGCTAACTTCCAATCGCTCATAAGTTGGATGAACCTCAATCATTGCTGCAGGGGCAGCAATATCATCAGCAATACCTTCAGCAAGTAATAATGGCACCTCAATTCTCCCATTTCCTGCATCATGGTAGAGAAATTGCATAGGTATATCACAGGTCTCAACCAGTTCTTTTAGGAATTCATCAGATTCATTCTCTTGGCAATAGATGGCGCCAAACACTAGAGTCCCATCATCCGTTAGTTGTTCGTGTGGTGAGATACTAGCCTCTCCTCTTCTCATGAAGCGGCGGCGGAGTTGCCCAGAGTCTTTGTACGACGATGTGCAATATTTGACAGAATAACCGTATGGTTCACGTGTGTCCATTCCAATATTTGCCATATTCACTTGATTACGAATGGCTCTTGCAAGTTCATCAGAACCTTCTGCCCCAGCAGTTAATTCGTTGGTTAGATTGAATCCACGGAGTTCCATATTGTCATGATTACCAACGGTGATTTCAAGTTCATTTAGATTGATAAATTCTATTGATGTATGGCGCAGTTCCTCAATTAGTTCGTAAAGTCTCTCTTCTTTGTCTGGCTCGCATGGTATTTCAATTCCAACATTCATGTTGGTTTCTGCACACGCTGCTATAGTTGGGATATAGCGATCTAATTCCATATCTAAAAGATGAAATCTGATTTCATCTAAACCGGACTCTGCTAAACTTTCCGCATATTTGGGGGGGAAGGGGATACTGGTGTAAAGGTGGATATGGTGGTCATTACCCAACTCACTTTTCAGAGTTTTACAAGCATCTTCAACCCGTTCTCTGACCATCATGGGGTCTCCTCCTGTAATTCCAGTGCCGGTGGCATCCATTGCCCTCGCTTCTTCTATGACGGCGCCCCAATCAGCAACCTCGCAGCGCCGCTCGTTTGCATACATGTGGTCTATCTCACGGCGATTTTCTGAAAGCGGACAGTAATCACATTGCCAGTGACATTCGCCGGTGATGAATAGTACCATTTTACTACCAATTTGACATTGTATGCATCCTTCTGCTTCATCCCTGGTAGGCGGTTCAACAGGTTTAGGCATGTTTGGTTGGTGAATTTCAAGTTTCATGTATCTTCACCTTCTGCAAGTTTTAGTAGCCAAGTATGGAACCTCAGGTCTCCGGATAGTTCTGGGTGAAAGGTCACTGCTAAACGGTTTTCTTGTCTTACCCCAACAATTTCTTGGTTGTGAATGGCGATTGCTTGTGCACCCTCTCCAATCGAATCAAATCTCGGCGCACGAATGAAAACTCCAGGGTAAGGCTCTCCCAGTGTTGGAACCTCTAACATCGCTTGGAAGGAATCGGCTTGACTGCCGTATCCATTTCTGTTTACTGTTGCATTAACCAATGGTGCCCCTCTATCATTTGGTTGTGCTAGTAGGATTGCTCCCGCACAAGTTGCTAGTACGGGGGTTTTCACATTTGTACGCAACCACTCAAACAAAGCTGGAAGTAGGCTATTCTGGTCATTTGCTCCAGTCAGTCGCATGGTTGTTGATTCTCCACCAGGGAAAACGATGGCATCTAGATTGTTGGATTGAAGGTCTAGCGGAGTCCGCAATTCGATAATTTCGAGGTCGACCCCGAGTTCTTCAGATGCTGATTCTAAAGTGGCAATATGTGCATGACGAGCGCCTTGCAGCATAACCAGCCCGACCCTTACCATGTGATATCGGCGGTGCCACTCAAACATGAACCCATCACTCAAAGATTTTCAATTTTCGTGGGGTATGTGGGATTTGGTTCAACATATGTTGTTTGTAAAAAGCCTGCAACCCATCCATTGCGGGGAAGTGACTTATATGTTAGAAGAAAACGCCTGTGATTAGGTTAGAACACCTAGGATGTATGAAAATATGGATATAGATGTAAAAGGGCATATGATGTTTGATTCAGGAATGAATTATGAAATAAAAGATTGGTGGATCGGCACAATTGTACTTGTGGTAATAAACATGGCAATGGGCATGGTGGCTGTTGCGGTAGGTGTGTCAATTATTGGAACACTTTTCTCAGTTATAGTCGGCTGGGCTAGTTTAGGGCTTTGGGTTGGCCGTCTTAGGAACCGTGGCCATTCAGATGCAATGGCATTTGTTCTCAGAATCATTATCTTCCCATGGGGCCTCATTGAGTGCGCCTTCATGGGTAGTGCTGAATAATTTCAGAGAACCCAGTAATCATTTGCAGTGCAGAGAGCGTAGCCTTTGGGTGGCGTAGAGGATATGTCTGCATCTGCGAACAAGCGATTTGGCCGATGAAATGAAAGACCATCACGGCCCGCCTTAGATTAATGACGCAGGGTCGTATCCACAACTTTGGTGCCGGCCCCGCAGTTCTGCCATTGTCTGTGGTTGAGGAGTGCCGCGTAGCACTTCCTAACCTCAACTGTAGCGGTTTTGGCTTGCTCGAAATATCTCATCGTAGCCAAACATTCCAAGATATTGTTGATTCAGCGATGTCAGGACTTCGCCGGGTACTTGGGGTACCTGATGATTACACTGTTCTTTTTCTGCAAGGTGGAGCATCGCTACAATTCTACATGGCTGCTCTCAATCTTCTTGGTGAAGGTGAGAAAGCCGACTATCTCCTCACTGGAGGTTGGTCAAAGAAAGCATTAGCTGAAGCACAGAGGGTTGGTGATGCTCAAGCGGCTTGGAGTCCGGATGAAAGCGGATTCAAGAGAGTTCCTAAAAATGGTGAATACCAAATCAGAGATGATTCAGTTTTCGTGCACTATACTTCAAACAATACTCTCTATGGTACCCAGTTCCATCACCTTCCAGATAGTGGTGGTAAACCCTTGATTTTGGATGCAAGTTCTGATATTGCTGGCGTTCCAATTGACATTTCAGCACACGATTTAGTTTACGCAGGGGCGCAAAAGAACCTCGGTCCGAGTGGCGTGACAGTAGTGATTCTCTCTCCGTGGGCACTTTCCAAGGTGGGTGATGATATTCCAACAATGCTCGACTATTCGGTTCACGCTTCCAAAGGTTCTCTGTTTAACACACCCAACACATTCGGTATTTTCGTTCTTGATAGGGTATTCAACTGGCTTGAAGAAAATGGTGGTTTACAGGCTTCAATAGCCAGAAATCAAGCAAAGTCAGAATTGGTTTACAACGAACTTGATCGCACAGATTTCTGGGCGCCACACGCTGACAAGGATTCACGTTCAGTGATGAATGTAACATGGCGATTGGCTAATGAGGCGCTTGAACCTGTATTCTTGGCTGAGGCCGAAGATGCAGGACTTGGTGGCTTGAAGGGTCACCGTTCAGTTGGTGGGATTCGGGCATCAATGTACAATGGGTGCCCGATTGAAAGCGTTGAAGCACTTGTGGCATTCATGCGTGATTTTGAGTCACGATATTCGTAATTATCACTTACAGTAAGTTTGGCGCCAATACATTAGTTGGTACAGGGCCGTATGCATTCGGTGTTGCTTCTCCCTCAGCAATTGCAAAGAAAATAATAGCAAATGGCATTAGAATCCACCATCCCGAATTACCATGATCATGTATTCTTCGGATACCAACAGCCATAGTTGGTAAGAATATAGCTAGTCGAAAGATCCAAGTTATCCACGTAGGGTCGTAGTAGCCCCAACCGAAAAGGAAACCATCTACTATTCCTGTAATCATACCAAAAAGTATTG
>Ga0115002_10003917_pt1 | contig 18364 bp, 20 predicted proteins | sample ArcticOcean_MG_C_8_FD_89576 | JGI IMG/M metagenome (GOLD analysis project Ga0115002, IMG submission 89576) | Marine microbial communities from western Arctic Ocean - ArcticOcean_MG_CB11_86 | ecosystem: Environmental > Aquatic > Marine > Oceanic | place: Arctic Ocean: Canada Basin | collected... | reverse complement strand
CCGAAACACTGCTGACACCGGCCTTAGGATCTTTAAATCAATAGAACACCATGGCCTGCCGATCGTGAGAGCCGCCTTTACGGGGGGTGCGCCGCCATATCGATATATGCAACCATTTCGTTGTCAGTTGTTCTTGTCGACCAATGCCGACGACGTCAAAGAAGCGCTGGACAATGGGATCGCGGCGGCAAGTATTTTGCCCGTTCCTAAAAACTTTCAACCAACAGATACATTACATTTCGCGTTTGATGGTGATGCCGTCTTGTTCTCAGATGAGGCCGAACGCATCTATCAGGAAAAGGGTCTTGCCGCCTTTGCCTCAAGCGAGCGCGATGCTGCTGATGAGCCCCTAAGCGGCGGACCGTTTAAACCTTTTCTTTCTGAGTTGCATCAGCTGCAGAGTGAATTGCCCAAAGAAATAAATCCGATTCGCACGGCATTGGTCACCGCAAGAGCCGCACCTTCCCATGAGCGCGTCATCAAAACGTTACGCGCCTGGCACATCCGTCTCGATGAATCGTTGTTCCTGGGTGGTATGAATAAAGCTGAATTCCTGCAGGCCTACGGTGCCGATGTGTTCTTCGACGACCAGGCGGAACATTGTAAGTCAGCCAGTACGCTCGTGCCGGCAGGGCACGTACCCCACGGCATCACCAACCAGTAATTTCAGCTCAGTACCAACTTAACGCCTAGTGTTAGGAGTAGCACACCCAAAAACGGCTGGATAAATTTTTCCGGCAGGTGATCAGAAAATCTCGCCCCCAGGGTGATCGCGGGTAGGGATCCGATCAATAGACCTGCCAGCAGAACAAAATCGACATTGCCCAGGTACCAATGGCCCGCGCCAGCGAGCAAGGTCAGGGGTACCGCGTGGGCGATATCCGTACCAATGATTCGAGTTATTCGAAGTGACGGATAAAGCACCATCAATAAGGCAGCGGTAACAGCCCCGGCACCGACTGAGGAGAGCGCCACGCTGGTCCCCAGAACCAGACCAAATACCGGCAGCAGAATATGCGCAGGTAAATGTAGTACGGGCAACTGACGCAACTTATTTCGAAATAGAATGACACCAGAAGTTACAATCAACATGCCGCCCAACGCCGCATTTAACACCAGCCCATACTGCTGCTGGGACTCAAAACTGGACAATACAGCCAGTGCGAGTGCCGCTGCGGGAAGGCTACCAGCAGTTAGGAGCGCCATTATTCTCCAGTCGACATTTTTGAGCTTGTTATGCGCAATCATTCCGCCGGTTTTGGTCAGTCCAGCATAGAGCAGATCAGTGCCTACCGCCGTGTGGATTGGAAATCCAAACCCTAACAAGATGGGTGTCATTAACGATCCTCCACCAACTCCCGTAACACCCACCGTAAAGCCTACTAACGCTCCAGTAATGATGTAATAGAAGATATCCATGGTGTACCTCTGTTCGAGGGGACAATCTAGCAGGATCATCTATTCACAAAAGGAATATTTGGGGCTATTCTTATAGCGTTTCAGTCTAACTGGGCATGTGGAGGAACCATGAAGCTACAGCAACTTCGGTACATCTGGGAGGTCGCTCACCATGAGCTTAACGTCTCTGCAACAGCACAAAGTCTTTTCACTTCGCAGCCAGGCATCAGCAAACAAATCAGGCTTCTGGAAGATGAATTAGGTGTTGAAATCTTTGCCCGCAATGGCAAACACCTGACCGAAGTCACCGCTGTCGGTAAAATGATTATTGAACGGGCAGGGGAAATCCTGCGCAAAGTCGAAAGCATTAAGCAGGTAGCCCAGGAATTCAGCAGTGAACGAAGTGGCAGCCTTTCTATCGCCACAACCCACACCCAGGCGAGGTATGCACTACCTGATGTCATTGGTGAGTTCATTCACAAATATCCTGATGTTTCGCTGCATATGCACCAGGGAAGCCCCATTCAAATTGCCGAGATGGCGGCTAACGGGCAGGTAGATTTTGCGATCGCCACGGAAGGACTGGATTTATTCGGCGATCTTGTGATGTTGCCTTGCTATACCTGGAATCGTTGTATCGTCGTGCCAAAGGATCATCCCCTGACGCAGCTGGATACATTGTCCCTGGAGGAAGTCGCACGATATCCCATCGTAACCTATGTATTTGGCTTTACCGGTCGCTCCAAACTGGACGATGCCTTTGCGCAGCGTGGTGTCGAACCCAAGGTGGTGTTTACCGCGACAGATGCGGATGTCATCAAGACCTATGTTCGGTTGGGATTGGGGATTGGTATCATTGCACAAATGGCATTTGATCAAGACCAGGATGATGGACTTGTCGCGTTGGATGCCAGTCATTTGTTTGAAGCCAGCACCACCATGATCGGGTGTCGAAAAGGAACGTTTCTGCGACGCTACATGCACGAGTTTATAGAGTTGTTTGCCCCACACCTCTCGAGAGAACTGGTTGATCAGGCGTTTGCTTCTAACAGTCGTATGGAGATGGAGGCATTATTCTCTGAGATACAGCTGCCGATTCGCTAGGGAACGCTAGATAAAATCCAGGTCCGGATTGTCGTTGAGGATTTCTTTACCCTGTTCTGCAACGGAGGCTTTTTTGCCAAGGATCTCTTTAGCGAATTTAAAGTAGACCGTATAGACCTTAGCCTCACCATCCTGCTCGACTACAAAGAAAGGCGCTCGATTGACGTCAAGTTCTTTGGCTAACACCATACCGGGAGATTCTGGATCTCGCTCATCAGCGACAATTGTTTCATCAATTTTTTCTATCTGGCCAGTCGCCTTTAGGCGTTGTTCAACGTCGGCACATTTCGGGCAGGGCTCACCTGAAGCGAGGATTTTCTTCACAAAGGTAATCTTCACTGGCTTTCTTCTTCGAGGTTAATGATGTGCAAACCACATTCTCTCTTGGTCGCTTCTTCCCACCACCAACGCCCGGCACGCTCATGCTCATTAGGGCCCACCGCGCGTGTACAGGGTTCACACCCTATGCTCATAAACCCCTGATCGTGTAGCGGATTATACGGTACATCGTTGTCGCGGATGTATTGCCAAACCTGCGCAGAACTCCAGTTAGAGAGCGGGTTGTATTTCATCAGGTCGCGGCGCTCATCGGAAAAGGCTGTGTCTATCTGTTGATGAGGCAACTCAGATCTGGTTGGACTTTGATCCTGTCGTTGACCGGTAACCCATGCATCGTAGTGGGTCAGGTGTTTCCCTAATGGCGCTACTTTACGTATACCGCAGCAGCCCTGATGGCCATCCTGATAGAAGTTAAATAGCCCATGCTCTTTAACGAATGCACTCAGGGCATCGGCATCAGGACTCAGGATGTCAATCTCGATACCATAATGATCTCTGACCTGATCGATAAATCGATAGGTTTCGGGGTGCAACCTGCCCGTATCAAGACTGAAAACATTCACTTCCTCGCTGATGTTGCAAGCCATATCGATTAACACGACGTCTTCAGCCCCACTAAAGGAAATGGTTACCAATTCATGGGAATCAAATGCCTGTTTTAAAACATCCTGAGGTGTGAGCTTTTGTTGATCTTCAGTCACCGGGTATACCAAGCCATAAAATCAAAGCGCAAGCCTATCAAATAGCCGAGTCCAATGTGAAATTGTATTCTGCGATAAGCAAATAACGAATCTAGTACAATCAGCTTTTTTGGATGGAAGTGGTGATATGAAGGTAGTTTGTCTTGACCTTGAGGGGGTATTGATTCCTGAGATCTGGATCGATTTTGCCAAGAAGACCGGCATTGATGCACTCATGGCAACAACACGCGATATTCCTGATTACGATGTCTTAATGAAACAACGTCTCCGTTTGCTTGATGAGAATCAACTGACCATCAACGATATCCAGGCCGTGATTGCCTCCATGCAACCGCTTGAAGGGGCGAAGCAGTTTCTGGATGAACTGCGAGAGCATTATCAGGTGATCATTCTATCGGATACCTTCTATGAATTTGCAGCGCCATTTATGGCGCAATTGGGCCAGCCCACGTTGTTTTGTCATCGGTTGCAGCTTGATGACCAAGGTAGGGTAGAGGATTACATACTTCGGCAGGTAGATCCGAAGAGGCACGCCGTAATAGCGTTAAAACAGCTGAACTTTACGGTGTATGCCGCGGGAGATTCTTATAACGACACATCGATGCTGGCTGAAGCAGACGCGGGATTTTTGTTTCGCTCGCCAGAAAACGTGATCAGTGAATTTTCTCAATTCCCACACACAACCGAGTATGAGGTACTACGAAGCTATTTCGACACGGTCTGAAGTACATCCCCAAGTCAATACATTTGGAACGAAAGTCGGAATTCACGTAAGGGGCCAGAGGTCTCGCAACAGACTAGTACCTAACTCCCATATCGCAATTTTCGATAATGCGTATGCATATTCAATACTTTAGAGATATATCGTTTGGTCTCCGGATAGGGCGGTACACCGCGATGTTTTTCCACTGCGCCGGCACCAGCGTTGTACGCAGCCAGTACGAGTATAATTTCACCGTCAAACCGATCAATAAGATGACGAAGATGCTGAACGCCTGCGTTGATATTTTGTCTGGGATCAAATCGGTCACGTACGGCGTACTGAGAAGCTGTTGCTGACATCAGTTGCATTAGGCCTGTAGCGCCTTTCTTTGAAACAGCATTTGGATTGAAACCTGATTCAATCTGTATTACCGCTTCAATGAGCGCGGCATCGACGCCGTATTGATTGCTCGCTCTACGAATATGGTGCTTGAACGCGGTTGGACCACCGGTCTCGATAGGACGATTGGCGAGTATATGACCCGTATTGGTTATCGTATCTCGTTTGGTCACGAGCTGATAACCAGCAACAGGGCGATCAGAGATCATTCGCTCACCGTTGGGACCTTGATATATGTAGACGTCCGCAAATGCACTGTGGGCCGTAAGCAGAAGCCCGAGAAGTAGTAACTTCATGAAAGCCGCTCAAACAAAGTGTTATCTTTCGACTGGCTGCAGATTCTAGCGGTTTTCTACAGTTTTCACCAAATTTTGACCTAAATGCGTAGTGTTCTGAGGTTCGGGTCGTGTAGACCGGACTCCCAGGCTCTGACAAATTGCCGAGTCAAACGATTGGCTTCGGTGACGTCCCTGAAATTCGCATAGCCCTCATACACTTCATGATCAAGCCGATGCACCAGCCCACAGCCGTCGACTACCATAAACTCATGGTTCTGTTGACGAAGCTCCGGGTGAACTATTTTGAATCTGATAGAGGAGGGAAGTTTGCGACTGATTTCTAGAATGCCATGACTGTTCGTCACTATCCGGTGAGAATCGTAAAGCAATATATCGATAAACGTATATTTGTTTCTTCGCGCCAATGCTGAAAAAACCTGTTTTAGCTCTGCGTTGTTGAACAACTTATGGTCAAGCAAAGGGGATAAAATTCGAATCGAATGCGTTGCTTGCCGGCACATTTCCACAATGACATTTTGAAAGTCATCCTCTCGTCGCAACAGTATGTGTTTCTTGTCTTCACCCAGGCGATAAGCGACGTCCTCTAACTCGTTACCAACCAGCCCTCTGATAGTGACATCCTGATCTTCATCATCAAGAATCTTGGTTAGTTTCTGATGCTTGTGACCGAAAGTAGTGTGCGTTTGGGTGTCAGGTGAAAATCCGCCATCGATATACATGGGTGCCAGGTCCGTTAATACATCGGCGCGCACCTCCTTTAAAGCATAGCGACGCGCCTTTGTTACAGCGAGCTCGATCAGGGTATGACCAATACCTTTGTGGCGATGCTCAGGCAGCACCGCCAATCGTGAAATATCCCCTTCGACGGTCATGCGTACAGAACCTATTGTCTGACCAGAATCATCTTCAGCAACCCAGTGTATGGCAACGGAATCAACGTCATCCTTAACGAAGCTTTCGGGCAGATCAAGTTCGCCAACAAGCACGCTTTGTCGTACAACACGGATAAGTTTTCCGAATTTGTCCCACAATACTTCCCTGGTATCAAAGTCTTTGACATCCAAGTCGGGCTCGGCGTTCACTGCGATGCGACGCTGAACATTATCATCAAGGGGTGTGAGGACCAGGCTCATTTTTCTGTGGGCGATTCCGGCTTCCGTAAACTCTTCACCCTCCAGAGAGAACCCGACCGTTTCATAAAAATGCAATGCATGAAGCTGGGCATGCAGAAACAGGTCCTGCATGCCTAGATGTCTTGCTTTATCGATGGCCTGTTCAAGTAGGGCGCGACCAACACCGCGCCGCCGGTATTCTTCGAGCACAGCCATACGCCCGATTTGACCACTGGGCAGCAAGCGTGCAGTACCTATTGGTACATCATTTTTTTCTGTCGCAAGAAAGTGCCAGCTCTTTTCGTCCTGGCCGTCCCATTCTTCGTCTTTAGGAACATTTTGCTCAATGATAAATACTCTGCGACGAATATCCTGGAGCACACAGCCATCGGTTTCCCAAACGGCCTCTCGAATGTCGAACTCGCGTATGTTCAGATCACTGGTCATAGCGTAAGAGTCCTAACTCGGCCATTTGCGCAAGTACACTATGGTCTTCTACTGATTGCTCAGAAAACTGGTAATGGCGATCCTTTGTAAGAGGTTTCAACCAAGCCAGGACGTCCTGGGTGGTGACAATCAGCGTGCCATTGGCATATATGCGTAGCGCTGTGTCGTCTGCATACCAGGTCAATCGTGCGGCCGGATGCAAGCTAATCTTATTCGTAAAAGTATTGCTGGCTTGAACAAGGTCAGGGTCACGCAGGCGAGTAGAGTAAGTACCGTACCAATCTGCCAGTAACTGGTCATTATTCAGGATCGAGGTCATTTTTTGTTGGATATTGGTGGTGTCATCCAAGGTGATCCCGTTGCTGGCGTTCTGAATTGTGTCATCCAACATCTGGGTAAGGTCTACCTGATCCATCACGAAATCTGACAGGTCGGAGAAAAGTTCGATCATTGTAGGGTTGCGAACACCGATGGAAAGCGTGATGCCAGGTGATGTATTTACGCCAAAATGACCTATGCCCGGTGGTATATAGAGAACATCACCGGGATCTAACTCATGCGTTGTAGAGGGAGTGAATTCTTTGAGCAGTCGTATGTCTCTTGATGAATCCAAATCTGCTTCCACATGGTGCTGATCATCTATCTGCCATGTCTTGCTGCCAGACAGTTGTACAAGAAACACGTCGTAGTGATCAAAATGTGCGCCCGTGCTGGCGCCGGTAGCGCCAGTACTCGCCATAACATCATCTATCCGCCAGCGAGGTAGAAAGCCAAAGTCTTGTTGTAGTAGTTGCTCAAGCTCAAGCAAATGCTGATCAAGCCCGTTTATCATGAGCAGGCCTTCATCCTGGGCGTCAAATGGTCCCAAATGAAGCGAATAGTCATCAGTGATTAACCGGGACTCAGCAAGCGGGTCTGCCGCTAGTGCCAAAAGTTGGCTAATGTCGATGTCCGGAAGTCGTTCGATGGTGCTGAAAAATACACAGGATTTCTTGCGCCAATATTCAGCGATAAATTCAGTCTGTGTAAATTGTGCATTAAACAAAGCCACGCGTCAGCCGAGTGCTGCCTAGTTCGCGTCAAGCAATTGTTCGACCAGTCGGGTGGCTTCACCGATATAAGTTTCCGGCCGTAGCGCCCGGATTTGAGTTTTGACTGACTCCGGTAACTCAAGTTGGTCTATCAGGCTGGCAATGCCTTCCTGAGTCAGCTGTTCACCCCGGGTCATTTCTTTCAACTTTTCATAGGGCTCAGCAATTCCATGCTTACGCATAATAGTCTGAATAGGCTCTGCGAGGACTTCCCAGCTATTTGAAAGATCTTCTGCGAGGCGGTTTTCATCCAGCTGTAGCTTGCCAATGCCTTTTTGACAGGACTGGTAGGCAATCAAACTGTACGCCATACCAGAACCAAGATTTCGCAACACCGTCGAATCAGAGAGATCGCGTTGCCACCTGGAGACGGGTAATTTTTCCGCAAGGTGTCCCAGTATGGCATTGGCTATACCCAGATTGCCTTCCGAATTTTCGAAATCGATGGGGTTTACCTTGTGCGGCATGGTCGAGGAACCGGTCTCGCCCGCAACCTTTTTCTGTTTGAAATAACCGATGGAGATGTAGGACCAGATATCCCTGTTGAAATCGAGCAATATCGTGTTTCCCCGCATCATGGCGTGAAACAACGCGGCTATATAGTCATGTGGCTCAATCTGGGTTGTGTAGGGGTTCCAGGTTAGCCCCAGGGACTCTACAAACGTTTGACTGAGACCAACCCAGTCAACGTCGGGGTAGGCTGACACGTGGGCGTTGTAGTTACCGACAGCGCCGTTTATTTTACCCAGGAGTGGTGCATCTCGGATATCTGATAATTGTCTACTGAGCCGTGCAACGACATTCGCCAGTTCTTTGCCCATGGTCGTGGGGGAGGCGACCTGACCGTGTGTTCTGGATAGCATAGGAACCGCGGCGTATTTTTTAGCAAGTTCAGCGAGCGCATCGCGAACAGTCATCAATTCAGGTAGCAGCACCTCATCACGCGCGTGTAACAACATCAACCCGTGTGACAGGTTATTGATATCCTCTGAGGTACAGGCGAAATGGACAAATTCCAGTGCATCAATCAGGGCTTGCTCACCACTGGCTCGAAGTTTGTCCTTGAGGAAGTACTCTACTGCTTTTACATCGTGATTGGTGGTCGCTTCAAGGGTTTTAACCTGTTCAGCATCATCCAGACTGAACTCGTTGAGAATAGCGTCCAACACTGCGTGACAGCGCTCATTAAGCACGGGGCACTCTGGAATAGCATCTTGCGCACATAGAAAACGAAACCAGTTAACTTCAACATAGGTGCGAAAGTAAATGAGTGCGTATTCGCTGGTATATTCTCGCAGCGCAGCTGTTTTTGAAGCGTATCTACCATCAATTGGCGATACCGCGGTGAGTGAGGAAAGACTGTCTTCTGTACGAGGTTTCATATGATAAAGTACTTAATATTAGTTATATAAGTTATTGTTATTTACGTATATCTTAAATATTTTCTAGCGCTGCCACAATTGATCCATAGGAAAAGAGCAAATGTCGTCCGCGGCCACCAAGCTGTCGCCAAAGGACTGCTGAACGTATGCCTGCCAGCAGTAACGCGCGTATCCGGCTAACATTCGTGGTGTTCTCCAAGTGCTGTCGTTTACCTACAATTTGAATCTTAGGGCCTATCTGTCCAATCGTATCCTGGTATAAATCCGCTAATTCCGCGATGACCGATGCATTGAGCAGCGGCGGATCTACCACCGGTCTATGATCATCAATGTAGCTGATTTTCCGCCCAAGTTCCTGCAGAACTCCCGGCTGGCTAGCCAACTTTCGCTCCAATCCAACCAGTGCCATGCTGTAGCGCAATAATTCGGCATGCTCCACCAAGCGCAACTCGATCAAGATTTCATGCAGAAGTTTAACACCGAGTGCTACACCCTGAGTGCCACCGTAAACTTCAAGCGCATCTGTGGGGCTGGTCACAAAAATACTGCTGAGACTGGATTCAAGGCTGTTCTGGCTCAGCATACCGTTATTGGCGGCATGACTAACGAGCGCCGCTGCTTGTAGAATACCGGCCAGAGCCATTACACGCTCTTCGATCTTAGCTTTCACGCGAAATGATCGTCGATAACACCACCGCCCAGACACCAATCATCAGCATAGAAGCAGACCCATTGTCCGGGTGTCACCGCGCGTTGAGACGCTGCAAAATTCACGCGGTAGTGATCAGCTTCACGGACCAGCTGGCATTGCTGGTCTGCCTGCCGGTACCTGACCTTAGCTGAGCCGTTAAACGGTAACGCGGGTTCTTCCCCTATCCAGTGAATCTGCTTGCAGGTCAGCGAGGTACTCTGCATCCTGGGATGCTGATTGCCCTGCGCGACCACCAGTACATTTCTGACAAGATCTTTTTCTACGACGTACCAGGGCTCCTCTGACGCACCTTTAACGCCACCAATACCCAATCCCTGTCTTTGGCCAAGCGTATGGTACATGAGGCCTTCATGTTTTCCGATGGCTCGACCAGTATCGTTTTCTATAATACCGGGGCTGGCGGGAAGATAGTCTTGCAGAAAATCCTTGAAGCGCCGCTCACCAATAAAGCAGATGCCAGTTGAATCTTTTTTATCATAGGTGCCAAGGCCCTGTTCCTGAGCGATCAGGCGAACCTCTGGTTTGGTTAATTCCCCAAGAGGAAACATTACGCTCTCGAGTTGGGCTGCGGATACGGATTGCAGAAAATAACTCTGGTCTTTATTGCGGTCCGCAGCCTTGAGCAGCCGAACACCCTCATCACTAACCTTTAGTCGGGCGTAATGGCCCGTCGCAATATAGTCCGCACCGAGCATCTGCGCATAATCCTGAAATACTTTGAATTTGATCTCACGATTGCAGAGTACATCGGGGTTAGGGGTTCGCCCTGCTTCATACTCTGCGAGAAAATGCGCGAACACGTTGTCCCAATATTCGGCGGAAAAGTTAGCCTGATGTAGCTTAATGCCAAGTTGCTCTGCAACTTGCCGGGCATCGTCCAAATCCTGCTGCGCTGTACAATACTCCGACTGATCATCTTCCTCCCAGTTCTTCATAAACAGCCCTTCAACGGCATAGCCCTGCTGCAATAGCAGGTAAGCGGCAACCGAAGAATCAACCCCACCCGATAGGCCAACGATAACTCGTCTTGTGGAAGGATCAGTTGTCATGAGAAAGGTCAGGTGGGATAAAGGTGCATTTTACGTTACAAAACAGCACTGTGCCACGACATCGATGCCGGACGAAACCTGGTTAGCTCTTGCCCCGAGGTCTCGCGACAAAGTGGCTTTCAGGAAAGGAACTAGTTACATATGCGTCAGGATTGATAGCGGCGCCTGTTGACCAATGAGGTAATCGTTGATGCAAGTCATCACGACGGGGCTTCTGAGCTGCCAGTTATCCAATTCCTCCAGTGACAGCCAGTGGCACGCAATAATATCAGTGTCCAGCTCAGTGGTGACCTGACGTACTGGATCTGCGACGAATGTCAGTCGATGGTAGGTGGTTGTAGCGGCTTGATAATAATATATACCAGAGATGCAGACCGGGCTCACTTCCCAGCCGGTCTCTTCCATGGTTTCGCGTAATAGCGCATCGATAATTGTTTCTCCTGGCTCGACATGTCCAGCCGGCTGATTCAGTACCGTTTCCCCATTAACTTTTTCTTCAACCATCAGGAATTTGCCATTCCGATGTACAATGGCGGCAACGGTGATATGCGGTGGCCAGGTCACGTATTCTCCTAAAAGTATGAACTAAGTGGGAACGAGATACTCAATTATGCCAAAGCTAACGCATCTAAACGAGCAGGGCGAAGCCTCAATGGTCGATGTCGGCCAGAAAACTGAAACCCAGCGCGAAGCACACGCCCGGACTACCATCACCATGCAGCCAGAGACGCTGGCGCTCATTGTAGAGGGTGACATTGCCAAAGGTGATGTATTTGGCGTGGCGCGAATTGCGGGTATTCAGGCAGCAAAAAAGTGCTCTGAGTTGATTCCGCTGTGTCATCCCCTACTCATTACGGGTATCGACATCGAATTCAGTACAGCTGAGAACAGCGTCATTATCGATACGCGCTGCCGAGTGAATGGGCAGACCGGTGTTGAGATGGAGGCGTTAACCGCAGCATCTGTGGCTGCGTTGACTCTATATGACATGTGCAAGGCGGTTGACCGCGGCATGGTTATCACTAATACCTGCCTGATCTCGAAAGAAGGTGGTAAATCGGGAGTCTGGCAACGCGGAGAAGATCGTTGATAAAGGTCGTTCTTTTTGCGAGTCTGCGGGAAGACCTTGGTGTAGGCGAAGTCGAGGTTGCTGCTACGGGTGTTTGTTCCGTGGCAGACTTAATCGAAGGGCTCTCTCAGCGTTTCGGTGAAGTATGGCGAGAGACACTGGTGTCGGAAAATGTCCTGGTCGCCATTAATCAAAACATGGTGAAAAACGAAATTTCAGTTTCGGACGGTGATGAAGTGGCATTCTTCCCACCGGTTACTGGTGGTTAATCTTGTCTAAGAAAATTCAGTTTAAGAAGATTCAGGTTCAGGAAGCCGTGTTCGATATCGGGGAAGAGATTACCTGGCTTCGAGCTTCATCCCATCAGGTGGGGGGTATCGCGACGTTTCTTGGGGTCGTTCGCGATATCAACCAAGAAGATACCGTCAGTGGACTCTATCTTGAACACTATCCGGGCATGACTGAGTCGCAGATAGAAAAAATAATTGACGAAGCCGGTGAGCGTTGGGAGGTCATTACTGTCACCGTCATACATCGGATCGGTGAATTGTTGCCTAACGATGAAATCGTGTTCGTGGGTGTCGGTAGCACACATCGCGGTGATGCGTTTTCCGCCTGTGAATTCATTATGGATTTTCTAAAAACTGATGCTACTTTCTGGAAAAAGGAACAGACCAGCGACGGTAGTCGATGGCTGACCACCAGACATTCGGATGTGAAGGCTGTAGAACGTTGGCAGGAATCTAAGAAAGACTGACAGGGAGATCGTTTGGGGTTAGTCGTCTATCTCGTCACTACTGGTCTCAGACCCTTCATCAGACCCTTCATCAGAATCTTCATCAGAATCTGTCTCTGAAGCAGGTTCTGAATCAGAATCTGACTCAAGCGCTTGAATGTTGATTGCGTGACTACCCTTAGGACCTTCGAGAATTTCAAAAGTCACCGCTTGTCCTGCTTTTAGAGTTTTATAACCTTCCATCTGGATCGAGGAATAGTGCGCGAAATAATCTTCACCGCCCTCATCCGGCAGTATGAAACCGTAGCCTTTGGCATTGTTAAACCATTTGACAGAACCGTTGGGCATAGTACTTTCACTTCGTCCGTATGTGTACTTGATGTAGCACCTTCATAAAAATAATGCAAGTTTTTAGCCATTCAGATAGACCTAATATAGGGAATAGGGCCGCGATAGTGGCAAATTGCATTTCTAGCAATTTACTGGAACATAGAACAATGAACATACGTAGAATAACGACGAACATAACTTCAGTAATTGATATCAACAATGGTTAAAAAGAAAACGACATGGCATGAGGTAACAGCAAGCGGAGAAGATTCAGACAGAAGCACAGATGTTATTGAGGCTCCTGCTAAACCGAAGCTTCAAAAACCGCCGATGTTTAAAGTCATTTTATTGAACGATGACTTCACACCCATGGAGTTTGTTATTGAGGTTCTACAGATATTCTTTGGCATGAACAGGGAAAAAGCAACGCAGATTATGTTGGCCGTGCATACTGTGGGCAAGGCAACTTGTGGAATATTTACCAGAGATATCGCTGAGACAAAATCAGCGCAGGTCAACCAATTTGCACAGGAAAACCAGCATCCGCTGATTTCTGATATTGAGGCTACTGATTAAGGAGTTTGTGTGGCAAGTTTTCTAGACAAAGAACTGGAACTATCGCTCAGCTTTGCGTTCAAGGACGCGAGTGCTAAACGCCATGAATTCCTAACGCCAGAGCACTTACTCCTGGCACTTCTGGACAATAGCTCAGCAGCGACCGTGCTGCGCGCCTGTAACGCAGATATTGAGAAACTTCGAGTTGACCTCGAAGAAACACTGGATACCACAACACCCTTAATTCCCAAAAATGAAAAGGATAGAGAATCGCAACCAACTTTGGGGTTCCAGCGAGTTGTTCAAAGGGCCATTTTCCACGCACAAACCCAGGGTAAAAAGGAAGCCGATGGGGCAGGAGTTCTTGTCGCGGTGTTTAGTGAACAGGAGAGTCACGCGGTTTATCTTTTGAAACAACAAGGTATCAATCGAGTCAATGTTGTGAACTATATCGCCCATGGCACCACAAAGGATGACGATGAAGAACCCGCACATGAGCATCGCGGCGAAAACGAAGAAGGGGGCGACGAGGAACAAGGACAAAGTGCTTTACAGGCTTATGCCACAAATTTAAACGAACAGGCCAAAAAAGGACTGATTGATCCATTGATTGGTCGCAATGATGAAATTGAACGCGTCATTCAAATCCTTTCGCGTCGTCGCAAGAACAATCCTCTATTGGTCGGGGAATCTGGTGTAGGAAAAACCGCGATAGCTGAAGGGCTGGCGAAACTCATAGTAGATGGTGAAGTACCGGAAATAATTTCCGAATCCCGTGTCTATGCGCTGGACCTGGGTGCATTGCTTGCTGGCACAAAATATCGCGGCGATTTCGAAAAACGTCTTAAGAATCTACTGGGCGAACTAAAAGAGGAAAAGAACCAGGTTCTATTTATCGATGAAATTCATACGATCATCGGTGCCGGTGCAGCATCCGGTGGCGTCATGGATGCCTCAAACCTATTGAAACCCTTGTTAGCTTCAGGGGAAATTCGTTGTATCGGATCAACAACCTATCAGGAATACCGGGGTATCTTTGATAAAGACCGCGCGTTATCTAGACGATTCCAGAAGATCGATGTCGAGGAACCGAGTGTAGAAGATACCTATAAGATTCTAAAAGGATTGAAGAGTCGATTCGAAGAGCACCACCACCTCAAATACACAGATCGAGCGCTTAAAGTCGCGGCTGAGCTGGCAGAGCGTTATATTAATGATCGATTCATGCCCGATAAAGCAATTGATGTTATCGATGAAGTCGGCGCATATCAGCAGCTGCAGCCGCCATCTCGTCGCAAGAAACAAATATCAGTCAGTGACGTCGAGAAGATGGTTGCGAAAATAGCACGCATACCGCCCGCAAACGTTTCCGCCTCAGACAAGCAGGCACTTAAGAATCTTGATTCAGACTTGAAGATGGTGATTTTTGGTCAAGATGAGGCCATTGATACCCTTGCGAGTGCGATCAAATTGTCCCGTGCTGGCCTGAAAGACGGAGAGAAACCCATTGGGTCATTCCTGTTTTCCGGTCCAACCGGTGTTGGTAAGACAGAAGTGTGTCGTCAACTGTCTCAGATTTTGGGTATCGATTTAATTCGCTTTGATATGTCCGAATACATGGAACGACATACTGTTAGCCGACTCATTGGAGCCCCGCCGGGATATGTCGGTTTTGACCAGGGCGGCCTGTTAACCGATGCGGTGACCAAGCAACCGCATTGTGTATTGCTGCTCGATGAAATAGAGAAAGCGCACCCTGAAGTATTCAATTTGTTATTACAGGTCATGGACCACGCTACACTGACAGATAATAACGGCCGTAAAGCTGATTTTAGAAACGTTGTGCTTATTATGACGACCAATGCCGGAGCCCAGGAAATGAGCCGGTCATCTATCGGGTTTGAGGAACAGGACAATTCAACGGATGGCATGGAAATCCTCAAAAAAATGTTTACACCAGAGTTCAGGAATCGACTCGATGCGATTATCCAGTTTGATTCCTTACCTAAGGAAGTCATCAAAACCGTTGCGGACAAGTTTTTAGTTGAGGTACAAGCGCAGCTCGACACCAAAAAAGTGGTTCTCGACATCGATGATGATGCACGTGACTGGTTGGTAGAAAACGGCTATGACAAGACCATGGGCGCAAGGCCTATGCAGCGCCTGATTCAAAGCAAGATCAAAAAGGAATTGGCTGAAGATATTTTGTTTGGTCGACTATCCAACAACGGTGGAGTGGTGCGTGTCTTTGTTAAGGATGGAGAACTGATGTTGGAGATTGAAGAACCCGAAGGGGTTTCAGCCTGATTACTCTCTAAAAGTAATCCGTCCTTTTGTAAGGTCGTAAGGTGTGAGCTCCACTTTGACTGAATCACCCGTAAGAATTCTGATGTAATTCTTGCGCATTTTTCCTGAAATATGCGCGACGACTACATGTCCGTTCTCGAGTTCTACCCGAAACATTGTGTTAGGTAGGGTGTCGATGACGGTACCCGTCATCTCAATTTGTTCTTCTTTTGCCAATTAAATCCCCTGGTTAGGCGGTGAACGGCGGCATTGTGCCTGAAAACATTTTCAAGTGCTAGTTTCCTAACGATACCCAGTGATTATTGATGTAAAGCTCAATGGGCTTGTAGTCGGTTTTGTAGTTCATTTTTTGTCAGTCCTTAATCCAGTATCCCAGATATAAATAATCCAGGGACTTCTTGCGGGTTTCCTCAAGCAACCAGAGAATTGCAAACACACCGAGGCTGCGTTCCCGATCCTCTGGATCAAAAAAAGTGTAAATCGCTGACACACCATCGAGCAGAATGTCGGCGACCCCCACGGCTAGAAGTTTCCCGTGTTCTCTAAATTCATAAAACACGGCTTCTTCTCGACCATCTACAAGAAAAGATTCAAATTGGTTGGGTTCCGCCGGGTACATGTCTCCATCAGCATGTCGCTGTTCGATGTAGCGATCGTAGAGCGAAAAATATTCGTCGGTTAACTGCGGCGGGTTAGCTGATACAACGACGTTGCTGTTTTTTTTCAATACTCGGTGGTGTCGTCGTTTAGGTGCAAATTCGGAGACAGGGACCCTAACCGGGATACAGGCTGAACAGTTATGGCAATAGGGTCGATAGATATGACTCCCGCTGCGCCTGAAACCTACTGCTGATAACGAAGAATAGTCGGCCGTGTCAATTATCGTATGTGGATCAACAAACAACGTGATTGCCTGTTCATCGGGCAGGTAACTGCAATCGTGTTCAGGTGTCGTAAAGAACTTTAGTTCAGAAAGCGATGTCACGCGTCTCTCTTTCTCAAAATCAGGACTTAATTTACCACGGAGACAATTGAACTGGCAGTCCCTCCCAGTCAATCGATGGTGTGCGCTCGATCTCTGCAAGATAGCCAGCAAAACGATGCCGGGATATTTCAGTCGCACCTAAAGATTTGAGATGAGGATTGGAGACCTGACAGTCAATCAACGGACAGTGCTCCGAATCCAGCATGCGGACAAGGTGAGCAAAGGCTACTTTCGATGCATCGCTCACCCGGTGGAACATCGACTCTCCGAAAAATAGCCTGCCCAATCCAATGCCATACAAGCCACCAACCAGTTCATTGTCCAGATAGCATTCGATTGAGTGTGCGAACCCAGCCCGATGAACGGCCCTATAGGCCTGTCTCATATCGTCGGTAATCCAGGTCCCGTCACCATCACGACGGGTTTGGCTGCAGGCCTCAATGACTTCATCAAACGCCTGATCTCGGGTTACCCGAAAGCGGTTTTGACGTAGTAATTTTCCGAGGCTGCGAGAGGGTTTGAACTGTTCTGGAAATAATACAATTCTGGGGTCTGGTGACCACCATAGTATCGGTTGATCTTCTTCAAACCAGGGGAAAATTCCCTCGTTATATGCCTTCAGTAGTCTTTCTACCGAGAGATCGCCTCCAGCTGCGAGTAGACCCTCGGGATTCTTTAGCGCGTCCTCAATGGGTGGAAAATCGAGGCTGGCACCAAGAATCGGAATATCAGGCTTCCATTGCATCCAGATACTTTTCTGCGTCCAACGCGGCCATACAGCCGAAGCCGGCGGAGGTGACCGCCTGACGATATATCTGGTCTGCGACATCGCCGGCTGCAAAAACACCCGGTAGGCTAGTGGCGGTAGAGTTGCCGGCCAGTCCCGATCTAATCTTGATATAGCCATTTTCCATATCCAACTGATCGTTGAATATCTCTGTGTTGGGCGTGTGTCCTATGGCGATAAATACGCCCTGTACATCCAATTCCCGCATCTCGCCAGACTCGGCGTTTTTGATACGCATGCCGGTGACACCCATATCATCGCCCAGCACCTCATCAAGGACATGGTCCCAGGCAATGTTAATGTTGTCCTTTTCAAGAACACGATCCTGAAGAATCTTCTCACCGCGGAATTTATCTCTACGATGCACCATCGTCACTTCTGACGCGATGTTGGCAAGGTAAAGCGCCTCTTCAAGTGCGGTATTTCCACCACCGATGACTGCCACTTTTTGCTTCTTATAGAAAAAACCATCACAGGTCGCACAAGCGCTGACACCTTTGCCTTTGAAGGCATCCTCTGAAGGCAGACCTAAGTACTGTGCCGATGCGCCAGTCGCTATAATTAACGCATCACAGCTATAGGTTTTGGAGTCACCATGCAGACGAAAAGGCTTAACTCCTAGTTCGGCGGTGTGGATATGGTCAAAAATGACCTCGGTATTGAATCGTTCCGCATGCTGTTGCATACGTATCATCAGGTCTGGACCCTGCAATCCTTCAACATCACCGGGCCAGTTATCAACGTCAGTGGTGGTGGTTAATTGGCCTCCGGCTTCTATTCCAGTAATAACCACAGGGCTAAGATTAGCGCGGGCAGCATAGATCGCTGCAGCGTAGCCAGCGGGACCGGAACCAAGAAT
>Ga0115002_10003916_pt1 | contig 18365 bp, 30 predicted proteins | sample ArcticOcean_MG_C_8_FD_89576 | JGI IMG/M metagenome (GOLD analysis project Ga0115002, IMG submission 89576) | Marine microbial communities from western Arctic Ocean - ArcticOcean_MG_CB11_86 | ecosystem: Environmental > Aquatic > Marine > Oceanic | place: Arctic Ocean: Canada Basin | collected... | reverse complement strand
TATCTGCAAAGTCATTGACACTACTTATATTATCTGCAACTGTTTCTATATCACCTATTACTCCAGTAGCACCTAATAAATCCATATCTGCTATTACTGGTGCAAGACCTAACAAGGCCATATCTTCTGTTACAGTAGCTGTTCCAAGTCTAGCTAGGTGACCTGTGGTTGCATGTGCCATATTAGACGTACCAAGCAATGTAATTTCACCATCTACTGCTGCTACAAGGGCTACCTCTCCATCAACATCTGCTACTTTAGTTACATCTCCAGTTGTAATACTAGCAACCTTAGTTACATCACCAGTAGTAATTACTGCAACTTTACTTACATCTCCTGTAGTTATATCTGCAACTTTACTAACATCACCTGTGGTTATAACAGCAACTTTTGAAACATCCCCAGTTGTAATAACAGCCACTTTTGACACATCGCCAGTAGTAATATCTGCGACTTTACTTACATCACCAGTTGTAATATCTGCAACTTTTGAGACATCTCCAGTAGTTATAACGGCTACTTTTGAAACATCTCCAGTCGTAATAACGGCTACTTTAGATACATCTCCTGCTGTTATACCAGCAACAGTTGATACATCAGCACCATCAGTTCCTATATTTGAGACAGTAGTTATATCAACTCCAGCAGTACCAAGAACAGCTAATTGTCCTATTTCAGTATCTATTGCAGCTACTTTTCCAATATCAACTGCATCTGCAACAGCCGCATCAATATTTGTTTGTTGACCTGATGTTGGAGTAGTTTGTTTCCATGCGGAAGCAGTATCATCCCATACTTTCATTACTTCTAATGTTGTATCATAATATAATGCTCCGTCATCTAAGGCATCACCATCATTATCTTTTCCTACATTTGCTCCTACTTCTCTGGACGCAGTAGTATGCGAGCCTAAATATTTATCATCAAATGCATCTGTATAACCCTCAGCCAATGCTGCTGAAGCTGCAGCATTACTTGCATACTTCTTTGCAGAATATTCCCCTGTAATAACTTCTGTAGCTTCTACATGGGAGCCTCCACCCAAAGCCCATTGCTTTGCAGTGCCACCTGTCGCAGCAATACCCTGTGCATATTCCTTTGCGGAATACTCATTTGTCTGAGCATTATTTACAAAATCAAATACAGTAGTCCCATCTGTTAATGTGACCCACTCTTCAACTGTCTGAAGCTTGAGAGATACATCATTTGCACCATCAATAATATTCAAAGCAGACGTTACTGCTAACTCACCGCTACCTGCACCAATATATACTGGGGATTTACTACTCATATAACTCCTCTATACTCTTTCTATCATTGACAAAATAACAGAACATGTTTGTGTTGAAGTAACTTTTATAATATCTCCTGTTAATACAGGAGTACCTGCATTATTTAATCCATGCTGCAAAATCATTTTACCGGGTATAAGATCTAATGAACTATCTGCTGGTAATGGTATTGTATCTGCTAACTTAACAACAGTTGCATCATAAAAAGCAGTTAAAGTAATTGTTAATTCTCCTGCACTTGTTGAAGTTGATGCCACATAAAATCCAATTATAACTGAATCTGCCGCAGTGGGAGTCGCATCATCGCTTGCAGGGGCTGTAAATATTGTTGTTTCTGTAGCAGCCGGAACATTGACTGCATACCTCATATATCTTTCTGCCATATTAATCTCCTAATATCATTTGATTTTTCCTAGCAACTCTTTCCATCATTGCCTCTAAAGTTTTTTCTGTACCCTGATCAATAGCATATGCATTATCTAAAACTACTGAACCAGAAGCGTAAGTCACTTTACCTGTTCCAATTGTAGACAATAAATTACTTGATGAATCACTAATTGTCCCAGACCACTTTTGATTGGTCAGGGTTTTATTAGTAAAAGAATCTGTACTATCTATTGTTGGAACTGTATAGCTTGCTGTACCATCATGAACCTTTAATCTCCAAGGATCTCCACTTGCATCTGATTTGAGGACTGTAATCTCTCCTTCTGAACCAGTAAATGTTCCATGTTCAGTAGCAGTCCCTCTTCTAAATTGTATACTTATTCCCATTACCTCCTCACTATCATTCTATTTAAGTTTACCCCACCAGTTATAGAAGCAGGATTTAATGGTTCAACACGATGAGCATCTGCTATAAGTTGCATCTTCTTGTTCATAAAATATCCACTCTTCTCAACATTCCTTAAGTCATGTTCTTTTAAATATGCTCTTTCTAATGTTCCATACGTAAGTGCATCTACCCACACTGAATCTATATCACATGTAGTTTGATAATCAGTTGATGCAATAATAAATGTATCTGTATAATTACTAATGGTTTCTGCTGCAGAATCAAAGGTCAATGAAATACCTGCATCATCAACCAATGCTGTTGATGTTCCAACAATCCAACCTTGCAAAGTTGTTACTATTATCCGTACTACAGAATTATCTGCATTTGTAGTATCTGTATACTGATATGGAACCTCATCACTCATTCTTGGTGGACGAGATGTCCCTGTTAGTTTTAATGTTGCTTCTACAGTTGGTATAGGCCACACAGTTATAGTGCCTGAAGATCTTTGGTCAATCACAAGTGCCTGAGGAATGCCTGTAACAGTTGTCCAATCCTGTATCCTACTCCATAGAGGATTACCAAATATCTTGGTGATAGAAAACTCGCCTTCTGCTGTAGTAGCAGGGAGCCTTCCCTCCGAAGAAAGTGACTTCATTTCAGAGGTTGTGACAACTGGCAATTCCCTTCCACTAATTGACCCTCCCCCACTGATATCCATAAGAGTAGAAGGAAGTGCTATCTTATAGTTAGTGGCACTAATAACTACTTCATTGTCTTCTACCGGCAACCTAATAGTCCTCACAAGATCTAAAACTGCATCATGAATATAATTATTTAATTCAGTCTTAGTCCAACGAATATATTCTGTATCTTGAAGAACAGTTATTACCCGTGACCTGATATCAACTAAATCAATCATGCAACTTCAACTCTTTGTAGCTGTGCATTAACCTTATCCTTATCAACCTTAGATGAAACAGGAGTTTTTAATACCTGCACATTGTACCTGCAAACATCATAACCAATCAATGGTGAACCTTCCTGTGCCTGATGATACTTTGTTTCAACTGCATCCATAAGAACACTGAAATGACCCGGAGGTATAGCCCTACGAGAATTCCTAGGAAACCTCAGCACCCAATCATTATGCGTAACTGTAACTGGCCCCATTTGAGATGGGTCATCACCATACCCAATTACTACAACCCCCCAACCCTCAGGTGTTTTTAAGTCCTTACCAACTTCTATAGCCATGTCCTTCTGGAATGTTTTATGTACAGATACATTCTTTCTACGGCCTGAATCATACATCGGGCTATTAATCTGATGCCCATATTCTCCTACTGCAAGTAGTCCTCCTGCTAATTCGCCACTCATGTCATTGCTCTCGTTTTAATGAAAAATAAAATTCTGCCAGAAGTAGGAGGGTCACTTCCCCTTAATCTGACTGTTAATCGGATCGTTTTATTAGATCCGTCCGGTGGAAGAAATACGGATTCTGGACGTTGCTGAAACGAATGTGGCTCCTGCGGTAATCCAGCCCATTTTAAATATAACTCTTTTTCTTCCTTTACTCTACTCACCCTTCCTACACATATATCTGCCGATACACCCAAAAATGGTTCAGTCAATATAACTGATATTCTTTCCGGCAAAGTTTCTGGATAAAGATAGTGATCAAAGTAAGCACTGGTAATCAGAGTATCATTTCCACCATTAAAACTTTCATGGTTGATTTCAATTATACTCGTTTCCCCTATCGCTTCTGAGACAGGGGCAGGCGGAACCCACCCCTGAAATCGTTGTGTCATTCAACTCTATTAACTAATAGTAGATGCACCACACTCGATACGATAAAGCCAGTCTTCATTGAGGATCTGGCAAGCATACCAGCTCTTCCATCCGACTGAACCAGATTGACCCAAAGGATCAGTAACTGCTGGTTGAGGCATTACTACCTTAGGAATCACAGCATCATAACCAGAGAGTGATACACACCCTATGCATTCTGCTGAGAAAATAACGATAGGATATACCTGCACAGTATTGTTAGATGCATTTGTAACAAGCTTCAGAGAAGCAATAGTTGCACCTATCTCCGTTGCTGCTCCTGCTTCAGCATAATTACTGGTGTCAGCAACAGTGCCAGCCGTAGAACCAAATGATTGGCCTGTATGACCGGGCGTGTAGCCACTTGTTTGAGTTTCCAGTACATTCGTATCAATCATCTCTGTTCCATCTGGTGTCTTACCAAACGGAGATGCCTGAGTTGTAAGTACGAATCTAACTACGCCAACACTACCTAATTCTCCCGGTAGCATTTGCTGACCATTATTACTGTACTTCACATAAGGTATAAAGCCCGGAAGCTTCTCAATGTCCTTACGTAAATCAGTATGCCCTACAGCAACAAATGCTTCAGGTACTGGTTCAGTATTGTATTTGGCGGAGGGAGTCATCTGCTTCGCAATCTTGCGAGCTTCATTATACTCCAGTGTACGGACTGCCGTATCAAGAAGATTGGTTGTCGAACCAGTAGTATCACCAGTTGTTCCGCCAATCTCTGCATCTACTGTTGCTCGTGTAGTACCACCAGCATAAGCCGCCTGAGTACCTGAACGTGCATGTAGAAATGTAATGAAGTCCATCAGTTCGGCAGCTTGAATTGATTGCCGTTCTGTTATCTGCTGAATAATAGGATCTGACGCTGCGGCAACCAACACATCAGTAGTGGCAACATATGAACCATATTGGTTCAACTTTACCTTGATGATTGTCTGCAACAGTGTATCGGCTGGGGGCTTAACACCTTCAGCCAATGGAACGAGAGGTAGTGCGAACTTTTCAAAACGCTTCCACCTAACCTCAAGTCCTTCCTTCTGTGCTTTAGTCTCCTTCTGTCCGAACCGAGCCATTATCATGGATCGTTTCGCTATTGATAGGAATTTTTTTTGGATCTTAAAGGCCTCTGTTTCATCGAGAGAACCATATTTCATGGTTCCGCCCATAGAGGATGCGCCTGTAGCACCTCTATTAGCGTTTGATCCGCCACTTGTCCAAGTTGTAGCCATAATCTTACTCTATTATATTGTTAAAAAATTTAGTTAATGTAGAGCAAGAACGGGATTATCAATCAGCCATTGCGTTAAATAACGCCTCACCTGAAAGTCCCTGAGTAGAGTCTGTAGTCGTGGCCTGAGGTTGTGATGACCCCATTAACTGGGATGCTTGTTGCCTTCTTTGATCCTGTCGATCAACACCAACATAAGGCTCCTCACCTTGTCCACTCAAGAATAACTGAATTACTTGAGCTTTTGCCTCATTATCACCTTGGGTCATGCCCAGCCTACGCATTGAATCCTGATTCACCCACTCTATAAAGGTTGCATCATCTTCAATTCTAGGCCATATTCCAAACCCAAGCTTGCCATCAAAATACGATTGTTGCGATATTGCATCATACTTCTGATTCAATGTAGTTATTGGCTCCTCGTATTTATTTTCTACATACTTACTTATTCTATCTTCTACATCATCTAATTGTTGTTGCTTAAACTGATTGATTTGCCGCCTTACCATCCGTTCTGCTAATTTCTCCGATGTCTTCATAACTTCAGGGAAATCATCCAGTACTCTTTGGTCATCGTCAGACAAAAAGTTTTCATCGGAATAGGGGTCAGGTTTTTGAGTTTGTAAACTAATTTCTGATTCACGCTCAAGAACTGCAAGTCTAGCTCGCAAGTCCTGATTTTCCGCATCCTTTTCTTTTTGTGCACTAAAGGCACGATCTGCATGTGGCCTTAGATCTTCATAACTTTTTGTTACTGAATTTAGTTTCTGGTTTAATTCGGCAATCTCATCTTCCCTTGCCCCTTGATCTTTTGCTTGGTCATCAAACATTTCTCCATCTGATGGAGGTGTTTCATCTTGCATATATCACTCTTCACTATGGGTTAGTACGTTCCTGATAAAATTATCAAGGTCAAGTATATTCTTGATTTCTTTAATTTCACCAATTAGTACGTTAAAGGAGGCTACTTCCTTTCCGTCATAGAGGGGCTTCTCAATGAGTCTATCCTCTTTCCGTCTAAGTCTGTCCTCTAAAAAATCAGAGAGTTGAGTCCATCTGGGGTCTTCCCTCAGTGTTAGGAGGTGCTCCAGCTTCTCCCTGTCCAAACGCTGGTTGTGTTGTCTGTTCTTGCTGTTGATTTTGAACATCCTGTTCTTCTTGCTGTTGCTCCTGTTGTTGTTGTTGCTGTTGTTGTTGTTGCTGCAACTGCTGAGCTTCCATCTGCTGTTTTTGCATTTCTTCTAATAACAGTAAGGATGTTTGCTGCAACATTTGAGGCAGATTCTCAGCCAACGACAAATCTCCTTCTTTAATTTTAGCTAGTCTTTCCTGTATAATACCTTTTCTTATATCTGATGCTACAGCTTTCTTTTCATCTACAAGTGCCTTACCTTCATAGCCCTCGGTTTCCATTTCCATCTGCTGTCTAACTTGCTCAATCACAGCAGCTTTCTCTTGTTGGGCTGCCTCAGCAACTTCTTCCTCAGATTTTATTAGTCCGTCTATTTCTAATCCTAACCCAGCCTTAAGTGGAACGGCAAGCTTTTCAAAATTAAATCTGTTCCTCATCTCAGGAACCTGACCAACTACCTGTATTAACTGTAACACCTGTTGTATCGTAACTTCCTTTGCCATGAAAGTATCATAGCTTTTTGCCTGACAAAGGAAATCTCCCTTAATAGACATGTCATCTGAATCCGCCATTAACCAATAATAGATTGCAGACACATTTGAATTGACTAAATTATTTAGCGACCTTACTACACCTGTAGTTAACTTGTTCTGGTTTTCATTCAGTATCTGCATACCTGTTGCAGTTTTAGTCTGATACTGTGCACCACTACCCATACCTATAGGTGTTTGACCTGAAGCTAAATCTGTATTCCTTTCTATTAATCTTAGTAAGTCAACGAGTCCATTTGTAACATCTGGAACTAATACCGGTTTAAATGCATCATTAACACTCTCTCCAGTCTTCATCCTAAATATTTTACCCGGAAAGATATCATAAAAGTCATCCTGAGTGCTGTCAAAGGCATTAGGATTTATTGCAAACATTGGCTGAGATGCCATAGTCTTACCTTCAACAATCATCCCATATATAAAATTCATCATAGATTGATCGTCACGGATAGCTTCATATATTCCACTACCCCATATGCTATCTTCCTGCTCCTGCCAATAACAAAAATCGTATGGTATCCTACCATCAAATGGATTAGGGATAGCCCTCAATACTTTAGAGCCAAGTACAGTAACTACAACAGGCATATGGATCGGGCCATCAGCCGTCATATTATCCGTAATTTCCATATGCTGCTCAAGCTCCTGCTTGCCAATACCTCGATGCCATAATTCAAGCACACAGAAATTCTTATTCTTATCGTAACTTGAACTCCACCTTTTTGGAGAAGTACCACCTATATCTGAAATTGTCTGGCCTTCACCTGTCTCAATACATCTTTCAATTAGTTCTGGATCTAAGTTCCCATTAGATGCCTGAGCCATTGTCCTTAACTCCTGAGCCGACATATAGCGTCTTTGGATAACCCAGTCTAAATCAGACTTACACGTGGAACCAGAGGAAGGGAATATATCCCAAACAGAGATCCACTCAACATGTGGATACATCTCAGACTCAACTGCTTCCTCGATCATCTCCATTAAGGGATCTGCATATGCAGTCTTATATAATGGAAAGTCAATCTTCTTTAATACAATTGACTTGGTAATCCCCGTGCCATACAGTGTCTGTTCATTAATTACTTTAGACAGGACATCTTCATATTCTGTTACATCAAAAATATCTCTGATTTTTAACTCACAGTTCTTTGCCCGGATAGTTGCTTCATCATAAGGTGAGTCACTCTGTAATACATCGGGTGACATAAACTTTGGTCTACGTGCAGGTGTGATTTTAAATGGGATCTTACCTTGCTGAAACGTAGAACTCATCAGCTTGGTTCGTGCCTCATGAACTTTACGCTTCGTAAGGTTCACATATATACCACGTTCCTTTGCAATCTCTACTGCCTTGGAGACTGTATCAGGGAATTCACCACGCATAGCATGCCATGCAGATTCCCATATTGCTTCTTTAGTTGTTCGTTCAGAATCAGAAGACGCTTCTGTATACAGTTCCTGTACCAGCAACCCTAAAGAATCTGGAAGTAGCCCCTCTGGTGTATCCTCATCACTATCAGACGTAATATACTGGGTGCTTTCCTTTGCATACTCTGCCATAGGTTATGTCTTTTTCTTCCGATAAAGTTCTTTCCAATTTGTTCTAAGTATTACACCCTTCTTTTTTGCGGCTGTCATTAAGGCTACTCTTTTCTTTGCCAGTTCCTTCCTTTTCTTCTCAGCAGCAATTTTCTTTTTCGCTGCTAACTTTGCCTCTGCCATAAGCTTTTTACTTTTTAAATCCAGCTTTATTTCTTTTGTAAAATGCTTCCGGGATTTTCTAGTTCCCTTTAATGGTGTATCCATAGTTAACTCTTTATTTCTTTTTATCTGAATTCTGATTAATCCATTGGCTAGCCGAATAACCTACTGCTGCTGAAGTACCAAGTGCTGATGCACCGCCTGTTACCTTAGCCACTCTCACTAATTTCTTTTTTGAACTTTTGGTTTTCAATTTTGGATGTGATGCTTTTTTATTAGTCTTTACCATTGCCCTCGTTTCAGATTTAGTTGTAAGGGGCGTGGATTTTTTCTTTAATTTAAGTATGTCTGGTCTTTTACTTTTTGTTGACCTATACGCTGCTCCACCAGATCCTCCTATTCTTTCAAAAATATCAGCATTAGTTTCCGTAGCAGTTCTTGAAAACTTCTTTAGCTTTATTTTACTTGCCATAATTTCCTCTTTATAATTTGTTTATTTAGTAATTTAATAGGATTTACAAGGGATGTCATAGTATGCATGGTAGTATTTTAATGCAGTACAGAAAGATCTGAGCATCTTTTTTATAACACTTCGTCATTATCAGCCTAAGATACAGGAAAACGTCCGTCAATATAAATATTTTTTAACCTAGTTTTATCTGCACTAAAAATTCCTCATATCCTATACTCCCCTTAGACTGGTTGCACTTACGACATGCTACTACAAGATTACTCTCTTCCATCATTTCTTTCTTAGTAGTAAGCTTTGCTACCGGTATCTTATGATCAAGTACAAAATCTTCTGGTGTTACCCTTGTCTCACAGTAATGGCATGGTGCTGTATTATCAGACAACCTAGCTTCCATCCACTTCTTAATATAGGTTGACCTATTATATCCACCTTTCTTATGCCTTATATCTCCTGATATTATCTGCTTTTCCCATCTACGTTTATCCTTACAACGTCTAGTACAATACCTCTGTCTTGCATATTGAAATTTATTTGCAGGATATTCAGAGCCACACTGTTCACATATCTTAATCCTATCCATTTATGCCCTCACGTAATATTCTCTTCTTTGAGACTTTGGTTGAATTGCTATCTGTGGCCCCGGTATATGTGGGTGCATATAACACATGTACCCAGCAATAGCTAACGACATTACCCTATCATCGTGGCAACCATGCTGTGCCGCTTCCTTACCATTGTTATGTATAACGAATGTCTGTAGCTCATCTATTGATGCCTTTGAAAATATTTCAATTTGTTCTTCACGAATAAGTCTACGCAATAAATCAAGTATTAATTTTCTAGTTTTAACATTTGTATTAAACCCTAATCGTTTCTTCTGCCTCTGCCCCCGTTCATCCAGAGCCTTCTCTATGTATATATTGTCATACTGATGGATTGATGATAAAAACTTCAAGGTTAATAACCCATGATTGTTATTTTCTACTGCAACAAGTGCATGGTTATACCATATACCTATAGTAACTATTACCCACGCAAGTAGATCTGGATCTATACGTGCACTCCATGTGCCACACTCCTCATATGTTTCTGCATCCAAGACTGTAATCACAGAATAATCCGGGTTACCTGTTTCAGATATTATGCCTTCTGCAACATCGACTCCTATCCTATAATGCCTGCCATCCTGTGGGGCGTTGAATACAGTAAACTCTCCATCTCTACTTTGATCCATAAAATATCTCATCTTTTCTTCACCACCTATATTTTGGAATCCATTAACAGGAACCTCAAAACGCTTAGGCGGAAAATCTCGCTCCCTTTCCTCTGCTTCAAACCACATTTTAGTTAAGACCACTGAATCAAATGCACTCCTTCCTGATGCGACAAAAGCTTCTCTCGCAGTAGTAGGGTATTCCTGATGGAACACATTTAGGTCGCCTTGACATTCCGGAGAGATAATTTTATTCCTCCGCCACTTCAAGTGTTCAAGGGTTATTTTAAACTCATAGGTAACATCGTCTGCTATATAGGATGTTTCCACACCTAAAAGAGTTTTCTCCTCAGTTCCCCCATATACAGGATTTGATCCCAGCGATTTTTCAAACGTATCATCCTCCAACTCCTCTTCACTTAGTTCTGTTTTATATTCATCAAACACAAACCAAGGGAAAAATACAGTTTTAAGGCCGCTATCATCTTTCTCCGCCCTCCACCATTCTTTTTCAAAATAGTTACCAACACCCTTTGCAGTACTCTCCATCCATATTTCCGTCCCATATCCCTGTACAACACAGTTCATCATACCAGTTGCATATTCACGGGCACGACCTCCCCAACGGGCGACCTCGGAACAATGAAGCATGTCGATCCCCGCACCTACTACCTCAGAGCCTTCTACAGTAGACATCCCGTACCTAGAGTTCAGCCCTTTGCCATCACTAGAACCCCATGTAAGTTCCTGCTTACCTGAGTAATGTGATAGTGGCTTAATAAAAGTGGGGTAGTTCTGTTCCATAACCTTAGTCATGGCAAACATTTCTGAAGTTGTATTCTTAGAGTGTGTGCAGATATGCACTAATTGATTAAACTGGGTGGCTGCACGTTTAAACATACGTGCCTGAACATATGTAGATATACCGAATCGCCTTGCTTTCAAGACAATTATCCTTACATGCCCCTTATCTTTTAACTGCTGCTGTGCTACACCATGCAAAATCTTCTGCACAGAATTCATTACAAAAGGAATCAGCTTCTTTGTTCCTAATTCCTGAATCTTTACACAGTATTGAAAATAAGTATCATGATCCTGAAGCCGATCCATCAGCTCCTGCATCGCCTCCTTATCATCCATCCTTGGAGCTTGTTGTGCCATTCAATATATTTAATTTTAAATATCTTGCAATTAATACAGCATCAGCAATCCCATGGTCTTTAACTCTTGTAAGTGATAGCTCTGGGTAAAGCTGTGCAACCTTCTGTATAGACGCACCTTTCTCCCTACCCATATCTGGCATCATAGCCTTTTTCCATGATTGAGGCTGAATCAAATGATAAGGTATTCCATTACCCACACATAATCCACGAAGGAAACCATATGAAGCCATGTATCTCCCAGTAGAAACTATACCCTGCTTTGGCATTGTCTGGCTCTTCTCAAGTCCGATACTCATGGGCCGGAGTCTCCACCTGCCAAATATAGTTGCTAGCTTTGCCTCATCGAGTTCCCTCTTCTTGCCTACCATAATAATAGGCATATCCATTACAAATTCTATTTTTAAATTTTCATCTAAAACTGCTAGTGCCCCTGAAAACCCGGGGTCAATTCCCATTAAGTGCATTAGTCCCCTTATACCTTTCTATTTCTACATCCTGTTCTTCATCAGATATTTCCCATTTAGTTATACTGTCAGCATCCGTAATAGCTGGTTGTGCCCCATATCTCATTATCTTCCCGCCATTAGCAAGGAACTCTTCAACCTGAGACTGTAACTCAACTCTTTCTTCTGTATCTGCATTAGTAAAGGCGGCAGTCGCTACAAATGTTTTAGGTATATTAACTGCGGTGGGCTGACCGAATGTCCCAATCTTCCTAGACCTGTTACCTGATCCTGCTGTACTTCCTAACCCCTTTGGATTTTTTCTGGCTAGCTCCTCACGCTTCTCTGCCCGTCTTTTCTTTTGCCGGTCTGCCGTTAAAATATCCCAACACACCTTACTACAGCATGCATGACGATCCGTCTTTGGCTGGAACATATTACTACAGCCAATACATTTCCTAGGTGTAAGTAAAGAACTAAGCCTTAAGCTTTTTCTCTTTCTTTTAAAACTATCATGGAATTCGGAACATGTCCCTGAACAAAACCGTGTCCTACGTGAGGGGAGTTCACTCTTACATACAATACATATTTTTATTTTCACACCTATTTTTCCTCGTTCTCCAACATATAAATCATTGTGCCAACAGTATCTGCTATCTCCAACCAGAATGTTTCTGGAGAAGTATCTGCCTTACCTGCCTCCATCATTAACTCCTGAAATGATACACCAGACTTCCACGAGGCTGCGGCACATCCTAACATCAGTGCCAACTGTCTCCGGGAACTCATTATGGAATCATTTTCTAGCTTCTGTTCCTTTACTGTTTTCTGCCTCTTCCCTTTGCTCATCGTTAATTATCTCTAGTGAGGGGATGGTGATACTTGGCTCGGCAATAATTTCCCCTTCAATTACCTCCCCATGCATTTGCACGTTTAGTTCCTTAAGGGCATCTTCTACCCTATATACGTTCTCATTCTTTTGTTCTATGTACTTATACTCATTCGGCATTGCCAGTGCTATCCTTTCACTGCGGATGATCTTCATAACAGTATCTGCCTTTGAAGACCATATACTTAACTCACTTGTATCCTTTGAGCTAAGCACCTTCTCCTTTAGATTGTTTAGTTCGTCTAGGTGCTGGTGGGAAATATTTGCCCTATCGTCTGCATACTTCTGAATCATCCTTGTATGCATACTTGTAAGAGCTTCCTCCCTCCTAGATGCATACTTCCAGTCTCCTGCATTGATATACTTGGTAAGTGTACTCTGCCAGAACCCATACTTCTCACATAACTGTGATCGTGTAAGTATACCGGCCTCATAGTCAACCCTTACAGCAGCCTTCATTACCTCCCTGTGATGCTTAGCTTCATGCTTAGATCCAGTTGTAACCTTAGTTGCGTTGCTGTTTCCTCTTGTCTTTACTGGTTTTCTCATCTTGTTTTATTATTCTAATAAACTCGCATTGCGGATGAAGGAATTTATCCATAAATATCTCCCCCTTTTCATTGGTCTGTTCGATCCATGCCCCCTTAGCCAGTTTAGCAGACACATACGATTTCCACTGCTCCTTCTGCTTCTGACTTTTGTTCGTATCTTCCATATGCCACCACTCTTCTTCGCAGTTGTATTTTTTACCAATACTTAATGATTTCATAACTTGCCCCCTCACAGCATGGTTCTACATTTGTACCACAGTTAGCACATTGCTGATGCCCGTGCACCCTTACCTCTACAGTAGCGACACCACAGTAATCACACCTACTTTGCATCTCCATGCTTATATGTGTCGTCTGTGGGATGTTCTTCGAATAACTCCCTGAATAAATTATCTTCTCCTTCAACTCCATGTATCCTTAAATCTATCCTGACTTTCTTATCCTTAACATGGGGAACCTCATCCCATTCATATATACCCCCCTTCATTAAATTGAATAATTCGCTTGCTGTCAATGGAACATCTATTTTAATCATATTACCTCTATTAGTTGACATAGTGAAATGGGGATGTTATAAAAGTCCTCACCTTCCGGATACCTCGTGTTACATATGTTCTCTACATACTCCTCCTTCATGTACTTGCCATCTATGTGCCACGCCTTAGTGCAATCCTTATTTAATACCCAAAACATTACCTTCCTGCCACCATCCATGTACTTCTTCTTCCTATATGGTATGTGAACAGTACTCCACATAGTAGGCCACTTATCCTCCCAAGACGTTTTAATCTCCACCTCATGGTAGATATTGACCCAAGATTGTATATCAGGGCCGTAATCCTCATATACATTCGTGAATATACCCTTGGAATCTAGGTATCCCCTTACTGCTGTCTTTGCTTTATTGTCGCAAGCTAGGTACGCCTGCTTGTTGAAGTGGGCCATTATAATAATCGTCCATGATTTCCTTCTAATAGCTGTTGAAGTGGGATGTTGAAGTTGTCTCCTCCGGGGTTGTATATCTGGGGTGGGAGTGGAGCCTCCCTTTTCTGGACTGGATGGGACTCCTGAAGCTTCTGCTTCTTAAGTACCCTTTTTAACATAGCCCTGTCCTCCGACATTGCTACCTCATGTGATGATGGATGACTGTATTTCTGCTGGTATGTACTGTGCCGAGAAAAAAAGCCCCATACCATTAATGGGATTAGTCCGGAAAATATTAGAAATACCGCTATGGGATATAACCTGTCCCATATCCTGTCAAATGTGTCCATGATAACCCCCTGTTATTATGTTGAAACCTCAGTATACAACCACTATTACAGGATGTCAAGTATTTTTTTCATGGGGATTTATTCTTGTGGGATTCGGGTTTTTGGGGTGGGGGGTGTACGAGACTAGGAGTCCCATATATATATATGTACGGGTGCAGGTTCGCCCGTGGGGGGGTCTTTTAAACCCGATCAGTTTTATTAGGTCGGATGGAGTGGTCGCATCTGGAAAAGTGCTTCGGGGCAATCGAGCCACTTCCCAGAAAAAAATCTGATAGAATGAAGTTAGGATCTCGGCAGAATACTCTGAGATTTCAGGCACATACCCGCACACACAGTGCGTGTGTATGGTTGCCGAACAACTCACACACAGGAGTGAGATATGTCCAGATATGTAACCGAAGCCCAACTCGACAAAATCATCGAGAAGGCAACGAAGCGAACCATCATGGCTTTCCTCAGCGAAGCTGACAAGCCACAGTCTAGTGGCAAGCCGAAGGCTGAGCCGAAGGCTGATAAGCTGGGTGCTTGGAAAGCGGAGCTTTTCGATGGTCTTGCAGAGCACTACGAAGACTACGAAGGCTCTGAGCTAGCCGAAGCTAGCCGGAAGAAGTTTAACGGCAAGGCTAACCTTCGGTGCATCATGCTCACATGGGGTATACTGCACAAGCAACCTTCGGTCAAGGATTTCGTTGGCAACAAGAAGTCCAAAGAGCTTCGCTCTTGGTACAAACGCCAAGTAGCATAACCCAGAACCCCTTGTGGATCTAACGATCTGCAGGGGGTTTTTTTTATGCCTACTGGAATCAACCTTCAGCAGGTAGTATGCAATAGTGCAGAAAGCGTTGGTATAACAAGTACTTATACTAGCGATGATTAACCAAGTAAACGGAGCCTGAATATGTATAACAAGCTAGTGCTACTGAACGTAGCGTTGTTAGTAGCATTCACAGTATGGTGTGGAGCAATGGTGCTTCTATTACCACACATAACCAAGTAACCATTAACAACTAGGAGGAATATGAGGACTAAGAAGAAGATAAGTACAGTAAGCGAAGGTACAAGTCAGAGGTTAGAGTTAACGAGAGCCTATATCCCAGAGCTAGATTTAAGGAAGTTGGGAGGAAGCCTAGACAGGGCATGGTTCATCAACCAAGTGATCTGGCATGACAATGGTTCCAGAGCACGTTAACAAGGAGGAAATATGCTTTACGTAGAAATGGTTCCTAACCCTATGGAACGAGTTTCAGTGGAGAGATGTGAGCATTGCAAGAAAGATTTAGCAAGCTTCCCTTGGAGACATTACCTTAGTGGTAGTATCCCCGAAGGGTTGATGGCTTTAAGCAATGATTCGCTATCAGTCGGAGAGGCTCACGAATCGGTATGTCCTAGTCCTAACAGGATACCGGAGAATGAGTTGGTTTATTTCTCGACTGACGCTGACTTCATCTACTAGGGTTAAAGTGTGGGCTGGCAGTTGGTCAGGGGTTTGTACCAGTACCAGCCCATGATCCCTCGAGGGTGAGGGTTCATTAAAGGGTTTATAACAGAGCCAGTTAGCTCTAGTTAAGTAGCTGTTTTATAGGTCTTTTATGTAATACTAGGATACGAATACAATTTCAAGCCTATATATATAGTTTATTTACTATAGAGATATATATAAAGAAAAAGAAAGTATAAAGAAAAAGAAAGTCACATAGCTTTGTAACCTAGCTATAAGTTCCACAGTTACACAACCTCCCCGAATACTGTTTAAAACCACACTACATTGAAGCGAAGTACTTACGCTAGGCAATCGATGCTTAGTTAAGTCCTCGTTTCATTCTAGGGTTGTTTTAAGCAACCTATGGCGACAACGTGGTGTTGTTGTCATCAAGTTAACTCCCAACATGGAGACTAAGATGAATACATTAAACAAATACAAGGGCATAGTATCCTTGCTGACTAACGCAGTCAATGAAGCAGGTCAACTCGATGAGATTTCGCTTAAGAATTCCAATCGTAACAAGCCTGCTTTGAGGCATACTGCTCAACCTGAACCTGACAAGGAAGTGTTAGAGTTCAAGTTCACTAAGCCTAATGGGTTTGATTCCCATGCTAGTGCTAGAAGGTTCAAGGCTCCCATCGAAAAGAGCCTCCTCTTAGAGACAGAGGAGACTACCTTTAGAACTTTCGGGAATGAGGTCTTTGACTATCTTAACTAGACTTGCCATTCCTAAGTTTGCTGGGGCTGGGTTACATCACTCAGCCTCAACATTCATGAGGAGTTATAACTATCACCGAGTTGCTCCTCAATAGCTTAGTCAGAACATTCTGAGCTATTGATGTGCAATTCTACAGAGGGATTGTATTAGTGTCAAGTTATTATTTACAAACAAACAAGGAGGACATATGACAAGGGAATTTAAACAGACTTGGGAAGAACAAAGGGAATTGAAACACTTAAGACTTAAGGAAATATTCCCCAATCAACGTGATCGTTGGGTGTTCGATGACATCTACTGTAATCGTGGTAGGAACAGGACATTAGGAGTTCCAAAAGCATTAGATGATCTACAGAAGTGGATTGAGTCTAACTATATTCACGAATTCAGCATGGATGCATTGATTGATGCCGTGTTCTACAAGATCTCCAATGGTGAGGTTTCACCTAACAACATGGAGAAGCTTGATAGATTCTTGAAACCATTCTTCAAGAAGCATAGGAAGTTTCTAAAGGAATTCCCTGAATGGAATGAAAAAGATCCACTTGAGTTAAGCTCTGACTCTGGATCTTCTAGGAAGTGGAGAAGGAATTCTGAAGACAACGAGCCTTACTTTGATAAACTGCAAATGAGTTAACTAAGGAGGATACATGTTAAAAGATAGATGGTATAGCCAGAAAGAAAAGGAACAAACATTCAGTGAACTAACCAATATAATCAGCATACTCAAGGAAGGTCTTGAGGACATAGCTAGTGACGACTCGTCAGAGGGTGAACTAGCAGTTGAAATCTTACAATCAATGGAGGATACATGCAAACAAAGCAACCTAGTAGACATAAAGAATCTCCCGAAGTTATTGAATACATAGAGCAAGTGGAGTGGTCGCCCCCCAACTCGGTGACATTCGATGAGGTAGATGAGGAGTTAATGGATCAGCTAGTAGACAAGAGGATTCATGCCAAAAATAACTAAAGAAGAAATTGATACCATTGTAGAGCAGATAATGGTTGACATTGCTAACAAGGATTACACTGCTATCTATGGGTTGATCGAGAGGTTAGCTGAACTGGATAGTGCAATAATAACCCCAATGCTTCTGGGCTTTTTAAAGGGTCTTGAATCAGAGGAGGAGCTACCATTCTAAGGAGGATACATGAAACTTAAAGACCTAACCGATACCCCAACAGATTATCTTGATGCCTACTGTGAGGCAAAGCTTGGTCATACAAACTGGGCGTTCACTCACACCCTTTGGGATGTCCATCTGACAGGGAATGACAGCAACTTTCATTCTGCTGTAATCTTTTATGAAACCCCAGCAAAGGAGGATACATGAGCATAGTTAAAGAATTAGCAGTCGAGGCAAGAGACTCTCGACTAGAGCAAACGATACATACCTATGTAAATGACATGAAACGAGACAAACTTGAATCATATGCTATCGGACAATTAGATGACTACTACACCAACGTAGCTTCTGATGAAGAAGTAGATGAATTCATTAATGATAACCAATACTTGCCATTCTAAAGGAGGAACATGAGTCAATTAATTGAGTGTCCACGCTGTCACTCTGATAACGTGGATCAATTTGTAAACGATGATCACCTATGGCATTGTCATACCTGCTC
>Ga0115002_10003914_pt1 | contig 18368 bp, 16 predicted proteins | sample ArcticOcean_MG_C_8_FD_89576 | JGI IMG/M metagenome (GOLD analysis project Ga0115002, IMG submission 89576) | Marine microbial communities from western Arctic Ocean - ArcticOcean_MG_CB11_86 | ecosystem: Environmental > Aquatic > Marine > Oceanic | place: Arctic Ocean: Canada Basin | collected... | reverse complement strand
CCGACCAATTCGAGCAGCAACAGTTATCCACAATCGCCGCTTGAAGGTGTCCATTTTTTCGAGGGAGTATCAAGGTGAGTCCTCCGAGAACACCCACCAGAATCAGTGTACGTAGCGCCGCAGCCGGCCCGCTGCAGAGCATCGACCTCGATCTGCCGATTGGAGAACTCGCTTGCTTTTCAGGGCCATCGGGCTCTGGGGCCAAGACCATGGCGATTGACGTGCTCTTCAGGGAAAGTCAACGCCGTTATGCTGCGGCATTGTCACCGTTTGAACGGCAAAGCATCAAGGTCGCTGCTGCTGCCGATGTGCAGCAGATCACCGGCTTGCCTCCCGCCGTACTGTTGTCGACGCCGCGGACGGTGCCTGGAAAACAGGGGACAGGGGCAAGGGTCGGTGAGATGTTGCAGACGTCGACGTGCTTTGCCGACCTGTTTCTACGCTTTGGCGAAATCGCCTGCCCAGCATGTGGTGGCGAATGTGAATCGTACGATGTCCGCTCGGCAGCACAACAGGCGACACAGGTGCTGTCGGCGACCATACTCATCATCGCGCCGCTCAAGCTCGAGCTCGGAGTGTCGTTGTCTTCGATCCTGCAGGTACTGCAACAGACAGGATACACGAGGCTATTCATCGATGCTCAGGTTGTCCGCCATGACGAGTTATCGCCAGACGATCTGGCCGCGCTCCAGGAGCAGGAGTTGCTCGTCGTGATCGATCGCGTGCGCTCAGCTGAGGACGGCATCCAACGAATAGAGGAGGCTGCACGCACGGCAAGAGCAATTGGTCGGGGTCGTAGTCTCTTCGCCCAGCAGAACAGCAATGACTGCCTCTGGCTGAATCAGATGCTCACCTGCAAAGAGTGTGCGTCGGTCTACGGCGACCAAGGCGTCGACGACTTGCTGGCTACACCAAACAAGAGTGCCGTCGGTCCCGAACTTTTCGGTCCCGAACACATCTCGCTCGGGGGGAGCTCTTTGGCCATGCTCCTGGAAATGCGGATCGATGAGGTGCTCGACTTGACCAACCGTCTGCTGGATGACAGTGGCAATGATGGCCTGCCATTGGAAGAGTCCCGTGTGCAGATCGAGGCGCAGCGCGCACTTCTGCGTACCACAGTTGGCGTCAGTCTCGGGCACCTTCGCCTCAACCGGTTCGCATCGCAGCTTTCGACTGGAGAGTACTTGCGTTTGATCGTCTCGCTCGGGCTAGATGCGAAGCTTGCAGGCATCCTCTATGTCTGCGAAACCTCGATCTCCGGATTGGATCGAGAAGCCTTGGCCCAGACGCTGATCCTCGTACGCCAGCTGGTCAGCATGGGCAACACAGTGATACTACTGGACAACGACCCCATGGTGCACGACGCGGCCGATATAATTTTGTGGTTCGATCAAGGTCGCATCTGCACCGAGGGTTCATCGCCGCCAAGCCCAATCCCGATTCCAACGCCCAATCGGAGGGAGCAAGGCCATCTCGTTCGTCATCTCCCGGATGTCGTCGTGGTGGCTCAAGGGGTACCGCCACTGGGTTCGCCGATGGAGGTGGCTCTACCGCTGGGGCAACTCACCTGTGTTACCGGCCTCTCCGGTTCGGGAAAAAGCACCCTGCTTCGTGAGGTGCTACTGCCGGCTTTGAGTTCCTCTCGCAAGGGCGGCCGCTGCGAGGTTGGGCACCTCTCAGTCACGGGGGCGAATCCGATTCGGCGGGTGCGCCTAGTGAGTGATGAAGGGCAGTTCAGAGGAACAGTAATGGAGATGCTCGGCCTGTTCGATAAGGTGACGGGCTTGTTCGCGCGCACGCCCCTGGCCCAGCAGCGAGGCTACACCGCCGACTGGTTTCAGCTTGCCAGACCAGGTGGGCGCTGCCCCAGTTGTGAGGGAAGTGGCCGCATACGGCATGACATGGAGTTTCTCGATGACATAGACCTTCCGTGCCCGGTCTGTCAGGGGCGTCGATTTCAGCCTGAAGTTCTGGAGGTCACCTGGCGCGGGAGAACACTGGCCGATGTCTTGATGATGAGTGTCATTGAAGCAGCGGCCTACCTGGCAAAGCACGCTGCACTGTCGGGCCCATTGAGCACGGCCTGCTCCTTCGGACTGGCGGGCTGCCTCATGGGCCAGCAGGCAGCGAGCCTCGACAACTCCGTAGCGTTGCGAGTGCAGCTTTGCGCGATCCGGGATCGAACCTCAGAAAGCGACCTTCTCCTTCTGGACTCTCCTCTTGCCGGAGCGCACCCAAGGGATGTGAACCTGCTGCTGGATCTGCTCGCTCAGATGGTCGATCGGGGAGCCACGGTGGTCGTCGCTGAAACCAGGATGGACGTTGTCGAAGCGGCCGGGCACGTCATAAGAATGGGGCCAGGTCGAGGAGATGAGGGCGGACGGCTTGTAGCTTGACTCCGCCCCCCCCCCCTCTATATTGAAACAGCTAGGTTTCGCTCCTTTTTTATACTCATTTCACACTCGAAATGGCGATGAGTGCTCACCTGAACTTTCAGCACGAGAAGATTTCTCGGCTCGATCTGACAACCTACGCCACGGCGCGTGTGGGGACGTCAGTCACTGAGACGTTGGCGCTGATGCGTCAGCGCCGAGTGAGTGCCGTGCTCGTCGAAGATGAGACACATCGAGTGCTCGGAATTTTCACTGAGCGCGATGTGTTGTTGAAAGTGGCCGGCGAAAAGACTGCTCTTGATGGACGAGTTGATTCGGTCATGACCCCGCAACCGCAGACGTTGTCACCTGATGACACTGTCGGCCACGCTCTGCAATTGATGAACCACGGGCATTACCGAAATGTCCCTGTTCTCGACAAGGACCGTGCCATTGTTGGTAATCTCTCACAACATGCCATCATAACTTTTCTCACGGATCACTATCCGCGGGAAATCTACAATTTGCCGCCTGAATCGGATGTGATTCCTCAGACCCGCGAAGGGGCCTGAGATGCCGCAGGACGACAGATCGGTCGGAGCTCGTAGCTCCCCGGAGCCCACGGAAATGACGGACGCCACACCATCGGATAGCAAGCAGGCATCAGAACACGGCGGTAACATTCGCGAGCAGTCCTCCGTCGTCATTCGTTTCTCTGGCGATTCTGGTGACGGCATGCAGCTGACCGGTGATCAATTCACCAACACCTCGGCCGTTTTCGGTAACGACGTCAGCACCTTTCCCGATTTTCCAGCTGAAATCAGAGCTCCGGCCGGCACCATCCCGGGTCTGAGCGGATTCCAGGTCAACTTTTCCTCGAACGAATTGTACACCTCAGGCGATACCCCTGACGTGCTGGTCGCCATGAATCCGGCGGCTCTTAAAGCGAACCTCGAAGACCTTGAGCGCGGCGCAGTGATTATCGTCAACGTCGATGCCTTTACAAAAAATAATCTCCGCAAGGCAGGTTACACAGAGACTCCGTTGGGGAAGGACGGTCTGCGCGGCTTCGAGGTTCACGAAGTCCCGTTGACTTCGATGACCCGAGCGGCGCTGGAGGATGCCGAAGGTTTGACGACGGCGCAGAAAGATTTGTGCAAGAACGCTTTTGCACTCGGCCTGGCATTCTGGATGTTTGAGCGCCCCCTCGAAACCACAATCAAGTTTTACGAAGAGAAATTCGCCAAACGGCCACAGGTCGCCAGCGCCAATACGAAGGTGTTGAAGGCGGGGTACTATTACGGTGAGAATACTGAGGCCCTGCAGTCGCGCGTACGGGTTCCCAGTCGTCTGGCCGTAACGCCAGGGATCTATCGCCGTTTGACGGGGAACGAGGCCCTTGTGTTGGGTCTGGTGACGGCGGCGCAGAAAGCCAAGAGGCCGCTGTTTTACGGTAGTTATCCGATTACACCGGCCAGTCCGATCCTTGAAGGTCTATCGGCCCTCAAGCATTTCGATGTGCGGACCTTTCAGGCAGAGGATGAGATCTCGGCGATTGGGTCTGTAATCGGAGCCTCGTTCGGTGGCGCCTTCTCAGCGACCGCAAGCAGCGGTCCTGGTATCGCGCTCAAGAGCGAGGGCATCAATCTGGCGATCGTCCTCGAGCTGCCCATGGTGATCATAAACGTCCAACGAGGGGGTCCCAGCACTGGGTTGCCTACGAAGACGGAACAGGCCGATCTGTTGGAAGTCCTTTTTGGCCGCAACGGCGAGAGTCCCGTCCCCGTAGTGGCGCCGGCGACCTCGGCCGAGTGTTTTGACATGGCGATCGAAGCGTTCCGTATCGCCGTGCGCCACATGACACCGGTGTACCTGTTGTCTGATGGGTACCTGGCAAACAATTCGGAGCCGTGGCGGATACCCGATCCCGACGACATTGATCCGATCGAAGTCACAAACCGTGTTGATCCGGAGGGCTACCAACCCTACATGCGAGACCCGCATACACTTGCCCGCCCATGGGTAATTCCAGGGACCCCCGGGATGGAGCATCGTATCGGCGGGCTCGGAAAGCGTGATCACTCGGGCGAGGTCTCTTACTCGCCGAAGGATCACGAGGAGATGGTGCTGCGAAGAGCGGAGAAGGTCGCCCGGGTAGCCGATTTCATGCCGCCGACGACGCTGACAGGGCCGGCGCAGGGAGAGCTGCTCGTTCTGGGATGGGGCGGAACCTATGGCGCCATTGCCGCGGCTTCCGATGAGGCGCGGAAGGAGGGCTTGTCCGTTGCGACCGCTCATCTGCGCTACCTCAATCCATTCCCGAAGGACCTGGGTAATATCCTTGGCAGGTACCGACAGGTACTGGTGCCGGAATTGAATCTCGGTCAGCTCTCCATGCTGATTCAAGCACGCTACCCAGTGCGGGTGATTCCACTGAATAAAGTGCAGGGCCAGCCTTTCACAATTCGTGAAGTACTGGAGAAAATTCGCACGGTCCTCTCGCCGCAGGGCACGACCGCATGACCCGGACGACCATTGAAGCTCATTTTCAAGACAGGTAGCGATGATCGAAGCAGTCGTTGACGCGCCGGTGACCGTGGACAACAAATTGACGAGGAAAGATTTCGTCTCGGATCAGGAGGTCCGATGGTGTCCCGGGTGCGGTGACTACGCCATTCTGGCACAGATGCAGAAGGTGTTACCAGAAATAGGCGTGGCCCGCGAGCAGATCGTATTCGTCTCAGGGATCGGCTGCTCAAGCCGTTTTCCCTACTACATGAACACCTATGGCCTGCATTCCATTCACGGCAGGGCGCCGACGCTGGCATCGGGACTCAAGGCAGCCAACCCCGACTTGAGTGTCTGGGTGGTGACAGGAGACGGCGATGGCCTGTCGATCGGCGGCAATCATCTCATCCACTGCCTGCGACGCAATATGGATGTGAAGATCATACTGTTTAACAACCGAATCTACGGACTCACCAAAGGCCAGTACTCGCCGACCTCTCTACCAGGGCATCGCACTAAATCGTCGCCGCTGGGGTCGATTGACTACCCGTTGAATGCGCTGTCAGTGGCGATCGGCGCGGAGGCCACGTTCGTGGCGAGAACGCAGGATACGAACACCAAACATCTCAGCGAAGTTCTGCGTCGAGCCGCCGCTCATCGGGGGACCGCTTTCGTTGAGGTGTACCAGAACTGCGTCGTCTATAACCCTACCGCCTGGGATCATACGACGGACCCGGAGGTGCGCGATGACAACATCGTGTTTCTGGAGGAGGGTGAGCCCTTGGTGTTCGGCAAGGACGCAGATAAGGGCATTCGCATGAACGGCCAGGAACCAGAGGTTGTCGAGCTCGGAAACGGCGTCAGCCGCGACGACTTGATCGTACATCGCGAGGGCATGAAAAATACCGCCTATGCCTACATGCTGAGCAGGATGGAGGATCCGGAGATGCCATTGCCATTCGGTATTTTGCGCTGCGTCGACAGACCCTCGTACAATCAACTGTTAACTTCGCAGATCGAAGCTGCTGTCGAAGAATCTGGTAGCGGTGATCTCGCCGCTCTTTACAGCTCGGCAGATACGTGGAGTGTGGAAAGCTGAGGCCAGGGTAGCAGCTGATTACTGACCATGAACTCACCAGAAACCACCAGAAAATTCATTTAGGCACGGAATGATTTGTTCAGCCTGCGGTCATGATAATATACCCGGTGCGGACCACTGTGAGCAGTGTAGCCAAACGCTAACGGAGGTGCCCGCCAACGCCGGCGCTTCCTCCGAGGGAGGTGGGTTGCTCGATCGTCCGCTACTCGAGCTCAACCCCAAGCGCCCCGAGTGTGTAGAACGAGACACCTCACTGGCCGAGGTGATCGCACGTCTGAAGGGTCACAACGTCGGATGCGTCTTGGTTACAGACAGCGGTGGCGAACTAATAGGGATCTTTACGGAAAGAGATGTCCTTTACCGAGTGGTTGGGCTGATCGATGACGCTGAACGTATTCCGGTGGAAAGTTTGATGACTCCCGATCCGACCACCCTCAAGGCATCCGACCCCATAAGTCGTGCCTTCCATATGATGGGTTTACACGGTTTTCGCCACGTGCCCATAGTAGATGACGATGCCAGGCCAGTTGGCCTTATCTCCCTGCGGGATATCGTCTGCTTTATGGAGGAGAGTTTCGTGAATCCATGATGGGGATGAATTTCAAGCCTGTACACGTCCGACAGATGGCAGTGCTCGGTGCCTGCACGGTCGCGTTACTGTTCTCAGGTGTTCGCGCATCAGGCGAAATCCTCAGTGCCGATCTCAACGCTATTCGTTCGGTCGCCGAGGGTGACTGGTTCCGACTCAAGCTCGAATTGCTCGGTCTGCGGCTTTCCTACCCCGCGTACCGCGTCCATCTCAGGCTGGACGAGGGGAACGTCGTCTCCTTCAATTTCTGGATTAGTACGCCACTGGCCGAACATTTGGAGCAGGCCGGTCGGGGAGAATCCGAGCGAGTTCTTGCCTATCACGCGGACGGGATCAGTAGCCAGGTGTCGACTCTGGTACGTGAAGACTTTCCGGAAATGTGGCCTGCCTTCGACCTGCGATCCGACCTGAAGGGGGTTTTTCTGGTGCCCGGCGATGAATTCGATTCGCTACCAGAGGAGATTGCCGTCTGGGAGCGGAACGGGCTGCGTTTGTTGCGGTAGGGAACAACCCGTTGTAGCCGATTCGTTGCCCTCGGCTATTCGGGATCTTGACGAAATTTTGCTCCCTGTAGCGACTCCCTCAGCGGAATGGTCTCCTCCTCTATAGGCTCTTCCGTGGTCACAACCCATCCACGCACCTCGCGCCCAAAAACGACAATCTGCTTTGGCGTGATCTCGATTACCTTGGTCGCTGCTCGTGTGTGTCGTTCCCGATCGACGCAAAAGAACGTGTGCTTGCGGGTTATTCCCTGTTCAATAAAGTCCACTATCTTTTGCGCCTGGAGTCTGTTAATTCTCGGTGATCGTGCATCAGCCGTCGAACGCGTGAACGGTTTCGACTAATTGTTTGACGTGGTCGAAGGGCGTTTCCGGGTGCACGCCGTGACCGAGATTGAATACATGTGCTCGGCCGGCCGTGGCCATCAGCAGTTTCGTCGCTTCCGATTCAATGTGGTCAGGCGAACCAAATAATGTGCATGGGTTCAGGTTACCCTGCAATGCGTGGGGCCGTTTGCCCGCTAGTTCATTAAATGCCTTCTCGATGTTCGTGCGCCAGTCGACGCTGAGCGCCTCCACGGATAGTTCACCCAGTTGGTCGAGGAGGTGCGTCGCTCCGAGCCCGAAATAGATCCTGGGCACCCCCGATGATTCCAACGCCGCGAAGATGCGGTCGAGGTACGGTCGGCAGATCGTGGTGAATTCGTCTGCGGAGAGTGCGCCGACGCAGGTGTCAAAAAGTTGGACTACCTGGACTCCGGCGCGAATCTGCATCTGCAGGTACGCGATGGTGACGTCGGTGAGTTTTGACATCAGTGCGTGGGCGCAGGGGGAGTCGCTGCGCAGCATCTGGCGGAAGCGAGAATATTCCTTTGCGCTGCCGCCCTCGACGAGATAGGTAGCCAGTGTAAAGGGGGCGCCAGCGAAACCGATCAGGGGTACAGATGCAGGTAACGCCCGGGTGATCTCGCCAATCGCTTGAACCACATGAGACAGCTCCTGCTCGGGTTCGTAGGCGCGAATTCTATTGACATCCTCCAGGGTGCGCAGCGGCGCGCCGATGGTTGGTCCCGGATCGAAGACGATGTCGCAGCCGATCGGCATCACTGGAGTAAATATGTCAGCGAAGAGGATGGCCGCATCAACTTCCAGCATGTCGACCGGCATCAAGGTGATCTGGGTGATAAGCTCAGGGTCGTCGAATAGCGTCTGAATCGAACCGACCTTCTCCTTGAGTTGACGATAGGGTTTGAGGATGCGGCCTGCCTGCCGCATCAACCAGATAGGTCTTGTCGTCGGAGTGTTGCCTGACAGGGCCTGCAACAGAGGCGGGAGGGGGGGGGCGGTCACAGTGGTGGCCCGGGAATTTACCAATTCGGACAAACCCCCAACGAGCCGTGGCGCGTGGTTCGGCTAAGATCGCGAATCCTGAGGCCCTCTTCAGCGAAGTAGACACAGATGTAGTCATTCCTGGCCGGGCTGGTTGAGGTCCAATCCAGCGTTTGGCTCTGCCCGTTAATTCCCAATGCCATGCGCGACACCAACAGATCGTAGACGGCTTCAACCATCGTCCGGCGGCGGATCAGATGGGATGGAATACCGAGGGTCGTAGCCAGGTAACGCAATTACTGGTTCTGTTCCATGTAGTTCTTGCCGATGCCCTCGCGCGGCGACTCCTGAGAGATCAACGCCCAACCGAGTTCGGGTGTCTCAGAGGTCACGAATGCATTACCACGGTAGCGGCCCAGTTCTTGAATTTTACCGAACATGGCAGGAAACGTTTTGGCCAGGGTCAATACAGTGCAGGGTTGGCTGACCCCTTTGTGAACGAAGCGCTGTATTCGAGGAATCAAGGTGAACTGCTTCTCGGCAAACTTACTCCTACGCAGGCTGGCCACCACCTTGTCATTGAGCTTCGCCCGCAGACCCTGCTGTAAAAGTACTATGTCATCTTGGGGCAAGGACACGTCCAGGGCCGCTTGAATGTCGTCGAGGCTTACTGTGTGGGCGAAGATGTCGACCAGTTTTTCTTGCGGCTCAGGCGGTTTACCATTTGCCGTTTGGCCATTCTCAGATTCAGCCCGCTGAGGCGTCACCCCGCCCGCACGCGCTGATGATTTTGGGGAGTCGCCGGCTGCCGGCCCAGAGGTCGGATCAGAAGAGTCAGCGAATAGATCGTCGCTTGACCCTCCGACTGGCGCCATCCCATCGTCAGCCAGATCCTCGAAGACAGCGGCTACCCCGGGGGACTCCTCATTCTCGTTGAAAAGGAGTGCGGAGTCGTCTCCCGTAACGATACTGGCGTCCTCATCCTCATCAACTAGGCCGGCGAAGGCAAACGAAGCCGACGCCGCTGGCATCTCGCTTCCCGCAACGGCATCAACCTGGCCAAACTCGAAGAGCGAAGGATCCGGCTCAGCGTCCTCTTCCTCGAACAGGCTGTCTGCGATTTCGGGAAAAGCATCGCCGTCTACACCGGCGTCGATGGAGAGCACGACGTCCTCGTCCAACCCGTCTGCGAGTGTGGGCAGCTCGGGCAACATAGAAGAGTATTTTTTCAAAATCTCATCGATGCGACCGCCAACACGGCCATTCACACTGAATTTGGCTTTGGCTTGATGCAACGCAGTCAAAGCTGCGGTGAGATCGGCTTCGCTCAAGCCCTCTCCTTCTTGCTCCAAAGGATCCAGTAGCTCAGACGTCCACTGAGTTGCAAGAAGGTGATCCTCTGTTCGCTCGATATAGCTTTCGAGCGAGAGGATTTCATTCTTGCAACTGTTGGGAGATATCGTCCAAAACGGATTCCCGAGCGAGGGCGCGTTACAAGTGCATGATTGGACAACCACCAAGATGGCATAAAATCCAGTGCCGTAAGTAGTTGCACACTTAATAAACTACTCAATCGAAGACCGATTTTCAACAACCCCGCAGCAAGGTGTCGATGGGCACCGAAGATCAAGCGCTCCGGAACTTCAGCTGCCTTCAAAAACAACCGACACCAAAACCCCGGGCCAACGCGCTTTTCCCGGGCGCCAATGGGGGATCCCCTGCTTTCCAGAAATGCGGATGATCCCATCCTTGACGTAGACGAACACCTGTTTCTTGGATCGGTCTCCGTCGTTGTGATAGGTCGTGCGCGTGATGCTGTTGCAGCTGTCGAAGAACTTCATCATGGTTCAGGCTCTGCTTCAATATGACCCGGTCGTAGACCTCTTCGGCGGCAGACTTTTGCCGCAAGAATCCTGGAGGAAGCTCGTTAGCGCGGGCGTACATCATCAACCGCATTCCCGGTTTCTTGAAGGTGCAGTTGAGGTACTGGCGATCCACCAGGCACCAGTGTGATTTGGCGATCGGATCCCGGAAAAGGGGCAACCGAGTATACCAGAGCGTCTTCTCCGAACTCGCCATGAAGGAGCTAGGAAAGCGGTTCTTTAACGCTTCAATGGTGCAGGGCTCGGTGCCGACCTCATTGGATGTGGGTAGTTGCGCACAGCGGTATAGCAATGCGTAGTCTTTGAACGCCTTGCGCAAGGCGCGCACCCGGTTGGCGCGCACATGAGGGCGCAGTTGGGGGCGCTCGAACAGGAGTTTCCAGACGTTCTCGAGTTTTTCTGACGCAATGGAGACTTGCTCCTCGTCGAGCGGGCGTCCCAGAGCCTGGCCCAGGCTGTCCGTGTCGATGAAGCGGGAACCCAAGTATCATCCGCATGCGTTCCGCTACAGGCTGGGCCATGAGCCCGCCCTGGGCTATTCCTGTCGGGACCGGCTCCTCGTCAGAATCCGCCTCCTCCTCGTCCTGGTCACTGACATAGAGCTTGCGGTCTTTCTTGACTGCCGCAATCTCCCCCTGAAGCTGGTTTATCAACCCCGGGTCGACGTCGGAGACCGAGTCGCTCAAGTCCTCTGCCTCAGCTAAATCCTGGGCCAACTTGAGCTGTAGGCCCTGGATCTGCTCACGCCGGTCGATTATGCGGTCGACCGGGTTGAGCAATCTCCGCAGTGATAATAGCCGATCAACATAGCGTTTGTTGGAGTGGGCAAGGTGGTGGCACAGTTCGGCATCCTCAACCTGAGAATGCTTGCCCTCAACGAGGTCTGCTAGTCGGTGGGCGAGATCGAGGATTCTCCCCCGTACCCCTGTGGCCTGTACCTCTGTAGATGGCGTAGGGCTCTTCTCGTGGGCGGGCTGAGCGATGTCTTGTGAATCAATCAATGCTGGAGAGCTCTCTCAATCCGCAAGCTACGCTCTGACTGGATGGAGACCTCACGCGCGGAGCGGGTCCTGCCCCGTTGGGCTATTTCCCAGGCTCTACCATCCACTCCGGTAACGTAATGCAGAAGCGGTAAATGTCAGGCTTTGGTTTCAGGGAGATGATCCGATCTGAGACTCCACTCGCAACCACCTCTTCCTCTTCATCGGAACGAAAGGCCAAAACCCTTAATGGCGGCATGCGACGGTCTGGCCACAAGCGTGCAGGTTCGATCTCAATCGGCTCGCTGCATTCCACCGGATAGACGTCGATGCGCCAGTTTTTCTCCCGCAAGATTACTGCCCCATTGAGATTGAGAGGGCCGACGCTGCGGGTTTGGCCACGGGTGTCACAGTAGAGGTATTGATTCGTACGCACATAGTCGATCCGGCCTTCACCATCGTCGGCGGAAAACACCAGGAAGTCGTCAGGGCCGTAAGCCAGAAACGAGGCGGGCGGGAGCCGGTAGCTGGTACCTGCATGCTCGACGGTCCAATCCTGCTCCCAGCTGCCATTGACGTGAATGGTCAGCCCGTTGATGTACTCGACCTGAACTTGACTATTCTCGTAGGCACCAGAAACCAGTGCTTCCGTGGGTTCAATCAGATTGCCGCCGTGATGATAGAGAATCGATTTGACCTCTACACCCAAATAGAGCGTTTGGAGTTTTTGCAGCAGGTAGTAGGTCTTTACCTGAGCAGGGAGGCCCCAGTCATCCTGGTCGGGGAGGCAGGCGGCATGACCGTAAGCGATAGTGGTAGCCAGGTAGCGATCCAACCAGGAGCTACGACTATTCATTTCATCTGCCGGAACTTCAGAGCCGAAGAAGTCGGTTATGGTTCCAACCCCGGCGTCAATCTCAAATGGATGCAGGTAGCGCAGCGCAAAATCGACAAGTAACGGTTGTCTGAACGGGCTCGGACCCGGCATGCGGGCAAGGAATCCAGACAGCAGCCCGCGGTACAGCCAATGCGTTCCGCCATCTCCGACCACACCATCGGTGCTGGAGAGGGCGATCTGGTTCATCATGCTCTGTTCAGCGAACAGCGTCTCGCGATACTGTCCCGGCTGCTCCAGCCGGCCGTCAAAGTCCACCCTTCCCCAGGGTGGACTTGCGCCATGCGTGCCGATGTAAGGAATACTGCGCGGGTACTTCGATCGCAGAACCTGGGCATAGGCTGACGCGCTCGCGGCGGCTTCGGTCGGTTTGAGCAGGTAGCGACCGGGGCCGGTTTTGGTCCAGCTGCCGTTTGAATCGACCCCGACAGAGTCGGGATTCCAGGAGGTATCCAGGGGCGCAATATCAGTCATCGATGAGTACAAGGAATGCTTGTAACCGAGGTCCTCAACGGCCTCAAGGTACTCCACCAGGGCATCGTTGCCTCCCTTGTTGGCGGCTCCCTCCAAGCCCAAAGCGCTATGGGCGTCACCGTCGTGCCAGAGTTCTGCCGGATGATTGACGAGGATTGAGTCCAGTCCCAGCTGCTTGCACCGAAGCAGGCGTTCGTAGGCCTCGACGTACGCCTCTTCTTCGGCTTTCAACGGTGGCAGGTTATACCACACAAGTTCACGCAGTTGCTCCCAATCGGGCGTCCTGGTCGGCGTCGGCAGAGTCGGCAGTACCTCGGAAAAATCGCGGGAAGCGGTAAGCACCCAGCGTTCCTTAAACGCTGTTCGTTTGCCGCCGGTGCCCGGGGCATAATCACATCCGCCGTTGAGCTTTAGTAGGGGACTCTGCTCATTCGATAGACCGCGTAACGTCGAGGCAGAGGATTCGTACCAGTCGAGAAAACTCGACACGAAAACTCCGGAAGTGCACAGCAGTGCAGGCTGTTGCTCGCCAAAGTTGAGGTAAGGAATACGGATGACGCGAGGGTGAACGGCGCCGGAGACGTATCCGAGATCGACTCCAGTCGCCTTGCCATTGCCCCCTTCGAGTTCGACGATCAGCGTTTTGCCCTGTATGCGCAGGCGGTACAGAAAATCGGCTAACTCCTGGTCGTGTTTCCACTGCCAGCGCGCCTCAACGCACTCGCCGACCTGGTCGCAGGAGACCAGATGACGCTCAATGTCATCATTATCAGCGTCCCAGATCACACCACCCATTTCAACGCAGATGCCGCCGTCCTCAGCCAGTTTAATCGGCTCAGAGTTGTTGACTTCGATCTCTACATCGGACAGGGTGCCCTCGATGGGCGTATAGACATAGCGAACGACCGCAGACAGAGATCGCGCCTCGAAGAAGAACGAGATTCCATCATGATCGATGGTCGTGGTAACCTCTTCATGCGCCTGCGGCAGCATGCTCTGTGGCTCAGCATAGATCGTTGCAGGAGTGACAGCAGCGGGCTCAAGAGCGGTCACCGAGGCTTCCGTCTGAAACCCCACTGCGCCGATTTTGATATCTTGGTCCTCGCGGCAGAGGATGCCCTTCAGCAGGATAGCAGCGAGGTCGCCGGTGAATTCACCGGTGTGCAACAAGTGCCAGCCGGTGAAATCCAGGAGCCCGAGAGTAAATTCGTCCCCCGCTGCTGAAACGAGCCGCAGCTCTGGGAGGTGGTCCGGATCAAATGGAGTGTCAAGATGTACCCACACCAACGTTGTTTTGGCGTCCACTGGGAGTTGAAGCGGTTCCGGCGGTCGCAGGAATACATCACCCGCGCCCGATACCGATAGGTTCAACCCCTTGGGGCCTTCGGCATCGTCCGAGCCTGGCGGTGCGGAGCCCGGCAAGACAGAGCCCGTGGCTCCATCCTTAAAGTCAACTACCCAGGAAGTAAGTGTTTCTACGACGCAAGATTGGGGGAAACGATTGGCGATATCAATGTCGACCTGCGCATCCACGACTTGCACATCCAACTGGATGGCCATGAATCCTTGTTCCCCCTTCGGGTGAGTCCTGGCAAACCGGCAAAATTAGAGGGAAGAACAAAGTGTGTCAAGCGGGGCTGAGACTCGTTGACAGCTCGCTGATACGGCGCATCTTCTTGTAGCCTAAGGGACTTGGGTTTGTTTTTCACTTGGGGAATGGCTGCGGCATGAAGCAGGAGTTCGAAACCGTCATCATCGGCGGCGGAGCGGCGGGATTGATGGCTGCAGTCAGTGCGGCTCAGCGGGGCGATTCTGTTGTTGTGCTCGAAGCCAATGTCCAACTGGGTAGAAAGATTCTGGTATCTGGAAACGGTCGTTGTAATCTCACCAATATCGACGGCGACAATGTTTCGCATTTTCACGGATCCAATCCACGGTTTATTGGGTCGGTACTGGAGCAGCTGCCAGTAAACGAGACCCTCGCCCTGTTCGATGATCTCGGTGTTGTGACCAAGCAGGAGAAACGTGGGCGATTGTTTCCGCAGTCAGATCAGGCGCGATCAATCGTCGACGTGCTCGAGGACCGGGTGGTGCAGTTGGGTGGGCAGATTGCCACGCAAGCGCGAATCGAGCAGCTGGATGGCGGCGACGGCGGCTATGAGGTTCGCAGTGGCGATGGCCGCCTATGGAGGGGAGATAGGGTCATCATGGCAAGCGGCGGCATCAGCGTGCCCAAACTAGGCGCGGACGACAGCGGGCTGCAATTGGTTGAGAAGCTCGGGCATTCCCGCACCTCACTCTACCCTGGTTTGGTCGCACTTAACAGCGACAATCCCCAGGTGCACCGCATGCAGGGTCTCAAGGTTTGGGCTCAGGTTTCGGCGCCGTTGTCCTCTGGGCGCGTCGTTGTCGATACAGATGATCTGCTCTTCGCGAAGTACGGCGTCTCCGGTTTTACCATTCTGAACTTGAGCGCCGTGTTGGTCGACGAACTGCGCAGAGGGCCAGTGGAGCTTTCGGTCAATGTACTACCCGGTCACTCGGTAGAGGAAGTCTCCGCCTTGCTGAAAACCAGATGGGAGCGAAATCCGCGACGCTCACTAGAGCTGAGTTTCGCCGGCCTGCTGAGCACCAAGTTGACTAGACCCCTTCTTGAAGGCGGCGGATTCGAACGGGAGTCAGTGGTGCAGCGTATATCTAAGGCTCAGCGTTGGCAGCTTTCCCAGCTCCTAACCGATTGGCGCATCATGGTCACGGGACCGCGCCCCTTCGAGTACGCCGAAGTCACCATCGGCGGAGTCCACAACGGTGAGATTGATGCGCAGACGCTCGAATCCTACATCACTCCAGGGTTATATCTCACGGGGGAAATGATCGACGTCCACGGTGACCTCGGCGGTTTCAATTTTCAATGGGCCTGGTCCAGCGGTTGGGTCGCCGGCCGACGACTCGGCAGCTGATGAAGCACAGACTGTCCTCGTTGACTCCTCTGGAGTGCCCCACTACAATGAATTTCGGATGACACAGGCACAGGATATCGCCGCTGTGGTTTTGGCTGCAGGCATGTCGACCCGAATGGGGGGGCTGAAACAGCTGCTGCCTTTCGGCGTCGATGAACGACCGTTGATCGAGGTCGTTGTCAGCCGACTCAAGCGGCAGGTCGATCGCGTCATTGTCGTACTGGGGCATCGGGCAGGCGACATATCACCGATACTTGCCGACTACGGTGTTGAGCTGGTGGTCAATGAGCAGTACGAGCTCGGCATGGTGACCTCGGTCCAGTGTGGGATCAGGGCCGCCGGCGACGTGCGTGGCTACCTTATTTGTCTTGGTGATCAGCCCGGTCTTGGTAAGCAGACCCTATCGCTCGTTTTGCAACGGGCGGCCCAGATGCACAAAGGGATTGCCATCCCCGTGTGCGATGGACGGCGTGGTCACCCCATTTACATCACCAATCACTACAAAGCAGAAATTCTCGAACTGCCGCACAATGTCGGATTGAACGCTGTAACGGGCGCTCATCTCGATGAGACGGAACAGATTCAAGTGCCTGATGAAAGCATCCTCGTCGACGTTGATACGCCACAAGAGTACGAGCAGACGCGGTATCGGTGGAATTGAACCCAAAAGAGTAAAACGACGGAGAAAAGTGACCGTAGCTATGGAAGATGTTATTAACGAAGCAGCCACCATGGACGGGCCTCGTGCACTGGCGTCGCTCGTCGACAGCAGCGGTTCCATTCCGATGAGCGAGCGGGCAAAAATGCTGGTCGCGGAGGGTGGACAGGTGACGGGCACCATCGGCGGAGGGTGTCTGGAAGCAGAGATCATCAACTGTGGAAGGGATGTCCTCGCCAGTGGCCGTCCTCATGTCACCGAGTACACAATGACCGAGCAGCAGGCAGGGGAGAGCGGTCTCAATTGTGGTGGAACCGTCCGCATCTACACTGAGCGGATAGATGAAGTTTCAGGGCCGCCCGTTTTTCAGAGGATCATCAAGGCCAAAGCAGATCGGTCATCATGCGTGCTGGCGACGATCATAGCAGAGTCTGAACCGACTGACTACAGCCGTTCGCGGGTGCTCTATTACAGCGATGGTACCAGTTCAGGCTCTTTCGGCAACACCCATTTCGACGATCTGGTACGGACTCATATCGCCACCGTGTTGATTGAGGAGGAAGCGCTGGTGGTACGGGTGCAGCCAAGCGCACATGAAGCGGTGGGGATGGCTGCCATCGGCTTGGCTGCAACAAGTGCTGCCAGCGGCGTCGAACTGTTTCTGGAGCCGTTCGTGCCTCCTCCCGTGCTCTATATCTTCGGCGGCGGCCATGTGGGAGCTCAGATCTGCCGGCTGGCCAAAACGGTCGGATTCTACGTCGTCATTGTCGACGATCGCCCGGCCTTTGCCAACCTGGATCGGCATCAAGATGCGGATGAGTGCATTGTTGCCCCGGATATCCCGCAGCTGTTCAGCACGTTGCCGCTGGATGCCCAGTGCTACATCGTTGCTGCCTCCCGCGGACATCAGCTGGATGAGGTCGTCATCCGCGAGGCGGTTCAGAAGCCGGCCCGTTACATTGGCATGCTGGGTAGCGAACGCAAGAAGATTATCATGTGGAAGCGGATTGAGGCAGAGGTCGGTGGCAGGGAGCGGCTGGAGCAGGTTCATGCACCAATCGGTTTTAATATCGGTGCAGACAACCCCGAAGAGATCGCGGTCAGTGTGCTGGCCGAGCTGATTGATGTTCGCCGGGGACAAAAAAGGAAATGGAAGACCAAGAAGCCACGGACAAACTAAATGAGCTTATGCATTGAGCCATCCCACCAAGGCCATGGGATGCCTTACCAGACAAGCTGAACTCCGATTAAACGGTTTCACGTCTAGGGTTGTCGAAGATGGGAGTATGTGACGAAACGGGGAACCGAGGACCGTTCTGGATGGAGACCGCTATCGTAGCACCAACTCGACCCAATGAGCAGACGGACGCAGAGCTGGTAGAGCTCTTCCAGTCCGGCTTTGAGGAAGCGTTCGACTCCATCGTCGTGCGCTACCAGGATCGCATATATCAATTCGCCTGCAGTCTGGTGGGTGATCCAGAAGAGGCAAGCGACATTGCGCAAGATGCGTTCGTGCGCGCGTACCACAAGCTGGCGGGGTTTCGGAACGCCTCGGGTTTGTATACCTGGTTGTATAAAATAACATTGAATGTTGGTCTCAATGTGCTGCGCAAGAGGAAGTTAAGGGAATTTTTCCGGCTTTCGGAACCGCTCGGACTGCCCGCTTCGCTGGCGCCACAGCTATCGATTAGTCCCAGCCAGGAAACGGAGCTCACTCAGGCCGAACAACGGGTCCGGATTGAAGCGGCCATTGCGAAACTTCCTCCTAAACAGCGAATGGTTTTTGTCTTGAGGCAATACGACGAGCTTTCCCATCGAGAGATAGCGGAGGTCGTGGGATCTTCTGAGGGAGCGGTCAGAGCCAGCTATTTTCACGCAATACGCAAGCTGCAGCTGTCTTTGGAAGACCTCGCTTCGGAAAGGCATAGGATGAAAAGGAAATGGTGAAAAGGAAATCGGTGAAAACAAAACCAACCGGATCGGACTGCGACCGCAATGCACTAGTCGGTTTGCTGGACAACTCGCTGCCAGCAGCGGCACGAGTCGTGGTTCAGCAACACATGAACGTTTGTGATTCGTGCAGGCTGAGCCTTGAGTCGCTGAAGTCGACGCTGGAATTGG
>Ga0115002_10003911_pt1 | contig 18372 bp, 13 predicted proteins | sample ArcticOcean_MG_C_8_FD_89576 | JGI IMG/M metagenome (GOLD analysis project Ga0115002, IMG submission 89576) | Marine microbial communities from western Arctic Ocean - ArcticOcean_MG_CB11_86 | ecosystem: Environmental > Aquatic > Marine > Oceanic | place: Arctic Ocean: Canada Basin | collected... | reverse complement strand
GGCAGCAAGCGCTCGCGCATCACGAGTTCTCCCGTTCCAACGGCCGCTAAAGCGCGGGTCGTGGGAATACCTAGAGCGTGCATTGCCTCGCTAATCAGGTACTCACGCAACACGGAGCCAACCCCAGCTTTGCCGTCACCGCCGCGAGAGAAGGGCGTTGGCCCTGACCCCTTCAACGCGATATCTCTGCGCCGTCCGTGACTGTCGATCACCTCGCCCAAACGTCACGCAGCCCAGCCCGATCGAGCTGACTTCCAGCCCGGTCCGTCCCAACGATCGGTATTTCACGGTGGTCTCCTTCTCGGGGAGCCACGTTGTACCAGAACACGGCCGGAGTCTCTCGGTCGCCCACACATCGTTTCGGGCTGACCGGGCCTGCTTCAGCCGATACGATCATCATGTCGGGCTCTCTTCCGAATTCGCGAGGATTCGGCTGTAGCCCCCCTTGGTGCATGAGACGCCAGATGAACAGATCGCTGCTGATCCTGATCGTGCTGTCGCTGCCGGCCACGGCACCGGCCGAGACGCCGCCGGAACAGACCGCGGCGATCATGGCCCTGCGGGGTCACACCTCGAATATCCAGAAGAACCGCGACGGCACGGTTCGCTTCGTCCGCTTCAGCAAGCCGCTGGTGCGAGACTTCCACCTCTCGCACATTCCCGCCTTTGTGCAGATCGACTACCTGGCCGTCGTCACGCCCCACGTCACCGACGATGGACTCTCACACATCCGCGGTCTCAAGAACCTCGACACCCTGGTGCTCTCGCATACCCAGCTCAGCGACACCGGGCTGGCGGTCCTCGAGGGGCTCGACAAGCTTGCGATTCTCTACATCGACGACACCCGCATCACCTCCGAGGGACTCCAACACGTCGCCCCGCTGCCCGTGCTCAAGACGCTCTGGCTGGCCGACACCCGGGTCACCAGCGACGGCGTGGCGACGCTGGCTCCGCTGAAGACGCTCGAGGTCCTGAACCTGGCCGGGACCGATGTCGACGATCAGGCCCTGGCCGCCATCGGCAAGCTCTCCACGCTCAAGTCGCTGTACCTCGACCGCACGTCAATCACCGGAGCGACTCTGAAGCAACTGGCGAGCCTGAAGCAGCTCGAGTTCCTGAGCCTGGCCGACACGCCGCTGACCGACGATGCCGCCGAGCACCTCGCCACGCTGTCAGCCATCAAGTCGCTGAAGCAGATCAACCTCTACCGGACCGCTGTCACCACAAAGGGGGTCAGCGCGCTGCGAGACCAGCAGAAGACGGTCTCGGTCACACTCTCGCCCAAGGGCCCTCGGAAGTTGACCGCGTTTGAACGTCTGCTGTTGGGTCAGCCGCTGCAATCGGCCGCTCGGGCCAAGTCGACGGCCAAGCCTCCCAGCCCCGACGCGGATGTCCTGGCACCGGCCCTCACGCGGTTTGCCACGGCCGACACCAAGTCACCGGTTCCCGACTTTCAGCGGCACATCGTCCCGCTGCTGGGCGTTTTGGGCTGCAATGGACGTGCCTGTCACGGGTCATTCCAGGGCCAGGGCGGCTTCACGCTCTCGATGTTCGGCTACGACTTCGCCGCCGACCACAGGGAATTGACCGAGAAGGACCAGGGGCGGATCGACACCGAGTCTCCTCTCAAGAGCCTGGTCCTCAGAAAACCCACCGGACTGGAAGACCACGGTGGTGAGACCCGGTTTGCCGTCGATGGCTGGGAATACCACCTGCTGCACAGCTGGATCAAGAACGGTGCCAAGCCCAGGCCGACACCCGAAAAGATCGTGGCTCTGAAGGTCACTCCGCCGCAGATCGTCTTCGACAAGCCGGGCGCCGTGCGGCCATTGCGGGTCGAAGTGACCTGGGAAAACGGCGAGCGGGAAGACGTGACCTGCCTGGCGCGGTTTGAAATCAAGGACGACCAGGTGGCCCGGGTGGCTCGAGGCGGACAGGTCACTTGCCGGGGGCCCGGCGACACGCACGTGCTGGTGATGTACGACAACGAGGTGATCCCGATCCCGGTGATGCTGCCGGTGAGTCCCCTGGCCGGTGATGCGTTTCCCAATGTGCCCACCCCCACGCCGATCGACGAACTGGTCGTCGGCAAGCTGCGGCAGCTGGGGATCGAACCGTCGGAGTTGTGCAGCGACGAGGATTTCCTGAGGCGGGCCTACATCGACATCGCCGGCACCCTGCCGCACCATCGCGAGATCGACTCGTTCATCAAGGACACATCGCCCGACAAACGAGAAGAACTCGTCGATCGGCTGCTTGGCTCGGAGGCCTATGCCACCTGGTGGAGCATGTTTCTGACGGACCTGACCGGCAGCAACATCCAGCAGATGGGTTCCACCGACATCAACTGGGCTGCCGCCTCGCAGTGGGAAGCGTGGCTCAAGCGGCGTGTTGTCGACAACGATGGCTGGGACAAGATCGCCGCGGGGATCCTGCTGGCTTCCAGCCGACGGCCTGACCAGTCGTATCTCGAATACACCCAGGAACAGAGCGACTACCTGCGACGGACCGACCCGGTCGACGCCGCCACGCTCGACTTTCCGATGCACTACTACTGGTTCCGCAGCGACGCCACAAAGCCACTCGAGCGGGCCCTGTCGTTCGGCTACATCTTTCTGGGCGTCAGGCTGCAGTGTGCCCAGTGCCACAAGCACCCGTTTGACCGCTGGTCGAAGCAGGATTTCGACCAGTTCACCAACATCTTCAGCCGGGTCCGCATCGGCTCGGCCCCCGACTCGCGTCGCGACGAACTCAACCTCCGCCACCGCCTCGGCGTCCCGGTCAAGCTCGATACCGCCGCGCTGCGGCGGCAGATGTACATGAGGGTCTTCGCCGAGGGTCTGCCGATTCCCTACAAGGAAGTCTACATCCAGCCGCCGGGCCCCAAGCCCTCCCCCGCCAGGCTGCTCGGCGGCGAGGAACTCGACATCAACGCTCTCGACGACCCACGGGAACCGCTGGTCGAATGGCTGCTCCGCAAGGACAACCCCTATTTCGCTCGAGCCTTTGTGAACCGGATCTGGAGCCGCTACTTCGGCCGCGGCATCGTCGATCCCCCCGATGACTTCAACGTCGGCAACCCCCCCTCCAACGCCCTGCTGCTCGACTGGCTGGCCCGGGAATTCGTCGGCCACGGCTACGACATGAAGTGGCTGCACCGCACCATCGCGCTCAGCCGCACCTACCAACTCGGCTCCGGCACCACCGCGACCAATGCCTCCGACACCAGGCACTTCAGCCACGCCGCGCTCAGGCGGTTGCCCGCGGAGGTGATCGTCGACGGCATCCTGCAGGCCACCGCCAACAACGACGGCAACCGCGACCGACTCTCCAACATGTCCCAGCGTCGCATCGGCAAGCACCCGGGCAATCTCTCCAAGACCTCCTTCGACTACGCACTGGGCGTCTTCGGCAAGCCGACCCGGTCGACCAACTGCGACTGCGAGCGGACCAACCAGCCCACACTGCTGCAGTCTCTGTACACCCGCAACGACTCGGAAATGCTCGAGCGGATCGACCGCGACGACGGCTGGGTCTGCCAGGTGGCGCACAACCTGAAGATCCCCCTGCTGTCGCGAAACGGCAGCGGCTCACCGGTCAGGGCCCGGGGGGCCGCCGTCGACAAGATCGCCGAGGAGATCACTCCCGAGTACCTCACCACCGAGGCCTATCTCCGCACGCTGGGCCGTCGGCCCTCCGTCGCCGAGACCGCCCGCTGCAAGACTCACTTTACCGCATCTCAGAACCTGATCGAGGGCCTGCGGGACCTGATGTGGGCCCTGCTCAACACCCAGGAATTTCTCACCAACCACTAGTCAGCCATCTCGCGGCCGACCACGGCCGACCACGGCCGCGAGTCGATTTCAGGAAACAACCCCATGTCCCAAGTCTCACTGTCGCGCCGCGGGTTGCTGCAGGCCGGAGTGTTCTCGACGGTCGGCATGACGATGCCGCTTGGTGCCGGTCGGCTACTGGCCGAGCGAACCGAGGACCGCACGGCCGACTCGGTGCTGTTCATCAACCTCGCCGGCGGCCCCTCGCACCTGGAAACGCTCGACATGAAGCCCGAGGGCCCGGTCGAGCTCCGAGGCGAATTCCAGACGATCCAGACCAAGCTGCCGGGCCTGCAGGCGAGTGAGTACTTGCCCAAGTTCGCCGCGGCCGCCGACCAGTACGCGTTGGTGCGTGACATCAGTCACACCACCGGAGACCATCCGCAGGGGCAGCTCTACATCGGCACCGGCAACCGCCCGACGCCGGCACTCAAGTACCCCGCCCTGGGATCGATCGTTGCCAGGGAACGCGGCACCGACCCCGCGCTGCCCCCGTTCATCTCGATCCCGCTGACCGATTGGAACGCCGGCTACATGGGCGACACCTACGCCCCCTTCAACACCAATGTCACGCCAAAAAAGGGCAAGCCGTTCATCGTGCGGGGGATCACGATCCCCGAGGGAGTTTCGCTCGACCGCATCCGCAAGCGGTCGAGCCTGCTGGCCGACCTGAACACCCGCTTCCGCGACAGCAAGAACAACCCTCAACTCACACAGGCCCTCGCGGCATTCGGCCGACAGGCCGAGGCTATGCAGCTCTCGGACAAGACCCGCTCGGCGTTTGACATCAGCCGCGAGCCCAAGACCTACCAGGAACTGTTTGACGATTCGGAGCTCAGCCAGAGCCTGCTGCTGGCGACTCGGTTGCTGGGTTTCGGCGTGCCGTTTGTCACCGTCCGCCACACCGGCTGGGACACGCACCTGGACAACTTCAAGGGACATCGCCGGCTGGTGCCCCAGATCGACAACGGGCTGGCCAGTGCCGTGGCCGGGCTGAAGGCCAAGGGGCTGCTCGAGCGGACGTTGGTGGTGGCGATGGGCGAATTCGGACGGACGCCCAAGATCAACAAGAACGTCGGCCGAGATCACTACCCGCGGGTGAACTTCTGTCTGTTGACGGGCGGTGGCATCAAGCCCGGGCAGGTGCTGGGGGCGACCGATGCGGGAGGCCAGTCGCCGAGTGACGGCACCGACTTCAAACCCGACGACATCGCCGCCACGATCCTGCACACCCTCGGGATCGACCACCACAAGGCGTACTACACCTCCACGGGTCGACCCGTGCTGCTGGTGCCGCACGGCCGCGTGATCAACGACGTGCTGGGGTAGGTCGAGTCACGGCGGTGGCCAGAGCCGCGGTAATGCGGCTCGGCCTGCCTGCGGTGTACACTCGCGTCAACGTCTGTTCTCGCGAGGTCGATCATGCTTACGCTCCGCCAGTTCCTCGCCGTCCTGCTCCTGGCCGCCTCCTCGATCCACGCCGCCGACCCCGTCAGGGTCGATGTCGACGCAGCACCCGCCGGGTGGTGATCAACGGTGCCGATCGGGTACGCGACGGGCTGTTTGGTCTCGATGGAGCTCACGGTGGGAACTTCGACGAGCAGCGTGCGGCCAACATGCACACCACCTCGGGTTCCTCGGCGAATCTGGCCGAGGTCGTCGAGGACCCCAATCGTCCGGGCCAGATCGACCGCAAGCGGCTCGAGGCAATGCTCGCCGCGGCCCGGCCCGAACTGTGTCCCCTGCGGATCGACCATCGCCTGCACTGCCTGCAGGGTGGACCCGGCTGGCAATCAGGACCCAGGGTCCACAACGGCTACGTGATTCCAGACGACCTGGCGGTCTACGGGCAGTGGGCCGAGGCGGTCGTTCGACACCGGTTGAAAACTCAGCCCGACACCGAGCACTACTTCCAGTTCTTCGGAGAGATCAGCCTGCTGGGATACTGGAACGCGCCCGAGTCGATCCAGGACCCTCGACGCGAGAGCACCAACCGGGGCGGACGGCGGGGGGCTCAGAGACTGATCAACGTGAAGCGGGCCGCGCAGTGCGAGTTTCCGGTCCGCTTGGCCGACCTCGGCCAGGGCACCGTCACGGTCCGGTTCCTGCCTCACCATGGCGAACGCTACCACGTCGTCTGGGCCTCGCTCCTCACCAGCAACAGCGGCAGCGACGAGTCGGTCTCGCCGGTTACCATTCGGCTCGAAGCCCGGCCGGTGGCCCGCAAGGTGCCCGCCTCCGCTCGACACTCCGAACGGCATTTCGGCATCCAGGCCGGCGACCAAAGAACGCTGGTCGCTCGGGTCACCAACGCCAGCAACAAGAAGCTGAAGGCCACCGCCGGATGGGTGCTACCCAGGGGATGTCGCGCGACGCCCTCGGGAGGCACGATCGAGTTGAACCCCGGAGAGACCCTGGCCTGGCAGGTCCGCATCCAGGTCCCCAAACAGCCGTCGCGTGTCGAGTACGAACAGGTCGCCCTGGTGCTCTCACACGAGGCCGGCCAGTCGATCGGCATCGACTTCGTCAGCGACGACGGCAGTGTCGGCCCGCTGACCTCCACGATGTACTGGGGCCACGGCAACGAGACTCTGCACCGCTACTACGTGACGCATCCGCGTGAACAGGTGCGAGGCAACCCGGCCGCCTGCGGACCGCCGCAGGTGGAGCAGACCCACCGGTGGGCGGCGGCGTCTGCCCCCAGCACCTGGCGTTCTTCAACAGGCCGCCTGTGAGCGTCTAGCCGATGACATCGAACAGCGGCTCGCCACCCTGGGCGATCGCGATCGGCCGGCCCTGGCGGTCGTCGACGGTCATGTGCGGGTCGATACCCATCAACTGGTAGATCGTCGCCACGAAATCCCGCACCTTCACCGGGTGGCTCTCGGGATAGGCCGCCTGCTTGTCGGTGGTCCCGTGCACGTGGCCACGGCGGATGCCGCCACCGATCATCAGGCTGAATCCGCACTGAGGCCAGTGGTCGCGGCCGGCCCGGGCATTCACCGTAGGAGTCCGTCCCATCTCGCCCATCACGATGATCAGCGTCGAATCGAGCAGCCCGCGGGCCTCGAGATCTTCGAGTAAGGCCGGGATCACGCGGTCGAGGATCGGGAGGTTGAAGTCCTTGAGCATGCCGAAGTTGTTGGTGTGCATGTCGTAGGCATGGCCGTAGTGCTTGTAGATGTCCTGGTGGACACTGACAAACGGCACCCGACGCTCGAGCAGGCGGCGGGCGACGATCATCGTCGACCCCCACAGGTTCTCGCCGTAACGCCGACGCGTCGCCTGGGATTCGCCCGAGAGATCAAAGGCGTCACGGGTGCGGCTGGAGGTGAGCATCTCGAAGGCTCGACGCTGGAACCCGTCGAGTCGATCCAGCGTGCGACTGGCTCGGACCAGCTCGAACTGCTGATCGAGCTGCGAGAGAATCGAGCGGCGGCGGTCGAAGCGGTCGGCCGTCATCGCCGGCAGCGAATCCAGAGCCGGCATCTTCGGTTCGCCATGGGGCATCACCGGGTAGTAGTCTTTGGAGGTGGGTTCCTTCTTGAACGTCGGCGACGCCACGGCGAACAGTGGGTCGTACTGGCTACCGAGGAACCCGCCGTAGGGGCCACCACGCCGGTAACTCTGGCCGGAACCTGGGAAGTTCGGCAGGCAGACCGCCGCGGGGAGATCTCGCGAGCCGCGGCCCAGGTATTCGCAGATGGCGCCGATGTCGGGTGGGTCGGTGGCCTGAGCGGGCAATTGGGCGTTGCCGTCTTCCCAGCCGGTCATGATCGCCAGTGGGTCGTGCGAGTTGTACTTGTGAGTGACCGTGCGGATCAGAGTCGCCTTGTGCATCCAGCGGGCGATGTTGGGCATGTGCTCACAAATCTGCACGCCCGGCAACGACGTTGAGATCGGATTGAACTCGCCCCGGATCTTTGCCGGAGCGTTGGGCTTCATGTCGAACATGTCCATGTGAGCCGGGCCGCCCAACAGGTTGAACAGCATCACCGACTTGGCCGGGCCTGCTCCCTGCGACGAATCCGCTGCTCGCAGCAGCCGAGGTATCGTCATGCTGCCAAACAGCGACAGCCCGCCAACCTGCATCAGGTCGCGACGAGTGATCCCGTCACAAAGCCTCTTGCGGCGTCCCAGCACATGTAACATCGAAGAACTCCTATGCGATCCGTGTGTACCACTATATCGAATTCTCGCCGGTGGGGGGATTGGTTTTTTCGGAGTCTACCCGGGGATCGGGAACTTGCGAGCTCGCTGGAGTCGGTTGCCAGGTCACATCCGAATCAAAGGGAAACATCGGCCGCGGGATGCGGGTCCAGTCGAACGCCGCCAGGTCCGACTGGGTCATCCCCGGCGTGTCACAGCGGATCAGCTCCCGACGCCAGGCTTCGAAGTACTGAAAGTTGCTCGCCGTCTTGACCACCGCGCGGGCGCGGTCGATCTCGAGACCCAGGTGCTCGTACAGCACCGGAAGGCAGATCGTGAACCCCGCCTGGGCCATCACGACGATGTGCACGGGACCGGCCTGCAACAGCACCACCCGGCCGATCTCCACACGGCCCCGTTCCCCCGCATCGGCCTGGTGGTTCTCTGAAATCCGGAGGACCCGTGCGGTCACCTCGACCGGCTGGCTGAAGCGGCTGTCGATCTTGCCACCCAGTGACAGCGTCACCTGCGTGCCCACGCCGGCAGCACAGGCTGCCTCGACGCCGTCGGGGTCGACGATCGGCACCAGCATCGTGCGATCCGATTCCGGCTGCCGCTCGGCACAAGCCAGCAACTCGCGCAGGATCCACGTGCTGTCGCCGGGGGCCCTTCCGTAAACCGAGTCGCCGGTGTCCGAGAGAATCGCCAGGCCCTGGTCGTCATGGGCATAGGCCCGCCGCACAGCCTCGCCCACTTCCACCCGCTCGGACCTCCAGAACTCCTCACGCAAACCCCACGCCAACCCCACGCCAACGCCCCCATCTCGGCAGCCAGCTCATCAGCCAAACCGGGGTCATCGGCCGTGTGAACCACAACCGACCAGCCCCCCTCCTGGACATCCAGCCACGGCTGCATCGGGTAGGGCGACACGTCCAACACCTCGGGTCGCTGTTCCAATTCGCGGGCACGGTCAAACCAGGTCTTCATCGGCCCGCCCGACGTCAGGAACTGGTCCTGGGGAGTGATCATCGGGATCTTCCTCCAGCCGATCGCGGGTCGAGGACCGCCGGAGAGCCAATCCAGGAGCAGACGGGCCGTCTTGACGCCGGTGCCCAGCGGGTCGTGAGGCTGAGTCTCGTGCCCCACCAGCAGGTCGGCGTGCTGGACCATCCGCGAGGTGATGTTCGCGTGATGATCCAGAGGCACCGCCAACGGCACTTCCGGCCCGATCACCTCGCGGACCGCCTCGAGCACCGCACCCTCGAGATCATCATCCCGCTCGATGCTGGCCGCCCCGTGCAGAGACAAAAACACCGCGTCCAACTCGCCCGCCTCGCGCAACCGACACAGCAGCATCTCCAGCAGCGTGTCAAAAGTGGAATCCAGGATCCTGGGCCCAGGCACGCGCCAATGGCACAACCTCCACCTGCTCCACCTGCTCGGCCTGCTCTTGAAGGACTCTCAGGAACCCGCCCGGCGGTCCGACGCCGGGCAATTCCCGCAGCAACTCGTCGCCCTGGTACAGGCCATACGACTCGAAGGCCTCGAGCCCCATCAGGGCCGGTGTGAAGGTCCCGGTCTCCTGGACGATCTCACCTAGCGCAATCCGCATCGTCAGCCTCCCTGCCTGGTGGTCTCAGCTGTGAAGTCAAATCACTCGCGACAGCACGGCACCATCCGAGAGTGGTACGGGTCGGCCGTCGGGCGAGGGGATGGTCTGGTGCGGGTTGATGCCCAGCAGATGGTAGATCGTCGCCGAGAGGTCCTGGGGTGCCACCGGGTCACGCGACGGGTAGGCGGCCTGTCGATCCGAAGCCCCGTAGACCTGTCCGCCGGGAATCCCGGCACCGGCCAGCAACACGGTGTTGCACGGGGCCCAGTGATCGCGGCCCGCCTTGGCGTTGATCTTGGGCGTTCGGCCAAACTCGGCCAGCCACACGATCAATGTCTCCTCGAGCAACCCTCGCTGCTGCATGTCCTCCAACAGCGCCGAGAAGCCGCGATCGAGGTTGGGCAACAGCGACTTCCTGTGCTTGTTGAAGTTGTCGGCGTGAGTGTCCCAGAAGGCGTCGTCGCGTTCCCAGTTGACCGTCACCAGTCGCACGCCCGATTCGACCAGCCGCCGAGCCAGCAGGCAGCCCTGGCCAAACGGGGTCGAGCCGTAGCGATCTCTCAGTGCCTGAGACTCGGAATCCAGGTCAAACGCACGCCGGGCCGCCGGCGACGTCAACAGGTTCATCGCCTGCTGGTAGTACTCGCCGAGGTCCGCCACCCGTGAGGATCGTTCGATCAGCCGCGACTGGCCGTCGAGCCGGGCGAGCAGTTGCTGGCGATCGAGCAGTCTCTGGGGACGATCGACCGGCGGGAACGGCGAGAAGGACTTGTCGTTGGGATGCTGCGAGATGAACAGCGGGTCGGAGGCCGAACCCAGGAAGCCACCGAAGAAGCCGGGGAAGATGTGATTGTTGGCCGAGACCTGGTTGGCCGGTGCGTTGAGACTGATGCCGTGCGGCAGGCCGCCTCCGGTTCCGCGAGCGGCGACGTGGTTGGCGACCGCACCGAAACAGGGGAAGTCGTCGGCGGCGTTCTGAGGATTGGTGCGAGGCCGACGGTGCCTGACACCGGTCAGCATGTAGTGCATCGCCACGGTGTGCGTGTTGTCGGGGTGCGTGACCGAGCGGAGCTGAGCCAGTTGGTCGGTATGCCGAGCCAGCAACGGCAGGTGCTCGCAGACCTGGATACCCGGCACGCTCGAGGGAATCGGCGAGAACTCGCTGCGGACCTCAGAGGGCGCATCCGGCTTCATGTCCCAGCTGTCCTGGTGAGCCGGCGCGCCGAACATGAACAGCACGATGCACGACTTGGCACGCCCGAACGAACTGGCCGGCTCGGACACGGCCGAGACCGGTGACGCCAGCAGACCATCCAGTCCCAGACCCAGCGACGACAGTCCGCCCCAACGGATCCACTCGCGCCGCGACAAACCCTCGCACGTTCGCTGCGGTTGGCCGGGAAGGGTCAGCATGCTGAGATTCTTGTTCTTGCAAACCGAAGAAACGCATCCGATACGCCTACCATATCCGACCACCTGCCCAACTCCAACGTCTTGCCCGCAAGACAGATCCAGACAGGACCCAGCCGATATTCGACAGCACACTCGCAGTTTGCGATATCTGCTCTATCGCAGAGACCTGTTTGCCACGTCGAAGGCCGGCGATACAATTGGTGTTACTGTCCTCCCACGAGCCGAACCCCAGCACAGCATGTTGCCTCTCGCACTTCACCGCCGTCTGTTCCTGCAGGGTACACTGGGCTCGGCGCTGACGATCGGCTCATCCCGCCTGACCTGTGCCGCGGCCCGTCACGGGCGCGAGTCTCAAAAGAGCGTGATCTTCCTGTGGATGAACGGCGGCCCCAGCCACATCGACATGTGGGACCCCAAGCCGTCAGCTCCCTCGGGAATCCGCAGCCCGTTCGCTCCGATCGCCACCGCCCAACCGGGGATCCAGGTGACCGAGCACCTGCCCGGACACGCGAAGCTGCTCGACCGACTGACCCTGCTGCGTTCGATCGACTGCTCTGACTGCGAGCACGACCCCAACACGGTGATGCAGACGGGCAACCGTGAGGCCAGGAAAGCCAATCCGCGGGCCCATCGGATCCCGGCCATCGGGTCGGTGGTCTCGCGATTCCGAGGTCCCAACCAGCCGGGCCTGCCCTCCTACGTCACATTTCATGTCACAGAGGGCTCGATCGCCCGCGGCGGAGCCCTGGGTCGCCAACACGACCCATTCCACGGCAACCTGGGAGCCGGCCCCTTCCGACGCACCGATCGGCTCACCAACGCGGTGCTGAATCGCCGGCGACGGCTCCTGGGCCAACTCGACCGCTACACCTCCGGCCCCGACCTCGACGGTTCAATCGAAGGCTTCTCGCGGTTGCGTGACGAGGCGATCGAGGTGCTGCTGAGTGGTCGGGCGGGAAAGGCCTTCGACCTGGACGCCGAACCCGAATCGGTCCGGCGCAGTTACAACCGCGTGCCCTGGATCGACCAGTTTGGCCGAACCGGCAAGATGAACGACCAGGTGCTGCTGGCTCGACGACTGGTCGAACACGGCGTGCCGTTTGTGACCGTTGTCCTGAGCGGCTATGGCAATTCGGCCACGTGGGACATACACGGCAACCCGATCAAGACGGCCTACGGTGGAGTGGAGACCGGACTGAAGCCGCTGCTCGCCCCGTTTGACCACCTGTTGAGCACGCTGGTGGAGGATCTTCAGGAGCGAGGTCTGCTGGAGGACACCCTGGTGGTCGCCGTGGGCGAATTCGGTCGTAGCCCACGCATCAACAAGAACACTGGTCGAGATCACTGGCCGGCGGTTGGTGGAGGCGTTCTGGCCGGTGGCGGCCTGGCACACGGCCAGACAGTCGGAGCCACCGACCGCCAGGGCGGCAGCATCACGTCGCAGAGACTCAGCCCTGCAGACATCGCCGCAACCATCTACCGCCACCTGGACATCGCTCCAGAGACCACTTACGTCGATGCCGCCGGCCGGCCACGCTTCATCCTCGAATCGGGCAGACCCATCGATGATCTCTAGGTCGAGATCCCATCGCCGCCCACCCACCCCGTTCCGGGCAGCGGCGTGACCGCCTCCAGCCTCTCGGATCGCCGATCCTGGTTGAAAGCGCTCGCAGGCACCCTGCTGGCTCGGTCGCCCGGCCTGGCCGCCCAATCGGCCAAGTCACCGGCCAAGTCACCCGCCAAGTCACCGGCACTTGATCCGAAATCGGTGGCCCGCTGGCGAGACCACTACGCCGACGAACTCTTCGCCCACGCGCTGCCCTTCTGGGACCGCCATGGGATCGACCACCGGCGAGGCGGATTCCAGTGCAGCCTGGATTACGATGGCCGACAGGTCGACTCGAACAAGTTCCACTGGTACCAGGGCCGGGGGATCTGGGTCTACAGCTACCTGTACAACCACTTCCAGGACCGGTTGTCCGGCCGAGAACACCGCAGGGTGCTGTCGATCGCCCGGAAGGCGGCCGACTTCTGGCTCGAGCAGGGCCCCGACGCGCGAGGCAGGTGGCCCGAGCTGCTCAGCCACGACGGCCGTGTCATCCAGGCATTTCGAGGCGACGTTTACAGCGCGTTCACGACCATCGAAGGCTGCCAGGAACTGGCATTCGCCACCCACGACGACGAACTCCGCGACCGGGCCCTCAAGTGGCTGCGGCAGGCCTTTGTGCAGGTCACCCGACGTGACTACCACGACCCGTATGCCAGGAAACCGGGCTGGCGAGTCCAGGGCATCTGGATCTATGTGCTCAACTGCTGCACCCAGATGCTGTCTCGCTGGGACGACAGGGGGCTGAAGGACATGGCCGACACCTGCATCGAGGCCCTGCTCGAACGACACCACAACCCGGACATCGGACTCAACAACGAGTTCCTGGACCACGACTTCAGGCGGATTCCCGAGGAGTCGAATCGGTGCCTGGTTGGCCACTGCCTGCAGGGTCTCTGGCACGTCGTCAAGGAAGCGCAACGTCGAAAGGACCGCGGCATCGAACGGACCTGCCACGACCGCATCCGCCGACATCTCGACATCGGCTGGGATCACGTGCACGGCGGTCTGTGCGAATGGGTCAACGTCGGACAGTTCGACTATGAATGGGGTCCTCAGAAACTCGGCAGCCAGACGATCCCGCTGAAGATGAAGGGAGAATACAACTACCTGAAGTCCTTCTGGGCACTCAATGAAGTGCTGGTCGCCACGCTGATGACCTACGAATCGACCCGGGCCCCCTGGGCGGCCCGCTACTTCAGCATGGCCCAGGACATCGCCGACCGACACTTCTCTCGACGAGCCCACGGGCAGGCCAGTTATCGGCTGGCCACCGACCGACGCTTTCGCTTCATCCCACGCAGCACTCGACAAGACAACTACCACCCGCTCCGTCGCCTGATGCTCAACCTCAAGATGCTGGAACGCCTGGCCGCTGGCTGACTCGCGTTGTCGGGAAGTGAGTGTTTGTCATGCCGGTCGACGTCGATATACTTGTTGGTGCTGCACGCGATCCCGCGTTTCGAGAGTCTGCGGTTCATGGCACGTCGTCATTCCAGATACTGCGACGGCATCACCCGTCGAGACGCGATCCGCGCCGGGATGGCGGCCAGCGGTGCCCTGTCACTGCCGGGTATCATGGCACTGCAGGCGGCCAACCGCGGCGACCCCGAGGATCGGTCGCACAACGCGGTCATCTTCGTCTCCATGGGCGGTGGGCCGACACAGCACGAGACCTACGATCCCAAGCCGAAGGCTCCCAGCGAGTACCGTGGCCCGTTCGGAGTGATCGACACCACGCTGCCGGGTGTGCAATTCAGCGAGTTGATGACCCGCCAGTCTCAGGTCGCCGACCGCTTGGCCCTGGTCCGATCGGTCCATCACCAAACCGGCAGCCACACCGTGGGCAGTCACCTGGTGCAGACCGGCTACTATCTGCGGAACGCATCGAGCACCGACAACGACATGCCGTGTATCGGATCGGTCATCGCCCGGGTCCGGGGCGCCAACGATCCGGCGATGCCGCCGTTCGTCTCGATCCCCTCCTCGATGCGGTATGGCCGAGCGGCGTGGTTCGGCAAGTCCTTCAACCCGTTCGAGACCGGTGGCAAGTTGACGTCCGAGGACTTCCAGGTCCCCAACCTCGAGTTGATCCAGGGGATCAGCACGTCGCGGCTGAGTGACCGGCGTCGCTTGCTGGCCGGCTTCGACGCCACCCGCCGCATCCTCGACAACCGCGGCTTCGCCACCGCCCAGGACGAGTTCACTCGACAGGCCTACCGCATGATCACCACCTCGGGGGTGAGAGACGCGTTTGACCTGAAGCGCGAGTCTGCTGCGACCCGCGACCTGTACGGTGACAACGAGTTTGGCCAGGGCCTGCTGCTGGCAAGACGGTTGGCCGAGAGAGGTGTGCCGTTTGTGACCGTCGGTTCTGGAGGCTGGGACAACCACGGCCAGAAAGTCTGTGGCTTCACGCTCGAACAGAGCCTCAATAAACGCGGCCCGAACTTCGACCGCGGCGTGGCCGCCCTGGTGAGCGACCTGTACCAGAGTGGCCTCGATCGCCGGATCTTGCTGGTCTGCATGGGTGAGTTCGGTCGCACGCCAAAGGTCAACAGCGAAGCGGGCCGGGACCACTGGGGCGCTGTGATGACCGTGCTGCTCTCCGGCGGTGGACTCGAGGTCGGACAGGTCGTCGGAGCTTCGGACTCCAAGGGCGGCTACCCGATCGAAGCTCCCTATGGACCCAACAGCGTGCTGGCGATGATCTACCGACACTTGGGCATCGACCCGTCGCTGAAGTTCCCCGACCCCGGGGGCCGGCCGCGACACGTGCTCGAAGATCGCCGCTTGATCCGTGAATTGATCTAGCGCACAGCACAAGGCTGCTGGCTACTTGCCGGTGAGCCACGCCAGGTTGAAACGGACCAGCTTGATCGACTTGTAGTTATCGCCCTCGTAGACCAGCAGCACGTCGCCGTCGCGGTTGGTCGTCATGTCCGAATACGCCGCCGGGCCGACCTCGGCCACCCGCGAGACCGGCCAGCTCTTCGCCTCGTCGCGACTCAATCGCACCGTCAGCACCCGACGCGAGCCGGTGTCGGCCGGATGAGCCACCACGATCGCCCGCTTACCCACCCGCACCATGCTGCCCTGGCAACTCCGCTCGGGCATCCCCGCGTGATGAGCGATCGGTGACCAGCTGGCACCGCCGTCGGAACTGAAACAGTAGGCTCGCAGCTTCTTCCCATGACGACTGCGAGCATTCATATACAGCCGCCCGTCAGACAACTCGACCACCTCGCACTCGTCCGACTGATCGACCGTCGCCGGCTTGCCATGCTGCCAGGTCTTACCGGCATCGTCGCTGAAAAACGCATAAGACAGCTGTCGGCGACCAAAGGGCACGTCCTTTTCAATCCCCGACCAGGCCGGAATCACCAGCCGGCCGGCGTGGCGACCATGCCGCAACTGGATCCCGTGACCCGGACCAGGCCCCACCCAGCCCCACTCCCCAGGCAACACGCTGCGGGTGATGTCTGTGGGCCTGGACCACGTCTTGCCACCGTCGGTGCTGTTGCTCAACAGCACCTGCTTGTTGTCCCTGGAAAACGGCAGCCAGATCGTGCCGGTCCTGCGATCGAGCACCGGACAGGGGTTGCCCATCGTGTGCGTCCCGTCGTCAAAGAGCACCTGCATCTCTCCCCAGCTCGCGCCACCGTCATCGCTTCGCTTCATCACCAGGTCGATGTTGCCGTGGTCGCGGCCGTTGTCGCGACGCGACTCGCAAAAGACCAGGATCGCTCCCTTGCGGTTGGTCACCGCCGCGGGAATCCGAAACGTGTGCGTCTTGTCGGTGTCCGAGCGGAACAGCACCTGTTGGCCAAAGACCTGCGGCTCGCCGGCTGAGGCCATCGCGGAAAGAGATAGCCAGGCCAGCAGGGCCAACAGGCGACGCGGTGCGTGATGTGGGGTGTTCATGCCGGTCATCATTACGTGACAAGCGAGATTTTGCGAACCCGCCGCGGCCGGCACCGCGGTCTCCAAGCCCCGTTCGGTCATCTTCATCTTCCTGACCGGAGGTGCCTCTCAACACGACACCTTCGACATGAAGCCCGAGGGGCCCAGCGAGTTCCGTGGCGAGTTTTCTCCGATCCAGACGGCCACACCCGGAATCGAGATCTGCGAGCACTTCCCACGGCTGGCCCGGCAGAGTGATCGCTGGAGCCTGGTGCGGTCGCTGAGCCATCCGGACAACGGGCACCAGACGGGCACCTACATCATGCTGACCGGTCGGCAGGACCGGACGCCGTTCCGATCCTTTGGTTGTGGGGGAATGCGAGTAATGCTCATCCCTCTGGATGGTTCGAGTGAGTGACTCTCACCCGGTTCAACATGAGAGTGCGAACGCGGGCAAAAACCGGACAACTTTTCTGGACAAATCAGCGGGAGGGAGGGAGGGAGCCTCTCCGCGAACACGCGTTATCTCCCGGTACCCGCCGAGCGAAGGGGCGGGGTCGTGGATTCGATTTCCGGGGGACGGCTATTGCGCGAGTCAACGAACGGCCAGCGGGCTGACGTTGGTTGACTCCAGCCTGTTTGCTAGTAGATCGGTGTGGGGTTCCAATCCCGTCACCACCGGATGTTCTGTGGATATCGCGCAGTCCACGTGGTGTTGCCTACTGCTCAGCCTGTCGCAGAACGACTAGTTGTCGGCGGTAATGCGTATTTCGACCCAGACAATCTGCTGACCGATCGAGCCACCGATTTGACGCAGGTCCAACTCGTTGTAACCCGCCTTCACCACGTTCAACGGGACGGCAAAACGAATGGCTCTCGCGGTGTCTCCACCAATCCTCTCGAGGCTTTTCAGGTCCCCGGCATTTTCCAGGGCCTGGTCGTTCAGTTTTACTTGAAAACGTGCATCGGCCATGCCGTCTCGTTTGGCCAGGCCGGCGATGGCCCAGGCCCTACCGGAATTGGGGCAGGGACCGATGTGAATTCGGAATGTCTTGCCCGCTCGCGCGTCCGCGGGTAATTGCTCGTTACGCGACGCGCCCTTCGGCACGGTATCGTGAAAACAGACCGGATGCCTGCGCGAGCCTCTCGCTGCGACGTCCGCGCCGACGCCGTCTCGCAGCAGTCGTTTGTAGTTGGTCGTTGGAACGGGCCATTTGGTGTCGTCCATCCAGTTGAAGAGATAGACGCCGTGCGAACCTCGGTGGTAACTCGACGCAGCAAAGCCGCGGAGAGTCTCCATTGTGTTGCCGACCGGCGTGCCACTGATCCACGGGCGGACCGTGCTTTCGACGCCGCCGATGACCGTCACCGGCTTGGGAGCGTCCTTCAGACGTTCACGCCAAAGTTCAAAGGGGATGTCGAAGTCGGTCGAAAAGTAGAACGGGGTTGCCACGATTAAGTCGACCAGCCCCTCCCGAGCCCACGCGACGGCGTCCATTCCCGTACCAGTCCCCGCATCGGGAAGAGCCGGTGCACGAACGCCGAGCAGGATTCGATGCCCTCGCTTTTTGGACCAGTCATTGGTCAGGGAACGAACCTCTCGCACGAATTCTGTGAGGAACCCGCGCTCCTCCCTCGCCTTACCGGGCGTGAGATGGTTCGGAAAACGCATCCAGTCGAGTTCCAATCCGTCGGGGTCGTAACGCTCCAGCAGCTCGCGGACGAACGCCATCTGATATTTGCGCACCTCGACGTTCGCGTAATTCAGCCCCGATCCGTGTTCATGATTCGGCTCTCGCCACAGGTGAATATTCTTCCGCCAGAACGTGGAATGCTGAAAGTTGTCGCGGTTCTCC
>Ga0115002_10003909_pt1 | contig 18376 bp, 11 predicted proteins | sample ArcticOcean_MG_C_8_FD_89576 | JGI IMG/M metagenome (GOLD analysis project Ga0115002, IMG submission 89576) | Marine microbial communities from western Arctic Ocean - ArcticOcean_MG_CB11_86 | ecosystem: Environmental > Aquatic > Marine > Oceanic | place: Arctic Ocean: Canada Basin | collected... | reverse complement strand
GAGTCGGACCTGGAGATTTTCTAGCGACCATTTACCGTCATCTAGGAATTGATTTCGAAAACGTCGCCATTCCGAATTTCGCTGGCCGTCCGATCCCAATTCTGAATTCTGGCAGCCCAATATCGGAACTGTCGCGGGTTGTCTGAGATCCAATGTAAGTTTCTAGTTCTTGAGCTAGATTTTCTTGATAGTAGAGATGGATTGACGAATGGATTTCCCGCAACTGCAACAGAATATCAATAATCTAGCAAAGCAGTTTGCAGGTCAACGGTCCGAAAGGCAACAACGCGACAAGCTAGACCGTGCCGACTTTCAAAAACTGCACGCAACCGGTTACCCGCTCATAGCGATTCCGGCCTCTGCTGGTGGATTGTGGGAAAGTGTCCCCAAATCGGTTCGTCCCATCTGTCAACTTTTGAGAACGCTAAGCACAGGCGACAGTTCGTTGGCACTGGTCTCATCAATGCATCCTGCTGTCCTCTCGTATTGGCTGAGCATTCAAGACATCGCAGGTGCTGATGTCGATTTTCAAACACAATGTTCCGAAATTTATGCAGGCGTCAAAGCGGGCTCATTCTGGGGAACGATTACTTCAGAACCAGGTAGCGGCGGCGATGTCTTCAAAACAAAAACCGTGGCAATTCCTACAACAGAAGCCCATCAATTTACCCTGACCGGTCAAAAGCACTTTGGCAGCGGTACAGGCATGATGGACTACATGGTAGCCACGGCGTTGCCGGAAGACGAAGCCGAACCCGATTGGTTTTTTGTGGACTTACGAAATGTTCCCGCCGATGGATCAGCAGGGTTCAAAATTATCGGCGAGTGGGACGGCCATGGCATGATCGCCACGCAAAGCCATTCCGCACAGTTTGAAAACTTTCCTGCAACGCGCATCGCCTGTACGGGCCAACTGACCACAATCGCCCAGCGGACAGGCGGGTTTATTGGCTGCCTTTTCACCAGCGTAATTTTGGGAATTGTCGATGTGGCCGTTGAAACCGCCGAGCAAAAACTCAAACAGTCTCAGCCCACAGCTTTTGAGCAAGTGGAATTCACACGCGTGAAAATGGAACATTGGCTGGCGCAACAGGCGTTTGAAGGCATGCTAACAGCGGTGGAATTACAAGACGACCCTCGGCTTGAAGTCCTGCAGGGCAAAACGGCCATCGCTGAACTTGCCGAAAGTACGCTGAACCGGCTTTGTAAAGTTGTCGGCGGCGGTTCGTTCTCACGGCGCAGTCCGTTTGGACACTGGTTTGAAGATGTGCGCGCTTTTGGGTTTTTACGACCGCCGTGGAATTTAGCTTATACGACGTTGATCGATGGATTAGTGCCTCACCAGGATTGAATTCGCGGGCTTTCTGACTATTATCCACGAACTGAATTGTAAGCTTAGTCAGTCGAAATTGTGAAATCCGAAACGCATGCAACCCCATCAGATTCTTGAAACTCAATTCGGCCACAAAACATTTCGAGGCAAACAACTCGAAATTATTGAGCACGTGCTTGCTGGCCAGCATGCGCTGGTCATCATGCCCACTGGAATGGGGAAGTCGGTTTGCTACCAAATTCCGGCATTGATACTGGCCGAAGAAACGCAAGGTGGCGAACAGCAGCGAGGCATCACGCTGGTCATCTCGCCGCTCATTGCCCTGATGAAAGACCAAGTCGATTCGCTGCGCAATAAAAATATTTCAGCTGCGTTTATCAATTCATCGCTGACCCGGGAACAGCGTGAGAAACGATACGCGGCCGTCAGTGTTGGGGAGTACGACTTGCTGTACGTCACCCCCGAGCGGTTCCGTAAACCGAAATTTCTGGAAGTCATCGGCCAGCGAAATGTGAAATTGCTGGCCGTCGATGAAGCCCACTGCATCAGCGAATGGGGGCACGACTTCCGGCCCGATTACACCCGGCTGGCCGAATTTCGAGAACTGCTGGGCAACCCGCCAACAATCGCCTTAACCGCCACCGCCACACCCGAAGTTCAAAAAGACATCGTGCGGCAACTGGGGTTAACCGACCCCGAAATCGTACTGTATCACGAGGGCATCGAACGGCCCAATTTAAACCTGGATGTCATTGAAGTCTGGGGCGATGAAGAAAAACTCGAACAGATTCTACACGCCTACAAATCTTGGCCGGGGTCCGGAATCGTTTATTTCACCCTCATCAAAACGCTAGACGAATTCAGTAGGCGGTTGGACGAGTTAAACATTCCGCACCTCGTCTATCACGGCGTCTTAGAACGCACCCAGCGAAAACAGGTGCAGAACAAATTTATGAACGAGCCCGGGCATCTGGTGCTGGCGACCAATGCGTTCGGCATGGGCATCGACAAAGAGGATATTCGGTTTGTCGTGCACGCCGACATTCCCGGCTCGATGGAATCGTACTATCAGGAAATCGGCCGGGCGGGCCGCGACGGGAAAGAATCGCATTGCGTACTGTTGTACGACGAGCACGATTTAAACACGCAAATGAATTTCCTGAATTGGAGCAACCCCGACGCTGAGTTCTACGAACGCGTGTTCCACTTCTTACAGCACGATATCGAACAAGTGGTTGCTTTCGGACTAGAGTGGCTGCAGGAAAGACTGAACTTCAAGAAAAAGCACGACCACCGGCTGGAAACCGTCCTGCAAATGCTCGACCGCTACGGTGCCATTGAGTGGGAGCTTGAACCGTTTCACTTGAAAGTGACCGGCGAAATTCCCGACCAACTCCTCAATCAAGACCGCCTTGATGAAAAACTCAAACGCGACCAACAAAAACTGTACGCACTGGTGCAATACGTAAAGCACAAAGGCGACCGCAAGGCGTTCATCCACGAGTATTTTGGCTTGCCGTATGAACCGGTGGGAACGTAGGAACCGTCACTTCGTCGGATCACCCTATCTCACTACCGAGTCTTTTTTCTTGAGCAGCCTATTCAATGGGCGAGTGATTGTATGAGGTTTAAGCCAAAATATTTTTCCTATAAGTACGAAAAATAGCATCATGCTGTAGCACATTACCATTATAAATACTTCAGCCCAGCTAGAGTCTTCTGCAAAATTTTCTGGAATCAGCTGCAGTGACAATAACCAATCTGAGTGAGGTAACAACCAGGCGTAAGAAAAAAGCAACACCAAACCCCACCCAATAATTTGGATTAAGACAAGAAATATTCGAGTCAAAATGGTAGAAGTGCGTGGTGAGAACGGTGACCTTTTATTCTTAACTTGGTCATCTTCTGGCCGGAATTCAAGAAATGTAACGATGGTCATCCAGAGAACGGCCACAAAAAAAATAATGAAAGATGACTGGCTCTCAGACATAGAGATTCCTCATTACTTAGTAGTGTAGGGCCGGTTCAACCGGCCGGGGACCAACGACGAAAACGGCCGGTTGAACCGGCCCTACAGAATCTCATCCAGCCATAACATCTGTCACTTCGTCGGCCCAACCAGTTCAATAATATTCCCGTCGGGGTCTTTCACGCAGGCTAACACAATGTCTTGCGGGAAGCCTTTGGGTAGGCGGACGGGGCCTTTGGCGAGTGGGTTAGCACCGTGCTTTTTCGCGAGGGCCACCGAGGCGGCGACGTCTTCGACGAAAATAGTCATGTAGCTCATCCCCAGTGAAGAATGGATGTAGGCTTGGTCAATCTTCTTGCCGGGGGCGTCTTTGAACTGCATCAGTTTGATTTTGGTCGCGTCGTCCCTATCGCCTAACACCATCACATGCACGTGGAATGCGTGTCCGTCAGCTAAGCCAGAATCGGCGGCGAAGTCGCCGGGAACGTCGAAGCCTTCGAGTTCGGTACAGCCGAGGGCATTTTTGTAGAAGGCGACCGATTTTTCAATGTCGGAAACAACAAGGCCGAAATCGACGGTTGTTTTTGAGAAGGCGATTTTAGGTTCAGCCGATTTCTTCTCAGCCGCCCAGCCCAATAACCCAGCGAGTAAAACAACGATTACTCCACCCCGTAAGCTTCTCCAGAAAAGACCGTTCTCTGTGGCCATGATAGTTTGATCTCCCGCTGAGCGAATTGAGAAAGAGAAATGAATGGGCGAACCGCCCGGATAGTCAACCTTATCGATCTGAGATCAGAGTCTCAACCCGAGCATTCAGGGAGATATGAGGATCTTCGAGAATGGGAGAAGACGCCGGAATTAGCGTTGCGTTTTTGTAGAGTTTAAAACAGAGCCGTGATTGGTTCGCCTCGGTCAAGCAAACTGAACGGGCGATTGTCGCGGTCTCGGGCGTCGAGGTTATCGATTCCCATGGCATGGTAGATTGTTTTGGCGATGTCTTCCGGGGCCACCGGTTGGTCGGCGGGGTACTCGGCCACTTTGTCGGTGCTGCCGAACGTCTGCCCGCCTTGAATTCCGCCACCGGCAAACAGCACGGTTTGGCAGTGGGTCCAATGGTCTCTACCTGCGCCGACCGCTCCGCCGGAACGTGGGTCGCCGACTTTTGGTTTTCGGCCCATCTCGCTGTTGATGTGCACTAAGGTTTCCGACAACAGGTTTTTGTCTGAGAGATCTTCGAGTAAAGCCGAGAACGCCTGGTCGAATTCTGGCAGCAAAACTTCTTTCAAACATTGGAAATTGTTGCCGTGGGTGTCCCAGCCGCCGCCGCTGGCACATTTTTTCTTCTTAGCTTTTTCGGGGTCACCTTTCCAGAAGACGCTAATATAAGGCACGCCCGCTTCCACCAGCCGCCGGGCCATCAGTAGGCTCATACCGTTGACCGTCTTTCCGTAACGGGCCTTCAGGGCTTCCGGTTCTTTTGAGATATCGAAGGCGGCCTTCGTCTGTGGCGAACACAACAGCGAGAACGCTTTTTCCTGTTGCAAGTTGTAGTTGCCGACACCGGCGGCCCGATCAATGAGACGTTGGTCTTGATCCAACGAAGCCAATAAATCGCGACGTTGGTTGATTCGATCGACGGTTATATCGCCGATGAGTTTGAGGGAGGGGACGGTGAAACTTTGCGGTTTGTCATTTTCGGCGTAGAGATAGACGGGGTCGTATTCTAATCCCAATTTTGCCGAGAACTGCCCGGGACGCGTGTGTAGCGGGGCACCCGGTTTGCTGGGCAGCGTGATTAATGAGGGAAGGTACGCGTGCGGTTTGCGCTTGTAGGCAACGACCGAGCCGATGAACGGCCAGTCGGTCTCGCGTGGTTTACGGTTATTGAGCAACTGTCGGAATGATGGGTCGGGCGCGTGGCCGGTTAAGTTGTAATAGTAACCGGCGTGATGGTCGCCGGTGCCTCGACGGTAATGGCCGAGCGAATTGATGACCGCCAAGTGGTGGGCCTGTTTGGCAAGCAACGGTAGATGTTCGCACAGCCGCACGCCGGGGGCCGAGGTTTCAATGGCGGAAAACTCACCCCGGTACTCTTTAGGGGCGTTCGGTTTCATGTCCCACATATCAATGTGCGACGCCCCGCCGGAGAGGAAAAACAGAATCGTCGATTTTGCTTTCCCGTTACCGGTTGAGTTGGCCCCAAATGTTGACGCCGACAGTCCGACTGACCCGAACGCCGCGGCTCCGGTGGCGGAGAGGAAATTGCGTCGGTTGATGGAGTGAAGTTGATGGTTTTCAGCAGGCATGTGAAATATCCTGGGAATGATCAAAAGCCAATGACCAATGTTCAATTGGTTGTCTCAGTATAGCGTCAAATTGTCGGGGAAGGACAGTGCAGAGGGTTGGTTCTTCGGTTCGGCGTTGGGGCAATGATAACGTAGAAAGTATTGTCTAGGAATCAATATTGTTTAAAAACTGTGGATTATAAATCCAATGACATCAGTTGGTTACGACATTTCATGGTGTCAGGTTTTTTTATCAGCGATCCAATTTGCTCTTGACCCCGATTTGCAGTCGGTCTACTCTCCCGCCCTCAAATCTCCTCTCACCACCATTCCTATCCCTTCAAATGCGGTCAGTTCTTGGCCGTTGAAGTCCAATAAATTCAATCTGTCCTGCCTTTCAAATGCTTGTCATTTGAAAAAAGTCCATTCAATTTTCCTATCAAAAATCACTCCGTTTGAAAGTGAGAAGTCAGATGAACGTCCATCGGTTCATCGGTATGTTGATTCTATCCTCAGTCGTGGGATGCCAAAGTTTCAACCTCGATAATTTACGGTTTCAAAGTCCTGACAAAGACGAAGAGGTTGAGGACTCATTCGAAACCAAAGTGGAAACGCCTTTAATTGGCGAATACACGACCATTGCCGGGTTGAATAAAATTATTCTTGAAGGCGTTGGGTTAGTGACCGGATTAGACGGCACCGGCGATGACCCGCCCCCTTCAACTTACCGAACGGCCCTGTTGACCGAAATGCGCAGGCGGGGCGTCAAAAGTCCGAACATGATTTTGAAATCTCCCTCGACGGCACTGGTGGTTGTTCGAGCCGAGTTACCGCCGTTGGTGAAGAAGGGTGAAAGATTTGATATTCAGGTGCGACTGCCTAGTAAAAGTGAAGCGACCAGCTTAAACGGTGGTCGGTTGTTAGAAACATACCTTTGGGAACGGGCCATCGTTCCCGGTCGGGGATTGATGAAAGGCCACGTTTTCGCGAAAGCCGCTGGAGCGATTCTTATCTCATCTGGTGAGGGTGGCAGTAAGGCTTCTTTGGCAGGCGTGTTGTTACGGGGTCGTGTTCTGGGGGGCGGAATGGCGATTAAGGAAGACCGAGATTTATCCCTGTACCTACGAAACGATTTTCGTAGCGTGAGGAATTCACGCAGAATTGCCGAACGCATCGGAAAGCGATTTCATCACTACGACAGATACGGGTTGAAAGAATCTCTCGCCGAAGCGAAGACCGATCAACTGGTCGTGCTCAAGGTTCATCCCAACTACAAAGATAATTTTCAACGGTATTTGCAAGTTGTGCGGAACATTGCGTTCCGCGAAACCGAGGTTGCACGCCGTGTGCGAATGCAAAAACTGCAAAATCAATTACATGACCCTGTAACCGCACAAAAGGCTGCGGTGAAATTGGAAGCGATCGGAAAAGAGGCGATCCCAATTCTCAAAAGTGGTTTAAAGCATGAAAGTTTAGAGACCCGCTTCCATTCAGCGATGGCATTGGCCTATTTGGAAGAGCCGGACGGCGTAAAAGTACTTGCTGAGGCTGCCAAAGAAGAATCGGCATTTCGCGTTTTTGCTTTGGCTTCGTTATCGACGATTGACGAGCCGGAAACGCACATAGCGTTGCGTGGATTGATGAGTGAAAAAAGTTCAGAAACCCGTTACGGGGCTTTTCGGGCATTATGGACCCTCGATAAAAGAGACCCGTTCATTAGCGGGAAAGACATGAATGGCCAGTTTTCGTTGCATGTGATTGACACGCAAGGGCCCGCCTTGATTCATCTCACCCACCGTCGTCGTGCCGAGATTGTCGTGTTTGGTGCCGACCAGAAATTTATGACGCCGATGACAGTCCGTGCGGGCAAGTACATTTTGGTGACCGGTTCATCGGGCAGCGACACCATTACTGTGAGCCGATACGAAAAAGGAAAACCCGACCGCAGGCGTGTTGTTTCGGCACGTGTGGCCGACGTGATTCAGACTGTAGCCGAGTTTGGTGCGAGTTACCCAGATGTTGCCCAGTTGTTGGCACAGGCCGACCGCCAACAAAATGTACCCGGATTTATTGAAATCGATGCACTCCCTCAATCGGGGCGGTATTACTACCGTGGGACGAAAGCTGTGGCGAAAAACTCGTCGCGAAAATCTCGGGTGGGCCGCTCGAACTTAGTTCCCAACTTGTTTAACAGTTTGAGTGATGATAAAGCGCTCAAACAACGCGAGAAGTTAGGGGATGATGAACCGGTCATTCAGGCGACTTCCTTCGAGACAAGCGGCGAAGAAGGGACTGCGAGCTTGGCCGATGTGAGTGAAGATTCAAAAGATGAAACGAAGTCGAAAAAAGAGGCGAAGAAAAAATCGGCTTCCAAATTAAAATTTTTGAAACTGTTCGGTAAAGAGTGACCTTCTCTCATCAACCCATAATGCAAACTACAAACGGCGAGTCGACTTAAGGTTCCTTGATGCTTAAATCGTTGGAGATGTTCGGTTTTAAGAGCTTTGCCGACCGAACAAAATTTGATTTCTCCAAAGGGCTAACCTGCGTGGTGGGCCCTAACGGTAGCGGCAAGAGTAATGTAGTTGACTCATTAAAATGGGTGTTAGGCGATCAAAGCCCGAAAAGCCTGCGTGGCAAGGAAATGACGGATGTCATTTTTAACGGGTCCGCCAATCGCAAACCAAGTGCCTACGCGGAAGCTATTTTAACGTTCGACAATAGTCGGGGTTTTTTGCCAACCGATGCAGTCGAAGTGCAGGTTGGGCGACGTTTGTGGCAAAACGGGGACTCGGAATATCTCATCAACCGAGAGCCAGCCCGTCTAAAAGATGTTCGCGATTTATTTATGGGCACCGGGGCAGGCTCGTCGGCTTATAGCATTATCGAACAGGGTCGCGTCGAGCAAATTTTGCAGGCAAACGCTGCAACACGCCGGGGGATTTTTGAAGAGGCTTCAGGCATCAGCCGCTACAAAGCGCGGAAAATTGACGCGCAGCGGAAACTCGAACGCGTCTCGCAAAACTTGTTACGACTGACCGACATTGTTGATGAAGTCGATGCGCAATTGAATTCGCTACGTAGCCAAGCTGCCAAAGCTTCCAAGTTTCGTGAAATTTCGGCTGAACTGCGGACATGGTGGGTCGGTTTAGTCGCCGATGATGCGAGACTGTTGGGTGGCAAATTAGAGACCATCGAAAAGCAAATTAGCGAATACGAAGGCCGTATTTTAGACTTAAATGACCAACACCAGGCAATCGAGCATCAGTTGGCTTCTCTCGATGTGGACATTGCCGAGGTTGATGATTACTTGCGAGACGCCGAGCGAAAAAGTGCGGCCAACGGCGAAAACATTGCCAGCAATCAAACGACAATCGAGCACCAGACCACCCGGTGCAAGGAATTAGAAGCTGATCTCATTCGCCTGCGAAAACAACGGCACTCGATGACGGCCAGAGAGCAAGAAATTTCTCAGGAGATTGACGAAACCAACCGGGAACTCGTCCAATCTGAAGAAAGTTTTACCGAGCAGAAGAAGCAGCTTCAATCACAAAATTTGCAAATTGAAGAATTCTCTCGAAACATTTCATTACAGAAGCAACAGGCGGAATCAGACCGAGGAAAAATTCTGGAGTTAAACCGGTTATCGACTGATACCGGAAACCTTGCCAATTCACTGACCATTCAAATTGAAGGCGTTGATCGATCTGCTGCAGAATTAGAATTGCAACAGCAGAATCTTCAGCAGCAAGTCAAAAATAGCGAACAGGCCTGCGAGGCCCGGCAAGCTCAACTAGAAACTGATACGAATGAGTTGAACGCCGTATTGCAACAGGAAAACGAACTGGACGACCAGCAAAAACATATGGCTGGCGAACAAGGTGAGTTTCAAGTTCGCCTCGCTGAAAAGCGAGAACAGCGGTCTGCCTCGCAAGCTCGGTTAAGCGTTTTAGAAGACCTCGAGCAAAGACAAGAAGGGTTAGGCATTGGAGTTAAGGAAATTCTTAGCCGGGCCAAAACATCAAACTATGCCCCATGGAATTCCATTTTAGGAAGCGTTGCCGACCTGCTGGTGATCGACGACTTGGAAGACGCAGCCTTGTTGGAAGTAGCCTTGGGTGAGCGTTCTCAATTACTTGTCCTCAAAGAGTTTCAACCGCTTATTGAGTATTTGAATTCTGGAGCAGGCAACATCTCAGGGCGGGTTGGGTTCATTGCCGTTCCACAGGCTGATTCCGATGAGGGTGGATCGGCACAGTCGGTTTCCGAAATCGTTGATGAAAGAAACACATTTTCTCAATTTTATCTCGATACAAATCGACTGCCCGACTTAGCGGAGAGGGACGGAGTGGTCTCGCGGGCGGATCGATTGATGAAAACCGAAGGTGCAGCACGCCCGCTGGCCGAGCATTTGTTGGCAGACACTTGGATTGTGGAAACTTTGGACTTGGCCTTAGAACTTTCCGTTGAGACCGAACGGCGTTGTCGGTTTGTAACATTACAAGGAGAACGTTTAGAAACAAACGGGACTTTGTTCGCAGGCACGGTCAGTAGTGAAGCCGCATTGGTGACACGCAAAAGTGAACTGCGACGGCTGAAAAACGATATTCTGAAACTCGACCGGTCAATTCTAAATGAAGAAGAATTCCTTTCGAATCTTTCTGAATCACTCAGCGAACTTGGAAACGAGCGAGCCAGCCTGCGTAAAAAAGTGCAATCGGCACAAGATGCAGCCGGTAAAACAAAAGCACTTTTGACGGGCGAACAACAAGAGGTTCAACGGCTGAACCAACAGTTGCAACAGATGCTACAGGCAGAGGCGAAATTCAGTTCGCAGAAATCTCATCTTTCAGAAGAACTGAAATTAGCACAAATGCAGGTGGCGCAAGCCAGCGAAGACCTGTTGAATTTAGAGAAGGTTGTCGAGCAAGTTGATCGAGAAATCTCACGAATCGAACATCGATTACAACATCTCGAAGAGAAGCGGAATCTTGCACAGCTTGACTCTGCCAAGCAGGAAGAACGTTTAACAGCGGCTCAACAGGCTTTCGGACGACTCAAATCCGAGCAAAACCAACGCCAGCAGCAGCTCTCTGAATCTCAACGAAGATTCACGGCCTCTGCGGAAAAAAAGAGCCAGATAATTCTGCATATCCTCAACTCGAACGCAGAACTGGCTGAACTGCACCTGACCCGTGAAGAAATGGCCGAGCATGTTGCCAAGTTGCTGAGGCAGAAACAAGAGCGTCGCGATCAACGAACAGTATTAGTTTCGCAAAATTCTGACTTGCGTGAAGAACGTCGGACTTTGAACGAGCGGAAACACGAATTAGAAATTCAAACCCGCGATTTACGCTTTCAAGTGATATCAATGGAAGAACGCTTGGAAGAAGAATACCAGCTTGTTTTGGAAGACGTCGTTCACTCGGGAGAGTCTGCATTTCGTACCTATATGGAAGAGAAGACTTTCGGCACGGCAGAAAATCAGCATGTGGAAGAACAAGAGTTTGCTGATAAAGATGATTTTGTCGATGTTGCAGACGCTGATATGGGTACTCTCGACCAAGGCATTGATGATCAAAATCCGGCCACGATTGGGGAAACCGACGAGACGACAGAGTTGGAGCTTGACGGCGTTTGCTTTGAAGATGTACGAGAAGAAATCGAAACCCGAGTGAACCGCCTGCGTCGGAAAATGAAATTAATGGGTTCGGTGAATTCGGACAGTCTGAAAGATTTAGATGAACTCGATAGCCGTTACACTCATTTGAAAGCCCAACTCGACGATTTGCTTGAGGCGAAAACTTCACTTGAAGAGATCATCCGTAAGATTAACACCGAAAGTAAAAGGCTATTTCTCGAAACCTTTAATGCGGTTCAAGTTCATTTTCGGGAATTGTTCCGGAAGCTATTCGGTGGCGGGGAAGCGGATATTGTTTTAGAAGACACCGACGATGTGCTGGAATGTGGTATTGAGATTGTCGTTCGCCCGCCCGGCAAGGAGCTCAGAAGTATCACCCTATTAAGTGGTGGTGAGAAAACAATGACCGCGGTCGCCTTGCTGCTGGCCATTTTCAAAAGCCATCCCAGTCCGTTTTGCATTCTCGATGAAGTCGATGCGGCCTTGGACGAAGCCAATGTGGAACGCTATGTGAATGTTGTCCGCGATTTCCTGGAAACTACCCAGTTTATCATGATCTCTCATAATAAACGGTCAATGGTTGCGGCAGACGTTTTATACGGCGTGACGATGGAGCAGTCGGGTGTTTCGAAACGGATGTCGGTTCGGTTTGATGATGTCAGCGATGATGGAAACTTCGCAGCTTCTGAATCGGACGATGAAAACCTACCTGACGGCGATTCTTCCAACGACCAACTGGACAACGCTGCGTAGTTCGACCCAGTTTAGGGATTGATTGGAGGAGAATTCCTTAAGAAAAGCACCGCTGACTTACTTCGGGCGGTCCATTCTCCAGATCAGATTTCAAGAATTGTGCCAAATTAGCAGAAGAAATAGGCTCAATAGATTCTACCGATTTTTCAGAGGCCGGCGCCTGAGCTTGTGATTCTAAGCCCCGAAAACAGCTAGACTTGCAGAAAACTAGCCACTAGGAACTGATCTTTCGCCCGAAACGGATTGAGTCCAATAGTCGCTACGGCGTGCGCTCTTCTCAAAGAACCTAAAGTCCGCCCCCCGATTGGGCCGAAAGTATAGGTCAGACGGCTGGAACCGGAAAGAGTTGCAACGCATCTCTTACTGATTGCATGGAAGCAACCAGTGATTCGGACTTCAGCAGTCGATGGGGGGAAAGGGCATTTTGGAAAAATCCCAACTCATGAGCCGGACGCTCAGGCGATTCAAATCCGGTCCTGTCTTCCCATCCCCAATTATCGGGAAATCTATCCCGTTTTGGAACTGAACTGAGATGGATTTTTGAGAAGACCAAAATCCCGTTTTGGAATTCAAGCAAAGCTGAGACGTGTTTCGAAAGTTTGTCTTTCGAAATCAAAATGATAACCAAAGATCGACCTGAACTCTGAGATGAACCCTGAATGGAAGTAATGACGGTCTCAAGCAACGGACCCAAAGGCTAGGAGAGCCAACCGTCAAAACTAAAGGGTATTAACTGGATGACCCGACAAACCTCTGAGTTTGCATTGAATGTGATTGGAGAGCCCGCAAATGAAGACGATCTTCACTACTGGACAAGTAGCCAAGATCTGCAAAGTTGCCCCGCGTACCGTTAGCAAATGGTTCGATTCGGGGAGATTACGTGGATATCGAATTCCTGGTTCGCAGGATCGTCGTATTCCTCGCGAACAACTGATCAGATTCCTTAAAGAACATGGCATGCCTTTGGGTGAACTTGAAGACGAGGCGATGGGTAAAATCCTTCTCGTTGGAACAGATTCCCAGGTGCAATTGAGCTTGGGCGAATTAATGCCCTCTGACGATTTCAAAATCGAAAACGCTGCAAGCGGTTTTGAGGCTGGGATTCAAGCTGAGTCACTGCATCCTGATTGCGTGATCGTTGATTTCGCAATGGGACGTAATGAGTCTCTGATGATTGCCCAAAATTTACGTCGAAATAAAGATTATACAGAGTCTGTTCTAATCGCCTTATTAAGCGATGATGACAACGCCAGCGGTTTCGACCGTACTCTGTTTAACGAAACATTCCGAAAGCCGTTCGATGCTGCTTTGCTTGCAGAGCGAATTCGTACACTCGTCGGAAGAAGAAAGCAAATTGCCTAATTGGTGAGTTTGCTAGGGGGGCGACTGCTCGGTAACATGAAAGTGTGACCAGAGTAGAGACCCCCGCCAGATTCGAACATTGATGTTTGAATTTTCGAAATCATGACGATTCAAGAACTCGGCCGGGGAAATGTTCCCAATCGGCCGAGTTTTTTATTGCGCATTGCCTTCAACCAATCCAAGTTCGATGACCCAAATCTCTGAACAATCTAAATTTCGACCTCACATTTTCCCAGCGATGCTTGCAGGTCTCGTTTGGTTGGTCACCATGTATGAATTGGATGTGGCAGGCAGCTATTTGAATTGCCCTGAAGGCCCCGGGTTGACTTTGGACGAGACGTTTAACGCATCAGCGGGAGTCTTTTACATTCGAGGAGTTCAGTCGTTAGGCTTGGCAACCTTGCATCCTGAGGCGACACAAGATATTTGGTCATTTCTTCCCGATCATCCTCCTCTGGGACGACTTTGGTTGGGGCTGTGCCACGAAATCACCCAGGCAATTTTTCCTCCACACGAAGAACAGGCAGCACACTTTTTCAACGTCACCTGTGCGCGCGTCGGCTCGGCCAGTGCATTTGCTGCGTTGGTGTTTTTGGTTTCGATATGTGCAACGAGTTGGTACGGGGCACTACCCGGAATTGTTGCGGGGCTGTCGTTAGTCCTGATGCCCAGGGTTTTTGGTCACGCACATTTGGCCTCGTTAGAAACGTTCGTCGGTTTGACATACACGGCAGCCGCATTAAGCGTGGTTCATTTCTGGAGTGGCGAACGGCCACCCACTTGGAAGACGGCTTGTTTTACGGGAATGATTTTTGGCCTGGCTTTGCTGTCCAAAATGCAGGCTGTTTTGTTAGTCGTGCCGATAGCCGGTTGGGCTTTCTGCACTTTGAGAAAACGGTCTATTGTTCCACTGGTTTTGTTCTTTGGAACGGGGCTGCTGGTTTTCTTTCTCGGATGGCCCTGGTTATGGACAAACCCGGTTAGTAATTTGCTTGCCTATTTTGGACAAGCGACCGATCGAATTCATCTTTACACTTGGTACTTCGGTAGCCGTTATCTCGACACGAGCGTCCCCTGGCATTATCCGTGGGTCATGTTTTTGGTAACTGTTCCAGTCGGTTTGCACGCTGTTGGTTTTTGGCAATTTGTGCGGGGTTCAGTCAAGCCTTGGCAACAGAAACGCGAGCAGCTGATACTTGCAACCTGCTTCTTTCCACTATTGGTGTTTAGCCTGCCGGGTGTCACTGTTTACGATGGGGCTCGTTTATTCCTGATTTGCTTCCCACTCTGGGCAATTCTCATTGGCCGAGGCTCTCAGACAATTTTGTTAGGCCTTCAGAGAAAGTTGTCTCGAAAGTCTGCCACGATTGCTTTTCTCGCATTCTTATCCGTGCAAAGTCTGGGTTTGTTTCTCACCCGGCCTTGTTACCTTAGCTATTACAATGTCTTAGTCGGCGGAGTAACCGGGGCGGAGAAACTTGGCCTGGAAATTAACTATTGGGGCGACGGTGTCACGCGGTCATTGCTCGAACAAGCGGTCCAACAGGTTCCCGCTGGTGCCGACATCTACGTTTCACCCGTGTTGCACCAGCTTCAATTGCGAGAACTTCTGGCACAGTCTCCGGTCTTACAACGTCATGGCGTCAAGTTGGTTCCTTACGATGAGAAAACCTCAACAGACGCAAGATATCTCCTCGTGTTCCAGCGGAAAGCCGACATTTCTAAAGGTCTCAAATCAACCCTGAACTCCGCAAAAAAACTCGCTTCGACCGATAGGCAGGGTGTCGTGTTGGCCGCGATTTACGACCTTTCCGCAAAGCGGTCTGAAAGACCCGGCCCTTAAAGTCTTCCAGGATATTCCATTCGGCCAATGAACTGATGGGCTTGGCTTGCCGCACTCTGTTTCCCCGACTATAGTTCCAGTGTTTGCATATTATCTGCTTGAAATGAAGGCACAGTCTGGAACAAGATTAATGGCGGAATTGACCCACTTCGACGAATCTGGCGCCAGCCGAATGGTCGATGTTTCTGAAAAAGAGATCACCCTGCGTGTTGCGCGGGCTGAGGGGTTCGTCACACTGCTTCCCGAGACCGTGCAGCTCATTCAAGACCGAAAACTTTCCAAGGGTGATGTGTTTGAGGTTTCGCGTCTGGCCGGGATCATGGCCGCGAAGAAAACGTCCGACCTCATCCCCTTATGCCACCCATTGGGCTTAGACAGTGTGCAAATCAATTTTGAAGTTGCAGGAGACCAGTCGATTCGGATTGAGTCGCAGGTTACACTGCGTGCAAAAACCGGCGTCGAAATGGAAGCGCTCACGGCGGTGAGTGTCGCTGCTTTGACAATTTACGATATGTGTAAGGCCGTCGATAAAGCGATCACGATTGGCCCGATTCAACTTGTTGAGAAACGTGGTGGAAAAAGTGGCCACTACCTGCGTTCCTCTTCAGAGACGTGATTGAGAATAAGTTTAAAACACCATCTGTTCTGTTCGATTGAGAAGAAAGTTCACCAACCATGAGTTCTGCCCAAGCTTTGCTCGCAAAAGTAGAGGAGTTGGTGGGCGCTGACCTTCAGGAAGTCGAACAGATTTTCCATACAGAATTGAAGAGCTGGCACCCTTATGTTGCCGATGTTGCTGCTCATTCGGCACGCTTCCGAGGAAAACGTTTACGACCGACATTGTTACTTTTAACGGCCGCCGCAGCCGGAAAACTCACGCACGACCACAAAGTTTTGGGCGCAGTGATTGAGATGATTCACACGGCGACCCTTGTCCACGACGATGTGTTGGATGAATCGGACATTCGCAGGCACGTGGCAACGGTCAACGCACGCTGGAATAATGAAACCAGCATTCTGTTCGGCGATTACCTTTTCACGCACGCGTTTCATTTGGCTAGCGAGTTGGAAAGTACATTCGCCTGCCGGTTAATTGGTCGGGCAACAAACCTCGTCTGTGAAGGTGAGCTGGCGCAAATTCATGAACGCGGCAATTTAGACCTGACGGAAGAAACCTACTTCAAAATCATTGAAGGCAAAACAGCCGAACTGTGTGCAGTTGCCTGCCAGTTGGGCGCTCACTTTGCTTGTTCCGACCCGAACATTGTCGAGTCGTTAACCGAGTATGGTCGGTGTCTAGGAATCGCGTTCCAAATCGCCGACGACCTGCTCGATTTGCAAGGCAGCGAAGAACAAACAGGGAAGTCGTTGGGGACTGACTTGCAAAAACAGAAGCTGACATTGCCGATCATCCACTTGCTTCAACAGGCCAGCCCCGAAGATGCCGCGCAAATTCGAGAGTTGCTGGCCAACCCGCAACCCGATACCAGTGCCAAGCTCGAAGAATTCTTTGAACAATATGACGTACTGAATTATGTTCTTGGTCGGGCGTCTGAATACACGGCACTTGCCCGGAAGCAATTGGAATGCCTTCCCGATTCTCCGGCACGTCGAATTTTGGAAGAGTTTACCGAATTTGTCACGCAAAGGGCTTTTTAGTTCATTTGAGTGATTGCGGCTGCTTGTTTCGGGGTTTCTTCCCCTCCTATAATGAACTCGTTCTTCAGAATTCATTTTCAGACGTTTTTCCTCTATTTCGTTCTGCAGGAGTACCCTGTGTTTGCTGGCCCAATTTTCAGCCGCGAGGCTGTAACCGTACCGAGACAGCTCAAGCATTTTTTGATTCGCGCTGGCTATGTCGCCGGGCTGATGGTGTTGATGTATACCGCGGCCCAAATTTCTTACGGCTGGCAGGAAGTTCGCAACGTTGGTGACATTTCTCGGATCGGCGCCTTGGTCTTTCAAGTCTTTTCGATGGTTCAACTGGCACTGGTTTTATTCTTTGCCTTGCTATTAGCAGCAGGCCGCGTTGCCCAAGAGAAAGACCGCCGAACGTTAATTCTGCTGTTAATGACCGACCTCTCAAGTCGAGAGTTGGTTTTAGGAAAACTGCTGTCGAGCTTTCTGATTGTGAGTGTGATGTTAGCGGCTTCCATTCCCGTTTTTGCCTTTGTGCATCTTCTGGGTGGTGTCACCTCAGCCCAAATCGGTTGGTCAATCGGTATTTGTGCCTCGGCTGCATTCGCGGTGGGAAGTTGGGGCTCGTTGGTTGCCTATTCACGCGAGAAAACTTTCCAGACTTTGGCGATTAGTGTTTTGGGGTCGGTGCTATTTCTGGGAATTCTTGAAGCCATCATCGGTTTCACAGGCGTTAATTCTGTACTCGGTTCGTATGCGGCCATGTTGAACCCGTTTCGTGCGATGTTGACAATTCTCGATCCGCTAGGGCAATCAATGGCTACGGGTGTCGCCCATGTTTCCGCGGCCGATTCAGTCAGCATGTTTCTTATCCTTGCTGTCATTCTGAATGTGGCGACCATCGTTGGACTAAGAATTTGGAACCCGCCTCGGTCCGTTCATCAGCAAGTTTCTGAAAATGAGTCCGCAGAGTCAGGAGTTCGTACAAGGAAAACCCGCGAGATTTGGGACAACCCGGTCATCTGGCGAGAAATTCGGACCCGCGCCTATGGGCGAAAAATCTTTGTGATCAAGTTGGCGTATTTTGTCCTGGCGATGTTTGCCGGTTTATATGTCGTGCAAAATGCAGAAAGCCAAGTTCTGGTCATGGGGCTCATTAGTCCTGCTGGCTTTGCGTTTCTTGGTTTAACATTAATCAGTTTAATGCTCATCAATGCACAGGGCGTAACCGCGCTGACCTCCGAACGCGACGGCCAAACTTTAGAACTTCTGTTAGTGACCGATGTGACTGCTAAGGAATTTGTCTTCGGCAAGCTGGGTGGCGTGTTATACAACTCAAAGGAATTGATTCTTATACCGCTTGCATTAATCGTCTATCAGACCGTTCAAGGTGGGCTTTCGCTGGAAAACTTTGTCTATGTTTCCGTCAGTTTCATTGTGCTGTTGCTGTTCGCCGCCATGTTGGGGTTACATTCCGGATTGAGTTTCGACAATTCCCGCTCGGGCATTATCACCAGCCTGGGAACAATGTTCTTTCTGTTTATCGGAATTT